>ENA-OQBL01000256-OQBL01000256.1-human-gut-metagenome-genome-assembly--contig:-NODE-256-length-30302-cov-6.745684_pt1 | contig 30302 bp, 32 predicted proteins | sample MGYA00242747_ERZ504553 | MGnify/ENA primary metagenome ERZ504553 (study PRJEB26092, sample SAMD00036240) | human gut metagenome | host: Homo sapiens | study: EMG produced TPA metagenomics assembly of...
ATTCACGCTTTTAAAAATTAGTGCATTACTACTTTAGTTTTTATAGCCATGCGATACGCAACTATCTAATATTCTTCTGTATCTCTCTAAAATTGGTTTCTATATGATTTTCCATAACTGTACCTTATATAATTTTTTTCTCAGATACAATATAAGGTGGAAATCGCATTTTTCCGAGAAAACATCAGCATAATAAGACAGAAAAGAATGCATAAGAGTTAAGAAATCATAAAGATGAAGGATGAAAACCACAAAAGTACACTCTATTCTTGTTTTTTGTCGCTCAGTACACATTTAGTACGCCTTACAGAAAGGAAAAAACCTGATAATCAGTCGATTATCAGGGTTTATTGGTACCCAGACCCGGGTCGAACCGGGATGGAAGTGAATCCACTGGTGTTTGAGACCAGCGCGTCTACCGATTCCGCCATCTGGGCATCTCTTTGAAACATTGTTTGTTTCTCGATTGCGGTTTGCAAAGGTACGACTTTTTTTTCATACCTGTCAAAACTTTTCGGCAATTTTTTTTTCAAAAAAAAGATAAATATACTACGATTTATGGGATAACGGACAATGGTTTTCTAAAAATAAGCCCTATATTAGCGGAAACTTTAAAACGATTTTATATCATGACAAACAGCAATAATTATTGTGTCATCATGGGGGGAGGTATAGGTAGTCGGTTCTGGCCATATAGCCGCAAAAACCTTCCTAAACAATTCCTTGATTTCTTCGGGACCGGACGTTCTCTAATACAGCAAACGTTTGATCGTTATAAAAAAATAGTCCCTATAGAAAACATTTTTATTACAACCAATGTATTGTATAAAGAACTGATCCAAGAACAACTCCCAGAATTGGACAAATCACAAATTTTATTGGAACCCACCCGCAGAAACACTGCTCCATGTATAGCTTGGGCTTCCTATCATATAAAAAAACTCAATCCAAATGCCAATGTCATTGTCGCACCGTCCGACCACCTGATTTTAAAAGAAGATGAGTTCAAAGCTGCAATTTTGAAAGGCTTGGAATTTGTTTCAAACTCTCCTCAATTACTAACATTAGGTATCAAACCTAACAGACCGGAAACCGGCTATGGCTATATTCAGATTGAGGAAGAAAAACAAGGAGAATTCTTTAAAGTAAAAACATTCATTGAAAAGCCCCAATTGGAATTTGCCAAAGTATTCGTAGAAAGTGGAGAATTCTATTGGAACTCAGGAATATTCTTATGGAATATCAATACAATTTTAGAAGCCTTCAATGAGATTATGCCCGAAGTTTGTACCAAACTGACTAACGGAGAAGAAGATTTTGCCTCCTGTCCCAATATCTCCATTGACTATGGAATCATGGAGAAAGCCAACAATGTTTTCGTCCAATTGTGCGACTTCGGATGGGCAGATTTAGGTACATGGGACTCCTTGTATGATATATCATCCAAGGACCAAGAAGGTAACGTCGTAGTAAACGGAAACTCCTTATTATATAACAGCTATAATAATGTAATAGTAGTGCCAGAAGGGAAATTAGCCGTAATACAGGATCTAGAAGGTTATTTAGTAGCCGCAAGAGACAATGTATTACTCATATGCAAAAAAGATGACGAAAGCGCTATCCGAAAATTCGTAAATGACGTACAAATCAAACTAGGAGATCAGTTTGTATAAAAACAGGTAACCGGAGTTTAATCATAAAGGAAAGCGGGAAACAGAATATCCGTTTCCCGCTCTTTATATTTACTAAGAAAGAAAAAGATTACTTGTCACCACCTTCCCAGGCTTGATTGATTGCTGTTGCCACCTCCACAAATTCTTCATTTGTCAGTTTCAACTTCGGATTAGAAAAAATCATATCCGACTCTTTCTGAATAGGAATCAGATGAATATGTGCATGAGGAACCTCTAATCCGATTACTGCCTCACCTACTTTCTTGCACGGAAAAACCTTTTGAATAGCAAGCGCCACACTCTTTGCAAAAACATGCATAGCAGCCAGTTCATTATCCTCCAAATCAAAGATATAGTCCACCTCACATTTCGGAACAACCAACGTATGCCCTTTGGCTAACGGATTGATATCCAGAAAAGCATAGAACTGGTCATTTTCAGCCACTTTATAGCTAGGAATCTCACCTGTAATAATTCTACTAAATATTGTTGCCATATCTATAAGTATTAAATAAGGCAGCCCCGCATAGCGGACCTGCCTTATATATTAAAATGAAATATTCACAACTTCTAAGCTGATTTTACCTTGCGGAATAGTGATTTCAGCCACATCACCCACTTTTTTTCCTAACAAACCCTGTGCTATCGGAGTGTTTACCGAAATCTTGCCCAATTTTAAATTCGCTTCGCTTTCGGCTACGATAGTATAAACCATCTTCATTCCGGTCTTGGCATTCTTCAATTCTACTTTCGTCAAAATTTGCACTGTATCTGCATTCATTTTTGAAGTATCAATAATTTTAGCATCACCAATAGTTGATTTCAGCTGGCTGATCTTCATCTCCAATAGACCTTGCGCCTCTTTGGCAGCATCATATTCGGCATTTTCTGACAAGTCTCCCTTATCACGCGCTTCGGCAATAGCCGACACAATTTTAGGACGTTCTACTGATTCCAGATATTTCAGTTCCTCAATCAGTTGCTTGTAACCTTCTTCTGACATATAAGCCATAATGTTTTCCTCCTTTTAAATTATATAATTATTCATTGTTCCAGTTATGCCTATAAAAACAAAAAGAATTCCGACATGGAAATGTCGGAACCCTCTTTGGTATTTCAAGTCTTGCAAAGATAGACTTTTATCTAATACGAGTCAAGTTTATAAGGATGCTATGTAACATGTTTAAACAAATTCAACTCATAATTAGCTTTTTACAAGAGTTTTTTAATGGCTTCATCCAAATCTTTAATATTCTCACCACGGGCACTTAATTCATTATTACGATTTACCAAAAATACCGAAGGCAGATTAGTTACATTATATAATGAAATGTATGAAGAATAAGCGCCATTAGCGTCACGTACACAGACCCAAGGCAGATTATCTGCAGATGTTTTCCAAAAGTGTTCATCACCATCCAGTGAAATCTGGTAAATCTCGAACCCTTGAGAAGCATACTTATTATAAAGTTCACGTAACGCCAAATTATGTGCAGCAGACATTGCATTGTTATATACAGTAAAATCGATCAGCACCACTTTACCCTTCAAATCGGTCAGACTGCGTGTATTGCCTTTCAAGTCTTTCAGCTGAATATCAATAATGCTGGCTTCCTTGATTTTATCTTCAGGAATTTCCATGGTCTGCTGACGGGGAGTACGGGTATTCTTCATTCCTTTTATAACCATATTGTACAAGTTGCGTGAACGGTCGGCATGTGGATAAGCATTATTCAGACTCGTAGCCACCGCAGCGAAACACTTCACATCCTCCTTATTTGTCAAAGGATCAAAAATCATATACCCATTCAACGACTGGAATAAAGCGAAATAAGCATATGGCATATTTGGAGCCGCAAAAATATATTCTCGTTTCACTTTATTCTTGTAATTGTTTACCATAGCCAAAAGGCTGTCTTGTGCGATGCCCGCAGGGATATTACGGTTCTGACCGAGTTTGTCCACATTCTTCTGCAAATCAGCTTGCAGCAACACCAATTCCTTTATTTTCAAATTGTTTTCCGAACCTTCAATACGATAGGCAGTCGCAAAATCATTTATCTCAGCCTTAACTGATACTGTTTCCGTAGAGTCTACAGCAAAGTTTATCACTTTATTATCTAAACGCAAACGATAGAATTCAGGAGATTCCGGGCGCTTCTGTGCAAAACTAAAACTTCCGCTACTGCCCAATTTTGCCGAATCAAGCGCTACTATGCCATCCAATCCCGACGCTTCCAAATAAAGCATCTTATCTTCAGCACCATTAATTTCACCTTGAACTTTGAACTTCGGTGCATTATCGCAGGCGCTCAACCCTATCAACAGAAGTGCGAGCAAAAAATATACATTCTTTTTCATCGCTAAAATTAATATAAATGTGTGTTCTCTTAATAATTTTGGATGCAAAGATACGTCTTTTCGTGGTTTGTCAAAGCATTTATCCACCTTCTTACACATTAAAATGAAAAAAAATCAGTAATCATAGTAACTTTTTATCTCATTCTCACCAAATTAGAAGAATAAATGCCTATCTTTGCACGAATTTTAGACGAAAAATATATTAAAACATTTTTTATGATCAATCCAATTGTTAAGACGATCGAGCTTCCTGATGGTAGAACCATCACACTCGAAACGGGAAAGCTGGCAAAACAGGCAGACGGTTCTGTAATGCTCCGCATGGGTAACACCATGTTGCTAGCTACTGTTTGTGCAGCAAAAGATGCAGTTCCCGGTACAGATTTTATGCCCCTTCAGGTAGAGTACAAAGAAAAATATTCAGCATTCGGACGTTTTCCCGGTGGCTTTACCAAAAGAGAAGGCAAAGCTTCAGATTATGAAATCCTGACTTGCCGACTGGTAGACCGCGCATTGCGTCCTTTATTCCCCGATAATTTCCATGCAGAGGTTTACGTAAACATTGTTCTTTTCTCAGCTGATGGAATAGATATGCCTGATGCATTGGCAGGATTGGCCGCTTCAGCAGCATTAGCCGTTTCCGACATTCCTTTCGGCGGACCGATTTCTGAAGTACGCGTAGCACGTATCGATGGCCAGTTCGTTATCAACCCCACTTTCGAACAACTTGAGAAAGCTGATATGGATCTGATGGTTGCAGCCACATATGACAACATCATGATGGTAGAAGGCGAAATGCAGGAAGTCAGCGAACAAGACTTGCTGGCTGCCATGAAGGCTGCTCACGAAGCAATCAAAGTTCATTGTAAAGCGCAGATGGAACTGATGGAAGAAGTCGGTTCTACAGTAAAACGTGAATACTGCCACGAAGAAAACGATGAAGATTTACGCAAAGCCGTACGCGAAGCTTGTTATGATAAAGCATACGCCATCGCTGCTTCAGGAAACAGAAACAAGCATGAACGTCAAGATGCTTTTGATGCCATCCGCGATGAATTCAAAACTCAATATACAGAAGAAGAACTGGAAGAAAAAGGTGCATTAATCGACCGTTACTACCACGATGTGGAAAAGGAAGCCATGCGTCGTTGTATTCTTGATGAAGGCAAGCGTCTGGACGGACGTAAGACAACTGAAATTCGCCCTATCTGGTGCGAAGTAGGTTATCTGCCCGGCCCTCACGGTTCTGCCATTTTCACCCGTGGTGAAACTCAGTCTTTAACTTCTGTCACATTAGGCACCAAGCTAGATGAGAAAATCGTAGACGATGTTCTGGATCAACACAGAGAACGATTCTTGTTACACTACAACTTCCCCCCTTATTCTACCGGTGAAGCAAAAGCACAACGTGGTGTAGGTCGTCGTGAAATCGGTCACGGGCACTTGGCATGGCGTGCTTTGAAAGGACAAATTCCTGCAGGCTACCCATACACAGTACGTGTAGTATCTGATATCATGGAATCAAATGGTTCTTCTTCAATGGCTACTGTCTGTGCAGGAACGCTTGCATTAATGGATGCCGGTGTTGCCATGAAAAAACCAGTTTCAGGTATTGCCATGGGCTTGATTAAGAATGCAGGTGAAGAAAAATATGCCGTATTGTCTGATATTCTTGGAGATGAGGATCACTTGGGTGATATGGACTTCAAGGTTACAGGTACTCGTGATGGTATCACTGCTACACAGATGGACATCAAGGTAGATGGTCTATCATTCGAAATCTTGGAAAAAGCGTTACTGCAAGCAAAAGAAGGTCGCGAACATATTCTTAACAAGTTAACCGAATGTATAGCCGAACCTCGTAAAGATTTGAAACCGCATGCTCCTCGTATTGAAACGATGACTATTCCTAAAGAGTTCATTGGGGCTATCATCGGTCCGGGCGGAAAGATTATCCAAGGTATGCAGGAAGAAACCGGAGCAACCATCACGATTGAAGAAACTGATGGAGTAGGTCGCATTGAGATTGCGGGAACAAACAAGAAATGTATTGACGATGCTATGCGCATTATCAAGGGTATCGTTGCCGTTCCCGAAGTCGGTGAAGTCTATGTAGGTAAAGTCCGTTCAGTAATGCCATATGGCGTGTTCGTAGAATTCTTGCCTGGTAAAGACGGATTGTTACACATCTCTGAAATTGACTGGAAACGTCTTGAAACAATAGAAGAGGCCGGTTTAAAAGAAGGGGATGAAATAGAAGTGAAGTTACTTGATATTGATCCCAAGACAGGTAAATTCAAGCTCTCTCACAAAGTATTACTGCCTCGTCCTGAAAAGCAAGAAAAGAAATAAGAACATTCTTTTTTATACCATAAAGAGCGCAACCTGTTATAGGTTACGCTCTTTTTTTTTAAGGCAAGCCATTAATAATAATGTAAAATAAAAAAGCGCAACTAAATAATAATTAGTCGCGCTATCTGATATATCATACAAAAGAAATTCCTCCGCTTTATATGATATCCGGTTATAAGGTAGGATCAATCTTCTTGAACTTCGAAATCATCTTTACCTACTCCGCAAAGAGGGCAAACCCAATCATCTGGAATATCTTCAAATGCTGTTCCCGGAGCGATTCCACCTTCAGGATCTCCTTCTGCCGGGTCATAAACCCAACCACATACTGTGCAAACGTACTTTTTCATAATTGTCTCTGTTTTATGTTTTAAATATTCTTTAAATACATAACAAATATACAAGGAAATTGTTTACTTGCAAACTATCCCACTAATATTTTTTTAAGCTCTTCCATTCCTTCGGACGCACCTTTCTGAATTACATGCACTTTACGTCCCGATGCAATGGGCACCTGCTTAGGATCTATTAAATAAACAGGAGTGCGGGCAGGCACATAATTCAACAAACCGGCAGCAGGATATACATTAAGCGAAGTTCCTATAATTAAAAAGATATCAGCTGTTTCAGCATATTCAATTGCAGTTTCAATCATAGGAACAGATTCACCAAACCATACAATAAACGGACGAAACTGGGAACCGTCTCCGGCCAAGTCTCCCAAATGTATCTCATATTCTTCCGGCTTTAATTCTTTAATATAAGCTGGATTATTAGGTTGCCAACTAGATGTCACCTTGGTCAGTTCGCCATGTAAATGAATAATATGCGAACTTCCGGCACGCTCATGCAAATTATCAATATTTTGAGTGATAACAGTCACATTAAAGAACTTTTCCATCTCAGAAACCAGTTCATGCCCCCGGTTAGGCTTTACAGCAAGCAACTGTTTACGACGCTCATTATAAAAATCAATCACCAATTTAGGGTTTGCCGCATACCCTTCCGGAGTAGCCACTTGTTCCACCGGATACTGATCCCATAAACCACCTGCATCACGAAATGTACTGATACCGCTTTCTGCACTCATTCCAGCACCTGTTAAAACTACTAAATTCTTCATTTCTAGTCCTCCTCTTTTAACTAAACACACAAAAATAAGAAAAATTAAATTGTTAAAAACAGATTCATTCAAATAAAACACCTACCTTTGTGCGTTTTGTATAAAACATCTTATAAAATAAATAGTTATGGATAAATTCAGTTACGCCATCGGCCTTGGTATTGGCCAGAATTTATTGAGCATGGGTGCTCAAAGTATTAATGTTGAAGACTTTGCTCAAGCAATCAAAGACGTATTAGATAGAAAAGAAACGGCTATCAGCCACAACGAAGCACGTGAAATCGTAAACAAGTACTTTGAAGAGCTGGAAACCAAATTGAATGCAGAGAATATTGAAAAGGGAAAATCATTTTTGGAGGAAAACGCAAAAAGACCGGGGGTCGTGACACTTCCCAGCGGCTTACAGTACGAAGTTATCACAGAAGGTAACGGAAAAAAATCCGAGTGCAACCGACCGTGTAAAATGCCATTATGAAGGTACCTTGATTGATGGGACTTTGTTTGACAGTTCTATCAAACGCGGCGAACCGGCTATCTTTGGTGTGAACCAAGTAATCAAAGGATGGGTGGAAGCACTCCAACTGATGACTGAAGGTGCTAAATGGAAACTTTTCATTCCTTCAGAATTAGCCTATGGAGCACAACAGGCAGGAGAAATGATTCCTCCTCACAGCACATTGATTTTTGAAGTAGAATTAATCGAAGTATTATAATTATTAAAGCATTTAAGGCAAATGAAAAAAAGTTAGTTTTTTTGTAGCAATCGCTGCTGCAGCCAGCTTGGCTTCTTGTACAGCCCAAGCACCGAAAGCAAACATGAAGAATGACGTAGACTCACTTTCTTACATGATGGGTATCACCAACACGCAAGGTCTGGATATGTATATGAGCCAACAACTGGGCGTTGACACAGCCTATATGGCCGACTTCATCAGAGGTGTTAAAGAAGGTACCAGCAAGACAAGTCCTAAAGACGTTGCTTATATGGCAGGTCTTCAGATTGGTCAACAAGTTGGTGGACGTATGTTCGATATGATGAGCCAACGTATTTTCGGAAATGACTCTACTCAAAGTTTAAGTAAAGAAAACTTCCTGGCAGGTTTCATGGCTGCTTTGCAAAAAAAAGGCATGAATGTTACTATGGAAGAAGCCAACGCCTACGTTCAGTCTAAAGCAGAAGCAATCAAAACAAAAGCTACTGAAGCCCAGTTCGCTGAAAATAAGGCTGCCGGTGAAAAATTCCTAGCTGAAAATGCAAAGAAAGAGGGTGTTAAAACTACATCAAGCGGATTGCAATATAAGATAATTAAAGAAGGTAACGGCGCTGTTCCTACCGATTCTTCTAAAGTAAAAGTAAACTATAAAGGTACTTTGATTGACGGAACTCAGTTCGACAGTTCATATGATCGTAAAGAACCGACTACTTTCCGTGCTAATCAAGTAATCAAAGGATGGACTGAAGCACTGACAATGATGCCAGTAGGTTCTAAATGGGAACTTTACATCCCTCAAGACTTGGCTTATGGTGCACGTGAAGCCGGTCAGATTAAACCTTTCTCTACTTTGATTTTCGAAGTAGAACTGGTTGGAATCGAAAATAACCTCATTTATACGATTTACAAAAAGCGTGGAACATTCGTGTCTCACGCTTTTCTTTTAACTTGTCCTTCTACAAATCAAATTTTCTTTTCCTTTATATCTGTACGTGCCTCAACAACATTTACTACATAATCGCCTAATTCTTCGCATTCGCTGATAATATCCATATAATAATCCCCCGTCTGATAATTATATTCCTTATTATTCACATCCAATACATTCTGATCCTTCAACTGGTTGCGGTAATTGTTTCTCTCATTCTCTATATTAAATGATTTGTTAGGATCAACCAAATGATATCCGTCTTCTTCCAAAGATACTATTTGTTGCAGTGGAAGGCTGTACAATGCACCTGTCAACAATCCGGTGAAGCGATTCGTGGTCATAGCACCCAAAATATGGCGCAAATGCCCACCTGTCAGTTTTTGCAAAGCCTTACTCACGGTTTTCATACCATATATCAGAAGTACCAGTGAGCCTATCAGTTTCAAAAAAAGCAAATATTGACATGTAGATTCTCTTTTATTTAGACTCTCTTCTTTCTTACACTTTATTAAAAAAAGCACAGAGACACAAAGTATTTAACCCATCATAGGTTAAACCTTGCACCTCTGCACCTATTCTGTTCACCATAGCCCTTTCAGGTCAGGATTTCTTTTCCTTCACATTGCTACTGGCTTCCACCACATTTACTACATAATCGCCCAGTTTTTCACATTCTCCAATAATATCCATATAGTGCACCCCCATCTGATAATCATACTCCTTATTATTCACATCCAGCACATTTTGGTTCTTTAGCTGATTACGATAGTTATTTATTTCATTCTCTATATTAAACGATTTATTCACATCTACCACATGATGCTCATCTTCCACCAACGAAATCATCTGAGACAAAGCATCATCAGTCAACTGGAACATCTGATGAATATGATCATACTGTTTCGGAGTAAAATCCATATCACTGCGATGTTTACGATTGATAGTACGTGCCAAATTATAACAGCTGTCCCCGATACTTTCTATTTCAGTCACTTCACGAAGCATAGCACGAATTTGCAACTTACTTTCAGAACTCAAACGCCCGTCGGATACCTGATTCAGATAATTAGCGATCTCCACCTCCATGTTATCGCTTATATTCTCATATTTCTCAATACGACTGAACAATTTGTTAAAGTCATTGTCATTAGTGGTGTGAAGCAGATCCCGCACCATGCCAAACATACGATGAGTACGCTCTGCAAAGAGATTGATTTCCTTGCGTGCCTGCAATATAGAAAGCTCTGCCGTAGAAAGCATACCACCTGTAATAAAGCGCAAACGATATTCCTCATCCTGCTCTCTCTGAGGAATGATTTTACAGACAGTTTTCTCTATCAACTTGACAAACCAAATAAGAATCAACACATTGCATATATTAAAAGTAGTATGAAAAGCAGACAGTTTAAAAGATACGGCAACAGCCGGATCTGCTGTTCTCATTATATCTTCTACAAACCATGAAACCCCCATAGTTACAGGCTTGAAAAGGCATAACACCCAAATAACCCCAAAAACATTGAACACCAAATGAGCCAGCGCAGCCCTCCTGGCCTGCGTATTGGCAGTCAGTGCGGCAAGGTTAGCGGTTATAGTGGTACCAATATTCTCGCCAAGTACCAACGCAGCCCCCAGCTCAAAACTAATCCAACCATTGGCACACATAATCAAAGTAATAGCCATCGTTGCAGCCGATGCCTGTACAATCATGGTAAGAACTGTACCGATGACAACAAATAAGATAACAGAGCCAAATCCCATATCAGTATAGTTCTGAACAAAAGACAACATTTCGGGGTTTCTACTTAAGTCAGGAGCATTCGTCTTCAAGAGAGAGAGGCCCATAAACAAAAAAGAGAAACCGAATATAAATTCTCCAATGGATTTACGGTTACTCTTTCCTGAAAATAATAAGGGTACGCCAACAGCCAATAACGGAAGTGCCATAGCAGCAATATCTACTTTAAACCCTAACGCAGATATAATCCATGCAGTGACAGTGGTACCGATATTTGCCCCCATAATGACTCCAATTGATTGTGAAAGTGTAAGGAGTCCGGCATTAACGAAACTTACTACCATAACAGTAGTAGCAGAAGAGGATTGAATTAACGCAGTGATAAGAACACCGGTTAGCACTCCGGTTACCCGGTTGGTGGTCATCGCTGTGAGGATTTTACGCAGTCTGTCACCAGCAAACTTTTGCAGCCCCTCACTCATGATTTTCATTCCATAAAGGAATAGCGCCAGTGAACCTAGCAGCTTTAAGAAATCATAAAAGAATACTCCATCTTTAATTAATTTGGTAGGAATTGGCTAATCTCCCTTTTATTCAGTAAATTTCAAGCCGTTTCACTACGTTAGTAATAATTATTACGATTATGTTACAAATCTGTTGCAAAAATAACAATATTTCAAAGAACTTCCCAATCGGAAGCTCACTTTTGGATATTTATAATGGTTTTAATCTAGATATCCCATACGGGCCGGTCAGTGCCAAAGTCAATAACAAAGTAGAAGGACTCAATTACCGGGCCTATAATAATAAGGATGTAGAGTTCCTGAACATACTGAATCCTTCAGGAATGCGTACCTATGTCCGTTCTCTCTGCTTCATCTTGTGCAAAGCGGTGGAGGACTTATACCCTGATGGAAAAATCATGCTTGAACATCCCGTATCCAAAGGATATTATTGCGCCTTGCAGATAGGACGCGAAACCGGGCTGGATGATGTTTCCCGTATTAAGCAGCGAATGAAAGAGATTGTGGAAGCCAACATCCCTTTCCACCGTTTTGAATGTCACACAACTGAAGTAGTAGAACTATTCCGCCGGAAAGGAATGATGGACAAAGTTAGACTGCTTGAAACTTCAGGGGAACTTTACTCCTATTATTATACTTTAGAAGATACCATTGACTACTACTATGGCAGTCTGTTGCCCAGCACCGGATATATCCGCAAATTCGACATTGTTAAATACTATGACGGCTTGTTGCTGCGAGTCCCCAACCGTCAGAATCCGGAAATATTGGAGGAAGTAGTAAAACAAGAAAAAATGCTGGAAGTATTCAAAGAGCACCGACGCTGGAATCAGATTTTAGGTGTGGGTACTGTAGGAGATTTCAATGTGGCCTGTAATGAAGGTTATGCCACCGATCTGATTAATGTGTCTGAAGCCTTGCAGGAAAAAAAAATTTCCAATATTGCTGATGAGATATACCACAGAGGAAAAACGGTCAAAGAGTAAAACTGGTTCTTATCTCCGGTCCATCCTCTTCTGGTAAAACGACTTTCAGCAAACGACTCAGTATCCAGTTGATGGCAAACGGGCTGAAACCTTACCCCATCTCCCTGGACAATTACTTTGTTGACCGAGAAAAGACACCAAAAGATGAAAAAGGTGATTATGATTACGAATCATTGTATGCATTGGATTTGGAGTTCTTCAACAAGCAATTACAAGATCTGCTTCATGGAAAGGAAGTAGAGTTACCACGTTTCAACTTCACCACAGGAAGAAGGGAATTTAAAGGTGACAAACTTAAGATTGACGATAACATGATATTGATTCTCGAAGGGATTCATGCACTTAACCCCGAATTAACCCCTCATATTCCCGCCGAGAATAAATATAAAATATATGTATCGGCATTAACCACTATTCTGCTGGACAATCATAATTATATTCCGACTACCGACAACCGTTTGTTGCGCCGTATTATCCGCGATTACAAATACCGTGGCTATTCCGCAGAGGAAACAATCAGAAGATGGCCCAGCGTACGCGCCGGAGAAGAAAAATGGATCTTCCCATATCAGGAAAATGCAGATGCCATGTTCAATTCTGCCCTGTTGTTTGAACTGGCCATTATGAAGGATTATGCCATTCCTATTCTAAGGAATGTTCCCAATAACAAACCGGAATATTCAGAAGCATACCGTTTACGCAAATTCTTGGAATATTTCGCTTCGGTACAAGATAAAGAATTGCCTCCCACTTCTTTACTGAGAGAGTTTTTAGGAGGAAGCAGTTTCCGGTATTAACCTGTTATTAAACAGTATATAAGTTTTGTTTATGTGCAAAACAAACTGTAATTTCGGCCATTATTAAACAAGTATAAGTGAATGCACTCCAAAGGCTATAGAAAACTGTTCAACTGCCTGATGTTCTACTACTAAGAACATTTCTTCTTCAGGAGGGTATGCCAAAAGCCAGCAGACTGTACATTACACCACCATAAAGATGGATTAAATGACAGCGTATCTTACTTTTGGCATACGTTTCTTTCTATTTGATATCTTATTCTCTTGCACATCAATTGGTCGGATCCATTAATCCGCCCTTATGGAAATTTCTATTTATGAACCAGTAGACCTTATTATAACTCTTATGAAAACAACAATCAACGGTATGACAGACCGTATCCGACGCCTACGTCAAGAATCTTTTGATACACAACCTTCTTTGTCCATAGAACGTGCTCTGATAGAAACCGAATTTTACAAAGAAAACGAAGGAAAGTATCCAATTCCTATTCTAAGAGCACTGAACTTCCTTGAAATCTGTAAACGGAAAACTATATACATAGGTGAAGACGAACTGATTGTAGGTGAACGTGGACCACGCCCCAAAGCCGTATCGACTTTCCCTGAACTGACCTGTCACAGCGTGGAAGACCTTCATGTATTGAACACCCGCGAATTGCAGCGTTACACCATCAGCCAGGAAGATATAGACACCTATGAGCGCGAGGTAATTCCTTATTGGAAAGGGCGCACCCAACGCGAACGCATCTTCAATCACGTTCCCAAAGAATGGAAAGAAGCTTACGAAGTAGGAATGTTCACTGAATTCATGGAACAACGAGCCCCCGGCCATACTTCTCTGGACGGAAAGGTTTATCAACATGGCATGCTGGATTTGAAAGAACGTATTGCACATGAGTTGAAAAATCTGGATTTTATGAATGATCCAGAAGCAACCGACAAACAAGAAGAACTGACCGCCATGTCCATCTCCTGTGATGCCGCTATCATTTTTGCCGAACGCCATGCCGAACTGGCCGAAAAGATGGCTGGACAAGAAACCGATCCGAAACGCAAAGAGGAACTGAAAAAAATAGCGGAAATCTGCCGATGGGTTCCTGCACATGCCCCCCGTACTTATTGGGAGGCCATACAAATGTACTGGTTTGTCCATCTCGGCACCATTACAGAGCTGAACGGATGGGACGCCATGAATCCAGGACATTTTGACCAGCACCTCGCTCCTTTCTATGAAAAAGACCTGGAAGAAGGAATACTGACCCGTGCAGAGGCCAAAGAACTGATGTCATGTTTCTTTATCAAAGTAAATAATCAGACAGCCCCACCCAAAGTTGGCATCACCGCCAAAGAAAGCGGTACCTACAATGACTTTACCAATCTGAATATCGGTGGCATCAAACGTGATGGTAGCAACGGAGTCAGCGAAGTATCCTATATCATGCTCGAAACAGTAGATGATCTTCACCTGTTACAACCCGGAAGCGCCCTGCACATCAGTGTATGCACCCCGGAGCGTTTCCTGCGCGAAGGCTGCAAAGTAATCCGTAAGGGCTATGGCTACCCATCTGTATTCAATCCCGACACATACGTCATGGAACTGATGCGACAGGGAAAAACACCGGAGGACGCTCGTGAAGGCGGATGTAGCGGATGCATAGAAGTAGGCGCTTTCGGAAAAGAAGCTTACATACTGACCGGTTACCTTAACGTACCCAAGATATTGGAAGTCACCTTGCACAACGGAACAGATCCTGTATCAGGCAAGAAAGTAGGCTTGGTAACAGGAGATCCCTGCACCTTCCGGAGTTATGAAGAACTTTATGACGCATTTCTTAAACAAATCCATTATTTTGTAGATATGAAAGTACGCGTCAGCAACTACATTGACCGTATGTTCGCCAAATACGCTCCCGCCACTTTCCTGTCTTTGTTCATTGATGACTGTATCGCCAAAGGAAAAGATTATTATAACTGCGGACCGCGTTATAACACAAGCTATATTCAATGCACCGGTTTGGGTACTATTACCGACAGCCTCTCCGTTCTGAAAAAAACATGTATTCGAAGAACGTAAATTCAATATGGAGCAAATCATCCATGCTACCGATACCAACTTCGAAGGACAGGAAGCCATGAGACAGTTCATACTGAACCGTACCCCTTTCTTCGGTAACGATGACGAATATGCAGACCGCATCGCCATCCAGATTTTTAATGACCTTTACGATGCCATCGAGGGAAAGCCGAACACCAAAGGCGAATGTTTCCATCTGAACATGTTGTCTACCACCTGTCACGTTTACTTCGGCAAAATGATGAATGCCACCCCCAACGGCCGTCTGGCCGGACGTGCCATCAGTGACGGTACCTCACCCTCACACGGAGCAGATACCCACGGGCCATCCGCCGTTATAAAATCATTAGGAAAACTGGACCAGGTGAAAAGCGGAGGCACTCTATTGAATCAGCGCTTCCTGCCTTCACTTCTTAAACACGATGAAGACATAGCCAAACTGGCAAGCCTCATCCGCAGCTATTTTGCTTTAGGAGGACATCACATTCAGTTCAACATAGTAGATACCGCTACCCTGCATGCCGCCCAAAAACATCCGGAAGAATACCGGGACCTATTGGTACGCGTAGCTGGATACAGTGATTACTTCAATGACATGAATACAGATTTACAATATGACGTAATAGCCCGCACGGCACAAGAAACCTTCTGACAAGATGAGTCTGATTTTCGACATCAAACGCTATGCCATCAATGACGGACCGGGCATCCGCATCACACTTTTCATGAAAGGATGCCCGCTCTCGTGCATATGGTGCCATAATCCCGAAGGCATTCGTAACGGAAAAGACAAACTATACACAGCCAAGAAATGCCTCGGCTGTGGAACTTGTCTGAAAGCATGTCCCAACGGGGCACTGACACTGGCTCCCGAGGGTATTATCACCGACAAACAAAAATGCGTGTTATGCGGACGCTGTGCCGAAGAATGTCCGGCAATGGCTATCGAGATATCAGGAACGGAATATACCGCCGAATACCTGATGCATGAAATAGAAAAGGAAATTCCATTTATGGATCAATCGGGCGGTGGAGTTACTTTTTGTGGTGGAGAACCGTTGCTTCATCCCGAATTCTTGATTGATATACTGAAACGTTGCGGACAACAGGGAATTCATCGGGCGGTAGATACCACCCTGCTTGCCCGCAAAGAAACAGTGGATGAAGTGATGCGGAATTGTGAACTATTGCTTATCGACTTAAAATCAATGGACAGTACCGTACACCAGACATTCTGTGATGTTCCCAATGAATTAATTTTGGAGAACATCCGCAGAGTAGCAGAAGCTGACTTCCCTTATTATATCCGTATTCCATTGATTGAAGGAGTGAATGCAGATGAAAAGAACATAAAGCTGTCTGCCGAATTTTTGGCCAGTCTTCCACGGCATCCTGAGATAATTAACCTATTACCTTACCATGATATAGGAAAGGGAAAGCATGCAAAGCTAGGCAGTATCTATAACCCTAAAGGATATAAAATGCAAACGCCATCCGAGGAAGTACAACAGCAGTGCATACAAATCTTGACTGATTACGGTTTAAAAGCAACCATAGGTGGATAATTATATATCATCGTTCTGTAGTAAAAGGACCTTCGTACCCCAAAAACGTGCCCCGTCCTCCGTTATCAAATAATCTTCCTCATTACGCAACTCTGTAAACTCACGATAACTCTCCAACTTATCATAATCGATAAAATCCTTAAAGCATTTCTCCGCTTTCCAACAATCTATTAATATAGATACCCGGTTCTATAGTAAGTTCAAATTCCGGTTCCAAAGATCCGGCCAGCCTTAATAATTTACGGCTGACCTAAGTACTTTTCTAATGAATCACCTGTCTTTTAGCAACTGCTTTTTCCAAACACTTCTTCAAATCCGCGGCAGAACCAGTTTCTGTCACTCCCACCCTCTACGCTTTCTCACACAAGGCAGGCTGGATCCCATCCATACAATATGATATCCATATCGCCAATCCGGCATAGGGCAAGTCCCAAAAATAAAGAGAAGTAGAACCTTGGCGGAAATGATAAGTATTATCCGCATAGTCGCCACTCTCCTCGTTATCTAAAATAGCAAGAAACCTATCCCCACGTTTTTTCAAACTGTTACGACGGGTTGTATAAGTTTCTTTTGCAAACATAATCTTATGTTTTTTATATAGATGACAGGTAAAGATAGCCATCCCCTTAAAATAATCCCCCCAAAAAGGGAAGATTATTACAATACAATTTCCTATTTTTGTCGCAATAAACAAGGAAATAAAAATATTATGGCACAAGGCTCACGTCAAGTACAAACACAAGCCCAGCAACAAATACAAACCTTATCTCCACAACAGATACTGGTAGTGAAATTGCTGGAACTGCCCACTGTGGAGCTGGAAGAACGTATCCATTCCGAAATACTGGATAATCCGGCCCTGGAGGAAGGGAAAGAAATGCCCGAAAATGAAGATGACAACACAGAATACGTTGAGAACGAAGACGGAAATACAGACTCGAACGAAGATTTTTCATTAGGCGATTACAGCAACGAAGATGATATTCCCGATTATAAACTACAGGAACATAATCGCTCCAAAGAAGGAGTAGCCGAAGAAATCCCTTTCTCGGATGCCGTATCTTTTTATGAAATATTGAAAGACCAGTTGCAGATGCAGGAACTTACCCCAGAACAACGAGATATAGCAGAATACTTGATCGGTTCATTGGACGATGACGGCCTGTTACGCAAAAATATGGAGTCTATCATGGATGAACTTGCCATCTATCGAGGCATCTATACCACTGAGGAGGAATTAAATAAAATCTTGGAAATAATCCAAGACTTTGATCCGGCAGGTATCGGTGCCCGCAGTTTACAAGAATGTCTTCTGCTACAAATACAAAGAAAAGCCGATTCACCGTTAAAACAAATAGAACTGGACATCATCGGTAAATGCTGTGATGAGTTTACCCGCAAAAACAAAGAAAGGATTATCCAAAAACTAGGTATAACCGAAGAACAATATAATGAGGCGGTGAGCGATCTCACCAAACTGAATCCTCGTCCGGGCAGTTCACTGGGTGAAGCAATGGGTAAAAATATGCAGCAGATCATTCCCGACTTCATTGTAGAAACGTATGAGGATGACACCATTACTCTAAGTTTAAACAATCGTAATGTTCCTGAGTTGCGTCTGAGCCGCCAGTTCACCGAACTACTGGATGAACACACCCGCAACAAAGATAATCAGAGCAAAGCCTCAAAGGACGCACTGATGTTCCTAAAACAAAAAGGTAGATGCCGCACAAGGTTTTATCAACGCCGTAAAACAGCGACAACATACGTTGCTCACCACCATGCAAGCCATTATAGATATTCAGCGCCCCTTCTTTTTGGAAGGAGACGAATCCCTGCTAAAGCCCATGATCCTAAAAGATGTAGCCGAACGCTCGGGATTGGATATTTCCACCATATCACGGGTAAGCAACAGCAAATATGTACAAACAAACTATGGTATCTATTCGTTGAAATTCTTTTTCAGCGACGGTTACACTACCGAAGACGGTGAAGAACTCTCTGTCCGCGAAATCAAGCGTATTCTGAAAGAATGTGTAGACACCGAAGACAAGGAAAAACCGTACACTGATGATGAACTGGCCGAAACACTAAAAACGAAAGGCTACCCCATAGCCCGCCGTACTGTAGCCAAATACCGCCAACAGCTTAACATACCCGTCGCACGATTAAGAAGGTAATATAAATTATATGGAAGCTAACGAAACAACCGAAACAATAGCAGTAGGCAAGAAAAACAGTCCGCTTGAAGTCAGTTCACGTATCATATCAGGCATATTCACGCCTTTTATGATTCCTTTTGTGGCATTTTTCCTGCTTTTTTTTCTTCACTTATCTTCGTATCATGCCCATCCAGTACAAACTGATAGTATTGGGCATAGTCTACTGTTTCACCATTCTGATGCCGATGCTCGCCATCTACCTGTTCCAAAAAATAAACGGTTGGGGTATTCATGAATTGGGACACCGCGAAAAACGTTTCGTACCATATGCGTTGACTATCATCAGCTATGTCACTTGTCTCATCACCATGTATAAGATACACCTGCCCCGCTATATGTCAGGTATTATCGTAGCCGCCCTCATCTGCATGATCCTTTGCACGCTGATCAATTTCAAGTGGAAAATCAGCACACACGTGGCAAGCAGCGGCATGATGGTAGGCGGATTATTATCCTACAGCTTTATATTCAATTTCAATCCTGTATGGTGGCTCTGTTTTTTCATTTTGCTATCCGGGATGCTTGGCACAGCCCGTATCATTGTAAAACAGCATACCTTATTAGAAGTTTTAGCCGGATTTATTGTCGGATTGTTTTGTGGTGTCATTGGAATTTTGTTTATTTGAAAAAAATTAGTATTAACCTTATAAATTGAAAGCATTATGGAATTTCCAAGCAATGTAAAGTATACCAAAGAACACGAATGGATACGAGTAGAAGGTGATATAGCTTATGTAGGCATCACTGATTATGCACAAGAGCAACTGGGTGACATCGTATTCGTAGATATCACAACTGAAGGAGAAACTTTAGAAAAAGATGAAGTTTTCGGTACTATTGAAGTAGTAAAAACGATTTCGGACTTGTTCCTTCCCGTTTCAGGAGAAGTTTTGGAACAGAATGAAGCATTGGCCGACAATCCCGAATTAGTAAACCAAGACCCGTATGGTAAAGGGTGGCTGATTAAGATCAAGCCCAATGACTCTAATGACGTTAACGATTTGCTGGATGCTGAAGGATATAAAGCATTAGTCAACGAATAATATAGATTCCCATTAGGAATTGTTCAAGCGCGGATTACGCGGACCTCACGGATTTTTCTATCCGCGTTCATCCGTATAACCCGTGCTTGAAGTAAATATATAAACCAAACAATAACAAAAAACAATGAAACCTATCGTAAGCATTATCATGGGTAGCACTTCCGATCTTCCCGTAATGGAAAAAGCTGCCAAATTACTGGACGAGATGCACGTACCTTTCGAAATGAACGCCCTTTCGGCACACCGCACTCCCGAAGCTGTGGAGGAATTTGCGAAAAATGCTGCAGGCCGTGGAATTAAAGTCATCATTGCCGCTGCCGGCATGGCTGCCGCACTTCCCGGTGTCATTGCTGCAAATACCACATTGCCTGTTATCGGTGTCCCCGTTAAAGGTTCTGTTCTTGATGGCGTAGACGCACTTTATTCTATCATCCAAATGCCTCCCGGAATTCCTGTAGCTACCGTAGCAATCAATGGAGCCATGAATGCAGCTATTCTGGCCGTACAAATGCTAGCATTGAGTGATACAGAACTAGCCACCAAGTTTGCAGACTACAAGACCGGCTTGAAAAAGAAAATCGTGAAAGCCAACGAAGAACTGAAAGAAGTCAAGTTTGAATATAAAACAAATTAACTAGTGGTTAGTGATTAGTGGTAAGTGGTTAATATTTCAGCGCAGCCCACTAATCACTAACCACTCACCACTAATCACTAACTATGGATTTATTCAATTACTCCCGCCGCGAATCTTCCGAAGTGAATATCGGAGCCACTCCCTTGGGTGGCAACAACCCCATCCGTATTCAGAGCATGACAAATACCGTCACTATGGATACCGAAGCCTGTGTGGAACAAGCCAAACGCATTATAGATGCCGGCGGTGAATACGTTCGCCTCACCACACAAGGTGTCCGTGAAGCCGAAAACTTGAAGAATATCAATATCGGATTACGCTCTCAAGGATATGATACTCCATTGGTGGCCGATGTACATTTTAACCCCAAAGTAGCCGATGTAGCGGCACAATATGCAGAAAAGGTACGCATCAATCCGGGAAATTACGTAGACCCGGGACGTACTTTCCGGAAACTGGAATACACTGACGAAGAATATGCGCAAGAAATAGAAAAGATACGTGCCCGCTTCATTCCTTTTCTAAATATCTGCAAGGAAAACCACACCGCCATCCGCATCGGGGTAAACCACGGTTCTCTGTCAGACCGCATCATGTCTCATTATGGTGACACCCCTGAAGGTATGGTGGAATCGTGCATGGAATTTCTGCGTATCTGTGTTGCGGAACATTTCAACGATGTGGTTATTTCCATCAAAGCATCCAATACCGTAGTAATGGTCAGGACGGTCCGTCTGCTGGTAAAGGAAATGGAAAAGGAAGGCATGGCTTTCCCGCTTCATTTGGGGGTTACCGAAGCAGGGGACGGCGAGGACGGAAGAATAAAATCCGCATTAGGAATAGGCGCACTCCTTGCAGATGGCTTGGGAGATACCATTCGTGTTTCATTGAGCGAGGCTCCTGAAAACGAAATTCCGGTAGCCCGCAAACTGGTTGATTATATACTAACTCGGGAAGGACATCCTTTTATTCCTGGAAAAGAAGCTCCGCAGTTCAACTACCTATCTCCGGGGCGCCGGAAGACTAAGGCTGTCCGAAACATTGGAGGAGATAATCTTCCCGTAGTAATAGCCGAACGTCTGGAAGGGTCTTTCGAAACTAATCCTCAGTTCAAACCTGACTATATTTATTGCGGTGGAAGTGTGCCCCAATCACGAGATAACAATATAGCCTATCTAGTAGATGCCAATGCATGGAATCCAGAAGACAAAAATGTCTATCCGGCATTTAACTACCAGCAGATGATAGAATTACATCACACGGTTTCCGATCTGAAATTCCTGTTTCTGCCCTATATGGCTATGAATGACGAAGTAATCGCAGCCCTTAAACTACATCCCGAAGTGGTAATCATCGCCCAAAGCAATCATCCCAACCGCCTCGGCGAATATCGTGCCATGACACACGAACTGATGAATGAAGGGTTAGAGAATCCGGTCGTATTCTTCCAATACTATCAGGAAACGAAAGCTGAAGACCTGCAAATCAAAGCGGCAGCTGATATGGGTGCACTAATTTTTTGACGGACTCTGTGACGGAATCTTCTTGTACGACCAAGGCCCCTTGAGTCATATAGTGGTAGATACCACTGCATTTGGTATCCTGCAAGCCGGCAGAATCCGAACCAGCAAAACGGAATACATTTCATGTCCGGGATGTGGTCGTACCTTATATGATTTGGAGTCTACCATCGCCCGTATCAAAACAGCTACCTCGCACTTGAAAGGTCTGAAGATCGGCATTATGGGCTGTATTGTCAATGGTCCCGGCGAAATGGCGGATGCCGACTATGGCTATGTAGGTGCCGGTCGTGGAAAAATCAGCCTCTATAAAAAGAAAGAATGCATAGAAAAAAACATTCCCGAAGATCAGGCTGTTGAGAAGTTGATCGAGCTCATCAAAGCCAATGGTGACTATACAGAAAAATAAAACGTCCAAATTATGGATTATCAACAGATTCTAAAAGACATCTATCAAGAAATCCAGCCCTACGCCTCTATTGGCAAACAGGCTGATTACATTCCGGCACTTGCCAAAATCAACCCAGATCAATTCGGAATGTGTATCCATACGATACAAAACAAAACTTTCATGCATGGAGAAGCCACCACCGGCTTCTCCATCCAAAGTATTTCGAAAGTTTTTTCACTTGCCATGTGTTTGAGTCTTGAAGGAGATAATCTATGGAAAAGAGTAGGTAAAGAACCTTCGGGAACAGCTTTCAACTCACTAGTACAACTGGAGGTAGAAAAAGGAATTCCTCGGAATCCCTTTATTAACGCCGGAGCCATTGTAATGACAGATATCCTGCTGAACCATCTGAAACACCCCGAAGAAGAATATCTTCGTTTCGTCCGCTCAATCAGCGGAAATAACCAAATTCATTATAATGAAGAAGTTGCCCTGTCCGAACGTAAAAACGGTTATCTGAATGCGGCAATCACCAACCTGTTGAAATATTATCATAACATCGACAATGACATAGAACGTGTACTTCATTTCTATTTCCTGCAATGCTCCATAGAAATGAGTTGTTATGATTTATCCAAAGCCTTTTTGCCGTTTGCCAACCATAAACAGGCTTTTACATTCGAAGGAATCACGCTGACCGCCTCTCAAGTGAAACGTATCAATGCCATCATGCAAACATGTGGATTCTATGACGAAGCAGGAGAATTTTCTTATTTGGTAGGTCTTCCGGGGAAAAGTGGTGTGGGAGGCGGTATAGCCGCAGTTTACCCACTACGATATTCAGTTGCAGTGTGGAGCCCGAGATTGAATCCAAAAGGAAATTCCGTTATGGGAATCAAGGCGCTGGAACTATTGACAACACAGACACAGGAATCTATTTTCTAGGAAACAAGTATCTCTCCATACTCAATCATCTTCTTTCTTGTTGGAATAATCCAGAATGAAGTTGAATATAACACGCATAATACTTATAGCCTTTCTATAAAAGAGAGAAGTACCTGGAATTTATGTAGAAATTATTGACCATGCTTAATAAATTAACCGTTTTTACCCTCAATGGAACATCTTCTGCTTGCCATAAATAAAAGAAATAACCGACAGCCAAAGTCTTTTGAAGATATCCTGAACAGGCACTTAAAAACCTGCCTCAGCATTTCAAATGTCCAAGACAGGTTCCCTTATATTTTATAGAGATACAGATCAATATCTGTTTCTGCCACCGCCATAGCCATTATCTCCGCGACTACCACCATAGCCACCACCACGACTGTTGTTACCGCCACGATAACCACCACCGCCATTGTTGCCATAGCTACGACGCGGACGTTCTTCTCTAGGACGAGCTACTGACACAGAAAGAGTTTTTCCATCCATATCAACTTCATTAAGAGCTGCAATCGCTTTATCTCCAGCTTCATCATCAGCCATTTCAACAAAACCATATCCCTTAGAACGACCGGTCTCTCTGTCCATTATAATCTTAACAGAAACAACTTCACCATACTCTGCAAATAATTCTCCAAGTTCGGCTTCACTCATATTATAGTTAAGCCCTGCAATAAAAATGTTCATTTTAAAATAAATGTTTTAATAAAAAAATAAGTGCGTTTTGCTATTAGGAATCTTACAGAGAGACAAACGATTCTACCATCATCACTAAAGAATAAGTTGGAAAAGTATTAATGTACTTCTATGAGGATACTTAATGCAGGGGACAAATGTACGCAATTAGACTTGAACTCAAAACTAATTGGAGATTTATTTTTAATAATAAATGTTTTTCGTTCTCTTTGAAAGAACAGACAAGTTTTAGAACGGAAATAACTGTTCCTCAAATACATATTTATACTTTAAAAGCTATTATACAGAAAGTTATCCTGTACTACATATCAAAAAGATAACCAATCTCCAGCCAGATCAGCATTCTTTATAGCAACAGGCCAGATACTTTCCGTAGAAGGAATTATTATGGAAGAAATTTCAGGAACAGGAACTACAGAAAATTCTTCAGTTTCCAAACAAGCTGCGAGAAACCGCAAAGTAATAAAATACAGAAAGAGAACTTATCTTTTTCATCTTCCCAACCATAATTCCGGATTAAGTTTAGCCGTTTCCTTACGAAGTTGAAAATGCAAGACCGTATTACCCGAACTATCTGTATGGATAGTACCAAGAACGGTACGTGTATTGACTTTGCTGCCTTTAGAAACCGATACGGAAGAAAGGTTGCAATAGACAGAGATGTAATTACCATGACGCACCAGTATATTGTTCAAACCATTATACTGGAAAATAGCCGAAACTTCTCCATTGAAAACGGCACGTGCCTGCGCTCCCGGTTTGCCCTTGATATCAATCCCTTTATTATCCAGTTTCACATTACGCAAACCATCTACGGCATACTGTCCGTAATGGCTGACAATCACGTATGGACCGGTAATGGGAACCGGCAAAATACCCCGGTTACGTTCAAAACTGCCCGACAGCTGGCGGTCCTCATTATTCAGACTGAACTTCTCCACCGGAGCGACCTTCTTTGTAGACTCATTTTTTTCCGTAGATTTAGAACGGGACGCCCCTCCCGTAGTTTCACGCTCCGCTTTCTTAGCTGCTGCCGCCTTTGCGGCAGCCTCAGCAGCGGCTTTCCTACGAGCTTCCTCCTCTGCACGCTTTCTAGCTTTCTCTATTTCAATTTCAATCAAACGGTCAATCTGGGCATTCAATTGCTCAGCCGAACGTTTTTTTCTTCCTTATCTCGCTTTGTATACCTTTCTGCTTCTTTTGCAAATTCGCCAAAAGAGTCTGGCGCTCCTTTTCCTGAATCTCCAGTTTGGCCTTTTCAACCTCACCCTGTTTTAAAAGATTCTGTTTGGCATGCTTAGTTTGTTCCACTTCTCTTTTTTTAGCGGCAATTTGCTTCTGCTTACGTTCTATCTCCATTCCTTGAAGGCGCTGGAAGTTTGCATATTCCTGCACATAACGCATACGACGGTAAGTCTGACTCAAATTCTCGGCAGAAAAAAGTAAACATTAATTTCTCTTGAACAGACTTGTTACGATACATGTATTGCACCGAAGTTTCATACTTCCGCTTCTTGTCTTTCAAATCACGCTGAAGTTTATTCAGTTGTTTCTGTAAAGAAGCGATCTCACTTGTCAATGTATGAACATCACTCTCTATGGTATTGATATATTTTCTTCTCTCCTCAATCTGACCTGTCAGCAAAGCAAGGTTGTCCAACTGGCTTTTCACATCCTTTTTGGTAGATTGCAACAAAGTTTCAGACTCGGCAATCTGCTGGTGAAGTTCCTTCCGTTTGGCTTCAAGCTCCCTTATTTTCCGAGTACTTTGCGCTGAAATAGTACTTAAAAAGCAGCAGGCTATGAGTAGTAAGAAGATACGTTTCATTATTTAATAAGCTGTTTTAGCAAATCTTGCAATTCTATTCTTTCGTATTTTCCGGGCACTTCGGTATGAGCTTCCCAATCCTTATTGGTAGAAAGGCGGGAAAGTTCAAATACAGCCGTAACCGGTTTGGCAGCCCCTTCAAAAGAAACCGTCATAGTTCCCGGAAACTGTCTCTGCTCCAACGGACGAAACTTATCATAACGCCAATTTATCCCGTACTGGGTACCGGACAAGCCGATATGACTTTCTTTCAGCAGCCCATCATTTGTATTGGTACGAAAACGGTAGGCGAAATGTTTGCCGTTCTTAACTTCTATTAATGCATTTTCGTTTTCAGGACGCACAGCAAAGGACGAAATATCACGGACAGTCAGCACCTTTTTTCCCGGAAGAAAAATTTCATTCATAAACAAGGCCTGCAAAGTATGAAAATCCAAATCAGCCTTTGCCAGATTCTTCAATTCATCAAAAGGAACTTGTACATAACGTTTGTTCATGCGATCCATCACTAAAACTCCGTCCGGAGATATTTCAGCACGTGCCACTTCAATACCCAAAAATGGAGCGATAGAAAGCTGGATTACTTCATCACGTTTCATGCGCAACGTACCATTTACTTTAGTCGGTCCTTTACCGTTCAAGTCAACGGCCAATGACATTTTCGCAGTAATTGCATCCCATCCCGGAGAACGGCTAATCAGCTCTTCCATATATTCCGACTCGGATAAATTGCCAATAGATACCCCTTTCTTCATACTCCGGGTAGATGAACATGAAGAAATAAATATAATCAGCAAAGCGCTAAACAAATAAAAACAGACACGTTTCATCATTCTGCAAAGTATTTCTTTTGTACAATTTTCTTTCTCAACAAGTTCAATTCCTTTTCACTACGTTCTTCACTACCTTCTTGAGGAGGCTCCTTGGATAATTTTTCCGCTTGTTGCCAATATTCCAAAGCCTTTTCACGATCTCCATTCATATAGTAAATATCTCCACAATGCTCTACAACAACGGAACTTTTACTTCCATCATTCTGCATAGCCTGGTCAATGTAAATTTTTGCTTCTACATATTTACCTTTCTCAAAAAGTATCCAGGCATAGGTATCCAGATACGTACCATTGGTAGGTTCGGCCTTTACGGTACGGTAACTCATTTCTTCCGCTTTATCCAGGTTTTTACGCTCTACAGACAGGTAATAGGCATAATTATTCAAGGCCCCTATATTGTTTTCCTTATAAACCAAAGCGGAATCGTATGCGGCATATGCCTCCACATTCATCTTCTTTATATGATAAAGATCCCCCATAATGGCATAGAAATCAGAAACGATATCCTTATTGCTTTTATCTGTTACTTGATTCACTCCTTTTTTAAAAAACCTCCAATGCCTCGTCTGTTTTCTCTTTCTGATGATAGGCCAATCCCATATAATAATAGAATTCCAATACATCCGGAGTATATTCTAAAGCTGGAGCACACAATTTGATTACTTCATCCATATTCTGCTCACGAATGGCAAAACTCAATAGCTGCAAGCGTGCCGGCGTATTTTCCGGATCAATTTCAAGCACTTGGTGCAAAACAGGGGTTGCCTCTTTATCCATCTTTTTCGTCAGAAGATATTGGGCCGCCAACATAGCAATATCTGCATTCTCTTGTTTTTCCTTCAATATAGAAGTAAACAGGCCTGCTATTTTCGTACTGTCCTTGTTCGTTTGCTCGGAACGCAGAATAAGCTGGCGCATAATGTTCATCTTTGTATCGCTATCCACATTATCATTCAGCAAAATAGTATCCAACTGTACCTGATACAAACTATCCTGCCCTTTTTTTCTCGTAATAAGAAGCCATGGAAAGCAACGCCGGCGCATAGCCCGGTTCTTCCTTCAATACTTTCTGATAAGTTTCGTATGCTTCTTCTTCCTTACCGTTATTCAGATAGACATCTCCCAAAATGGTAAGATAACGCATGTCATATGGATATTCTTTTGCCAAATTCTCAATCTCCGTAAATGCCTGCTGGTCATTGTTCATGGCCAGATACATACGGAATTTCTCCATGCTGATTTGTTCAGACTTCCCATCCAAGGCTTCAAGGCGGTTCAATGTATTAACTACCTGCTGATAGTCCTTGGTACGGGTATAGAGATCAATCAAAGCCATCAACGGTTCCAGACGTGAGGGGAACTGGCTCGCCATATCCTCATAAACATAAATGGCTTTCGGGTAATTTCCCTTACCTTGATAATAGGCTGCCAAAGTTTGCTTATACCAAAAACTCTTAGGATCGGCATCCACTGCCTTCTTCAAAGCTTCCTCCCCTTTTTCCGGCTGATTGAGAAACATATGGAAGCGGGAAATTTCGAACAAAGTAGCGGCTCCTTGCGGATAAATGTCCAAACAGTGACTATACATTTCGAAAGCCGCATCCAAGTCACCTTTTTCCTTCATCCGAAGCGCTTCCAAAAAGAAATAGTCGTATTTACGGCGCTGCTCCGGAGTAAGCGGATCCTTTTCCTCCACAACAGCTTTATTTCCGGACAAGCCGGAAGCTCTCTTCACCGTACCGCATGAAACAAGCATGCCTATCAGACATACACATAGCATGGGCACATATTTCAATCTTCTATTCATTGTTTCCTTTTACTTTTTTCCGGTATGTCCAAAGCCACCTGCACCACGTTCCGTTTCGTCCAGCACCTCCACTTCCTGCCATTCGGCATGTTCGTGACGGGCTACAACCATTTGCGCAATGCGCTCCCCATCTTCTATCATAAAATCCTCAGATGACAAATTGACCAGGATAATACAAATTTCACCACGATAATCGGCATCAATTGTGCCCGGAGAATTCAGGACTCCGATGCCTTTCTTAATAGCCAGCCCGCTACGTGGACGGATTTGCGCTTCAAAACCTTCAGGCAATGCGATATAAAGTCCCGTAGGAACCAAACAACGTTGCAAGGGTTTCAGCACAATCGGTTCGTCAAGATTAGCACGGATATCCATCCCTGCCGATTGCCCGGTAGCATACTCGGGTAAAGCATGTTTTGATTTATTGATTACCTGTATTTTCATAATTTTAATAATTTATCAATATGCTTATATGGCAATGTGCTAATAATTTGCAGACAACAAACACAGTCCAGACATGATACAGCCCATTGGCATATTGACGAATCAACACATTGCCACATGATTAATAAGGTGCGAATTTACACATTTAGATGGATTTATCTAAGCGTTTACAGGTTTTTTAAACGGAAGTTTCTTACTTTTGCAAACAGATAAAGCCTGAATTATGAACTGGAAACAATTAATATCAAATAAACGCTTCGGCATGGAAGAACTACACGAGGCCCGTAAAGATGACCGTACCGAATTCCAACGCGATTATGACCGTCTCATCTTCTCAGCACCTTTCCGTCGTTTGCAAAACAAAACTCAAGTATTTCCTTTACCAGGTAGCGTATTTGTACACAACCGGTTGACTCACAGCCTTGAGGTCTCTTGTGTGGGGCGTTCTTTAGGAAACGATGTCGCCAGCCAGCTTCTGAAGAAGCACCCAGCCTTGGCCGACTCCCATATATCGGAAATAGGTTCCATCGTTTCAGCCGCATGTCTGGCACACGATCTGGGAAATCCTCCTTTCGGTCATTCGGGAGAAAAAGCCATTTCAACTTACTTCTCGGAAGGACAAGGAATGGCATTGAAAAAAGAACTTTCACCGATGGAATGGGATGATTTAACCCACTTCGAAGGAAATGCCAATGCATTCCGCATCCTCACCCACCAGTTTGAAGGAAGACGGAAAGGAGGGTTCGTGATGACCTACTCCACACTGGCGTCCATCGTAAAATACCCTTTTTCCTCACATTGGCAGGAAAGAAATCAAATTCGGCTTCTTCTTAAGCGAAGAGGCTGATTATCAGAAAATAGCCGGAGAATTAGGGAATTATCCGGCTCAGCAAACCGGATGAGCCTTTACGCTACGCACGCCATCCGTTGGTCTACCTGGTAGAAGCCGCAGATGATATTTGTTATCAGATGATGGACATAGAAGACGCACATAAATTAAACTTCTGACACATGATGAAACCAAAGGACTGTATATGCAGTTCTTTGATGAGAAAGAAGAAAACGCATTGAAGAAGTTTGCCGGATTGTAACAGACGTC
>ENA-OQBL01000257-OQBL01000257.1-human-gut-metagenome-genome-assembly--contig:-NODE-257-length-30209-cov-3.698391_pt1 | contig 30209 bp, 28 predicted proteins | sample MGYA00242747_ERZ504553 | MGnify/ENA primary metagenome ERZ504553 (study PRJEB26092, sample SAMD00036240) | human gut metagenome | host: Homo sapiens | study: EMG produced TPA metagenomics assembly of...
ATAAAGACATATTTATGGGATTCTTTCTTGGGAAGACGAATATAGGGACTTGTTTCTTTCTGCCAAAGAAACAATGTTTTTTTCTTGCCTCCTTGTTGGCAAGGTTTTGCCTTCCCATTGGCAAGGCTTTGCCATAGGCATGGCAAAAGTTTGCCAAGGGCAAGGCAAGTGGTTGGCAAAATTTCTTGCTGACAGACAGTGAGTTATGCGGATGGCAACAAAGCGTGTCATCTGTGTCTGAATACTCCCCCCCGTCTCAGAGCTATCAAGAAGGGTCGATCGGAGGATGAGTTGCTTCAAAGTATCGGACTCGATGGTAAAAACTCGTATGCGGTTTTCTCCTATGGCAGCAACGGTTCTATCTCTTCGAAGATGCGGTACAGTTCCTCCTTCGTCTCTGTCCGCAGCATGGCTATCCGGGTGTCGCGGAAATTGGGAATCCCTTTGAAGAGCGGGCTTGCTGCCAGGTGGCGGCGCACGTGCAGTATGCCCCGTCGTTCATCCAGCAGGTTGACGCTGTCTTCCACTTCCTGGCGGAGTACGTTCAGCCGCCATTCGGAACTCAGCGGAGGGAGTTCTTCGCCCGTCTCCAAATAATGCTTCACTTCCTTAAAGAACCACGGGCGGCCGAAGCTGGCACGGCCTATCATGATGGCGTCCACACCGTAGAGGTCGAAGCATTCTTTGGCCCGTTGGGGAGTGGTGATATCACCGTTGCCGATGATGGGAATGTGCATGCGTGGGTTATTTTTCACCTCGCCGATAAGTGTCCAGTCCGCCTCACCGGTATACATTTGGGCGCGGGTACGGCCGTGGATGGTGAGGGCGGCAATGCCGCAGTCCTGCAACTGCTCGGCAAGGTCTACGATGATTTTACTGTTGGCATCCCAGCCCAGGCGGGTCTTCACGGTGACGGGAATCTTCACGGCATCTACCACGGCACGAGTGATTTCCAGCATCAGCGGAATGTTCTGTAGCATACCGGCACCGGCACCCTTGCCGGCAACGCGCTTCACGGGGCAGCCGAAGTTGATGTCCAGCGTGTCCGGGTGTGCCTGCTCCACGATGCGGGCGGCTTCTACCATGGTGACGGTGTCCCGTCCGTATATCTGTATGGCTACGGGCCGCTCTTCATCACTGATATTCAGTTTCTGCTGGGTCTTGCCTACGGAGCGTATCAAGGCATCGGCAGAAACGAACTCGGTATATACCATGTCTGCTCCGAAGTGCTTGCACATCAGGCGGAAAGCAGGGTCGGTGACGTCCTCCATCGGGGCGAGGAATACGGGGCGTGGGCCCAGGTCTATATCTTTAATCTTCATAATCTAAGCGGATTTGTCCGCAAAAGTACAGAAAAAAGCCTACCTTTGCATACTCTAATTCAAAAGAAATGATGAAACACTCAATCAGTGACTTCGAAATCATGGCACCGGTAGGCTCGCGCGAATCTCTCGCAGCAGCCATACAAGCAGATGCCGACTCCATCTATTTCGGTATCGAGAACCTGAACATGCGTGCCCGTTCGGCCAATACCTTCACTATCGACGATTTGCGGGAGATAGCCCGGATGTGCGATGAACATGGTATGAAAAGCTATCTTACCGTCAATACCATCATATACGACCATGACATTCCGCTGATGCGTACCATTGTAGATGCGGCAAAGGCGGCAGGTATCTCGGCTGTCATTGCCGCCGATGTGGCAGTGATGAGCTATGCCCGTCAGATAGGGCAGGAGGTACACCTCAGCACACAGCTCAACATCAGCAATGTGGAAGCCCTGCGCTTCTATGCGCAGTTTGCCGATGTGGTGGTGCTGGCGCGTGAGCTGAATCTGGAGCAGGTGGCAGAAATCTACCGACATATCCGTGAGGAGAATATCTGCGGTCCCAGCGGAGAGCAGATACGTATAGAGATGTTCTGCCACGGTGCCCTTTGCATGGCAGTCAGCGGAAAGTGTTATCTCTCATTGCATGAAATGAACCACTCCGCCAACCGCGGTGCCTGCATGCAGGTATGCCGCCGCAGCTACACGGTGCGCGACAAGGAGACGGATGTGGAATTGGAGGTGGACAACCAGTACATCATGTCCCCCAAAGACTTAAAACTATCCACTTCATGAACAAGATGCTGGATGCAGGTGTTCGTGTTTTCAAAAATTGAAGGACGTGCCCGCGGACCCGAGTACGTGCGCACGGTAGTGGAGTGTTACAAAGAAGCCATCCGTTCCTATCTGGACGATACATTCACCGATGAGAAGATTGCCCGGTGGGATGAACGTTTGAAGACGGTCTTCAATCGTGGTTTCTGGGACGGCTACTACCTGGGACAACGCTTGGGCGAATGGACCAAGAACTACGGCTCTGCCGCTACGGAACGTAAAATCTATGTGGGTAAGGGCATCCGCTACTTCTCAAACATCGGTGTGGCGGAGTTCCTGGTAGAAGCAGCCGAAGTGAGCGTAGGCGACAAGTTGCTGATTACGGGTCCCACAACGGGTGCCGAATTCGTCACTTTGGACGAGGCACGCGTCGATTTGAAACCCGTGCAGACTGTAAAGAAAGGCCAGCATTTCTCGATGAAATCGGTGAAAATACGTCCCAGTGACAAACTCTACAAGCTGGTCAGCGTAGAGGAACTGAAGAAGTTCAAAGGCTTGGATGTGGAGAAACAACGTGGCTAAGTATCAAATAGTAAATAGTCCAATACTAAATATGAATTATATCTATGAACTTCCCATGAAGGTGCGCGACTATGAATGCGACCTGCAAGGCATCGTCAATAATGCCAATATCAGCATTATCTGGAGCATACGCGCCATGAGTTTCTGTTGAGTGCCGGCGTCAGCTTTCGCCGGACTGCAGCGAGCAGGGGGTAGACCCGGTAGTGGCACGTATCAATATGGCTTTCAAGACTCCCCTGAGGAGTGGTGACGAGTTTGTTTCCAAACTTTATATGAAGAAGGAAGGTATCAAGTACGTCTTCTATCAAGATATCTTCCGTGTTTCCGACGGTAAGGTCTGCCTCAAAGGCGTGGTAGAGACCGTGTGTGTAGTCAATGGCCGGTTGAGCGACAGCGAACTGTTCGACCGCCTTTTTGCCCCTTATCTCAACCCGTGTAAGTCCGTGTAATTTTTGGTGGAATGAACAGTGACGAACGGATTTGCAGTATAGCTCTCACACTTTGCCCCGGTATAGGACATATCGGGGCAAAGCGTTTAATAGAGGGTATGGGCAGTGCTGCCGAAGTATTCAGTCGGCGGAAGGAGCTTCCCGAAATCATGCCCGGTGTGAATCCGGGGGTAGTGACGGCTCTTGATTGTCCCGCTGCCTTTCTGCGTGCCGAGCAGGAGATGGAGTTTGTAGAGAAGAATCGTCTTTCCTGCCTGACGTTGAAGGATGAGGCTTACCCTTCGCGCTTGCGTGAATGTGAAGATGCGCCGATTGTACTTTTCTTTAAAGGAAACACCGATTTCAACCGCCTGCATGTCATCGATATGGTAGGTACACGTCGTGCCACCGATTACGGCAAGCAATTCTGTATCGACTTCCTGCGCGATTTGGCCGTTCTTTGTCCCGATGTGCTGGTAGTAAGCGGACTGGCCTACGGGATAGATATCCATGCCCATCGGGCCGCTTTGGCAAATCATCTCCCTACCGTTGCTGTCCTTGCTCACGGACTGGACCGCATCTATCCGTATGTCCACCGGAAAACAGCCATCGACATGCTGGCACAAGGCGGACTGCTGACCGAATTCCTTACCGGGACGAATCCGGACAAGCATAATTTCGTCAGCCGCAACCGTATTGTGGCGGGTATGAGTGATGCTACCATTGTGGTGGAGTCTGCCGCAAAGGGAGGTTCCCTTATCACTGCAGAGTTGGCGGAGGGATATCATCGTGACTGTTTTGCTGTTCCGGGACGTGTTACGGACGAATCTTCCATCGGTTGCAACCGGTTGATACGCGACAACAAGGCTGCCCTTATCCAGAATGCGGAAGAGTTTGTGCAGATTATGGGCTGGTCCGTAGCGGAGCAGCCTGCCCGGACAGAAGGTATTCAGCGTAATCTCTTCCCGGAACTGACGGAAGAGGAGGAGCTTGTTGTACGCATCCTTATGCGGCAAGGAGACCTCCATATCAATGCGATGGTGGTGGAAGCGGATATACCCGTCAACCGGATGAGTGCCTTGCTTTTTGAATTGGAGATGAAAGGAGTGGTCAAGGCAATGGTGGGCGGTGTCTATCATTTGCTGACCTGAGCGCGGCAGGTCTCTTGCCTTATATGGACGGTTGCCCGTATTTCATGATGAACTTTTCCGGATGGTCCGTCGCTATGATGTCTACCCCCAGGTCGACCGCCTTCTGGTTCTCTTCCGTCTTGTCGTCCAGCCCCAGGACAAGTGCCAGTACCTGCAGGTTGTGCTCACGGCATTTCTTTACGAATTGCGGGGTAAGGGAGTCAATCCAGACGACAGCGATGTCGGGATGCAGTTCCTTTACGACATGCTCTATGTCCTTTTCACTTTTGATGTAGGCTTGCAGGGTTCTTACCTCGGGTGCCATTTTTCTGAAGCATTTGGCATGATACTCCTTGCTGAAGGTGAAGTTGCTGTTTTCCAGCATGCCTTCGTCCTTTATCAGATTCAGTAATTGGTGCAGACCGCCGTTGCGGTAGTCGATGGTGATTCTTAAACCGTGCTCTTTGGCCTTGCGTAGCAGGTCGGTAAGGCGTAGTACCCGTTGTCCGGCAAATCGGGGCGCAAACCAAGAGCCGGCATCCAGTGTGTCGATGTCGGCGGACAGCCATTGGGAGATGGCGCCGGTACCGTTGGTGGTACGGTCGAGGGTGGAATCGTGCAGTACGTAGAAGACACTGTCCTTACTGATGCAGACATCGCATTCTATATTGCCTACACCGTATTTGATGCACGAATCTACGGATGCCATTGTGTTTTCGGGAGCAATGGTGGCCGCACCACGGTGTGCGCTGGTCAGGGGTATCTTGGTGGTGGCAGGCCGTTGGGAACATCCTGCGGTAAGTAGGATTATGGAAAGCAATGCGAGTACCGGTTTTTTCATAATGGGCTCAAGTGGTGATGTTTTCTTCTTTAACAGTTATAAAAGCCATCGAAGATAGCTATTTTTTGTCATTCGGAGAAACGTATGGGTATAAAAAAATGGAGTACCGCTGTACTCCAACCTTTGTTAACCTTAAATCTAATACTATGAAAAAAATCACATTGCAAATGTAAGGTTTCCATTGTTATCTTCCAAATTTCAGAATGATTCTGCTACTTCTTTTGTATTTCTTTCACTGAATTTTACTGTTTTCGCACACGGATTGACTTTTTGAGAGAGTATGGAAAGAATCTATTCACAGCGTCCCGGATAAGGCAAAAGTTGCAAATCTGTTTCAATCGTTTCACAGAACCTTTCAGCCTTTGAAAAGAGTGATGGAAAGTGGATTTTATTCGGTAATTATCTTCTACTTTTGTTTGTATACAACGCGAAATTATGGGAAAACGCATTCTTATATATGTTCTTTGGCTACTCCTTTTTTGCATGATGTCGGGGCAGGTAATAGGGCAGAATAAGTCGGCGGAATCTCATAGCCATACTTGTAAAACGGTGCTGGCGTTAAAAAATAATTTGCTTTACGACCTGGCCTTGGCTCCGAACATAGAAGTGGAGCTGCCATTGAGAAAGAGGTGGTCTTTGAATGTTGAGTACAAATGCCCTTGGTGGTCTGACAGCGGATGTGGTTTCTGTTATCAGTTCCTTTCGGGAGGGACAGAGGTACGTTACTGGTTGGGAAACCGCTATACGCATGGAATATTGTTCGGACATTTCCTGGGAGCATATGCCGAAGGAGGTACCTATGATTTTCAGTTGAAAGAGGAGAAGGGATACCGGGGGAAGTATTACGCAGCTGCAGGAATAACTTATGGATACGTGCGTCCACTGGCTCGGCATCTGGCGATTGAATTCAGTGTGGGCATTGGATACTTGGATACGGAGTACAGGAAATATACTTCTTATGGAAATGACTTGGTTTGGGTCAGCAGTGGAAAGTATCACTTTATCGGGCCGACAAAAGCAAAAGTTTCTTTGGTGTGGCTTCTAACGTCGGGGAGATGAGTGGTATGAAAGATGCACGGCATATGATTCTCTGGCTGTTCTTCGGACTGTTGCCAATGCTGGGAAGCTGTGACTTCCGCGATATGCTGGATGATTATCCCGTTAGCGGAGTACAGATTAAATTGGATTGGAAAGGGGTGACGGATAAGCTGCCGCAGACCATGCGGATTATCTTCTATCCGAAAGATACTCAGAGGAGAAAGGTTGAAAGTTATCTGCCTGCCGAAGGGGGTGAGGTGAAGGTACCGCCGGGGAGGTATGCGGTGGTGGCCTATAACTTCAATACGGAGAGTATACAGATACGGGGCGACGAGAGTTATGAGACGATTGAGGCTTTTACGGGACACTGTACGGGGCTGGATATACACGAAGATATGGTTTGGTCGCCCGACCCTTTGTATGTGGTGGCTTTGGACGAGGTGGAAATAAGGCAGAGTGATGTGGCGCTTCCGTTGGACTGGAAGCCGGAAGCGGTAGTGGACCATTATTCCTTTGATATAAAGGTGGAAGGATGGGATAGAATATTGAGCATCATCTGCCATGTGGACGGCTTGAACGGAAGTTACTTTATAGGCAACCGTGCTTGCCATTTGAGCGAGGTACCTATATGTGTGAATACAAAGCGTGAAAACGGGCTTTTATGGGGTATTTCTCCAGTTTTGTATTACTGAAAGATGCCAAGACCCGTGCGGATAGTCCTATGTTGCTGACATTGAAGATTGTGAAACGAGATAAAACGGTTCAAGAGGTGAAGGTGGATATCACGGAAGTGATTGAAACAGCTCCTCCCTCGGGAGGAGGCGAAGAAGAACCTGATGTGGGCGTTCCTGGGTCGGAAATCCATATCGAGGTTCCCGTACCGGAGGACAAGGTTGTGGTGGATGATTTGGAACCGGGAACCGATGAAGGAGATGGAGGGATTGGTGGCGATGTGGATGATTGGGATGATGAGACGGATGTGGAGCTACCGGTGAATTGATAGCAAACAGACAAATAAATATATTAACTTTAATAACAGACAATTATGAAGAAGGTTTTATTTTTGGCTTTGGCTGCAGCAGCAGTAATGAGTTGCTCGGAAAGTGAGGAGATAGAGAATGCCGGACAAAAGGCGGAGATTAAATTGGGAACAGTAGTGGGTAACACTACGAGAGCCGCAGTGACTGATTTGCCGGAATTGCAGAAGGTAGGGTTCACTGTGTATGCTTATAATACGGGAGCAACAACAATGGCCTCTGTTGCGACTTTTGATGCAATGAAGGAATTCATGGCAGATGTTAAGGTAACTTATAGTGCTCCCGACTGGAGTTTGACTGGGGGAACATATTATTGGCCAATGACGGATAACTTGCAGTTCTTTGCTTACGGGGATCCGGGTACCGGGGCCTTGACGTACAATCAACCGGCTGCTGGTGCTATATATCCTTCCATTACTTATACGGTAGCGGATGTAGTTACCCAAACGGACTTGGTAGCCGCGAAAGCGACGGATGCAACCAAGGCATCAAATGCCAGTGGGGTATCTTTGAAATTCGGCCATATACTGACGCAAATAAATTTCACTGTCAAGGCAGCCGACGCTTTGACTTATAAACTGAAAACACTTACAATATCCGGTGTGCACAATAAGGGAACTTATGGTTTTGATGATTCAACATGGAAGTCACAGGAAGGAACGGCTACTTATGCACATACGATTGACGGTGGTGCATTGGAAGTGAATACAACGGGTGTGGAAGTGAATACAGCCTGGATGTTGATGCCCCAGACGTTGGATACGAACGCCAAAATCAATGTTGTCTATGACATCTATGAGAAAGACGTTCTTCTTGATACTGTAACTTCCGCCATTGACTTGGATGGTACACAAGCCTGGGGTGAAGGCAAAAAGATACGTTATACGCTGACGCTGGCCAATAAGGCGGCAAAAGTAACCTTTGTACCTGAAGTTGGTCCGTGGAGTACGGCTGATGATACGAATGTGGAAAAATAAAAGGCAGTATCCATAATTTTGTGTAAATAGAAACGGGTACTGTCCGCAAAACTGAATTGCTTCTATTTTATTCATTCCCCGAGACTTCTTTATGAAAGTTTTCGGGGAATGTTTCTTTTATGAGTATTATTTATCTATTTTTGTCACTGCAACAAACAAACAAATCTACTTGCCGATGCCCAACTCTTCTGCTTGCGGAGGTAAAAAACAATGCGCTCAATGTCCCAAGGCTGTGGACAATGCAATAATATATGCTTCTCACCCCAGAGGATTCCATCTGCCGGCACGGAAGTGTGAGGAAAATATTGTAATTTTTCTGCTGCAAGGAGAAGTGCTTGTTAACAGTAAGGAGTATGCGGGAACTGTGTTGCATGCAGGTGAGTTCATCCTTCAAGCCATTGGTTCAAAGTACGAAATACTTGCCATGACGGATGTGGAATGTGTTTGTTACCGGTTCAGTAAGCCTGAATTCTTCTGTGAGGACCGGTATAACCATATCATGAAAGAGATTACCCCTCCATTGATATTCTGTCCTTTGACCATTACTCCCGAATTGCAGCTCTTTCTGGAAAGTTCCAAGGCCTATTTGTCCGAGGAGAAAATTTGCCGGGAAATGCTTTGTTTCAAACGGAAAGAACTTGCTTTCATTCTTGGAAATTATTACTCCGACTATGAGCTTTCCATGCTGATACATCCTCTTGCCCAGTATACTAATTCCTTCCATTACTTTGTCTTGCAGAATCATGCCAAAGTCAAGACAGTAGAGGAATTTGCCCAGCTGGGAGGATATACAGTGGCTACTTTCCGGCGTATATTCAATTCTGTTTTTCATCAACCGGTGTACGAGTGGATGATGGAACGGAGGAAGGAAAGTGTGGTTTATGAACTTCGTTATACGGATGCTTCCATATCAGAGATTTGCTATAAATATGGCTTTGAATCGCTGCCTCATTTTTCCAATTTCTGCAAAAAGAATTTCGGGGCTTCTCCCCGTAGCTTGCGTGCCGGCAATTTATCTGAAGTAAGCGGCATGTCATAAAAAAACTCCTCCGGCGGTTTCCCGGCAGAGGAGTCTCTTGTGATATTAATCAAATATAGTGAAAGCTGAGTGATAAATCTGAGCTTGCTCAAAAGGTTTATCCGAAGCGCATCCTATATTATTTGCAGAAAGACCGGATTAGTCTTTCAGTTTCGCAATGATAAAGTCGCGGTTCAAACGAGCAATGTTGCTGATGGAAACATTCTTCGGGCATTCAGCTTCGCACGCACGGGTATTGGTACAGTTACCGAAACCGAGTTCGTCCATCTTGCTCAACATAGCCTTGGCACGGCGCAATGCTTCCGGTTTGCCTTGGGGCAACAGGTTCAGCTGGCTCACTTTGGCAGAAACGAACAGCATAGCAGAACCGTTCTTACAAGCAGCCACACAAGCACCACAACCGATACAGCTGGCAGCATCCATAGCCTCGTCAGCGATGGGCTTCGGAATCAGGATAGCGTTGGCATCCTGGGGAGCACCGGTACGTACGCTGACGTAGCCGCCTGCCTGCATAATCTTGTCGTAGGCCGTACGGTCGACCATCAAGTCCTTGATAACCGGGAAACCGGCAGAGCGCCACGGTTCAACAGTGATGGTATCGCCGTCGTTGAAACGACGCATATAAATCTGGCAAGTCGTAGCGCCGGTTGCAGGACCGTGGGGGTGTCCGTTGATGTAGAGCGAACACATACCGCAGATACCTTCGCGGCAGTCGTGGTCGAATACAACCGGTTCTTTACCTTCAGAAATCAGCTGTTCGTTCAGGATATCCAGCATTTCGAGGAATGAAGTATCGCCCGGGATATCTTTCATTTGGTATGTTTCAAAAGCGCCTTTTGCTTTCGGACCCTTCTGGCGCCATACCTTGAGCGTAAATGATATATTTTTATCCATTTTCTTTAATTCTTTAAATGTTCAACTTCCCGATTAGCTCTTGTAGTTACGAGTCTGTACCTTGATTGCTTCGTAAACCAGCGGCTCTTTCAGCAATACCGGTTCCTTTTCGTCAGAACCCTGATATTCCCAGCAAGCCACGTAGAAGTAGTTTTCATCGTCACGCTTGGCTTCGCCTTCTTCAGTCTGATATTCTTCACGGAAGTGACCACCGCAGCTTTCGTTACGGTTCAGTGCATCGTAAGCAACCAGCTCGCCCATAGTGATGAAGTCGTACAGACGGATAGCCTTGTCGAGTTCTACATTCATACCTTCCTTGTCGCCCGGGATGAACAGTTCTTTCTCGAACTCCTTGCGGACTTCTTTCAGCTTCTTCAGACCTTCCTTCAAGCCTTCGGCCGTACGTCCCATACCTACATATTCCCACATAATGTGGCCCAGTTCCTTGTGGATAGAGTCTACAGACTTCTTACCCTTTGATGTTCATCATCCAGTCAATCTTCTCCTGAACGGCCTTTTCTGCAGCTGCAAATTCGGGCAGGTCGGTAGAGAAACCGGGGAACTGTAATCTGGTCGGCCAGATAGTTCTGGATAGTGTAAGGCAATACGAAGTAACCATCGGCCAGACCTTGCATCAGGGCGGAAGCACCGAGGCGGTTTGCACCGTGGTCGGAGAAGTTACATTCACCGATGGCGAACAGTCCCTTGATGGAGGTCATCAGTTCGTAGTCAACCCAGATACCACCCATGGTATAGTGGATAGCCGGATAAATCATCATCGGGTTTTCGTATGGGCTGACATCAGTGATTTCTTCATACATATCGAAGAGGTTGCCGTAACGTTGTGCAACGACATCTTTACCCAGGCGGTTGATAGCTTCGGAGAAGTCAAGGAATACGGCAAGACCGGTGTTGTTCACGCCGAAGCCCTTGTCGCAGCGTTCTTTGGCAGCGCGGCTGGCAACGTCACGCGGAACGAGGTTACCGAATGCCGGATAACGGCGTTCCAGGTAGTAGTCGCGGTCTTCCTCGGGAATATCTTTTCCTTGCAGTGTACCTTCCTGCAGTTTCTTGGCATCTTCCAGCTTCTTCGGAACCCAGATACGCCCATCGTTACGCAGAGATTCGGACATCAAAGTCAGTTTAGACTGCTTGTCACCGTGAACCGGAATACAAGTGGGGTGAATCTGTACGTAAGCAGGGTTGGCAAACCAGGCACCTTTACGGTAGCAAGCCATTGCAGCAGAGCAGTTACATGCCATTGCATTGGTAGAAAGGAAGTAGGTATTGCCGTAACCACCGGTAGCGATTACCACAGCGTGGGCGGCAAAACGTTCCAATTTACCGGTAACGAGGTTCTTTGCAATGATACCGCGGGCACGTCCGTCAATGAGGACAACATCTTCCATTTCGTAGCGGGTGTACAGTTTTACGGTACCTACGTTCACCTGGCGGCTCAATGCAGAGTATGCACCCAGCAACAGCTGCTGTCCGGTCTGACCTTTAGCGTAGAAAGTACGTGATACTTGGGCACCACCGAAAGAACGGTTGTCCAGTGTACCGCCGTATTCGCGGGCGAAAGGAACACCTTGTGCAACGCATTGGTCGATAATATTGTTGGATACTTCAGCCAGACGGTAAACGTTGGCTTCGCGGGCACGGTAGTCGCCACCTTTTACTGTATCGTAGAACAGACGGTACACAGAGTCACCGTCGTTTTGGTAATTCTTAGCAGCATTGATACCACCTTGTGCAGCGATGGAGTGTGCACGGCGCGGAGAGTCCTGGATACAGAAGTTGAATACTCTGAAACCCATTTCGCCCAGAGAGGCGGCAGCACTGGCACCGGCAAGTCCGGTTCCTACTACGATGATGTCCAGACGACGTTTGTTGGCAGGGTTTACTAATTTTTGGTGAGCCTTATAATTGGTCCATTTCTCAGCCACCGGTCCTTCCGGTATTTTAGAATCTATCTTAGTCATAATGCAATTTACAATTTAGTCATTTACAATTTGAATTTAGCAAGCGCCGCACAATGATTTTGCAAAGAATACGACAACTACCAGAGCGAAGCAGAGGACAACGATAGTAGAATAGATGTTGGAGATACATTTCCAACGGTTAATCCATACTTTGTTGTTCCAGCCCAAAGACTGCATGGAGCTCCAGAAACCGTGAGTGAGGTGGAACCACAATGCGCCCAGCCAAACAAGGTAAAGCACTACGAATACCGGATTGCTGAAGGTGTTCTGAATGTGATAGACACCGTTGGCTGCATATGCCAGCGTGAGGGTGTCGGCATGCATGCCCATGTTGTGCATCAACTCGGGAAGCTGCATTTTAGCCCAAAAGTTTACGAGGTGCAGGCCCAAACCTACGATTACGATGATACCCAATACGAGCATGTTTTGAGAAGCCCATTCCACAGTCTTGGGCTTTTCCGTAACGGCATAGCGTTCGCTACCACGTGCCTTACGGTTCTGCATAGTCAACCAGAAAGCGTAGATGATGTGGATGATGAATAAGGCAGCCAGACCTACCGTAGCCACCAATGCGTACCAGTTTGCTCCCAAGAACTCACAAACCATGTTGTAGCCATTAGCCGAGACTAATGCAACCAGGTTCATCGCCATGTGAAATGTCAGAAACAGGACAAGGGCGATACCGGTAACGCTCATCACCACTTTCCTTCCTACAGATGAATTACTTAACCACATAAATGATTGAATTTAAGTTATTTAATAGTTTGAAAATTTGTTCTATCAGGATACTTCTGTAAATGTTTCGCAAAAATAGGAGAAATCCAGCGATAAAGCAAGCGATTAAAGAAATAATTCCGTAATCCGGCAGGATGCGAAGTTTGCGGACAAGTAAAAGGTTTACTCGTCCTCCTGGTCTTTGCCTTGCTCTTTGCAGATAATGGAAATCTTTTCTCCGTTTGCCAAACGTTTTCTCAGGGCGCGGGGTGTGTCTCCGAAAGAGTCTTTGCAGAAGTGGGCAAAGTGGGATAGGGAATCAAAGCCATAGCGGGCGCTGATGACTGAAATGCGTTGTTTGGTATATTGCAGGTCGTTCAGAATTCCTTCGCGTTTCTTGTCCAGAATCCACTCATATACCGGGACCCCATACATGTTTTTAAACATACGGCGGAATGTGGTGGTGGTATATCCGCCGAGGTGGGCAAACTCCTCCACATTCTTCACTTTGTCGTAGTTCTGCATGACGAAATACTGGAAGCTTTCCGTATAAGTGCTGATGGGGTAGAAAAATGTACTGATTTGGTGTAGTGGATAGTAGCATGTTAATATGTATGTCAGTTCCTGGCATTTCATTTCAATGTATTTGCTGCACGCATAAGGCTGCTCGTTGAGGTAGCAGGCAAGGCTTTTCAGAAGTCCTTCGAGCATGGGAATTGCTGTAAGCGGGGTGTAAATCAGAGGGGCTTCCGAGCGTTTCAGTATCTCCTTGTAACGTTCTTCGCAAATCAGGGGAGCTCGGTGAACCAATAGACAATATATTCCACTTCGGTTAGAGCCAAGAGCTCTACTTTGGAGCCGATGGCTTGCAGAATGAGCTGGCGACTTTGGAGAGTGGTGCCCGGATATTCGTTACTGTTTACAAGTAATTCGCCTTTCAGCATAAATATCATGCAGTTCTGTGTGCACTTTTCAGCAGAGAAATGTTGTCCCTTGGGATAGTGGCGGTAAACCAATACTTCTTCTGATTTTTGAGGACATACCACACAATCAATCTGTCGGTTGCAGTAAGTTTCCAGTCTCATGAAATGATTAGCAAATTATTATAAATGTGGCAACAAAGATAGAATTTTTTTGTGAAAACTCTATCTATTTGTCCTATCTTTGCGTCAAACTAGTATAAAGGACTTATGAAAAAAGGCTGCTTTTTTTGTATAATTTTATCTGCCTTGTTGTATCCGGTCTTTCGGCACAGAATTGGGATATCAACACTTTGCACCGGGTTAACAGTTGGGATGGCAAGTTTGTCCGTAACTATAATAAGATAATTTCACGTTCGGAGCCCTATATTGCTGTCGGTGTTCCGGTGGCGATGGCCGTTGCCGCTTGGATAAAACATGATAAGGGTTTGCTGAAAGATGCGGTCTACGTAGGTACAAGTGTGGCGGGGGCTTTTGTTGTGACTTATGGAATGAAGTATCTGGTGGGTCGTGAACGTCCTTATGATAAATATCCCGACAGAGTACATGCATATAGTCATGAAGGCAGCCCGTCTTTTCCTTCCGGGCATACGGCAACGGCTTTTGCCCTTGCCACCTCGCTCAGTGTGAAGTATCCTAAATGGTATGTGATAGCTCCGTCTGCCTTGTGGGCTTGTTCCGTGGGAGTTTCCCGTATGAACGAGGGAGTGCATTATCCGTCGGATGTATTGGCGGGGGCTGCAATCGGTGCAGGATGTGCTGTGGTCAATATCTATGTCAACAAGTGGTTGAATAAATGGCTGTTTGGAGAATAATTTTAGGCGCGGATTACGCGGATTTAGTTTACGTATTCCGCATAATCCGCGCCTAATGTCTGTTTCAAGCCGGCTATTGGATAATGGCACTGTAAATGTCGTCATTCAACACTTTTAGAGCTTGCTGTACGCTCTGGTTCGTGTTGTTCATCACCTGGAAGTATTCGTTCATGTCCCATAGGTCACGGGCAATCAAGGCTTTGAGTTGTGTCTTGATGAGCGGTAGGGATTGGTGGTACTGTTTCTCGTCAAACTTGATTTTCTCCTTGTCGGCAAGCGCACGTATTTCGGCAAGGAAGTTATCGTCTATCTCGAATTTCTCGTTGAAGGCTTCAAATTTCTTGTATTTGTTCTGCAGCTCCTTCCGGTGTTTCTCGATGTAGCCGGTAGTGGCTTTGATAACCACGCCTTTGGCTACGAGATTGCGGTGATAGTCTGTGTACTGGGTAGTGTCGATGGGGACGAAAAAGTCGGGCATGATACCTCCACCTCCGTAAACGGTACGCCCCATACGTTTGGTCTGCACTTTCAGGGAGTCGGCAAAATGGATACTGTCCGCATGAATCATTTCTCCATGATTGAAGCGGTCTATCAGTTCCTGATTATATTTATCCTGACTGTTTTCTCCACTCAGACGACCATCGAGGTTGGCGGTACTGTCGTAAGGCTTCTGGATGCAACGCCCCGAAGGGGTATAGTAACGGGCTATGGTCAGACGAATCATGGAACCGTCCGGCAGGTCGATAGGACGCTGTACCAGTCCCTTACCGAATGTGCGGCGCCCTACTATCACACCTCTGTCCCAGTCCTGAATGGCCCCGGTCACGATTTCGCTGGCAGAAGCGGAGTACTCGTCCACCAATACGATGAGGCGTCCGTTCTTGAAGTTGCCCGTACCTTTGGCAAAGAAATCACTGCGGCGCGAAGCCCTTCCTTCGGTGTAGACAATGAGTTCTTTTTGCTTGAGAAACTCGTTGGCAAGGTCGATGGCGGCATTCAGATACCCTCCTCCGTTTCCTTGCAGGTCGAGGATTAGGTCTTTCATCCCCTTTTTCTGCAGGCTTTTCAGGGCTTCTGCAAATTCTTCAGCAGTGGTTGCTCCAAAGCGGTTGATGCGTATATAGCCAATTTTGGGTTGTATCATGTAAGAGGCATCCAGACTGAGGATGGGAATTTTGTCACGTTTTACGTTGAAGTACAGCTGGTCTTCCACGCCACGGCGTACGATGGTCAGTTTCACTTCCGAGTCTTTCGGTCCGCGCAGGCGGCTCATAATATCTTCCGTGCTCATTTTTACTCCGGCAATGGCACTGTCGTTGACGGCTACGATACGGTCACCGGCAAGGATACCCACTTTCTCGGAAGGACCGTTGCTGACGGGTTGTATCACAAGCAGGGTATCTTCTATCATCTGAAATTGTACACCGATGCCCTCGAAATTGCCTTGTAACGGCTCGTTCATTTTCTTTACTTCTTCGGCATTGTTGTAGGTGGAGTGCGGGTCGAGTTGTGCCAGCATCTTGATGATGGCTTCTTCCACCAGCTTGTCTTCATCCACCTTGTCCACATAAAGGTTGGTGATGGCAAACTCTGCCATCTGTAGTTTGCGCAGGGCTTCATTATTCGGCTTTTGCGCTTGCGCCGTCATCGCGCATATACATATTATAATAGTAAATAGTTTCTTCATTATCTCCATTTTAATTCCTAATCCTTTATCCTTAATCCCTAATCTCCATTCCTTCCGGTATGAACATGCTGATGTCCTTGCCGTATTGCAGCAGTTCGCGCACAGTGGTGGAGCTGACGCAGGTAAGTTCCGGCTCGGTGAAGAGCAGGATGGTTTCTATGCCGGTCAGTTTGCGGTTGATGTCGGCAATGGTTTCCTCATATTCGAAATCCTTGACGGTGCGTATGCCGCGTATAATTAGGCTGGCATCTACCTGCCGGGCAAAGTCGATGGTTAGGCAATCGTATGACTGCACAATGATGCGCGGCTCGTTCCGGTAGTAGTCCCGTATCATCTGTTCGCGCTTTTCCAGGGGGAAATACGTGTTCTTGTTTTCATTGATGCCGATTCCTATAACGATTTCGTCGATGAAAGTTAGTGCACGGCTCACTACCGAGGAGTGTCCAATAGTAAATGGGTCGAATGTTCCCGGAAAGATAGCTCTTCTCATGATGCCAAGTCTTCTTCTATAACCAAGTTGTTGATAATAAAGTTTTGCCGTTCCATGGTATTCTTACCCATGTAGAATTCCAGCAGTTCCTTTACGAGGTCTGTCTTGCGCAGCGACACTTGCTCCAGACGCATGTCCTTGCCGATGAAATGCTTGAACTCGTCTGGCGAGATTTCTCCCAGACCTTTGAATCGGGTGATTTCGGGGTTGGGACCCAGTTCTTCAATGGCTTTCACACGTTCCTCCTCAGTGTAGCAATAGCTTGTCTTCTTCTTGTTGCGCACGCGGAAGAGCGGAGTTTGCAGGATGTATACATGTCCCTTCTTTATCAGGTCGGGGAAGAACTGCAGGAAGAAGGTGATAATCAGCAGGCGGATATGCATGCCGTCCACATCGGCATCGGTGGCTACGATGACTTTGTTGTAGCGCAGTGTTTCTATGCCGTCTTCTATATTCAAGGCTGCTTGGAGCAGGTTGAATTCTTCGTTTTCATAAACTACTTTCTTGGTCAGTCCGTAGGTATTTAGCGGTTTACCACGCAGGCTGAATACTGCTTGGGTATTCACGTCACGGCTCTTGGTGATGGAGCCGCTGGCAGAGTCTCCCTCGGTAATGAAGATACAGGATTCGGTTTCCTGATCCTTGCCTTTACCGTCACTCAAGTGGTAACGGCAGTCGCGCAGCTTGCGGTTGTGCAGGTTGGCTTTCTTGGCGCGCTCGCGTACCAGCTTGTTGACGCCGGCAATGGCTTTGCGCTCTTTCTCGGAGTCCTGTATCTTTTGCAGCATCACTTCGGCCACAAGCGGGTTCTTGTGGAGGTAATTGTCCACTTCCGTCTTGATGAAGTCTCCTACGTATTTGTTTACTGTGGGCCGGCGGGCTTGTGCTCCTGCGGCGCGGCAGGCCACATGTTGTTGCTGCCCAGTTTCGTTTTGGTCTGGCTTTCGAACATGGGTTCTTCCACGTCGATGGCGATGGCGGCTACCAGTCCGTTGCGTATGTCGGCATACTCCTGGTTCTTGTTGTAGAATTCCTTGATGGTACGGGCAATGTGTTCCCTTTAAGGCAGTCTGGTGTGTACCGCCCTTGGGTGGTGTGCTGCCCGTTGACAAAGGAGTAGTACTCTTCACCGTATTGATTGGTATGTGTGAAGGCAATCTCGATGTCCTCTCCTTTCAAGTGGATGATGTCGTAAGGCCTTCGCTGGTCATGTTGTCTTTCAGCAAGTCCTTCCAGCCCGTGGCGGGAGACGATGCGCTGTCCGTTGTAAATGAAGGTGAGGCCCGTATTCAGGTAGGTGTAGTTGCGCAGCAGGGTTTTCTACGAACTGGTTCTGGAAGGAATAGTTGTAGAAGAGCGTGTTGTCCGGTTCAAAGAAGATATAAGTTCCGTTTTCTTCTGTCGAGTCTTCGGTCACATCACTCAACAGCGTTCCTTTCTCGAAGATGACGGTACGTACTTTGTCGTCGCGGTAGCTGCGTACCTCGAAACGGCTACTCAGCGCATTGACCGCCTTGATGCCCACGCCATTCAGTCCGACACTTTTCTTGAAAGCCTTCGAGTCATATTTACCCCCGGTATTCAGTTTGCTGACTGCCTCTACCAGTTTGCCTTGCGGGATGCCTCGTCCATAGTCGCGCACGCTGACGCGCAGGCCGTCTTCTATAGTCACTTCTATACGCTTTCCGGCACCCATCTTGAACTCGTCGATGCTGTTGTCCATCACTTCTTTCAGCAACACATAGATACCGTCGTCGTTCTGTGAGCCGTCGCCCAGACGGCCTATGTACATACCGGAACGGACACGGATATGCTCCATGTCGTCCAGGTGGCGGATGTTGTCGTCGGTATATTCTACGCTGGAAACGGGGCTCTCTGTGATATTGTTGTCTGCTTCTTCCAGCGGCAGGGTCATATTGTTGTTATCTTCCATAAGTACGTTATTCCTTCATATTGCGCATTGCGACAAAGGTAATGAGAAATTCGGGGGTTCGCAAAAAATAATGTCTTTATGGACTTCTGACAAGCTTATATTCTGGATTTAGAATTTATTTTATTCCCTTCACAAAGCATCTTCTCCGTTTGTGCTGTTCCGTCTTGAAGTACTCCCATTGCGCTTGTACTTTGCCGTTCAATTCCAGCTCCGGATTACTTTCGGCATACTCGAAACCAAGTTGCTGATAGACGGGGATAAGGTCGGAGAACAGCAGTGCATTGACGCCCTTGTTCTGATATTCCGGTTTTACGGCAACCAGCAGCAAGTCGAGCATTTTGGGATATTTCTTCAAGAAGATGGTCTTGGCCAGGTGATACCAACCCATAGGAAGCAGGCGCCCGTGGGCTTTTTGCAACGCTTCGGCGAGGGATGGCATAGAAATGCCTACGGCAAGCAGCTGGTCATCGGCATCGGTAATCAGTGTCACCATGCGAAGGTCGAGGATGGGCAGGTACATCTTGACGTATTGGTCAATCTGCCGTTGGCTCAGTGCAGAATAACCGTAGAGGGGCTGATAGGCTTCGTTCATCAGTTCGAAGATGGCCTGACCGTAGTCTTGGGCAATCTTCTTGGCCGATGTGTATTTCTTTATCTTGAGGTTATACTTGCGCTGGATGAGGTCGGAGATGCGCTTGTGCTTGTCGGGTATGGCATCCGGAATGTAGATTTTGTACTCCACCCAATCGGCATCCTTCTCAAATCCCATGCGCTCCATATGTTGCGGATAGTAGGGATAGTTATAAATGGTGGCCATGGTGCTGAGCTGGTCGAATCCTTCGATAAGCATACCTTCGGCATCGAAGTCTGTGAATCCCAGCGGGCCTTGTATATGTGTCATTCCCCGTTCTTTTCCCCATTCTTCCACGGTGCGAATCAGGGCATCGGAGACTTCCGCATCGTCGATGAAGTCTATCCAGCCGAAGCGGACTTCCTTTTTGTTCCAGGTTTGGTTTGCCTTGTGGTTGATGATGGCAGCTACACGTCCTACGATTTTACCTTCCCGATAAGCCAGGAAATAGTCGGCTTCACAAAATTCAAATGCAGCGTTTTTCTTCTTGTTGAAGGTGTTGAGCATGTCATCGAAAAGGTCGGGGACGGAATAAGGGTTGTTTTTGTATAGCAGGTAGTTGAAACGGATAAAGCGTTTCAATTCCCGTCTTGTGGTTACTTTCTTGATTGTAATTGCCATAGTTGTTCAATATTGAGGTGGCAAAGGTAATGCAAACTGAGAGTAGAACAAAATAAGCTTGCTTAATTTTTTATGCCGAGATGCAGCTTGCCTTATTTAAAGATACGTGATAATCTTTAAAATACCGCGTAGAGTGTCTGTAAATTTGCTGTTAGAGGTTGTATATCAGTACCGCTGTGTAGGCAATGTAGCAGAGAATCAGAATGCTCCCTTCCAGCCGGGTGATGATGCGTTTCCCGAAAAAGACACCGAACAGCCAAAGCAGGAGGCTGGCCCCAACAAGTACCCACAAATCGAAATTGGTGATGCCCGTCAGACGCAGTGGAGTGATGGAGGCCGAACAACCCAGCACAAAGAATATATTGAAGAGATTGCTTCCGATGACGTTTCCGATGGCTATTTCGGGGTTTTTCTTCAAGGCGGCTACGATGGAGGTGGCAAGTTCGGGCAGTGATGTGCCGCCTGCTACGAGCGTAAGGCCGATGATGGATTCGCTGACACCCAATCCGCGGGCTATGCCGCTGGCGCCGTCTACAAAGAAATTACCTCCGATGATGAGGCCGGCAAGTCCGCCGAGAATGTATAGGGTAGACTTCCACGCGGGTAACAGTCTGATTTCGTCTTCTTCCTGCAGGGGTTCCTTCATACTTCCATCCCTTTTTGCGATGGCAAAAGTATAGCTCAGGAAAATGGCAAAGAAGCATAGCAGCAATAGGCCGTCGGTGATGCTGAGTATGTTCTCCCCACCGCCGTCCAGAAAGACATCGTTGGCACAAATCAGCAGGACGAAGGATGAAAGGATGCAAAGGGGTATTTCGCGTTTCAGTGTATTGCGGGTGATGGCTATCGGGGCAAAAAGGGCTGTACAACCCACAATCATCAGGGTATTGAACGTATTGCTTCCCACCACATTACCAATGGCAATGTCTGCACTGCCTTTGAGAGCAGAGGAGATGCTGACGGTGAGTTCCGGTGCGGAAGTACCGAAGGCAACAATGGTGAGCCCGATGACGATGGACGGTATATGGAAACGTTTGGCAACGGATGCGGCACCATCTGTCAAGCCATTGGCACCCAAAAGAATGAGGAGCAGTCCTCCGACAAGAAACAATATATCCATAAGTATGTCAATTTTGAGTACAAAGATAATGCAAACTGGATATAGAATTTTCATGTTTGCATGAAAAAGTTATGTTGATTAGGATAGGAAGTTAAAAACATTCTGTATGTTTGGAGCATTTATTGGGTATGCTTGCATAATTAAAGAATCAAATCAAGAAGTTTATATATGAAGGTTATCCGTACTTTCTGTCTTAGTTGGCTGTTGATGCTGGCGGGCGGAGTGTCAGCTCAGCTGGTAGATAAAGTGCTCAGTGTTTTAGGGGAGGATAGTGTGGGGAGTGTCACAGTGGCAAGGACCGACTCCGATTCGATTCAGTTGTCGCTTGTCCGGCGGGAGTTGGAAACAGCCCGGCTGAACGAGGCGAATTTGCGGATGGAAATGGAGCAGATGAAGTTGGCGGGCTATGCGGCCGATTCGGTGAAACTGGCATTGCAGAAACAACGCATTGATTCGTTGCGGACGGTGACGCCGGGTATTCCGGTGGTGGTAGAGAAGGACACCTTGTTCTATCTATATGCCAAGCGTGGAGGGCATACGCCTCAGCAGCGGGCCAAGGATGTAAGTAGCGTCATCGAAGCATTGGGCACGCGTTTCAGTCTGCGTCCGGACTCTGTTTATTTGGAGAGTACGGATATTGTTACGGACTTGATGTATGGCGAAAAGGTCATCATTTCCTTTACCGATCAGGATGCTTTGTGGGAAAACTGTACTCGCGACCAGCTGGCCGCCAGCAAGAGGCATGTCGTGGTGGACAAACTAAAAGCCATGCAGAAGGAGCATAGCTTGTGGCAGTTGGGTAAACGCATCTTGTATTTTATCCTGGTGCTTGTAGGACAATTCTTCCTATTCAAGTTTACTAACTGGCTGTTCAGAAAGCTCAAACTACGCATCCAGAAACTGAAGGATACCAAACTGAAACCGATCTCCATTCAGGATTATGAATTGTTGGATACGCAGAAGCAGGTCAACCTGCTGGTGTTTGCTGCCAATCTGGTGCGTTATGTGGTCATGCTGTTGCAGTTGTTGCTGACAGTTCCACTGTTATTCTCCATTTTCCCTCAGACCAAGAGTTTGGCTTATACATTATTCTCCTACATCTGGAATCCTATAAAGGTCATTCTGAATGGAATAACCGACTATATACCCAATCTGTTCACTATCTTTGTGATATGCTATGCGGTGAAGTATTTAGTCAGACTGGTGCGCTATCTTGCCAATGAGGTGCAGGCTGAACGGCTGAAGATAAACGGCTTCTATCCGGATTGGGCCATTCCTACCTATCACATTGTGCGCTTCTTGCTTTATGCGTTTATGATTGCCATGATTTACCCTTATTTGCCGGGTTCCAAGTCGGGAGTCTTCCAGGGAATCTCTGTGTTTGTCGGCTTGATTGTTTCGCTCGGCTCCAGTACAGTTATCGGCAATATCATTGCAGGGCTGGTCATAACCTACATGCGACCTTTCAAGCTGGGTGACCGCATCAAGCTGAACGACACTACGGGCAACATCATTGAGAAAACGCCGCTTGTCACCCGCATCCGTACCCCGAAGAATGAGGTGGTGACCATTCCGAACTCTTTCATCATGTCTTCCCATACGGTCAATTACAGCCAGTCTGCCCGTGAGTATGGATTGATTATCCATTCGGAGGTCAGTATTGGCTACGATGTTCCGTGGCGGAAGACACACCAGCTGTTGATAGAGGCTGCATTGAATACCCCTGGAGTGATAGATGATCCCCGCCCGTTTATATTGGAAACTTCCCTTCAGGATTATTATCCGGTTTATCAAGTGAATGCCTATATCAGGGATGCCAACAGCCTTAGCCAGATTTACTCTGATTTGCATCAGAATATCCAGGATGTTTTCAACGAAGCAGGCATCGAAATCATGTCTCCTCACTACATAGCTACGCGTGACGGCAGTGAGACGACCATACCCAAGGATGACTTGCGGGATAAAGGGAAATCATGATTTCCCTTTATCCCGCAAGTACAAGCTTTTTCGTATTCGGTGATAATATTACAGTTCATCTATTATCTCCTGCAAGATCCTTTTCTGTTTTGTTTTGAAAACTTTTCGATGTATTCTTCAGTGTGACTGTATTTTCTTCAACATTTCCGGATTTTCTGTCGCGAAGAGTTTAGTAGGTTATTTGCTGCGCGTCACCGTGTGCAGTACATTTCCTTTCTTGTCAATCATGCGCAGTTCCAGTGTCTTTTTGCTGGCCGATACAATGGAGAAACCCGGTTCGGGGCTGCAGAATACGGTTCCTTCGATGGGCTTCACCTTGCGGGCGAGCGAACCGGCGGAATTGGTGATATAGTCGATGTCGCTGCCTGCCACGCGTACATGCTGGAAGTTGTGGATGTGCCCGCAGATGTACATATCCACCTTGTGCTTGCGCAGAATGGGATCGAGGTGTGCCTGCATATCCGCCGCGTTCGCTCTCGTCCTCGGGGTTTCGGCATAGATGGGATGGTGTCCGGCAACGATAACCCAGTCTTCCTTGGCGGCGCTCAGTACGGAGTCCACCCAGGCAAGTTGCTTCCGGTAGTCCTGCTTGCAGGCATCGGGATAGGTATCGCTTTCATTGCGGTATTTGTCAATCATCGGGGCGGTGTCTACCCAAAGGATGCGGATAGTAGCGCCTTTATCCTCGAATGTCTTGGTATAATAACGGGCAGGCATTGTCCAGCGGCGGCTGACGTTACTGTAGTCGAGCACAGCTTGCGTATTGCCGCGGTATTCGTGGTTGCCCAGCAGGGGGAACCAGTCTATCATCAGCTCCGGATGGCTGTAGATAAGTTCGTAGTTGGTCATCCAAAGAGGGTCGTTCACACTGCGTACACCTTCAAAATGGTGTACATCGCCGGTGGCAAGTACGAATTCGGGGTCTGCGCCGTTCTCTGCCATCTGTCCCATCAGTTCGGCAATGGGTTTCTGGTCGTAGTAGCCGTTGCGGCCGAGGTCGTTGGCTACGTAGAAGTTGAACTTCTTGTCGAAGATGGAGTAATCGGTAATTTGGGCAATAGCCGCGTTGCCGAGTAGGGCAACCAATAATAAAAGGAATAGTTTCTTCATAATCAGTCATCATTAAAAATTAATCTTCACTCCTGCATTCACTTTCACGCCGTAGTATTCTGCCTGCATGGTACGGTCTTTCGTGCCCTGGTAGTAGCGTAGTGGCTGGTTCAGCAGGTTGTTGGCTTCGGCGTAGAAGGTAGTCTTGAATTTCTTTCCGAAGGTATAGCTCGCGTTTACGTCCATATAGTTCACTTTGTCGTAGTAGCGGTCGTAGAAGGTGCTTTCTCCCATTTCGTCGATGAAGTCGGAAGCGAAGTTATAGCTCAGACGCAGGTTCAGGCCGCCTTTCTCAAAGTATAGGGAAGCGTTTGCGGTATGCTCCGGAGAACCTGGCATGCTCAAGTCTTTCTCATTCTCGCGGCCTTCGAAGTTGAAGTCTTCCACACGGGAGTGGGTGTAGGTGTACGTTCCGTAGAAACCTACACATTTCAGAGCGGGAGCAATGAAGCTGAAGTCGCGCTGGTAGGATAACTCTACCCCTACCAGGTTGGCGTTGCCCGCATTCTTGGGTTGGGTGAAGCGGGTGTAGGTGTTACCCTGGTATTCGTAGTTGGTGCTCACCTGGTCTACGATGAAGTCGTCTATCTTCTTGTAGAAGATGCCGGCGCTTATCAGACCGATGCTGCGGAAGTAATAGTCGGCACTCAAGTCGAAGTTGTAGGAGACGGTAGGTTTCAGCTCCGGGTTTCCGATGGTGATTTCGTTGTCGGAACGCTTGATATTCACACTGGGCACGAGGGCCGAGTATTTGGGGCGTGACAAGGTTTGGGTAAACGAACCGCGCACTTTGAAGTCATCGTTTACATTCCACTTGGCGAGCAGCGACGGCAGGAAGTTGATGTAGCTGTTGCGCTGACGGTCGGTCTTACTGGTGAGGTCTTCGTCGGCATCGTAGGTGCGTCCCGTATAGGCAAGGTTGGTGTTCTCTATGCGGAGTCCGGTCATCAGTTCCACGTCTTTTGTCAGATTTTTGGTCGAAGCGGAGGTAGCCGGAAGTCACGGTTTCGCGGGCATCGAAGTTACCGGCAAGTTCTTCCTGCACCTGCTCTTTCTCAAAGAGGGAAGCGTTGTTCAAGTCTAAAGAGCCGGTGTATTCCTTGCTAGCGTAGATGCCTGCCTGGTATTTGTTGTCGGGCATGAAGTTCTTGTTGGTTTGGTCCACTGTATTTGCCAGGCTGTTCGTCATGAAGGCGTCCTCGTTCAGAGGAGAGTATTCGTAGAAGTCCACTTCTTTATCCTTGGTCTTGCGCACCACCTTTGCGCCGAACTTCAGCTTGTTGCCGTTCTTGAAGGGAAGCTTGAAGTTGGCGGAGAACTTCAGGTCCTGCTCCTTGATGTCTTCCTGCTGTTCCGTCAACTCTTTCAGGCTGAATTCATCGTTCAGCGTCATGGTAGAGCCTGCTTTGGGGCTGGCAAACGGTTCGCGTTCGTCGCTCAGGTCCATGTCGAACTTCTGTTTCTTCAGTTGGAAGTCGATGTAGCGTTCGTTGGGACGTTCTTCGCTGGCTTTGGCATAGCTGGCGTGCCAGTCCATGGAGAGTGAGCCGAAGAGGTGTTCGCCGCCGAGGGCAAAGTCCATGGTGCGCTGGCGTTCCAGGCGGGCGTTGCGGTTGTCCGGCGTACCGGCTTTGGTCTGTATGCGTACGGTGGCGTTGCCGTCGGCATCAAGGTCTTTCAGCGTGGTGCGGTAGCGATTCTCCCAGTCGTTGCGGTTGTTGAAGATGCCTTTGAAGGTCAGTTTGTGGTTGGCATCGATGTCCCAGTCCAGTGCGGCAGAGTAGCTCTGGCGTTCGCGGGTGACGTAGTATTGGCGGATTTGGTAGTCGTTGACGTACGTCTTGCCGTCATCGTCCTGCTCCCACACGAATTCGGTGTCGTAGGAGCCGGAAGGTGAGTTCTGATAGGAGGCCGATACAATCAAGCCGAGTTTGTCGTTGAAGAAGCGGTCGCCGTAGGTGAAGCCAAGGTTCAGTTGCGCCTTTTCGCTCACCCAGTTGTAGCCGGTTCCGGCAGTGGCGGCAATGGTGCGCTTGTAGGGGGAGTTCTTGGTGACGAGGTTGATGCTGCCGCCGATGGCGTCGCCGTCCATGTCCGCAGTGACCACCTTGTTTACTTCGATGGTCTGAATCATATCTGCCGGAATGAGGTCGAGCTGTACGTTGCGCGTATCGCCTTCGGCAGAGGGAACGCGGTTGCCGTTGATGGTGACGGAGCTGAGGTCGGCACTCGTGCCCCGTACTTGCCCGAAGCGCGCCTCGCCTTGGTCGTACTGCACGTTGATGCCGGAGATGCGTTTAAGGGCGTCACCGATGTTGGAGTCGGGGAACTTGCCTACCTGGTCGGCAGAGACTACATTCGTAATCCCCATGTTGTTTTTCTGTGAGTTGATGGCACGGCGCTGTCCCTGGAAGGCGCCGCCTACCACCACTTCCTGCAACTCCACACCTTCGTTTAGCACGACGTCTTTCTCCAGTGTGCGGCCTGCGGGGATGGTGATTTTCAGTTCTACGGGCGAGTAGCCCACGTAGCTCACCTTTACTGTATAGGTTCCCGGGTCAAGGTTAGAGAAAGTGTAGAAGCCGTTGACGTCGCTCGTCACGCCAGTGTGTAGTTTCTCGATGTAGATAGAAGCGCCCGGGAGAGTCTGTTTAGTGGCGTCAATGATACGCCCGCGTACAGTTCCTTGTTTCGTGACATTTGCTTTTTCGTCGGCCATGGCTGTATTGCCGGTGGCGGTGAATAAGAGCAGGAATAAGAATGCTCTCAAGATCTGTTTCATAATTGTTATTATCTGTTAATAATCTGCCGCAAAAGTAGGAGGTTGCCGTTACGCGGATTTTGCAGAGAGTTGAAGAACAGGTAACGATTCGGTTACAATGAAGTTACATAAGCTCTTGGAGGTAGTACTCTTTCGGCGCTATCTCTTTTTGTCGTCGTCTGGCAGACTAATGCTAAGGATGCACGAGATGCACATCTCAGACTGCATGAGATGTACATCTCGAACAGTATGAGATGTACATCTTGTGCAAGGAAAGATATAGGGTTTGGTGTCTTATCCGGTAGTCTGGCAGCGGATAAGTACCTTCTTTTCGTCTGCCAGGGTAGTGGCAAAGAGATAAGAGTCTCCCCCTTCGGCCAGTTTCAGCCGTTTGCGCAGTTCGGCAACGGTGGCGGGAAAGTTGCGTACGGTGAGGTTCGCCTTTTTCTCGGCAGCCAACATCTCTTTCATTTCTTTCTTGCTGAAGCCGCAGGAGGAGGAGATTCGGAACTTGCGGCCGGGGAAGTCGGGAAGGAGGCTGTCCGAAGTGTAGAGGTGGCTGTTGGGATGCAGCTTTTTAACCTTATATAATAAGGAAAGGCTGCGGAACGCTCCGGCTTTCAGCACGGAGGCATTCGGTTCGTAGAGGTACGATTTCAGTTGAGGAGTGTAGGGGCATGCACACTCTTTCTCTTGCCCGCGGGTGAAGACAAGGGTTTGGGGAGCCGGGGCGGAGGTGAAGTTGACGCAATGGATGGGGACGTCGTCTGTTGGCAGGCTTCCGCCTTGTCCCAGCAAGAGCAGCAGCTCCTTGCATTCGTTGCCTACGGAGACGATGTGTGCCTGGCGGACATGTTTCAAATCGTTCATGGCAAGGGTGAGGTCGAGCATGGGGGAGAGTTTTATCAGTACGTGCCGTGCCTTCCGGAGCAGCAGGTCTTCCAGGGTGGCTACATCGGGTTCGCAGTCGCCGATGGCTATGGTCTTTCCGCCGTGTCCGTCGCGCGGGCAGGGTCTATGAATATCAGTCTACGGGTTCCATCTCTTGCAGATGGCGGACGCTGTCTGCGTGGCAGACGGAGATGTGATTTAGGCCGAGGGCAGGAAAGTTGTGTGCGGCTATCTGGCAGAGGGCTTCCTGGCGCTCTACGTAAGTGGCGTGCCCGAAGCAGCAGGAGAGGAAGGAGCAGTCGATGCCGAAACCTCCGGTGAGGTCGGTAAAAGTGGCGGCTGGTGCAGGGGCGCTGTCCTTCGCGGGATGCTCTTGTTCTGTGCATAGCAGGTTAGCTATGATCTCCGCTTTATACTGTGCCGTTGCTTGGGAGGAGCATTGCTCCAATGAGAGGTGGGCGGGGTAGAGGATGTCGTCGTTCTTCGCCCATGCGGGTATTTTCTCTTTGGCAACCTGCCAGCCGGAAATTTGTGTGATGGCAGCGGGCATGTCTACCGAAGGGTAGCGGCGTGCCTGCAAAGCAAGGCTGCGCACGTCGTCGCGACGATGCTCGCGAATGAAACGGAGGGTGTCTTGGGATAAAGGCATGGCTTGGCTTATTTATTCTGATGCAAAGTTATCTCAAAAAGGGCAAAGTAAGGCATGAATTCGTAGCTTTCTGTCTGATTATTTTTCAGACACAGATGACGCTGATTACGCAGATTAAGAAGATTAAAAATCCGTGTCATCTGCGTCAAAAGCGATAGCAAAATTAAGTTTTTCGGACAAGCTGGGGGTGAGAGTTAAGGGATGACCCGGTATCGCTCCTTCGCCGTCTGCCTGCCGACGCGATTGAAGTGCCACCATTCGCTGGATAGCGGGCGGAATCCGGCTTCTTTCATTACCTGCCGGAGCAGCAGGCGGTTTTCACGTTCTTGTTCCGTCAGCTTGCCTTGTGCCACGAGCGTGGCTTCTTCCGTGATGTGGGCTTCCTTGCCCAGATGGTCTATCGGGGTGCCCATGGGCAGAGGGGTTCCTTTATCGTCGAGTATGCTGATGTCCACTGCCAGTCCGTAGTTGTGCAGGCCACCGCCGCGCGAGGGGTTGGAGACATAGATGTATTTGGAGGTTCCTTTCACTACGTCCCACATCTTCTGCTGTACGGACAAGGGGCGTGCTGCGTCGTAGACGATGAGGCTGTAGCCGGGGCGCCGCTCTTTCAGCAGGCGTTGTGCCTGCTTCAGGCTTTTCATGGCATCGGGGTGCAGGTAGGCTTCTTTCAGGTCTTCGTACAATAGGGTTCCGGTGAAATTGTCGGCACGGGTGTACATCAAGTCGATGGCGATGCTGCTGTCCGCTTCGGCGATGTTGACGAAACCGAGGGAGTCCAGGTAGCGGGCTGTCAGGCTTTTGGCTGGAGCCGGAGGGACGGATGCCGCTACGGTGTCGGCGTACGGGATGGTGGCTTCCGTACCCGGGTTTTGTATCTGCTTTGGCGCTTGTTTTCCGCTACAACCGTATAGTGAGCAGCCAAGCAGCAGATATAACGAGTAAAAGAAATATCGTTCCATCTTACAAGGCGTTCTTGGCGGTAAGGATTGATTTCATCAAGGCTATGTCCGAATGTACTTCTCCCTGCATCAGGTATTTGTTTTTCCGTTGGCAGGTGGCTTCGTAAATCTCCTTTGCCTTTGCTGTGTCCTTGTCCCGGTAGAGCGCCAGGGCGCAGAGCAACCGCTGTTTGGAAGAGGTCACATCCTTGTATTGCCGGATGTAGGTATCCAGCTCATCGGTATATAATTCTTTTGCCCGTGCGGTCCTCTTTGTCACCAGTGCGGTGAAGAGCAGCTCGCAAGCGTTTTCCTTTATCAAAAGTCCGATGACTTCGTGCCGGTGACTCATTATTTTCTCGAATGCATTGTAGGCGGCTTCCCATTTTTCGCAGTCGAGCAGGCGTGAGGCGCTCATCAAGGCTATGGTGACCTGCAGGGCATCTTTGTAGTTGATGTCTTCCGTTTGGCTGAACCATTCGGCAGGCATGTCCTTAGGACGCATGCCCTCTTGCACCAGTGCGTTGATGCGCAGCTGGGTGACCAGTGCCTGCTTGCTCTTGCTGTCCTTGAGAAGCAGGCGCATGTTGTCGGCATCATTGCCGATGCCGCCCATCTTCATGGGGATGCCGTTCATCCCTGCAAGGAGAATGCCAATTAGAGAAAGAATCAGAAGGAAGAATTTCAGCAGGTAAGGCAGCCCGTCTACGGTCAGCAGGGGGAGGAAGGCAAGGATGGCGGTCAGCAGGTTGGCAAGCACTCCACCCAGGTTGTACAAGGTGGTCGGGATATCTTCAAGAGTCCTTTCGGGTGGGGTAAGCAGGCATTGGCCTCCCGTTC
>ENA-OQBL01000258-OQBL01000258.1-human-gut-metagenome-genome-assembly--contig:-NODE-258-length-30160-cov-3.895748_pt1 | contig 30160 bp, 30 predicted proteins | sample MGYA00242747_ERZ504553 | MGnify/ENA primary metagenome ERZ504553 (study PRJEB26092, sample SAMD00036240) | human gut metagenome | host: Homo sapiens | study: EMG produced TPA metagenomics assembly of...
CAAAAGATACATTATTATTTAATATCAAGAACATTCCTTTGCATTTATTTAACTTTATATTTATACATTTGCAAAAGGAGGTTATACACCTTATTATATAAAGAATTTAAGGTTCTTCTATATTTAAAGAATGGAATTCAATCAGGCCATTCATTGGTGTTTCTTCAATGATTTCCAGTTCGATGCCAAATTCACGGGCAACTTCCCGCAAAATGGTCGCGTAGCTGTAAGCCAATGAACCCACAAAACGAATAGGATAATTTTTGTAGTCATATTGGCAGACATTACGAGTAAAGAAATTTCTCAGATTACCGGTAATCAGCTCAAATACATAGTCATCATTGGTATAATCAGCCAAAAATAAGATATAGTAGACAAAAAGCGATTGGGGAACGGGCGGTTATACACAGATTCCATAACCTCATTCGGACTTATACGGAACTTCTCAAAGAAATCCGCCGTTACATCTTTAGGAGCCAAACCTTTCAGTACATCAGACAAGAACATTTTGCCCAATACAGCACCACTACCCTCATCCCCCAGGATGTAACCTCCTGCCCGGACATTCTTTACAACGATTTTCCCATCATAAAAACATGAGTTTGAGCCGGTTCCCAAAATACAAGCAATGCCGGCCTCGCATTTGAACAAGCCACGTGCAGCTGCCAGCAAATCACTCTCTACCTGAATTGGAGTTTTGAATTGTGCTACCAATGAAGCTCCCAATACATTTTTCTTTTCATAAGAAGTACATCCGGCACCATAATAATAGACTTGTTCCAATTTCCTTTTGAAAAAATGCTCGGGTAATCCTAACCGCACACTTCGGCTAATCTCTCTTCTCGTTTGAAAGAAAGGATTTAAGCCCTCTGTGAAGGCTCGCTGTATCAGACGATTATCTTCAACCAGCGCCCATTCTGTTCTCGTAGAACCACTTTCTGCAATTAGTTTCATAGGTAGTTAGTTTTAGAATTGAATACAAATATATAGCTTTTTTTAATCTTTCCAAGGCTATTTCAAGAAAAAATCATTTTACTGGCCATACATCTCCCTTTTGCTCATATCCTCAATCATCCAACAAAGTATTCCCACTTTTCCAACGCAACCGCGTTTTAGTCAAAACAAGACGATAACAGACTAATAATAAGATACTATCTGACTGAATTCCAAGTTCCGTCTGGACTTGGTAAATAAATAGAAAAAAGAGAGATAATATAAAAATGTGAACCTTTAAATAAAGAAAACGCCTATGAGAAATTAAAGAAGCCTTCGGAAATAGTCTGACTAATCCGAACTATATGATTCCCTTACCCTAATTTTGAAAAACTGGTTTAATTAACAAAATCATCAATCACTTATGAATGAAGATCGCAAAAAACGAGGACTTGCCAATGGTAAGTTCTTTACGGCGGTGGCAATCTGTGCTCTGTTTTTAGGCAGTGGCAACGTGATGGCTGCCCAAACAGCATCCAACGACTCACAAGGAGTACAAGAACAGATGCAATCTATCTCTGTAACTGTCACAGTTGTAGATACAAAAGGTGAACCTATTATTGGTGCCAATGTCATTGAGAAAGGTACGACCAATGGTGGCATTACGGATTTGGATGGAGTTTCCAAATTAAATGTAAAGCCCGGTGCTATTCTGCAAGTATCATTTGTGGGATATACTACTCAAGAAGTTAAGGCAACTTCGGTAATGAAGGTTGTTTTGAAAGATGATACGGAATTGTTGGATGAAGTTGTCGTAGTAGGTTATGGTGCACAGAAAAAGGTGAACCTGACCGGTGCGGTGGCTAATGTAGATGTCCAAGAGGCGATTGCAAGCCGTCCGGTAACAGATATTGCAAAAGCTTTGCAAGGTATAACTCCTGGTTTGAGTATCACGACTAATGTAGGAGGTATTGGCGTTGATTCTAATATCAAGTTGCGTGGTGCTACTGGTTCTTTGAGTGCTACGGAAGGGACAAGTCCACTGATTTTGGTGGATAATGTGGAAGTTCCCAGTTTAAGTTTGGTGAATCCGGACGATATTGCCAGCATCTCTGTCTTGAAAGATGCTGCATCTGCTTCTATTTATGGTACACGTGCTGCCTGGGGGGTAGTCTTGATTACGACAAAGACTGGTCAAAAAAAATGATAAACCGCGTGTTACCTACTCTAATAACTTCTCTTGGAGTACTCCGACTGTGATGCCACAAGTCGCTAAAACCTATGAGGGAGCACAAGCTATGTTACTGGCTGCCAATAGAAGCGGCGCTTCTACTGTAAGTTCGATAGGATATAATGTCGATGAAATTGCAGTTCAGAAGATGAAGGAATGGTACAACACTTATGGTGGAATGTCACAATCGGAATTAGGCGAAATGCAATTAGGTAGAGATTTTGAAGAACGTGGTGGCAAGTATTATTTTTATCGTCAGTTTGATCCGTTAGATATGTTTATGAAAGATTGGACTCCCCAACAGAAGCATAATCTTTCTGTCAGCGGCGGTAGTGATAAGACAACCTATAATATTAGTTTAGGCTATTTGAATCAACAAGGTATTTTAAAGGTTAATACAGATGAGTATGACCGTTATAATTTCAATGCCAATGTCAATACACAGATTCGTGACTGGTGGTCTGTGAGAGCAAATGTTATGTTCTCTCGTTCCACAAAATCAGAACCATATCAATACACAAGTGGTTATACAGACGTTTGGTACTATTTGTTGCGTTGGCCTTCTTTCTATCCTTATGCTGATTACCAGGGGATTCCTTTCCGTTCAGCTATGACTGAGATAGCACAGGCTAATCGTGAAAGTTTAACTAATAACTTTACTCGTGTTAATTTAGGAACTACTATTAATCCGATTAAGGATTTGGCCATTAATTTTGACTACACTTTCGCTCTACTTAATGATTATCAGAAGCGTAACGGTGGTGAAGTTGGTGGTTGGGATATGTTCAACAGTAGTAATCCTTTGACTTATAATTCAAGTTTTTATGGTGCTACCCATAATCGTGTAGTTGAACGTAGTCGATATACAATGTCCAATACTTTCAAAGCTTATGCCACTTATGAAAAATCTTTTGTACAAAAGCACAACTTGAAAGTGATGGTCGGTATGGATGCTGAAACCCGTGAAAAATCTGGGTCATAGTTCAGACCGACGGACATTAGTGAACTTTGATAAACCGGAAATTAATCTGGCCATTGGTGATCAGTATGTAGATGGTACTACCTATCATAATGATTTTGCGGCAGCCGGTTTCTTCGGACGTATTAACTACGATTATATGGGTAAATATCTTCTTGAGGTGAATGCACGCTATGATGGTTCTTCTAAATTTCCCTCGGGAGATCAATGGGCTCTGTTTCCTTCTGTTTCTGCTGGATGGCGTTTAAGTGAAGAAACTTTTATGAAATGGGCAAAACCAGTTCTTTCTGATTTTAAAGTACGCGGTTCTTGGGGTACAATTGGTAATCAGGATGTAGCTGCCAACTCTTTCCTTTCTGTAATGTCTGTAAATAAGTCCTCGGGCTGGGTGATTGATGGTAAGCAAGTACCTTATATTGGTATTCCTTCCGTTGTTTCTCCGTCATTGACTTGGGAACGTGTTACTACTATTGATCTGGGTTTTGATGCCCGTTTTTTCAATAATGAACTTGTGTCAGTTTTGACTGGTATCAGCGTACTACTTCTGATATGCATTCACCAGGTGAAACATTGCCTTCTACTTTCGGAAGCACAACAATGCCTAAGGTTAATTCCGGGGAATTACAAGGACGCGGCTTTGAGTTGTCAATAGATTATAATAAAAGATTTGCTTGTGGGCTTGGTTTAACAGCACGTGCAACTTTATCTAAGATTCGCGAAAAGATTACGAAGTATAACAACCCGAATAAGAATATTTATGGTAACTACGAAGGCAAGATTATAGGTGAAATCTGGGGATATGAGACAGATCGTCTGTTCCAATATGAAGACTGCTATCAAGATGCAGATGGAAAATGGTTTATTGATACCAATAAAGTACCTTCGCAGGCATTGTATGAAACCGGTGCATTCAAATATGGTCCGGGTGATGTAAAATATAAAGATTTGGACGGTAATGGTGAGATTACTTATGGTGAACAGACTTTGGAGGATCATGGTGACTTGAAACGCATTGGTAATACTTTACCAAACTTTGAATACGGTTTCTCTGTAGCATTGACATATAAGGATTTTGACTTCAGCACATTCTTCCAAGGTATTGGCTCAAGAGATGTATGGGCTGTTGGGCAAACTGGTATTCCGGGATTTATGCCAGGCGAAGGGTGGTTAGAGCATCAGATGGATTATTGGACTCCTGAAAATACAGATGCATTCTATCCTACACCGACTTCTCACTCTTGGATAAACAACGGACAGAATTTCCTGCGTCAAACTCGTTATTTGCAGAACATGTCATATTTGCGTTGTAAGAATATTACATTAGGTTATACTGTTCCGGAAAAATGGATGAAAGTAATAACTTTTACAAGTGGTCGTATTTATGTTAGTGCGGAAAACTTGTTCGAGTTTGATCACACTAATATTCCGGTTGACCCTGAAACGACAGAGAAAGCTGCTGCTTCTAACGGTGAGTACAAATTTGGTAAGAGTTATCCGTTTATGAGATCTATTTCATTTGGTGTTCAACTTACATTCTAATAAAATTATGAAAACAAAAATATTTGCAGTTTTAGCATTGGCTGCTGGTCTCTCTTCCTGCTCGGACTTTCTGGATCGTCCGCCTATGGATCAGATAGAGAATAGTGCAGATTTCTATAATAGTGAGAATAATATTCGCTCTACGATATATGGATGGTATGATATTTATTTTACCGGTTATCAAAGCGGTTGGGTGAAATCGGATTTTTTCGACGGAACTAATGTTGCTAATTGGGTAGATGATTTGGCGCAGAAAGAAGCGACTTTCTTTACAAATACAGCCCCTGCAACTAGTGCCGACTGGTCTTTTGCAAACGTTCGCCGTATTAACCTTGTGTGTGACGGACTTGTAAATTCCACCTTGCCTGAGAGCGTTAAGAACCATTGGATAGGCGTAGCACGCTTCTTCCGTGGTATGGAATATGCTCGTTTGGTAAGGATGTTTGGTGATGTTCCATATTATGACCATGTTGTAGATAATACGGATGAAAAAGCTCTTTATAAAGGGAGAGATTCCAGAGATTTTGTAATGGATAAAGTGTTGGAAGACTTGGAATTTGCTGCAGACAATGTAAAAGAGGCTGATGGAACAGATGGGCTTTGTGTAAATCGGCATGTGGTGAATGCTTTTGAGTCTCGTATTATGTTATTTGAGGGAACCTGGCAGAAGTATCGTGAGGGAAATACAGAATTGGCAAAGAAGTATTTAGAGGCTGCAAAGACTGCCGCGAATAGAGTAATGTCTGCGCAAAAATATAAAATTTCTAGTGATTACAAAGCATTGACTATTTCACTGGACTTGGCTGGTAATCCTGAAATGATATTATATCGTTCTTATGTGGAAGGTATTCTTACTCATGCTGAAATGTCATGGCAATCAGAACAAACATTGGGCAATGGACCTTCTAAGGATTTGGTTGATAGCTATTTGACAACTAATGGGTTGCCTATTCATCAAGACGGAAATACAGTATTTAAAGGTGATAAGGTTTTCAAGGATGAAATGACTGACCGCGACCCACGTTTGGCAGCCAATATTGATCTTGAAGGTGTACGTTTAAATGGTATTGCAGGTGCGGTATATGGTATTGGAGGTTATTTTGGTACTCGTTTTGTTAACGAAGATTTATTCAATACTGCTGCAGGACAGAGTAATACTAATACAACCGACGCACCTATTATGAAACTGAATGAGGTGCTATTGAATTATTTGGAGGCTGCTGCTGAATTAAATGATATGGGAGCTTATACCTTGTCACAAAAAGATTTGGATATTACAATTAATGAAATTCGTAAGAGGGCTTCTGTAAACATGCCTGCTGTTACATTAAGTGGTAAGAACTTTAGTGTGAATGGGGTGATTATCAATGACCCAGATCGTGATTTAGGAAACTCCGAAGTGGTTGGTGACTATGAAGTTTCGCCTATCCTTTGGGAAGTACGTCGTGAAAGACGCATCGAATTGGTGTATGAAGGCATTCGCTTCGATGATATTCGCCGTTGGGGAAAATTGCATTATGCGGATATGAAGATTAACAAAAAGTTAAACTTGGGGGCATGGTTGGATAAGGAAGCTTATTTGAAAGAATATAACCAAGCTAACGGAACGTCATATACCATTGATGATTTGAAAGACATTCTTTTGGATCGTGAAGGTAATTCAGGTTATATCAAACCTATCCAGGTTTCTTCATTATTGCGTACTTATGGAGAAAAAGATTATCTTTATCCTATCCCGACAGGACAGATATCCTTGTATAACAGTAAGAGTGAACAACTGGGAGATTCTTCTATTAAGTTAGAGCAGAACCCAGGCTGGTAATAAGATGCATCACAATGGGAGCTGATTAATTGCTACCCATTGTGATGCATGTTTATTTAGTTGAATCTATAATGGCGGTATACTTGCCTTAATATTTGAAAGATTACAAATAGTTGAGTTGTTATAAACTTAAATTAATATTTATGAGAACATTAACGAAGCTTTTGTGGATTTTATTGCTAGGAGTTGTTTTTTCTTGTCAGGACAATGTGATTGACGCAATTGATGCGACGATAGATGAAAAAAACTTTGATACGAAAATGTATGAGACTTCTGTATCTGTGGAAGATGCAAGAAATGTTGCTGAACTTTTTACTGTAAAGGATGCTCCTCGGACTCGCGTTAGTAAATCTGTCAAGGAAATAATTACTATTGAGGGAGAAGTTAATAAGCCAAGTATGTATATTATCAATTATGATAATGAACAAGGCTTTTTACTTGTTAGTGCTACCAAAAACTTCCAACCTATATTGGCTTATGCTGAGAGAGGTAGTTTTAATGCTAATAATAGAATGCCGGATGGACTTTCTGATTGGCTGGGAGATATGAAGAATGTTATTGAGGAACGAGATAAAATGCCGATTGATAGTACTTTTCAATATAGAGCAATGTGGGAAGAATATATACCTGCTATGAAAGATAAGGTATATACGCGTTCTAATATAGCTGAGTTTGAAAATTACATAGCAGATTGTTGCCGTGAATGGAAAAAGGAAGGCTATGGATATATTCCGTTTGCTGGTGCTAGGGATTATTTGCCGGAAAGTATATACGAGCAATTTCGTGCTGTTGCGGAAGGAATGACTTATATTGAATATGATTATAATCAACATGCTTACTTGCGCTGGAAACAAAAAGGTTATGAAGAAAAAATGGGAAATATATTATCAACAACTTGGACACAAGAATCTGGTTTTAATGTTGCATTACCTCAAATAAGTGGTCAATATCCACCTGCTGGTTGTGCAACAATAGCAATGGCTCAAGTAATGAAATATAATGAGTATCCAACCTTTTTTTTAATTGGAATTCAATGCCAAATAGTTATGCCTCTTCTGTCACTGCTGCATTTATCAGAGATGTTGCAGATGCAATTAACGCAGATTATGCATTAGATGGGACTAGTGCGTCATTATCGGATGTGCGAAATGCATTAGTGTCCAAATATGGCTATTCGACGACAGCTCAAGTTGTAAATCATTCGGCAGCAAGAACTATCGGCAACTTGAGAAAAAAGCAGCCGGTAATTATGCAAGGCTTTACAGATGATGGTAAGGTGGGGCATGCGTGGGTTGCATGTGGATATCATGACATTGATCATTATACAGAATATGAACTATTAACAATGCCAGAGGAGTTCCATCCTGGAGGGACATTCGTTTTTCTTATTTCAGATTCTTATACAACTGATTTTGATATCCGTACTTATTTTTATATGAACTGGGGATGGGGAGGTAGTTATAATGGAATGTATCTTGATACTAATTTGTATTTGGAACGTTCTGATGGTAGCTTCTCTTGGAATCGTAATCGTAAAGATATAGTTGATATTGTTCCTAAGTGAGGTGTTATTGTCTTTTTATTTGTCATGAAATATATGAATAACAAATAGTATTTTGACTTAAAATGCTTTTTTTTGAATTACTTATAGCAAAATTTGTTCATATGAATTAGCGAACTTACCCTTATAAAAGGTGATAAAAATGCAAGTTCTAAAAAGGGTGAGAGACTGACTTCAAAATGAAGTCAGTCTCTCACCCTTTTTAGAATGCTTTTTCCTTAATCAGGTATTCTGCAATCTGCACCGCATTCAGTGCAGCGCCTTTCTTAATCTGGTCGCCCACAATCCAGAACGTCAATCCGTTTTCGTTGCTGAGGTCCTTGCGGATACGGCCTACGTAAACCGGGTCTTTGCCGGCGAGGAACAACGGCATGGGGTATTCCTTTTCTGCCGGATTGTCCATCAGAACCAAGCCTTCGCCGTTGGCAAATGCTTCGCGGGCTTCTTCTATGGAGACGGGGCGCTCGGTCTCTACCCAGATACTTTCGGAGTGGGAGCGGAGAGCGGGAACACGTACGCAAGTAGCACTGACCTTTACGTCAGAGTGCATAATCTTACGGGTCTCGTTGAACATCTTCATCTCCTCTTTGGTATAGCCGTTTTCGGTGAATACGTCGATTTGCGGAATGAGGTTGAATGCCAGCTGGTAAGCGAATTTTTCAACGGTTACGGGTTCGCCTGCCAATACCTGGCGGTACTGCTCGTATAACTCATCCATGGCAGCGGCGCCGGCACCACTGGCAGCCTGATAGGTAGAAACGTGTACGGTCTTTATATGGGAAAGCTGTTCGATGGCTTTCAGTGCCACTACCATTTGGATAGTAGTACAGTTGGGGTTGGCGATGATACCGAGAGGACGTTCTTTGGCGTCGGCGGCATTCACTTCGGGCACTACCAAAGGTACATTGTCGTCCATACGAAAAGCGCTGGAATTGTCAATCATCACTGCTCCGTACTTGGTAATGGTTTCGGCAAATTCTTTGGAGGTGCCTGCGCCTGCGGAAGTGAAAGCGATATCAACCCCTTTAAAGTCATCATTGTGTTGCAAGAGTTTCACCTCGATCTGTTTACCGCGGAAGGTATATTTGGTTCCGGCACTGCGTTTAGAACCGAACAATACTAACTCGTCCAACGGGAAATTTCTTTCATCGAGCACTCGCAGGAACTCTTGTCCCACGGCTCCGCTTGCTCCAACAATAGCTACTTTCATTTTTCTTTTGTTTTAAATTAAGTTTATAAAAAAGTGAAATACTATCTCTAAAAAGATAGAATTGGTCGCAAATTTATAACAAAATGCTGTATAACACCGCATAAAGTGAAAAGTTTTTCGTTATTTTGCATTCAAAACCTAAAACTTATAGCCTATGGATTGGTTTGACTTCAGCTTGAAACTTCCCATCACCGACCCTACATGGATATTCCTCCTTGTACTCCTCATTATATTGTTTGCTCCTATATTGTTGAATAAGCTTCGTATTCCGCACATTATCGGAATGATACTGGCGGGGCTTGTCATTGGGGAGCATGGTTTCAATATCTTGGTGCGTGACAGTAGTTTTGAGCTTTTCGGCAAAGTAGGCTTGTATTACATCATGTTCCTTGCCGGTCTGGAAATGAATATGGGGGACTTCAAACAGAACCGGGGCAAAGCGCTTGTTCTGGGGCTCTTGGCTTTTATTGTGCCCATAGGCATAGGCTTGGTAACGAATATAGCTTTGTTGAAGTACGGGGTGCTGACCTCTGTCCTACTGGCAAGTATGTATGCGTCACATACGCTGGTGGCCTATCCCATCGTGATTCGTTACGGTGTGTCGCGGCATCGCAGTGTGAGTATTGCAGTGGGGGGGACGGCGGTTACGGATACACTCACTTTGCTGGTTCTGGCCGTTGTGGGTGGTATGTTCAAGGGGAGTCGGACGGCTTCTTTTGGGTATGGCTTGTCATAAAGGTTATCTTCCTGGGTATTTTGATTGTATATCTGTTTCCACGCATAGGTCGTTGGTTCTTCCGGAGGTACGATGACAACGTGATGCAGTTCATATTCGTGCTTGCCATGGTTTTCCTCGGAGCCGGATTGATGGAGTTTGTGGGGATGGAAGGTATCCTGGGTGCTTTCCTTGCAGGTTTGGTTTTGAACCGGCTGATTCCGCATGTCTCTCCGCTGATGAACCATCTGGAGTTTGTGGGCAACGCCTTGTTTATTCCCTATTTCCTGATAGGTGTGGGTATGCTGATTGATGTGCATGTGATTTTCGGTCATGGCGATGCCCTGAAAGTAGCGGCTGTAATGATTGTGGTGGCATTGGCAGGTAAATGGATTGCCTGCTGGCTGACGCAGAAAATATATAAGATGGGAGGGATTGAACGGGAGCTGATGTACGGATTGAGCAATGCACAAGCAGCGGCAACGCTGGCGGCTGTGTTGGTGGGGTACAACATCATTCTGCCCAATGGGGAACGCTTGCTGAACGATGATGTTTTGAATGGTACCGTCCTGCTGATTCTTGTAACTTGCATTGTGAGCTCGTTCATTACGGAGCGTGCCGCACGGAAGATTGCCATGGAGGAGGCGCATCTGGAAGAAAACCGCTCCGTGGAAGCGGAGAAGATATTGATTCCGATAGCCAACCCCGATACGATTGAAGACTTGATAAATCTTTCTTTGGTGATACGCGACCCGAAGCAACGGGATAATCTGTTGGCACTGAATGTCATCAACGACGATAGCAGTTCTGAAAGTGCCGAATTGCGTGGGAAACGCTATCTAGAAAAGGCTGCCATGATAACGGCCTCGGCAGATGTGCCGTTGAGGCAAATCACGCGTTACGACTTGAATATCGCTTCGGGCATTATCCATACAGCAAAAGATATGCGGTAACGGATGTCATTATAGGTCTGCACCGTAAAGTCAATATTGTGGATTCATTCTTCGGTATGCTGACGGAGAATCTGCTGAAGGGCTTGCATCGCGAGGTGATGGTTTCCAAGTTCCTGATGCCCATTAACACAATTAGGCGGGTGATTGTGGCGGTACCTCCGAAAGCCGAGTATGAGGCGGGATTCCTGAAGTGGGTGGAACATTTCTGCCGGTTGGGGAGTACTTTGGGCTGTCGGGTGCATTTTTATGCCAATGAAGAGACTACCGCCCATCTTCAAGGGCTGGTGAAAGCCAAATATGGACAGACATTGACAGACTTTTCCCGCCTGGACGATTGGGGGGATTTACTGATATTGACCGGACAAGTGAACTTTGACCATCTGTTAGTGATTATCAGCGCTCGTCGGGGCTCCATCTCCTATGACAGCTCCTTCGAGAAGTTGCCGGCACAAATCAGTAAATATTTTGCAAACAATAGTCTGATTGTGTTGTATCCAGACCAACTGGGTGAACCGCAGGATGCGGTATCCTTCTCAAATCCGCGTGGCAACAATGAGTCGCAGCATTACGAGAAGGTAGGCAAATGGTTCTATAAGTGGTTTAAGAAAAGCTAAAATGGAAGATTGGAAACAGCGAACACAACTCCTGCTGGGAGATGAAAAGATGGAACGGCTATGCAAGGCGCATGTACTTGTCGTAGGACTGGGTGGTGTAGGTGCTTATGCGGCCGAGATGCTATGCCGTGCCGGAGTGGGGCGGATGACGATTGTCGATGCCGATACCGTGCAGCCAACGAACATAAACCGTCAGTTGCCGGCTCTGCATTCTACCCTGGGGCAGAAGAAGGCGGAGATATTGGCATCACGTTTTAGGGACATTAATCCGGCTCTGGAATTGAGAGTGTTGCCCGTATTCCTGAAAGATGAGAACATACCGGAACTGCTGGATGCTGCGGCTTATGACTTTGTGGTGGATGCCATTGATACGCTTGCTCCAAAATGTCACTTGATAGTGGAAACCATGAGGCGGCATATCAAGATTGTGTCCAGCATGGGGGCGGGAGCAAAGAGTGACATTTCGCAAGTGCGCTTTGCCGATATATGGGATACCTATCATTGTGGATTGAGCAAGGCTGTGCGTAAGCGTCTGCAAAAAATGGGCATAAAGCGGAAACTTCCAGTTGTTTTCAGCACTGAACAGGCTGACCCGAATGCCGTTTTGCTGACGGACGACGAGATGAACAAGAAGTCCACCTGTGGAACAGTGAGCTACATGCCTGCAGTTTTTGGCTGCTATTTGGCCGAATATGTAATTAAAAGACTATAGTAATAGCACTTGAAAGAAAACTATCAAATAGTAAATAGTAAATTGTCAAATTGTAAATAGCCTAGTGATCCATTTAGAGAATATAACCAAGAGTTTCGGTAACCTGCAAGTGTTACGGGGTATTGACCTGGAGATAGAGAAAGGGGAGATTGTCAGCATTGTAGGCCCTAGTGGAGCGGGTAAAACTACCTTGCTGCAAATCATGGGTACGTTGGACATGCCGGATGACGGTTCGGTGGTTATTGACGGTACACAAGTCAACCGTATGAGGGAGAGGGAACTTTCCGCATTCCGCAACCGGCATATCGGCTTTGTGTTCCAGTTCCACCAACTTCTGCCGGAGTTTACGGCTTTGGAGAATGTAATGATACCGGCCTTTATTGCCGGAAAAGGACAGCAGGAAGCCAAGGAAGCAGCTACGGAAATTCTTGAATTCATGAGGCTTGCCGAACGTGCCTCCCACAAACCGAATGAGTTGTCGGGAGGTGAGAAGCAGCGTGTGGCGGTGGCCCGTGCTCTCATTAATCATCCGGCAGTGGTGCTGGCAGATGAACCTTCCGGCAGTTTGGATACCCATAATAAGGAAGAACTGCACCAGCTCTTTTTTTGATTTACGTAACCGTTTCGGACAAACGTTTGTTATCGTAACCCATGATGAAGGACTGGCGCAGCTCACCGACCGGACGATACATCTGATAGACGGGGAAATCAATAAAATGGTCTGAGCCTGTCAGTGCGGTTTTTCCAAGTTCGATATGGTGGTTTGCCTCGTTGAGAGAGTGGCATGTTATTCAAAGCAGATGTAGTGGCTGATTCTCTCTAAGTCGGTATCGGAGAATTCCTCGTAAAGTGCAAAAGGTTTCAGGCTATGAAGGTCGCCTTTCTTCTTTCGGTATTCTACAAAGGCCTTTGCCTGGTAGAAGTTGATGTAAGGATGGTTGCGCAGCCTCTCTATGCTACTATGGTTCAGGTTGATGAGGCGGATGGCTCGGGTGTCGATGGAAAACCAAGACTGCAATTGGCTGGTGTCCAAATGGATTTCTTGTAGTTGCGTGATGTCGTAGAACCCTCCCAAGCGTTGCCGGTAACCGATGATTAGACGGGCAATGCCGCTACCGATGCCTGGTATTTTCTTCAGCTCTGTGGTGTCGGTGCGGTTTAGGTCGACAAGGATTCCAGCCGGATATTTTTCCGGTGCAATTCGGGAAGTAGCAGCGCTATTATTACTCGAAGGAGAGTTGTACAACTGGACGGTTCTTGTCTCTGTGTCTTCCGGAGTGATGTGGATATAGGGCAGGAGTGTCTGATATTGTTTTTCTGTCATTCCATATATTTTCCGGAAATTTTCTGCCTTATGGAACTTCCCTCCTTTACTACGGTAGCGGAGTATGTTCCGCGCCATCCATCCGGGCAGTCCCAGTCGGCAAAAAGTAACGGCGTCGGCAGTATTGGGATTGAAACGGACCAGGGAGACGGTTGTCGGTTGTTTTGGAGAGGAAGAATTAAGTCTGTTGTCCCATTTTTGTTCCTTTTCTTGTATGGATGCGATGAACGATTCGTATTCTGCCATGGCAGTGGCCTGCCGCCGGATTGCTTCATCGGAGAGAGGGCGGTGTTCTCTTTGGTATATATAAATATACCCGGAGAGAAAGACGAGAATGATGCCGGTAATCAAAACCAGTATTCCGCGCCTTTCTCCCTGGGAGAAATAAAGGAATTCTTTGAAGGGGTTCTGCATGATGGCCTATTTCAGAAAACCCAGTTCATTGATAAAAATCAGTGCAATTCCTATAGGAGCAATGTATTTCAGGATGAATATCAATAGCTTGTAGACGGATACTTTCAGAGTGCCGTTGTTGCTGACTTCTTCCCATACGATTTTCTTGTCCAGATACCAGCCTATGAAGATGGAAATGAACAAACCGCCTAACGGTAACATTAGCTTGGCCGTTACAAAATCGAACAAATCGAATAGGTTTAACCCGAATACGGTATAGCTCTTGCCGATACCGAGAGACAGTGAGCAGAATACTCCTAAGAAAATACAACCTGTTGTCACATATCTGGCTGCTTTGCTGCGTGAGAACTTGAACTCTTCATGCAGATAGGCGGTTACCACTTCGTGCAGGGAAATGGTGGAAGTAAGTGCTGCCAATGCCAGTAGGATATAGAACATCAGAGACAGCAGTATCGCCAGCCAGGGAATATTGCCGAACGCTTGCTGAAAGACATTCGGTAGGGTGATGAATAGCAGGCTGGGACCCGCATCCGGTTTGATACCCACAGAGAAGGCGGCAGGGAAAATGATGAATCCTGCCAAAATAGCTACCATAGTGTCGATGGCGGCCACGTTGAGTGCCGTTTTGGGCAGGTTCGTATCATTGCGGAAATAGGAGGCATATGTACAGAGACATCCCATCCCCAAGCTCAAGGAGAAGAATGCCTGGCCCATAGCTCCAAGGAACACATTGCCGTCCACTTTGCTGAAGTCCGGTTTCAGCAGGAATTCAATACCTGCTCCTGCTCCGGGCAGAGATATAGAGCAGATGGCAAGGATTATCAATAGGACAAACAGCATCGGCATCATGATTTTGGCTGATTTTTTCAATACCTTTTTCCACTCCTTTGACAATAATGAGATGGGTGGCCAGCAGGAACAGCACCAGCCAGATGACCGGACGCCAGGGGTTGCTGACAAAGCTGTTGAAGGATGCGATGAAATCGGCTGCCGATTTCCCGGCAAAACTATTTGTGGCTGCTTCCCCGATAAACTCAAGTGTCCATCCTGCCACAACGGAGTAATATCCCAGAATAAGGAATCCTGCCAGTACGCCCATACGTCCTACCCAGCGCCAATGCGTGCCGGGTGCTAATTTTTGATAAGCCCTTGCCGTATTGGCACGCGAGCGCCTGCCGATGAGGAATTCTGCAATCATGATGGGGATGCCGAGAATGAGCACGCAAACCAGGTATACAAGGATAAATGCTGCACCTCCGTGATTCCCGGTCTCAAACGGGAAACGCCAGATGTTACCTAAACCGACTGCGGAGCCTGCCGAGGCAAGTATGACACCTAATTTGCTTCCGAAGTTGGCTCTGTCACTTTTTGTCATAAAACGTAGATTTTTCTTTCAATTCGTTATTAATACCACCTAAAACATGCAAATATAGAAAATGTTCTGTACTTTTGCGCACAGTTCGTTGATTATTTGGTATATGCTATATTATATTAAGAAATATCCGGTGTCGCTTTTTATTATTCTGACGGTGATTTATCTTTCATTCTTTAAACCGCCTTCTACAGAAATAAGCAAGATTCCCAATATAGACAAGGTGGTGCATATCTGTATGTATTTCGGCATGTCGGGAATGCTGTGGCTGGAGTTTCTTCGCGCTCACCGGAGAGACAACGCCCCTTTATGGCATGCATGGGCAGGGGCGTTTGTCTGTCCCGTTTTGTTCAGCGGAATGGTGGAGTTGCTGCAAGAATACTGCACGACATACCGCGGCGGAGACTGGCTGGATTTTGCGGCCAATACCACGGGAGCGGTGCTTGCATCAATGGTCGGCTATTTCATTTTAAGGCCAAGGATGAAATAGGATTATAAGTATTCAACTACGGAACTTAGCTTGATGCCGTTCGACCCTTTTATCAGAATTGTTTTCCCACAAGGTTTCTCTCTTTGCAGCTCTGCGATGAGTGCGGTTACATCGGGATAACTCTGATAAGAGTGGCGTGTGGCGGCAAACAATTTCCCAACAAGAGCTACGTCCTTGAATCCGCATTCTTCCAGATAGTCTGCAATCTTCTGGTGCTCGTCGGCACTGTCTTTACCCAATTCCCGCATATCTCCCAATATCAGCATTTTGTTTTTGGCCTGCATGTTCCGGAAGTTACTGATGGAAGCCATCATGCTTGTGGGATTGGCATTATAGGCATCGATAATCAGTGTGTTGTCCGCTGTTTTTTTCAGTTGTGAACGGTTGTTTTGTGGGGTATATCCGGCCAGTGCTTTATCTATTTGCTCCGGTTCCACACCAAAAAAATTGTCCGATGGTGACAGCTGCCAGAGCATTGGGGAAGTTATATTCACCGATAAGTTGGGTTTGTACTTCGTGATATTTGCTTTCGTTTCCCGTTTTCCACTCGAAGGTGAGGTAAGGAGAATTGCCGGTGACGTGTCCGTTGATGTACAGCTCGTCCTCGCTGCCGTAGGCAATCTGGTGGAGTCCGTAGGCTATCTTTTTCAAGTAGGGGTTGTCGTTATGGATGAAGATGGTAGCTTCTTTCCGCGTCCGCAGATAGTCGTACATCTCTCCTTTGGTCTTGATGACTCCTTCAAAAGAGCCGAATCCCTCCAGATGGGCTTTTCCTACGTTGGTAATGATTCCGTAGTCAGGTTCGGCTATCTCTACCAGCTCCTTGATGTCTCCCGGGTGGCTGGCGCCCATTTCCACTACGGCAAGTTCGTGTTCAGGGCGCAGGCGGAGTAAGGTGAGAGGAACACCGATGTGATTGTTCAAATTTCCCAAGGTATAGAGCACGTTGTGAGTTTGCGAAAGTACGGTGGACATCAGTTCCTTGGTAGTGGTCTTTCCGTTTGTACCCGTAATGCCGATGATGGGTGTACGCATCTGCCGACGGTGGTAATTGGCAAGTTGTTGCAAGGTTTTCAAGCTGTTTTCCACCACGATGTATCGTGTATCGCCTGCGGGGGCATAGGCTTCTTCATCTACTATGGCATAAGCACTTCCGCTTTCCAGCGCCCGGGCGGCAAAGGCATTTCCGTTGAACGACTCGCCTTTCAGTGCAATGAATAAAGAACCTTGGGGGCAGTTACGGCTGTCAGTAGTGACACTGGTACATGTTAGGAATATCTGATGTATAGCTGTTATATTCATGACTTTATAATTAAATCAATCTGTGTGAATCTGTGTAATCTGTGGTAAACCATCGTGCAAAGATATAGTTTTAATCCTCTCCCTTCCCGGGTACAAGCAAAAAACTTATCAGTTTTATGAGTTTATGTATTTTGAAACCACTTTTTTGTTTACATTTGCAGGTACTATATAGAACAGACTGCCTATGGAAATTACAACTGCCCGATATATAAATGTCAACGGTTCGCTGCTTGACCTTTCTCAACCCCGTGTCATGGGCATACTGAACGTTACTCCAGATTCCTTTTATGCCGGTAGCCGTACACAGACAGAGGCGGAAATAGTACGCCGGGTGAAACAGATAGTTTCGGAGGGAGCGGCCATTATTGATATAGGCGCTTACTCTTCCCGTCCCAATGCCGACAATGTCTCTGCCCGGGAGGAGATGGAACGGCTGCGTATGGGGCTGAAAATACTTTTTGAGATACAGCCGGATGCTGTGGTGTCGGTAGACACTTTCAGGGCGGATGTGGCAAGAATGTGTGTGGAGGAGTATGGGGTTGCCATCATCAACGATATTGCGGCCGGTGAGATGGATGCGGATATGTTCCATACCGTTGCGGCGTTGAATGTGCCTTATATTATGATGCACATGCAAGGCACTCCGCAAAGTATGCAGCAGCATCCTCATTACGACAATCTTCTGGAAGAGGTTCTCTTGTATTTTGCACGCAAGGTGCAGCAATTGCGTGACTTAGGTGTGAAAGACATCATTCTGGACCCCGGTTTCGGCTTTGGAAAGACAATAGAGCATAATTATGAATTGCTGTCCCATCTGGAAGATTTCCGTATTTTTGAGTTGCCTTTATTGGTAGGTGTTTCACGTAAATCGATGATATACCGCTTGTTGGACATTACTCCTCAGGAGGCGCTGAATGGTACTACGGTGCTCGATACCATCTGTCTGCTGAAAGGTGCTGACATTCTCCGCGTACACGACGTGAAAGAAGCCGTGGAAACCGTACGGATTGTGCAAGCTATGCGAAATAATTCCTAGTCCCTAACCCCTAATCATTCGATATCGTGTTTTTTTGAATTTGGAATAAAAGATTTTATAGATATTCTGTTAGTGGCTTTTTTGCTGTACTATACGTATAAGCTGATGAAAGCCTCCGGTTCTATAAATGTGTTTACGGGTATCCTGGTGTTTATCTTGATATGGCTGGTGGTATCGCAGGTGCTGGAGATGAAATTGCTCGGTTCTATCTTCGACAAGCTGGTCAGTGTAGGCGTGCTGGCGCTTATCATTTTGTTTCAGGACGAGATACGGCGCTTCTTGCTGACACTCGGCTCGCATCAGCATGCCAGTGCGCTGGTGCGCTTCTTCACCGGTAACAAGAAAGAGAAGCTGGAACATGACGACATCATGCCGGTGGTAATGGCATGTATCAGTATGGGGAAGCAGAAGGTTGGTGCCCTGATTGTCGTTGAACATAATCTGCCTTTGGATGATGTGGTGCGTACGGGAGAGATTATCAATGCCGATATAAACCAGCGTCTGATTGAGAATATTTTCTTTAAGAACAGTCCGTTGCACGATGGAGCGATGGTTATCAGTAAGAAACGTATCAAAGCGGCGGGATGTATCCTGCCTGTTTCCCATAATCTGGACATTCCTAAGGAACTGGGGCTGAGGCATCGTGCTGCCATGGGGATTTCCCAGGTGTCTGATGCGCATGCCATCATTGTATCGGAGGAGACCGGAGGCATTTCAGTGGCTTACAAAGGACAATTCTATCTGCGTCTGAATGCAGAGGAATTGGAAAGTTTGTTAACAAAGGAAAGCTGAGGTGTGACAAAATCTCCTATTTTTACGTCATATAACTATGATATAAAAAAACAATATCTTATAACTAATAACTGAAAAGGATGGATAGACGAAATTTCTTGCGGACGGGAAGTCTGGCGATGTTAGGTTCGCTGGCAGTACCCTCGTTGGCTATGCCTGCGTCAGTACGCGGAGCTTTAGGAGGAGCAGATAATCAGTCTGCCGTAGCTTCGGCAATGGTTCACTTCGGTGTGACGGAGGCTGACTTGAAGAAAGTGATGGCTGCCGCTCTGGAAAAAGGCGGCGATTATGCTGACCTTTATTTTGAACACACATTCAACAACAGTGTGGTTCTGATGGACGGCAAAGTAAACAACTGTGGAGCTAACATTGACTTCGGTATGGGCGTACGCGTATTGGCAGGCGACCAGACGGGTTATGCTTATGTGGAAGGGGTAACTATGGAAGAAATGCTGCGTGCTGCACGTACTGCTGCCCGTATCGCCTCTTCGGGCAAGGCCGGAAAATCTGTAGGACTGACGGAAAAGACAATTGCCAAAAGCCGCTATGCCGTCACTGAACCTTGGGAGGACGTGAGTGTCAAGGCAAAAATACCTTATTTAGAAAAGCTGAACGAAAAGATTTTCTCTTTGGACAATCGTGTACGTAAGGTGCAGGCTTCTCTTTCTGACAGTACATCGCACGTGCTGTTCTGTAATTCCGAGGGCGTGAGCTACTACGACTACCGTCCGATGGTTTCTTTTATGGCAGTCTGCATCATGGAAGAGAATGGAAAGATGGAGAACGGTTATGCCGGTCGTTCTTACCGCAAGGGTTTTGAATTCATGACGGATGACATCGTGGATATTATTGCACGTGAGGCGGTGGATAAGACTGCTATCTTGTTCAAGGCTGTGAAACCCAAAGGTGGCGAAATGCCCGTCGTGATGGGGGCTGGCGGTTCGGGTATCTTGTTGCACGAAGCCATAGGACATGCTTTTGAGGCTGACTTCAACCGTAAACGTACTTCCATTTTCTGCGACCTTTTGGGAAAGAAGGTGTGCGATGAGCATATCAACGTGGTGGATGACGGTACCATCGCCTTCAATCGTGGAGCCGTGAATTTCGACGATGAGGGTGTGGAAGGTCAGAAAACCTATATCGTGAAGGAAGGTATCCTGACCAGTTATCTGCACGACCGCATCAGTGCCAAGCATTATGGGGTGGATCCTACTGGAAACGGACGTCGCGATACTTTCCGTAATACTCCTATCCCCCGTATGCGTGCCACTTATATGGAAGCCGGCAATATGAAGGAAGCGGACATTATCTCCACCGTGAAGAAAGGTATCTATTGTGACCAGTTTACCAATGGCCAGGTGCAAATCGGTGCCGGAGACTTTACCTTCTTTGTGAAGTCGGGTTACTTGATTGAGGATGGCAAGCTGACGCAGCCCGTCAAGGATATAAATATCATCGGTAATGGTCCGAAAGCATTGGCTGACATCACGATGGTGGCAAATAACGATAAGATTGACAACGGTACTTGGACTTGTGGTAAAGACGGTCAGTCTTGTCCCGTTACCTGCGGTATGCCATCGGCACTAGTCAGCAAGCTGACTGTAGGAGGAGAAAGTTAATTATCAACTATCAATTAAAGACATGATTACAGACGACAATAAGAAATTGGCACAATGGGCAATGGAATATGCCTTGAAGAACGGTTGCCAGGCAGCCAAACTGGTGCTATATACAAATTCTAATTCTTCTTTTGAACTGCGTGACGGCAAAATGGACCGTTTGCAGCAGTCTACGGAGAATGGTTTGGGATTGAATCTTTATGTGGACGGACGTTTCGGCTCTTTTTCCACCAATCGGCTGGATAAGAAAGAATTGGAAACTCTTATCACGAATGGTATAGAGTCTACCCGCTATCTGGCGGTGGATGAGTCGCGTATGCTGGCCGACCCTGCACGCTACTATAAAGGAGGCAAGCCTGACTTGCAGCTTTTTGATAAGAAACTCTATGAAGTCAACCCGGATGATAAAGTGGCGATTGCCCGTGCTGCTGCAGAGGAGGTATTGGGCAAGGATGAGCGTATCATTTCGGTTGATTCTTCTTATAGTGATGGTGAGGGTTCTTCCTATCGTTTGATAAGCAACGGATTTGAAGGCGAGTCGAAGAGTACCTGGTTCTCTGTCTCAGCCAGTGTATCCATTAAGGGAGAAGGTGAAGCGCGTCCTCAGGATTACTGGTACGACTCGGCTCTGTTCTATGATAAATTGACGAAGACGGGAATCGGTGCCAAGGCATTGGAACGCGTATTGCGCAAGCTGGGACAGAAGAAAGCAAAGTCGGGTAAATATACAATGGTGGTTGACCCTATGAATGTGGGAAATCTGCTCAGCCCGATGCTAAGTGCATTGTATGGCAGTGCTCTGCAACAAAAGAATTCCTTCTTGATGGACAAGCTGGATGCGAAGGTGGCTTCGGACCTCTTCACGTTGCGTGACGAGCCGCATGTCATCGGTGCAAACGGTTCGCGCTACTTCGATAATGAGGGTGTGGCTACTGAACCCCGCACTGTCTTTGATAAGGGTGTGCTGAAAACTTATTTCATCGATACCTACAATGGTAAGAAGATGAATATGGCTCCTACTATCAGTACGCCTTCACGCCTGATTCTGGCACCGGGTGATAAAGACCTGAACGGGTTGGTGGCAGATGTTAAACAAGGCATTTTGGTTACGGGCTTCAATGGCGGTAACAGCAATAGCAGTACCGGTGACTTCTCTTATGGTATAGAGGGGTTTCTTATTGAAGACGGTAAGCTGACACAGCCTGTCAACGAAATGAATGTGACGGGTAACATGGTTGCTTTGTGGAATTCCTTGGTTGCTGTGGGCAATGACCCTCAACCAAACCGCTCATGGCAGATTCCTTCGTTGGTATTTGAGGGAGTCGACTTCAGCGGATTGTAATGCTAGTTCAACATCAAGCTCATATATGGGCTTGATGTTGCAAATATTTTTTCGGTGAGTTCACCGATTGTAAGTGCCAAGTGGCTGCCTGGCAGACGCTTGGCACTATTCATACATTTACCATTGTTGAGGTAGTAGTAACCGTTATTGGCACTGACTTGCTCATCAGTAAGATGAATGCTGAGTTCCAGTTCCGGATGGACCGTAGCATAGAGTTGCAGCATGGTTTTGGCATTGATGATGCGTGCCATGCCCAAAAGTTGGCTTTCACCGGTAGCGGGAAGAGTGAGAACCCGGATGGACGGGAGATTCAGGCTTTGGCAGATATGTTGAAGCAGTAAAGTTTTTGTTGCGGGAGTATCCGACACGATTTCTCCAATGCGCCAGTTGGCTTTCCCTATCGGATAGGTAATGGCCAAAGCCGTGATTTCCTCCCCATTGCTCAATGTGCAAACGAAGCCCTGTCCCAGTTGTAAATCGGCAATGATAACCTGGAAATCCTCTTCCGTATGCTGGATGCAGCAAGGGCGCTCCCGCAATTTCCGGTCGAGATATTCATATCTTTTTTCAGTATATTCGGCAGACATTTCCAAAGTAAGGCCCGTATCGGCTGTCGGTGTACCGGAAGCGATAAAGGTCTCTTCGGCATAGCGGAATACGGGGGCATAACCGCTACGGCCATAGTAGTCGAACAGCCACGGTTCTGCCGGTATTAGGGTGGATAAGGCGACATTATTGTGTAGCATCCGTGCAAAGGCTTGTGATAACAGCTCGTGCATTACGCCCTGGTTACGGTAATCAGGGTGTGTGCAGGCGCCGGATATATAGGCTGTATGAATATCTTCTCCTTCGAACGTCATAGGATAAGGCAACATTTGTAGGGAGGCAATCACTTCTTCGCCGCTTTGGATGGCAATATTGATATCATTGTTGTAGCGGAGCCGAAAATATAATTCAGTAAATTCCTCACTATCATTGAAACAGAGCTTCCATAGCTTCTTTACCTTTTCCCGCATCATCAATCCCTTATTCTTTTAATCCTTAATCCTTACTCTCACCACTTAATCGCTTCCACCGGCTCGTCTTTCAGACATGCCACGTATTTTTCCAGAATAATGGCAGGCTGGTACGAAAGTTTGGCCTTGCGCAATCCTTCAATACCCAAATCCTCTTCACGGTTGAGGTAGACATATTGTTCGGGGATGTGGTTGGCAAATTCATAGTTAATCATTGCGTATGCTCCGTCTATGCTGGTATCGGCCTTTTCCACATGTACCCCGAAGGTATCTTGGTTGATGGGCATTCCGAAAGTGAAGGCGGCAATTTTGCCGTCTACATGCAGGATGCCTCCGGTCAGTCCCAGTTCTTCAAAATTGTGGAGGGCGTAGACCAGTGCGCGACGTTCGTTGCCCGTTCCTTCATGCTGGTCGCAGTTGTTGGCCTTACACCATTCAGCTTCCAGGTCCAGACATTCCTGGATGCGGTCGGGAGTGATGGGAGTATATTCGTAATTATAGGTGCGTTTAAATTTGTTGACATGATTCCGTTTGGACTGGAATTTCTTTCCGGCAAGCGTAGCGAGCTCTGTACGCAGATAGAGGTAATCGGCATAATCCCGGTCTGCTGTGAACTGGAATTTTCCGGGCATGAAGGCTTCCAGTTCCGAGCACATGCCCGAACATATTCCCAGCAGGCAGAAAGGTTCTCCTTCCCGGTGTGCGTCTTCGACCAGTGCGTCCAGTACTTTTGTCAAATCTCCGTTGCCTATCGGCATCATGTACACCAGTTCGTCGCTTGCCCAGAATTTCAATAGGAGGAAGCCGTCCATGATGGCAAACTTTGTATTGTATAGAAAACGCCAGCTGCATAGGTTGGAGAAAGAGAGGTCGCAATTCCGTCGCGGACTGTTCTGTGTATAGGAGGTAATCAGTTTTTTGTCTTGTAATTCGATATCTTTAAATGAAATCATACGTTGTTTTTAGTTGGTTATGATTATAGATAACAAAAATTAAGAAGATTTTGTTAGAGTAGCCCTAATAATCGCAGGATAGTTGGGGTCAGCAATGCTGTGAAGATACCGTTCAGGGTCAGGCCGAGGCTGGCGAATGCGCCGTATTTGCGGCTGATGTCCATGGCAGTGGAAGTTCCTACCGCGTGGGCGGCGGCTCCCAAGGAAAGGCCTTGTGCCATAGGACTGCCGATGTGGGTCAGTTTCATGGTCTTGAAGCCCAGTATTCCTCCCAGTAAGCCTACGCAGACCACTACGGCGGCGGTAAGTGAGGGAATGCCGCCCAGCGACTTGGTTACTTCCATGGCTATCGGCGTAGTGACCGACTTGGGTGCCAGGGAGTAGATTATCTCGTCGGAAGCCCCCATCAATTTAGCTATCAGCACGACAGAGATAACTCCCACAATGCAGCCGGCAAGTTGTGACAGCATGATGGGGAGCAGTTGTTTCTTAATCGTTTCCAATTGGAGGTATAGGGGGACGCCCAGAGCTACAACAGCGGGCTTTAGCCAGAATTCTATCAGATGTCCTCCTTCATTGTAGGTCTCATAACTGATATGTGTCATCTTCAGGAAGACAATGAGGATGGCGATTGTCAGCAGGATGGGGTTCAGCAACATGATGCCGGTCTTTTTCTGCAGGAGTTTGGCTAGAAAGAAAATCCCGAAGGTGACAGCCAATAGGAAAAATTCGTTTTCTAAAAAGTTCATTTGATTTTACGTGTTAGTTGGTGAACCCATCCGGTGACTACAATCACCAGCAGGGTGCTGATTATGGAAGCGGTTACTATCGGCCAGAACTCGGAGGCGATGACATCGAAGTAAAGCATGAGGGCTACACCGGGCGGTACAAAGAAAAAGCCCAGGTTGGCAACCAGGAAGTCGGACATACCCTGCACCCAGTGCAGTTTAATCCAACCCAATTTCAAGAATAGGGTGAGCAGCAACATACCGATGATGCTGGAAGGCAACTTGATACCTGTAAGGAAAACAATCAGTTCACCCAAAGCTAAGCATCCGAAAAGGATGGCGCATTGACGAATCATACTATTATAATACCTATTGTTATATGTTGAAAACGCTGCAAAGGTAGGTATTCTATGTATTGCTTGTTATCGTTATAACCTGATTTTTTTCATGTCGTTTGCAGAGTCGGGTAGGTTATTCCTGCCGGACGGGTAATTGTTTGTTGCAGAGGGGTACGTGCGCGTACACACGAATGCGGGGAACAGCTAATGTTAAATAATATAATAATTATGGACTGAACAGTAAAAGACCGACATTTGCAATGTAGATATTGCAAAATTGTGTACTTTTGCGGCGTGAATAACACATACTGCCGATTCTTAATAGACAATTAAAATATCATGCAAAGATTAATTAATGAAATTGTTGAGCGCGCCAAAGCAAACCGCCAACGAATTGTTCTTCCCGAGGGTACGGAAGAACGTACATTGAAAGCTGCCAATCAGATATTGACTGATGGGGTGGCCGACTTGATTATCCTTGGAAAACCTGCTGAGATAGAGGCTTGTGCCAAAGAGTGGGGATTGGGGAACATCAATAAGGCTACCATTATCGACCCGGAAGATCATCCTAAGAAAGAAGAATATGCCCAGTTGCTTTGCGAACTTCGTAAGAAGAAAGGCATGACCATCGAAGAGGCTCGCAAGCTGGTTGTCGACCCGCTTTATTTAGGCTGTCTGATTATAAAGAATGGAGATGCTGACGGCCAGTTGGCAGGTGCACGCAACACTACGGGCAATGTACTTCGTCCTGCTTTGCAGATTATCAAGACTGCTCCGGGCATCACTTGCGTTTCGGGTGCCATGCTGCTGCTGACGCATGCTCCTGAATATGGAAAGAACGGCATCCTGGTGATGGGTGACGTGGCTGTGACTCCGGTGCCCGATGCAGAACAATTGGCACAGATTGCCGTATGTACGGCACGTACAGCTCAGGCAGTTGCCGGTCTCGATCCGAAAGTTGCCATGCTGAGCTTCTCTACCAAGGGCTCTGCCAAGCACGAAGTGGTGGATAAAGTGGTTGAGGCATTGAAGATTGCCAAGGAAATGGCTCCCGACATTGCCATCGATGGTGAGTTGCAGGCCGATGCTGCTTTGGTGCCGGAAGTAGGTGCAAGCAAGGCTCCGGGTTCTTCCATTGCCGGACATGCCAATGTACTGGTTGTTCCCAGTCTTGAGGTGGGTAATATTTCCTATAAGCTGGTACAACGTCTGGGACATGCCGATGCTGTAGGTCCTATCCTGCAAGGTATTGCCCGTCCGGTGAACGACCTTTCACGCGGTTGCTCCATCGAGGACGTTTATCGCATGATTGCCATTACTGCAAATCAGGCTATTGCAGCCAAAAAGAACGCTGAATAACTTCTAAATCTGATATATAATATGAAAATCTTAGTATTGAACTGCGGTAGCTCGTCCATCAAGTACAAATTGTTTGATATGGACCGGAAGGAAGTTATCGCCCAGGGTGGTATTGAAAAAATTGGTTTGAAAGACTCTTTCCTGAAGTTCACCTTGCCCAGCGGTGAGAAGAAGATTCTTGAAAAGAATATTCCCGAACATACTGTAGGTGTGGAATTTATTCTGAACACCTTGACAAACTCTGAATATGGAGCCATCAAGTCTTTGGACGAAATCAATGCCGTAGGCCACCGTATGGTGCATGGAGGCGAAAAATTCAGCGAGTCTGTACGACTGACGCCGGAAGTGCTTGCCGCCTTCACTGCCTGCAACGACCTGGCTCCGCTCCACAATCCTGCTAACCTGAAGGGTGTAAATGCAATATCTGCTATTCTGCCGGATGTTCCGCAGATTGGTGTATTTGATACGGCTTTCCACCAGACCATGCCGAAGCATGCCTATTTATATGCCGTGCCTTATGAGCTTTATGAAAAGTATGGTGTACGCCGTTACGGTTTCCACGGGACATCCCATCGTTATGTATCACAGCGCGTCTGCGAATTCCTGGGTGTAGAGCCGGCAGGAAAGAAGATTATCACTTGCCACATCGGTAACGGCGGTTCCATTACTGCCATTAAGGACGGCAAGTGCGTGGATACCAGCATGGGCCTGACTCCGCTTGAGGGGCTGATGATGGGTACCCGCAGCGGTGATATCGATGCCGGTGCTGTTTCCTTCATTATGGAAAAGGAAGGTCTGGATGTAAACGGTATATCCAACCTCCTGAACAAGAAGAGTGGTGTGCTGGGTATCTTCGGTGAATCCAGTGACATGCGCGACCTGGAAAATGCCGTAGCTGCCGGTAATCCGAAGGCTGTCCTGGCTGAAGAAATGTACTTCTACCGTATCAAGAAATATATCGGTGCCTATGCCGCTGCTTTGGGTGGTGTGGATATCGTAGTATTTACCGGTGGTGTCGGTGAGAATCAGGCAAGTGCCCGCTGGGGTGCATGCGAAGGCCTGGAATTCATGGGTATAAAGCTGGATGCTGAGAAGAACAAAGTACGTGGTGAAGAAATGGTTATTTCTACCGAAGATTCTCAGGTGAAGGTAGTGGTAATCCCCACTGACGAGGAGCTGATGATTGCTTCGGACACGATGGATATTCTGAAGAAGTAATATCGCTGTAATATCTCCCGGTTCCGGTTTCCCGGAGTCCGGATGTGGTTTCGCCCCTGCAAATATGTAATGTATTTGTAGGGGCGAAATGTTTTCCGAATCCTTTAAAATTGCTATCTTTGTTACTCGGTTAAAAAGCAATAAAGGCAATTTTCCGAATAACTTTAAATAAGAACTGCTTATGAAACGATTAATGTATGTGTTGTTCTTTGTACTGCTGACCAGCGGCATGGCCTATGCCCAGCAGGCGAAGTACGTGTTTTATTTCATCGGTGATGGAATGGGTGTGAACCAGGTGAACGGTACGGAGATGTATCTGGCCGAACAAGAAGGGCGCATCGGTGTAAAGCCTTTGCTGTTCACTTCTTTCCCGGTTGCCAGCATGGCGACTACCTTCTCTGCTACCAACTCTGTGACTGACTCTTCTGCTGCTGGAACAGCCTTGGCTACCGGTGTTAAGACTTACAACGGCGCTATCGGTATGGACGATAATAAGAGTGTGCTCCAGAGTGTGGCCGAGAGAGCTAAAAAGTCCGGTAAGAAAGTTGGGGTAACTACCAGCGTCAGCGTGGACCATGCTACTCCCGCCGCATTCTATGCCCATCAGCCGGACCGTGGCATGTATTACGAGATAGCCCTCGACCTGCCGAAAGCCGGTTTCGACTTCTATGCAGGCGGTGGTTTCTTGAAACCGACTACCACTGTCGACAAGAAAGAGGCTCCGAGCATCTTCCCTATCTTTGAAGAAGCCGGTTATACCGTTGCAAGAGGCCTTGACGAATATAAGTCGAAGTCTGTCCAGGCGGACAAGATGATTCTTATCCAGAAAGAAGGGGCAGAGCCTTCTTGCCTGCCCTATGCCATCGACCGCCAGGAAGGCGACCTGACACTGGCCGAAATTACCGAGAGTGCCATCTCTTTCCTGACCAAAGGCAGTAACAAGGGTTTCTTCCTGATGGTTGAAGGTGGAAAGATTGACTGGGCCTGCCACGGAAACGACCCTGCCACAGCTTTTGAGGAAGTGGTGGATATGGATAACGCCATCAAGGTGGCTTACGAGTTCTATAAGAAGCATCCCAAAGAAACGCTGATTGTGGTAACAGCCGACCATGAAACCGGTGGTCTGGGGCTGGGTACCGGTAAGTACGAGCTTCAACTGAAAGCCCTTGCCAAGCAGAAGCAGTCTCAGGATATCCTTTCACGTTCCATCACGGACTTACGCAAGATGCGCAAGGTTATCAACTGGCCGGAAATGAAGGAATTCCTGGCAGAAAAGATGGGTTTCTGGAAAGAACTGCCGGTGAACTGGGAGCAGGAGAAGATGCTGCGTGATGCTTACGAAGAATCATTCGTAAACAAGCATGTAGTGTTTGAGGAAAGTCTTTATGCCAAGACTGAGCCCCTGGCCGTTGCCGCCAAGAAGGTAATGAGCCAGATTGCCATGGTAGGCTGGACCAGCGGTGGCCATACAGCCGGATATGTGCCGGTATTCGCAGTAGGTGCAGGCTCCAAGCTGTTCGTGGGTAAGATGGACAACACGGAAATCCCGAAACGCATAGCCAAGGCTGGCGGATACAAATAATAAAAAGTCACCACAGATTATGCGGAATTCTCACAGATTGGAAGCCCTGATATCAAGTATAATGGGATAATCTGTGAGAATCTGTGTATCAGTGGTGACTGTCAATTTATTCCTTAAGATCCTTCTTTATAATTTCATCCATCTCTCGGATACGTTTTTCCCGTTCCCTGGCGGATTTTACCTTCTGGTCCTTGTATCCGGTATCTGTCCGTTCGGAGACCTCTTCGCTCCATTCCTCGAATTCATCCGTTGCCGGACGTCCGTGCGGGTCTATGTTCTCTTCGGCAATCGGGTCGTTTCTGTAAATCATATCATCCATGACGCTAATGTTTTTAATGTTATGATGTTACTACAACCATGCCGGGAAAAAGTTCCGGTGACCTTCACTTTTTCGTAATCGTTTATAAGAATAAACGTTTTATAGCGCGGGCAGCAGGTACTTCCATATTAGATTCAGCTCTGCCTGCATGTCGGGGATGTTGGCGGTGACGGCAATGACGGCATCCTTGTCCGGCAACACCAGTATGTATTGTCCGTTGGCACCATCGGCACGGTAGGCGTTGTGGCGGCAGCGCCACATCTGGTAGCCGTAGCCCTGCAGCCAGTCGCTTGTCTTGGCGCTCATCTTCGCTTTCTTCAGCATCTCCGGTTTCATGCCGGCGGGCAGTGAGGGCACTTGGCAGGCAGATGCCTCCTTTACCCATTCTTCGGGCAGAATCTGCTGTCCGTTCCAGTTTCCTTTCTGCAGGAACAGTTGTCCCATCTTGGCAAGGTCTTCCGTTTTGAGGTACAACCCCCAGCCTCCGGTATTGATGCCTTGCGGGCTTTCCTGCCACCGGGCGTTGACGATGCCAAGCGGGCGGAACAGACGGGGATAGAGATAATCCACCACTTTCTCGCCCGTCACTTTCTGTACGATGGCTGAGAGCATGTAGGTTCCCAGGCTGTTGTAGGTGTAGAAGGTACCGGGCTTGTGCTCCACGGGGAAGGCAAGGAACGTCCTGCA
>ENA-OQBL01000260-OQBL01000260.1-human-gut-metagenome-genome-assembly--contig:-NODE-260-length-30079-cov-5.674312_pt1 | contig 30079 bp, 28 predicted proteins | sample MGYA00242747_ERZ504553 | MGnify/ENA primary metagenome ERZ504553 (study PRJEB26092, sample SAMD00036240) | human gut metagenome | host: Homo sapiens | study: EMG produced TPA metagenomics assembly of...
CTCCGTACCTGCCAAGTGGATCATGACTGCAAGGCAATACGTGCTGAATATCTACACAGAGAACCGCGCTTATGCAAAACCCTTCAAAACAGAATTCGGATAAGAATCCTTTCTTTCCGGTTAGAATCTGCGTATTTCCTCAAGTCGCATCGTGGGGTAAGGGGATGTTGGCTACATATTGATGTTGTGCTGTTGCTTTTTACTGAAAGCTACTACTAACGACTCATAAATCTACCCTTAATCGTGTATTGGATGATAGTTGCGGATTTTAGGTTACTGTGGTAAAGTACATCAATGGTATATGGGTTGCCTATGGAGGTGAAATGTTCCTGCCATTTGTCATCAGTAAAACGTCCATAGGCTATGTGTCCTTTCAAATGAAGCCATTTATGGGTACCTGGTATGGCTACATAATCGGGAACTTCCAGGCGTATTTGGGGAATGGGGCGGGCATTATTTGATTCTACCATACCTCCACTGCTTAACTTGGAATTCTTTAATTCGGGCAAGCGTTCTTTGCTGCCGATACTCAGGTTCAACCATCGGTAACTGAGGTCTGCATAGGCTTGTTGGATGATGAAGGAGGAGGTGAAATTGTAGGCGGTTGCCAAATCCAGTCCTGCACTGAAGCCGAAATGTTGGTTTAATGGCATTGTATGTGCAATCCCTGCCCGTAAATAACCATTTTCGGTATTGGCAGAAGATAAACCTTGCCTGTTGGCAGTAAGCCACATCGGCGCGTAGGTTCCTTTACCCGATGTTCCTCCCATCTCAACGGTATATTCTGTTTTGACAGGGAGTTGGGCATTGGTGTGCTGCGTAATAGATATTAACAGAAATTGTAATAAGAATAGTTGTATTTTCTTCATTTAGTTTATGTGTTTAGTGCTAAGCTTGCTAAAACGAAATCGGTTTATTAGTCTGCCATCCCGAACTTTTGTGAAAAATTTGGACTCTAATCATTTTATGTATATGAAAAGTTTCACTAATGTTCAGAATGGCCGACTGTATAATCATATCAGCAGGAATTTTGGCATATTTATTTTCCTCCGGCAGGCAGGTTTTTCAGCCAGTAATCAGCCATTGTCTTTCGCAGATGCAAGCTGGTTCCCTCGCCTTCGTAAATTCCATGGGAACGCATCGGGTAAGAAATCTGTGAGAAGATTTTTCCGTGCCGTACCAGTTCATTGACCAACATTTCACAATTCTGATAATGGACATTGTCATCTCCTGTACCGTGAATTAACAGCAAGTTGCCTTTCAATCCTGCTGCATACGAGATGGGAGACCCTTTGCGGTAACCCTCCGGATTATTTTGAGGAGTATTCATATAACGTTCTTGATAAACCGTGTCATACAGACGCTGGTCGGCCACAAAAGCAATGGCAATACCTGTGTGGAAAACATCGGGATAACGGAACATACTGTTCAGCGTCTGGCTGCCTCCGCCACTCCAGCCGGTGATACCGATACGTGCGGTGTCAATGAAAGAGTATTGACGTGCCAAGTCTTGGATGCCTCTTGCCTGATCTTCACTGGCAAAGGTTCCGACTTCTCCATAAATACATTTGCGCCATTCGCGTCCACGGGGTGCATTGGCACCACGGTTCTCGATGCTGACTATGATATACCCCAGGTTTGCCAAGTACTGGTGCCATAAATTTCCTCCGCTCCATACATCCTGCACGGTGGCGTTGGCAGGTTCTCCATAGACATCAATTATGACCGGATATTTTTTGCTGGGATCAAAGTTTACGGGTTTGATCATCCATGCATCCAGTTCCAGTTCTCCTGAACGGGTTTTTACAAATTCTTTCGGTTGCAGCCCCAAGGCTTTGTATTGCTCCTTGGCTTTTGCATTGTCAGTAATCAGACGTATACTTTTATGGGCAGGGAAAGACACCATGTCGATTACAGGGGGAGTTTCCGAGTTACTGAATGTATGGACTGCCCATTTGCCGGACGGTGACATGATATAACGATGTTGCCCGCTTTGGTCAACAGGACTTAGCCGCTTTACCTCTCCATTGCCGAAAAGACGTGCCCGGTAGAGATAGCGCTGGGTGAAGTTGTCGGGAGAGGCGATAAAGTACACAAAACCTTTATCCATATCCGCACCTACTTCTTGAATATAATCAAAAGCTCCTTGGGTGATGGGCTTGATTTCTTTACCATCACGGCTTACACGATACAGGTGGCGCCATCCGTCACGTTCGCTTTCCCAAGTGAAATACTTGTTCCCTTTCAACCAACGCACATTGTCATTCGTTTCCAACCATGCGGCATCTTGATCGGTAAAGATATTGACGGGGGTATTTTCACCTATTTTCGCAATCCATACTTTATTGGTGTTTTGGGCACGGTTCATTTGCTGGATGAACAGTTCGTTGCAGCCCGGAATGAATTCCATACGTGGAATATAGTGGTTGCGTGCATCACCTGGAAGAGCCAGCCAAGTGGTGTTTCCACCGTCGGCTGATACATAGCCTACTTTTACAGCGGAGTTTGCTGTTCCGGCTTTAGGGTAGGGAAAACGTTGGATTTTAGGATAAATGGAATCTACATTATTGATGATATCAAACCATCCCGTACCTTGGGTATCGCTTTGCCAATAGGCTATGTATTGCCCGTCGGGACTCCAGCGGAAACCGTCGCGGCAGTTGAATTCTTCTTCGTATACCCAGTCGAATGTTCCGTTTACAATTTCATTATTTCCGTCTTGAGTTAGTTGGTTGATTTTCCCGTCAACCAGACTCTCTACATAAATGTTGTTTCTGGAGACATATGCTACCCGGCTGGCATCCGGCGAGAACTTGGCGAACATCAAGGTAGCTTCCGGCAAGCTTTTGCCCAATTGTTGCAGTTTGCCGTCTTTCAAATTAAGCACCCAGTAATCACCGCGGGTATCATAACGCCATACGCGACGGGTATTGGTATAGATCAATACTTTGGAGTTATCCTCGCTGAATACGAAATTGCGGACAGAGATAGGTTTTCCTGTTTGCGGATTCAAAAGCATATTGGCAGGGATCAGCACTTCTTTGGAATTGTCCTTTGCTTTGTAGGCAGTGACTTCGTATGCTCCCTCGGCATTTTTCTCTATTTTGGAATAACGTTCTCCATCTTTCATCCAGTTCACGTTACTTCCGCCTTCTGTCTTGATCAGTCCTCCGTATACGGCCTCCTCCAATGTGGGGATACGTTGCGCATGAGTTGTGGTTCCGAAACAGAATAAGCATAAGACTAATGTAAATAAGTTCTTTTTCGTCATAGTTATTATGAATCTTTTACTAAAAAATAGATGTCCATTTGAAAACACAAGTATGTATTGGGACTCCGGATATCTGTTTTCAAAAAACGGGCGTCTATTTTAGAAAAACGGACGCCTGCTCTTTTCTTTTTTATTTAATTCCTAATTTCTGTTTGATTGCAGCCGGAATAGCATCTTTATGCACCATGAGGAAAATAGTCTTGGCACGTACATAGCTTTCGGACATATTCAGATAACCGCCAAATGTATTGCGTTCTGTACCCCAAGAATTTTTGGTGATATAGTATTTGGTCCCCGTTCTGGTCTTTGGTAATACCGGTAAGATGCATCAGGTGGTCATCTGTAGTGACAAATGCTTCATAACCTTCCTGACGGACTTCCGGAGTGACATTTACTTCGGGACACGGTTTTTCAAATTTGTAGGCTTCCGCCAGCATCTCTCTTTGTTCTTTAGGGTCCATTTTCTCAAAACGTGCACGGTCGGAACCCGAGAGATCTTCCGCTTTTTTCACTACCGGATTGATGGCTACACCATTTTTGAATGAAAAACCTTTTTCACTGACATCACCGTCCCAACATACGGTATATCCGTGGGTCAAAGCATAGTCGGCAACTTCCATCATTTCGTCCAGCGGAAGATTGTACATTTGTTCATTTTCCCAATTGTCGGGTACTTCCGGAGAGAATTTCTGGTAATACGGTTTGTGAGTGAAACTAGTCAGTTCGATATAATCGTCCATGTTCAAACCCAGACTTTCGGCAAAAGATTTCGGAGTGTACTCTTTTCCTTTGTAAGTGAACTTTTCAGGAAGTTCTCCTAGATAAGTATCGAAAAGGTTGTTGATCAGCTTGTAGTATTCCGGGCTGCGACGTTTCATCTTAACGGCTGTGTTTCCTAAAGCGTTGATATATCTCACCATTTCACCATGGTTATGTTTTTCTGAGTTATAGTTGATTCCGTGATATACTTCCTCGGGTACGATACCCACTTGGTTGAAAGCATTCTTCCATGTGTGTGAAAGGCTTCCTTGTCCTAAATTCCCGTTGCCTCCCCGGTAATAGTTGTCTTCCAATTGGTTCAAGTACTTTTGGCGTACAATGAACATTTCAGAAAGATCATATTCCCCTTTGCCCATACGGAGCAGTTCGGATTCCATGAACGAAGTGGTGGCAAAGCACCAGCAAGTTCCGGTAGAGGCCTGATTTTTGACTGGAGTTGCTTTCTGTGATGCAACAGTCGTGAATTTGTAACCACTTTCTTGTGCATACATGGCTGATGCACAGCATAGCAGTGCGGCTAGTGTGAATACTTTTGTCTTCATAAGTTTGTTTTTAATATGATAAGGTTAACAATTAAAAGCCGAAGCGTGACTCAATCCAATATTGGTTTGCCATTTCGTCCCAGCGAAGGATGGTGGCGCCTATAAAGTCTGCCGTGTAGTCTGTGAGATAAGCACGGGCTGCTTCTTCCCCTTTAGATTGAAGGATACTTTGGTATTGTGCTTCCACAAATGGAAGTTCCCGTTGTCCTTTTTCCTCGAAATGACGAATATTTTTTTCCATTACTTTGCGGGCAGTTCCCCATCTTACAGCAGCCAGTTTGTTGGCGCGGCGATAGTGCCATAAGGCGGCGTCGTCGCGATAGCGGTGGTTACCGCAGATTTTATACATAGCAGGGAAATCAGTAATGCCACAGAATACCGGAACGCGCGGGCTTTGTCCGGGGTTGTCCATAGAGAACCATACCACACCGCCTACTGCATCGGGCAGCCAGTTGCGCAATTGGATAACTGTAGAATAAGCACATTGCGGAACTGCGATATTGCGTACTGATTTCACAACTCCCTTTTTAATACCGTTCAGCATATTCAGTTCATCGCCACGCATCCACGGATTGGCTTTCGGGCTGATAATGGTGTCTACTTTTCCGGTTTTTCTATCTTTTACCGTAACTTTCAGATTCTGTGTCATATCCAGCGGCGTTCCTTCGTATGTTTCCCGGAGCAATGCCATAACATCGGTTACAGATACTTGCTTGTCGGGTTTTACACTGATAGGCAGTTCTTCTGCTTCATAATCAAGCTTTAATGACGGTGCCAGTGCATTCAGGATAAAGTGCTCGCGGGTGCTGAAGGATTTCAGTTGGCCGGAGTAATTCTTTCCGCTATAAGCTTTCCAAAATTTAAAAGGCTCTTTTCCATCCCAATATCCTAATTTTTTAGCCACGTCAAATACATTTTCGGAAGCCATATAGTGGTCGGGATCTTTCAGATTGAGGGTGCTGATTCGCGAGATGTTGGCAGATACGCCTACATGATCATCCGGAATACGGACTGCCGCCCATACTCCGCCAATGTTATCTTTTCCTTCTCCGAAGACTTCGAAGTGCCATACTTCATCAGGATCGGCAATGGTCAGACATTCGCCGCTGTCGCCATAACCGTATTGTTTTATGAGATCTCCCATCAGGCGGATAGCCTCACGGGCTGTTGTACAGCGTTGCAATGCCACACGTTGCAATTCTTCAATCATAAACATACCTTTGGGATTTTCCAGATCCCTGCGTCCGCTTACGGTAGTTTCACCTATCCCCAGCTGCTTTTCGTTGATGCAAGGGTAGGAGGTGTCCATGAAGGCATATGTTTTTCTAGCTTGTGGTATTTGCCCCTTGATTTTTACATTAGTCTGGTCGGCTACAAACTCGGTATGCATACGGCCATCGTAAATATTCATTACAGTATCCCTTTCATAACTTTCTGCCGGAACCATGTTTACCCAGGTTCGGTACCAGCTGTCGCATGTATGACTGGTTATAACTGATCCATCGGTAGTTGCTTTCTTTCCTACCATAATGCTAGTGCAGCTTTCCGGATCCTTTGTGTAATTCGTTTGGGCTGTGACACTTTGTGCCATGACTAAACCCAGGATTGTTAAAGAGGCTAGTAGTTTCATAAAGGTCGTTTTATTACTATTGCGTTTCAAAAGTATATAAAAAAACTATTATTCAGAACTTTATCGGTTTAATTTTGTAATTTATGTCTAATAATCCAGCCTTTTTTGTATTTTTGCAGCAAATACAAAAATTGGGAGCACATGACAACTAGTATAGACATAGCTAGAAGGATAGCAGAAGTTAACCATCCTCTCAGTAGAGAAAGTGTTCACGCATTAGCCGAAATCTTAGTTTGTAGAAAATATCGTAAAGGGGAGATTGTTTTGCAGGCCGGTGAGGTTTGTAAATCGATGTTGTTTATAGAAAAAGGAATGCTCAGACAATTTTATTATAAATATGATAAAGATCTGACTGAGCATATCGGTTATGAGAACGGAATGATTATTTGCATAGAGAGTTATTTTAAACAGGAGCCCACCCGCTTGATGGTGGAAACTTTGGAAGCATCCGTGGTATGGGAGTTACCCCGTGTGGAAGTGGAGAAATTGATAGATCAATATCACGATATCGAACGTCTTTATCGCGGTTTTATCGAACATTCTTTGATAGAGTCACAGGTGAAGGCGGACACGCTTCGTTTTGAACCGGCTCATGAACGTTATAACAGATTGTTGCAGCTTCATCCCGAAATATTGAAGCGTGCGCCTCTTGTGTACATCGCTTCCTTATTACAGATGACTCCCGAAACCTTGAGCCGTGTCCGTTCTTCCTTGCTTTAGAATTGATAAATCAATCCTAGCCGGGTTTCAAAGGTCTTATATTTTATGTCCTCATGGTAGGAATAATGTGTGTGGCGGTAGTAATAGGACACTTCCATATTGGCTTTGAAGTGGGAGCTTAGATTCAGCTCGATAATCGGATTCACTACAGCGAGCATTACATTTCCTTTGTCTCCCTGCGCATTCAGATAGAGCGGATCTATTGTTTCCAAATCCTTGTGTTCGTATCCTTTCCAGGTAAAAATCTGGTAAAGATGCATATTCAGTGCGAACATGCCGTAACGGCCGAAGTCCAGAATGGTGTTGTTCTTTATGCTGTATCCGCTTCCCATATTGTAATTGCGGTCTATTACGTTGTAATAGTCGGTAAGGCTTCCACCCAGCAGGATGGCACTCAGGAACACACGCTGTTCCAAATTTACCAGGCTGTTCATTTGGGGGAATTTATAAATCATACCCGGTCCCACACTGGCAGCTTCCGAAATCTTGTAAGGGATACGCCCCGATCCGTCAATCACTTCCTCGGAATCAAAATAGTTGAAGTGCTGGAAGATACCGAACATCATTTCCATGCCGGTAGTGGTTTTCAGGGGAACACCCCATAGTTTGCCCATCAGGTTGATCTGGCTGATAAGAGGCTGGTTCCCGGAAAGACCGAAGGTGGCCCGCGCGGTGAAGTAATCGTATGGGCCGTCATTCACTTTATCGAAGGCATCTCCGTATTGTACCCGGAATTCAAGGTAGGGATTGTGCTCTCCACGGAACAGGTAATTGTCATCGGCCAGATAACGGTCACCGGCACCTATGGAAAAGTGTACCGGAATGCGGTCGTAATCGTGGTATTTGTAATGAGAGCGTTTTACTTTCCACATCTCGCCGGTTATCATTCGGTTCAATCCCCGCATGGGGCAGATCAAGGTTCCCAAAAACTCGCGGGTGAAACGTGAGAAACCACGCTTGGAGTCGTCCAGTACCAAAGAAGACATACGGTGCGTTACTTCTCCCAGGGCGATGCCGCCTAGGGTGGTTGCCATCAGGTCATTGATGGCGGGCGGCTCCACTTCTGCGGCTATTTCCCACATCAAACTACCAGCAAAGGCGTATGGAGCCGATTCCCAAAAGGTAAGTCCGTTGCTGCGTGCTGCATTGAAATAAAGATTTCCGTGATAGGGGTGGGCGAACAGGTTGGTAGAGAATTGGTCGTTATCCCATACAAAACCATGCTTGATATTGCGCCGTATGCTGCCGATACTGATTTTGGCAAAGTCTTCGTTCATTACATAACGGTCGAATGCCCATACTCCGACATTCATTCCGAAAGTTTCGGCAGCGGCACGCCAAGGGTGTTTTTTTTGCAGGCGAGGATCGGTGAATGTATACATGGAATCGGGGCGGTGGAGCATCTGGGCTGTGACGTTCCCGGCACTTAATGCCAGCAGGCAGACTAATGCGATATGCTGTAGTTTCATACTGTATGGATTAGTTTATACTAGGGTGACGGGGCTGCTTAAAACAAGATAACACCTGCTTCGAAAATAGGATTTTTTTTCGTAGAACTTATTTTTATCATAGTAGCGCGTCATGCCGTAACCACCCGATGCAAAGAAACTGATTCTGGATTTGAATTTATATTCCAGATTGATACGGGCTTGCAATGAATACATGCGTTCCGGTGTTTCCGCATCTTCATTTTCAAAGTTTTCTATATGGAAATAACCTAAGTCGCCACTTAGTTCCAGTTTGGAGGCGATGGGATAGTAAAGACCGGCACGGTAGAACACACAGCCCGAAAATTTGTCATTCAAATCCAGATAGTGTGTACCGATACCCAGCATGGTATAACTCCGGCGGTTTTTAAAACGCACGGCAGCATTCAGTTTGCTGGTGTTACCTGCAAACAGCATCATCTGGATACGGGTTTTGGGAGTGATATTCACCAAACCTAGTTTATGGGCGGTAGTATCCTTGCTATGGTTGATGATTCCTATTTGTATTCCTTTTACATTCCCGCCACACAGGTTGAGTAAACCGATTTGCGCGCCGCTTACTTCTCCGGCGTAGTTGCCGGGAGCGAACTGCACACCGCGTAACTTGCCTTGGCAAACATTGGTCAGTCCTGAGAATTGCAGGGCATTTTCCGTCTTGACGGCGATATTTACCGCACCGCAAAGCTGCAAGCCTCTGATTTCTCCGGCAGCGATATTGCTGATGGCGGAGAATTGCATACCATTCACGTTTACACCTACATTACCAATGGCTGAGACTTGAGCGCCTTTGGCTTTTCCGCCACTGATATTGAGCAGGGTGGAAACTTGTGCTCCGTTCAGTTTCTCGGCAGATACGTTCATCAGTCCGCCGATAGCGACGCCATTTTGTGATTTTCCGGCAATGTTGGCCAAGCCGGCTATCTGAACTCCTTGGGCTTTGTTGCCGGCCAGATTCATCAGACCGCCGATGGTAACTCCTCTTGATATGTTTCCGGCAATGTTGCCTAATCCGGAAATTTGGATACCGTTGGCTTTCCCTCCGGCAACATTCATCAGTCCGCTGAGCATGATGCCATTGGCATTGCCTCCGGCTACATTGGCAATACCTCCCAGTTGGAAACCGGAGGCGTGGCGTCCGGTAATGCTGGCAAGGCCGGAGATTTGGAAACCCGTCATATCGTTTTGTACAACACTGGATACAGCGTTGATACCGATTCCTTTCAGTTGATAGATATTTGTAAGCAGACCGATATTCAGATAAGTGGTTTTGACACTGTCTTTCTTCGCGGAAATGTTCAAGGAGATGTTGGGGCCTTTTTTAAGCTTGTCCTTTTTCTGGGCAAAAGCAGGAGTTGACATACCTGCACAATATCCTAAAAGGAGTATTGCTGCTATACGCATATTCATTTTCATACATTTTTAGTTTCTTGGGTGCAAATGTAATAAAAATGTAGATATAAGGGGGAATTATGGGGAGAATTGATCGGGGTGCAAGAGTAAAATTCTGTTTTGTATTGTCTCCTTTCACGCATCATGATCCAGGTGTCCATATATGCGGATGTATAACCTGTAACATCTATAATGTATAGCCTGCAACATCTATAATCTTCAGACTTATACATTATATATGTTGCAGGCAGGTTCTTTTTTCTGCCAGGTGTTATTTTACTTCCTGATATAAGAAACGTTTGATACTCTTTTTAGGAGTTTTCTCGAATTCTTCCGGATAGATTTTTACACGGGCTATTTGTGAATATGCAGGAAGTTCTGTATTCAAGTTGATACGGTTCTCTTCCATAGCCTGTGCTATCGCGTCATTATCCAGCCCATGAGCAAAGGCATCGTCGAAATCGGGATAAACCAAAGCCGCCAGTTTGCTGTCTGCCTGCTGTATGATAATGCTTTCTGAAACGAACGGCATGTTATTCAATTTATCTTCAATCTCTTCCGGATAAATATTCTGTCCCGATGGACCCAACAGCATGTTTTTGCTGCGTCCCTTGATGGTAACGTTGCCTTCCGCATCCATAACACCCAGGTCGCCGGTATGCAACCAGCCGTCCTTGTCTATCACCTCGGCGGTAGCTTCGGGATTCTTGTAATAGCCTAACATTACATTAGGTCCTTTGCATACTATCTCACCTACTATATTCTCAGGGTCGGGGCTCAATATTTTGACTTCCATACGGGGAGCCGCCTTTCCGCAGGAACCCGGCTTGAAATATTTCCAATCTTCATAACAGATAATCGGAGCACACTCAGTCATGCCATATCCCACGGTATAGGGGAAATCTATACTTTTCAGGAACTGCTCTATTTCTTGATTGAAGGCGGCACCTCCTACAATAATTTCATAGAAATTACCTCCGAAGGCATTTATCATCTGTTCGCGGACTGTGGCTTTGATTTTATCATTGATGATAGGAACTTTCAGTAAAATCTTCATAGCCGGGGTTTCCAGTTTGGGCAGTACATTCTTCTTGATGATTTTTTCGATAATCAATGGAACGGCTACTACTAGATTGGGTTTCACTTCGGAAAAGGCTTGGAAGATGATTTTCGGACTGGGGGTACGGGTCAGGAAATAAATATGGCATCCCACACAGAATTCATAAAGGAACTCGAAAGCCAGTCCGTACATGTGTGCCATAGGGAGCATGGAAACCAGCTTGTCACCCGGATTCATTTTCAAGACATCAAAAGCGAACTGGGTATTCGACCACAATGCGCGGTAAGGAATCATCACTCCTTTGGAATAACTGGTCGTGCCGGAAGTATAGTTGATCACAGCCAGTTCTTCCGGTGTATCCCGGCGGTAGCTGACATGTTCCCGGCGGAAATTGCGCGGATATTTCTTTCCGAACAGTTCGTTCAGATGATCGCGTGCATAGTCCAATTTGGAACTGCGGGAAACTAGCAGGGTATAGTCATTCATCAAGATAACCCCTTCTAACAACGGCATGGCATTTTCATTCAGATTTTCCCATACCATATCGCCCACCATCAACAGGCGTGCTTCCGAGTGATTGACTATATTATGAATATTGTCCGATTTGAATTCGTGAAGAATGGGAACAATCACTGCCCCGTATGTAACGGCAGCCAGGAAAGTAACTCCCCAATGAGAACTGTTGCGGCCACAGACAGCTATCTTGTCTCCTTGCTTGATGCCGCTTAATTCGAAGATGATGTGTAGCTTTTCTATTTTGCGGGCTACATCTTTATATTGTAATGTGGCACCTTTATAATCTGTAAGGGCATCCAAGTCCCAGTTTTTCTTTATACTGTCTTCCAGGAAGGCAATAAAACTCTGCTCCATTGTATATACTCTTTTGTTTATATTTTGCACAAACTTTAATCAAATGTGCAAATATAAGACTTTCTTTGGAGCATACAAATTAAACAGAAGGAAAAATAGTGATTAGTGGTTAGTGGTTAATGAGCTGCGCTGTGATGTCGCATGGATATGAACCACTAATCACTAACCACTGATTTTTATTCTTTGCTGCTGAAATACTTCATGAACTGTGTACGTTCAAACGGATTGCTGGCTCCGGTAGACAGTGCGTTCATCGAACTCTTGAATTCGCTGATGTCCTTGTAGCCTTGCCGGTTCATCCATTGGGTCATTTCATTTGTCATATCTGCAATGACCTGATTGCCTCTTTGGTAGATGACACTGCACAGTTCTACAGCGGAAGCGCCTGCCAGAATTGCTTTGACTATCGCTTTTCCATCGTGCACACCGCCCGAAATGGCATAGTCTGTCTGAGGAACTTGTGCCGAAGCGATAGCAGTCCAGCGCAGTCCGTTGGACAAGTCGGCAGGAGTACTGAATACATCGCCTGCAGAATATGTCATGGTGTCGATATTGATATCCGGCTGGTAGAATCGGTTGAACAATACCACAGCATTGGCTCCGTTGGCATAAAGTTGGTTGATCAGTGCGATGGGGTTGGTCAGATTGCTGCCCAGTTTCACAATGACGGGGATGGAAATCTGTTTCTTGATACTGCTTACGATATCGATATGACGCTGTTCGAAAGAACCGTATTGATATTCTTTTTCGGTCTGCAAGGAAAGGATGTTGATTTCCAGTGCGTCGGCTCCTGCTGCTTCCACGGTACGGGCAAAGTCTGTCCATTCTGAGTTGCTGAAGCAGTTGATGCTGGCAATGACAGGAATGGTGCAAAGCTTTTTAGTCTGTTCAATCAATGAAATATATTCGTTCAATGCATGAGAGCGTACATATGTGCTCAAGTAGTCATCTCCTTCGGGAGAGCCATAAGTAGCCATGTGATGTGCTTCCATCATGATCTGCTCTTCGAAAACTGATTTCAAAACAATGGCTCCGGCGCCTGCCAGCTCCAGTTTCTTGTTCTTTTCAGCGCTGTTTGTAAGGCTGGAACTGCTGATGATTATAGGATTGCGCAGTGACAACCCGGCAAAAGTGGTTTTTAATTGAGTCATATAAATAGTAGTTTTAATAGTTTCGTTCTCCAAAGATTTTGCTTCCTACCCTGACTAGTGTACTTCCGGCTTCCACTGCCAGCGGATAATCGTGTGACATACCCATGGAAATTTCTTTAAAGTATTCTGAATCAGAAAAATAGTTCTGCTTTATTTCTTTGAAGAATGTATTTAAGGAACAAAATTCTCTTTTGATTTGTTCGTCGTCATCCACATTGGTCGCCATACCCATCACTCCTGATAAGCGGACATTTTTCAAATCCTTCCATCCGCCTGTATCCAGCATTTTCCTGCATTCGTCAAAAGAGAAACCGAACTTCGTTTCCTCTTGGGCGATATGTATCTGCAATAAACAAGGGATGACGCGATGGACTTTGGAAGCTTGTTTATTGACTTCAACCAACAATTTATACGAGTCTATGGCATGTATCATAGCTACATAAGGGGCCATGTATTTGACTTTGTTTGTTTGCAGGTGGCCGATGAAATGCCATTCAATGTCTTTGGGCAGGGTTTCATATTTCTGAGTCATTTCCTGCACGTGGCTCTCACCGAAAATACGCTGGCCGGCAGCATACGCTTCTTCCAACGCCTCGTTGGGATGGAATTTGGATACGGCTACCAGGCGGACACCCGCAGGCAGTTCGGAAAGAACTTCTTTTAAATTTGCTTGAATGCTCATTATCTGTTATACTTTCTATTTTTTTATCAGGCTTTATTCGGTTTTTCCGGCATCCGGAAATTCAGGTTTCACATCCGGTTCGGCTTCGTATGGGTAGACATCCATGATGGCGGTTTCGGCTACGGACGCAATCACGTAGTCTGCCATTGTACCTTTCATTCCTTCGTCCAGTTTCTTTACAGCGTCGCGAAGGTCGGAAGCTTGTACCAGTACGGTAGTGGAGGTCTTTTTCTCTGCTCCGCTTTTTTCGTCCAGCGTGATGAAGAACAGCTTGCACTTAAACCAGCGGTCGGCTGCATCTTCTTCAGAGGGGAACAGTTCGCTGTAGTTGGCGCGTTTGATATCCGAAACAGTGAACTCACCGCTGATATACGGAGTGATTTCTTCAATAATACGGGCTTCTGCTTCAGTAAAGCTCAGCGCGTCAACCAAATAGGGTTCCGTTACTTTCTTGTTCATGCCGTTTTCCATGACTTTTTCGTAACGTATCTTACATTCAAACCAAGTATGCATCATAAAAGTTTATTGTTTTATTGAATATTAAATTGGATACAAAGATACAATTTATTTAATCTTCGTCTCCCATTTTACTTAATTTCTTCATGCTTTCCTTATTCCACTAGTTTGCAGCTGTTCAATTGCATGAATTCGTGAATCACTTTTTCATGATCGCCCATTAATATGATGTGATGGTTACCCAAAGGATTACGCATAAAATAGTCTACGGGTTTGTCCAGTTTGATTCTTGCCTGGGTGCGGCAGGCATTGATGTAGTTGGTATTTTCTATCAGTTGGCCTGTGGAAACGAAATACTCGTCCAGACACTCTCCCGCGCATTTTATCATCGTGATGCCTCCCGGATGCAGAATACCCTGTATGGCTATTCCGGTTTCTGTTTCAAAATGATTCCGGATGATAAACTGATCCACCATTTTGGTGGCAATCGTACAGTGAGCCATCACTATTTCGTTCAGGTCATCGTTGATGAATGCCGGATTCGCCATGAATCCTGCTTGGCCGGTCAGTGTCTTGGCGATGAGCAGAGTAAAGATGGATTGCAAGTCTCCTTCACATCCGGCCGGGATGCCTTCATCATTCAGCAGGGCAAGTGCCAGACATCCGGTAGTTCCTAATTTCTCAATCAACGAGAAGCAGGAAAGGGTTACCGCATCCAGCTTTTTCTTTTCGCAGATTATTTTCACGGCCTGATAAAGACGCATGGCTTTCAGCAAATCTTCCGGAGTCCCTTCCCGGCAGGCAATGGCACGGTTGGCAAATACGGACGCCTCATATCCTATATCATCATCCTTTATCTGATAAAACAGACAATACACTTCCTCCATGGGGATATCAATGAACTCTATTCCCCAGCGGCGTTTGGCAAGCAGGTAATCTACATTGCTGGCCACCAGCCACGGAGAAGAATATCCCACAACTCCGATTCGTTTTCCTCTTACCTCGCGCTGGGCGGCGAAAGCCTTGTGATGATCTATCAGTTGTTTCACCATATTGGGGATAGTGCCATGAATAATATGTACTTTCATTCCTTTGCTTCGTATCCATGTAGCTATTTCCAGGGAAGCAGCCAGTGAGTTCTGTTGTCCGTCGGTCAGCAGATGGATAGGATAGGGAAGTAGTTCGAAGTGTTGGGTGACCATTTTTTCTACCCCGCCCGAAGCGATGAAAGCCATCCGGTAGGCATCTGCCGGAATACTTGCAGCCTCTGTATATGGTACCAGATGAAGCGTGAAAAAACTTCTCGATTTCCACAAATAAATCTTTATGGCAATCATATACAGATTCAATTCTGTTCAAGGAGGACTGGAAGGTTATCAGGTATAGATTCATTTGATATTTTGCTTTGTTTTACTGGAACAAACTTACATGTTTTTTTTGAATAACCCTAAAAATGCGCATTAAGATAACAAAGGTTAATTCATTAATTAATTGATTTGTCTCGGTTTGGTTGCGAAAGTCTATCTTTGCACTTCGATTAAATAATTTTTATAACATTATGCCAAATAATATCCATCAGAGGAAACGAGATGCCCGCATCGCCAATTCGCAAATTGGCACCGCTGGCCGATGCTGCAAAACAGAGAAGGAATTCATGTGTATCACCTGAATATCGGTCAGCCCGACCTGCCTACTCCGCGAGCGGCCCTTGATGCGATTCGTAATATTGACCGTACCGTTTTGGAATATAGTCCCAGCCAGGGATACCGCAGCTATCGCGAGAAACTGGTGGGTTATTATAAGAAATATGACATCAACTTGTCTGCCGATGATATCATCATCACTACCGGAGGTTCGGAAGCGGTGCTGTTTGCTTTTCTGAGTTGCTTGAATCCGGAGATGAGATCATTGTGCCGGAACCTGCCTATGCCAACTATATGGCGTTTGCCATTTCGGCCGGAGCCGTGATCCGCACGGTGACGACTACCATCGAGGAAGGGTTCTCCCTGCCGAAAGTGGAGAAGTTCGAGGAGTTGATAAACGAACGCACAAAAGCTATTCTGATCTGTAACCCGAATAATCCGACCGGCTATTTGTATACCCGCCGCGAGATGAACCAGATTCGTGACATGGTGAAGAAGTATGATCTTTACCTGTTCTCGGATGAAGTGTACCGCGAGTTTATCTATACCGGTTCTCCTTATATCTCTGCCTGTCACTTGGAAGGCATTGAAGAAAATGTGGTACTGATAGACTCGGTGTCCAAGCGTTATTCCGAATGCGGTATCCGTATCGGTGCGTTGATTACCAAGAATAAGGAAGTGAGAAATGCCGTCATGAAGTTCTGCCAGGCACGTCTGAGTCCTCCTTTGATCGGTCAGATTGCTGCCGAGGCTTCATTGGATGCCCCCGAAGAGTACACACGCGAGACGTATGACGAATACGTGGAGCGCCGTAAGTGCCTGATTGACGGGCTGAACCGTATTCCGGGCGTTTATTCGCCCATACCGATGGGTGCATTCTATACGGTTGCCAAATTGCCGGTGGACGACAGCGAGAAGTTCTGTGCATGGTGTCTGTCGGAATTCAACTATGAAGGCGAGACGGTCATGATGGCTCCGGCTGCCGGATTCTATACCACTCCCGGTGCAGGCCGTAATGAGGTGCGTATTGCCTACGTGTTGAAGAAAGAGGATCTGGTCCGTGCGCTGTTCGTACTGCGTAAGGCATTGGAAGCATATCCCGGAAGGGTAGAAGACTGATATGGACTGGAAGCTCTTTATTGCCAGACGCATCTATCGCAGCAATGAGGGTGGAAAAGAGGTGTCCAAGCCTGCCGTCCGCATTGCTATGCTGGGCATAGCCATCGGGCTGGCCGTCATGATTGTGTCGGTAGCGGTGGTGATCGGTTTCAAACATGAGGTACGCGACAAGGTGGTAGGCTTGGGGTCTGATATCGTAATAACGAACTTCGACTCCCAGCAATCTTATCAGACGGTTCCCATCGTTGCCAACGACAGTTTGCTCCATCTGTTGAAAACACTGGAAGGAGTGAAGCACGTGCAGCGCTATTCCACCAAGCCGGGAATGATTATGACAGACGACAGCTTTCAGGGAATGGTACTGAAAGGTGTTTCTCATGAATACGACTGGAGGTTTTTAAAGAATCATTTGCAGGAAGGGGAGATTCCTGTATTCTCGGATACTGCCTCTACCAATAAGGTATTGGTGTCCCGCACTATTGCCGACAGACTATATCTGAAACTGGGTGATAAAATCTATACCTATTATATAGAGGACAATGTGCGTGCACGTCGTCTTACTGTCGCCGGCATCTATCAGACCAATTTTTCCGCATACGATGATTTGTTTCTGATAACCGACTTATATACGGTGAACCGTTTGAATGGCTGGCAGAAAGGGCAGGTGAGTGGTATGGAACTGGAAGTGAATGAGTATAGCCGGTTGGAGCCGGTGAAGGAGGAAATCCGTGCACGGGTGGATACGCAGGTGGATGCATACGGAGGTACTTACTATACTCAGACGGTGGAGGAAGTCAATCCTCAGATATTTGCATGGCTGGATTTGCTGGATATGAATGTGTGGGTTATCTTGTTTCTCATGACGGGGGTGGCCGGATTCACCATGATATCCGGTTTGCTGATTATCATTCTGGAGCGTACCAATATGATCGGGGTGCTGAAAGCATTGGGAGCTGATAATTTTGCTATCCGTAAGATATTCCTCAGTTTTTCTGTATTCTTGATAGGCAGGGGGATGCTATGGGGAAATATCATCGGGGTGGCATTATGCTTTATTCAATCTCAATTTCATCTTTTCAAACTGGACCCTGCCACTTATTATGTAGATCGTGTTCCTGTTGAATTCAACATTTGGATTTATTTGTTGCTGAATGTCTGTACTTTGCTGGTGTCGGTGCTGATGCTTGTCGGGCCGTCATTTCTGGTGACGCGTATTCATCCGGCAAAATCTATTCGGTTTGAATGAGAAGATTCTCTTTCTGCGTTTTCCGTATATCCGGTATTAATCCTTTTTTCCTATAATGCTAAGGTCTTTTTCCCTTATGATTAAGTCTTTTTATGCGGTAATGTACTACAGTCTCCTATAGTGAATCGTATAGTCCATTATAGTGGACTGTACGGTCTGATGTAATGGACTGTACAGTCTGTTGTGAAAGTCTGTAGTAGTTGATAGAAAGAAAAGACTTAATTGTTAGGAAGAAATGCTTTAGCCGGGCGGATGTGTTAGAACCAACCCTGCTGCGAATTCGTGACAGGGCCGGTTCTTTATAGAGAGAATGTAAAGTTACGTATAGTATGTCACTTCCTTCAGCTTACAGTTTGCAGAAGAAAGAAACGAAGAAAGGCATGCTTATGTTTATCAGTATGCCGTGGACGATGGCCACGGGTACGGCTTCCGGTCCGGAGCAGCGTGCGATGGCTGCCAGGGAAATGTCGGAAGAACCGATGCCTGCCGCCGAGATAGGCGCCAGATAACCGAAATATTTGCGGAAAAGGGGAGCTCCTATCAAGGCGGTCATTTCCCGGAAAATATTGGATAGTAGCGCGATGGTCCCCAATTCGGTAGCAAGCTGCACACCGATGGAGGGGGATTTGATCTGCGTGATAAGGATGGAGGAAACGGAATAATAGGAGAATCCGCTTCCGACAGCCATGCAGTCGAAAATACTCCAGCGGCTCAAGAGAAAGCCTCCGATGGCGGAAAACAGCAGAGTGCCGCTTACGGTGGCAAGGGGTACAAGCAGTGTTCTGAAATTGAGGGATAAGACAAACTGCCTGAGGTTGCGGTTGCTTCCAAGATTAATGCCGAGTAACAGCATCAGTACATATAGTACATATACAGAGGTTTGGTGTACGTCGAAGTCCACCGCATAGCTGACTCCGGCTACGCAGCCAAACAAGAAAAAGGCTAGAGTTACAAGACTACTTTTCACCGCTTGCCCCCTTTCCTTTGAAAAAGATGTGGTATACTGCAAGGGAGGCCATCATGCTGCCCAATATGCTTAATGAGGAGATGACGGCTGCCTGGCCGCAGAAGTAACCAAGATTGTCAATAATCAGTCTGTTAAGACCAATAGAGAGACCGAGTAAGAAAAGTAGCAGACAGACCACGATATGGATGAGAGGAGTGATCTTGCGTACTTGGGATTTGTGGCGTAAGGGATAGCCTATAAGGACTCCGACAGCCATTATAGAAATGAAAGTAAACATGAGATTCAACTGTTTTTCTGATTTTACAATATTACTTATAACACGCTTTTGGACAAACGCATTTACGGTATGTTGGTAAAGTTGAAAGAACGGATGGACCAGATTATTTTCATACTTATGCTTTCAATTTGAAACTTTTTGTTGTTTTTAAAACGGGTGCAAAAGTAGAATAATTGTCTTTAATATGCAAATAATATACATATTAAATCTTATTGAAGCAAAATATGATATAAAACAAACAATATTTGTGATATTTCGTTGTAAAACGAAGGTTTTAAATTGTTACATTTATAGTTTTACCGAATAATATTGCATGTGCATGGGTGGGTGAAAACAATGAAAAAGGGGCTGTTTGGGGTGTGTTAGAGAATATAAAGCGATAAAAGGTTTCAATTTGTTATGCTGGATAATGTGATACTCTTCTGTTTTTTCAGGCAGTGATTACATTGGTGGAAAAGTGTTTCTTGCATAACCTTTCTTGGCGGATAAAAAACAAATCAGGGTTTGTATAAACAGCCCTGATTTGTTTTGTCGGATCAAGATGGATAGCCGGATTTAGAATTCAAATTTTTCTAATTTCATCTTGCCCAATTCTTGCAATTTAGGAACCAAGGTTATAAAATGTGCAGCTTTTTCGTGTGCATCCAGTGACTCAGCATCTTTCCATGTTTCGCAAATCATAAGGACATCTTTCCGTGTCGCGCTCTCAAAGATATCATAAGCGATGCAAACCCTTGTCGTTTAAAGATTGCGCTACCAATTCCTTTGCTGTTTCTAAGACAGCATTGCGGTTACTCTCGTTTACTTGGATAAAAACATTTAATCTGATCATAATTCGTATTATTAAATTAAGAAATGTATAGTTGGTTTCATTCTCTTTTTATTTTCTCATAAACTCATTTTTCCGTCTGAATTTACGTTGTAATTTGAATACCCCATTCCATGCAGGTTGCAGAAAATCGAATAAGGGGAGTAGTGCACAGAACTTCCGTTCACCAAAAACTTTGGCGGTTTTTCTGAAAACAATCAGTTGCATCGTGAAGCGTGCTGACCATAGCAAAACAGCAATGCCTGCAATAGTCCATTGGTGGAGAAGAATACTGGTGGTTATAGTGGCGATGATGGCTGTATAGAACAAGAATCTGCTGCAAGTCTCAAATCCTATGAGATAACGGGCGGTTCCATGAAATAACCGGCTGGTAGCCGCATAGCTTATTTTCTCTTCACACCATATTCTTTTATATTTAGGCATGGCGATTCGCATCAGACTTTCAGGGCTGGCTTCAACTCGTGTATTGTGTGCACGGGCTGTTTCATTGATGAACAAATCATCTTCTCCACGTTGCAGATTCAGGTGGGAGGCAAATCCCTTCTGCTTGTAGTACAGTGTTTTCCGATAAGCCATATTCCGTCCTGTGCCCATGTAGGGATGTCCGGAAACAGCCATACCCAGATAACGCATAGAATTCAGCAACGTGTCGAAAGTGAATTTTCTTATTAAACCATCCCGGTACATTTTTCGTAGTTGCTGTAGCCTAAAACGATTTCGGTGGCAGGTGTGAAATTACGTGCCATCTGTTTCAGCCATTGATTGCTTTGCGGACGGCAATCGGGTTCGGTAAATACCAGCCATTCATGGCGGCTGGCTTTAATTCCCATTGTTATTCCCAGTTTCTTGTGGCTGATGTAGCGTGCACTGTCGGGGATAAAGGTATGATAGAGATTGGGATATTTGTCTTCCAGTAATTTCAACGTATTGTCACAATCATCCGCCGGGCGGTCGTAAATCACAATCACTTCGAATTCCGGATAGTCCTGCTCTAAAATAAATGGGAGGTTTTCTTGTAATTCGTGGGCTGCGTCTTTTGCCACAATGATGACAGACAGTGGAGGATTTTGGGTATTTATATCAGTGGCATATGCTGTTTCTCTGCTGTGAGTGTATAGTTTGTTATATAGCCCCAGATAGTAAACGGCCTGCGTGGTGAATAAGGCTCCCGAAGCTATTGGTAAGATTGTATCTATGGTGAATGGTTCCATGTGTGATCTGTTTTAAAAACGTGCAAAAATACAGCAAATAATTGAATTGTAGCAGGATGAATATTCTTTATTTATTCAAAAGTTCAGATTTAATTATAATTTAATGTTAAAAGTGTGTTTCCGTGAATATTTTTCAAGTATAATTGCTATATTTAAGGAAGTTAGCTGAAACCTGTAACAAGTCCTGACCAACGGGCAATTATTATGAGAATACAATTTGAGATTAAAGAAAGTTTGATCAATATACTTGATCAGCTTATGCATTCCGACTTTTGGGCTACGGAAATCAAGGAAGATGAGTCAGGAAAGAAGATTATCAAGATTAAAGACTTGGCTTATAACTTAGAAGCCGTGGCCGAGGTGATGGGGAATGAAATTTTTATTAGAACTGCTTTGTCTAAGTACACGTATCGTATTTATGAGGTGAAGGGGGAGTGCTGGTGCGAGTATGTGGGGGCCTATCGCGGTTTTTTGGAACAGAAGCTCCTTCCAATAATTACTCCGAAGGAAAATCTGTTGGAATGTGAGGTGCTGGATAGTTCCATATTAGGAGGCAAACAGAAAACTTTGCGTGAGTATGCGGAAGATAATTTAAAGCTAAAGAAGTTCCGTGAACAGAATTTTGGTAATAATGGATTTTCAAAAGCGGATCATCCACGGCGTGTGTATGATGAATTTATAAAAGAAGATTTCATTCCGGAAGATAAATAAGAAACAGCGCCTTGATGCAAGCAGGCGCTGTTTCTTATTTATCTTCCGGCAGTTGGAGTTGGTTTATACTAACTCTTCTGAGGTATATCCTTTGGGCAATGCACGACAATTGTAAGCCGATGCCATAATTTCACCATATGCTCCTGCTGAACGGAGAGCGAAAAGGTCGCCACGGTGTGCTTTGTTCAAATCAATAGCCTTGCCGAATACATCGGATGATTCGCAGATGGGGCCTACCACATCGTAAGTTTCCATAGGTTCTTCCGAAGTGATATTTTCTATTTTGTGGTATGCCTGATAAAGGGCAGGACGAATCAAGTCGGTCATGCCGGCATCTAATATGGCGAACTGTTTGTTGGTTCCTTGCTTTACATAAATCACTTTGCTGATAAGGCTGCCGCACTGTCCTACTACGGCGCGTCCCAGTTCGAAATGTAAAGTCTGCTGGGGGCGCAGTCTCAGATGCTTGTGATAAGTGGCAAAGTATTCCGTGAAGTTGGGGATGGCTTGACGGTTGGGGTGTGCATAATCAATTCCTAAGCCGCCGCCTACATTGATATGTTCTACTATGATTTGGCGGGCATAGAGTTTTTCCTGTAGTTCGTTTACACGGTTGCACAAGGCTACAAAATCACCCATATCCAGAATCTGAGAACCGATGTGGAAATGTAAGCCTACAAATTTTACATGAGGCAATGTTCCGGCCATATCAATCACTTTGTCCATATCTTCCATGCTGATCCCGAATTTGTTTTCTGCTAGTCCGGTGGTGATATTTGCATGGGTATGCGCACCTACATTCGGATTGATACGGAAAGCTACACGGGCTGTTTTGCCTTTGGCGGCAGCCAGTTCGTTAATGATTTCCAGTTCGGGTACAGACTCTACGTTGAAGCAGAAAATATCATAATCCAGACCCAGATTAATTTCCCAGTCTGTCTTGCCTACGCCAGCATAGACTATTTTGTTTGTCGGGAATCCGGCCTTAATGGCTGCGCGGATTTCTCCGCCACTTACACAGTCGGCTCCCAGACCGCTTTCGCGGATAATTGTCAGGACTTTGTGGTTAGCATTGGCCTTCACGGCGTAATGCACGCAGAAATTATTGTATTTGCCTGCTTCTTTGTTGATGCATGACAAGGTTTCTCGCAGCACATTGACATCGTAATAGTAGAAGGGAGTTTCCAACTCTCTGAACTTGTTTACGGGGAATGTTCCTTTCATATTGTATTTTGTTTTTATGAGCAGGGGCGAATTAAATTCGCCCGAAAACACCAACTTTGTAGAGTGGGATGTATTCGGGCGGATTCAATCCGCCCCTACAGTAGAAATTATTTATTGTTGAATAAATGATCGCTTAATGACTGCAATGCTTTCTTCTTGTCTTCTTCACGAATCAGGAAAGAAATATTGTAGTTGCTACCGCCGAATGAAATCATACGTACCGGTATGTCGCGCATGGCGTCCAACGCTTTGGCTTCAAAGCCTACGTTTTCCCATTCCAGGTCACCGACTACACAGATGATACACATATCCTGATCTACGGTTACTGTACCATATTTCTTCAAGTCGTCCAGAATTTCATTCAGATGTTTGGTGTTATCAATGGATACGGAAACACCGACCTCTGAAGTACAGATCATGTCGATAGAGGTCTGATAGCTTTCGAAGATTTCGAATACTTTGCGCAAGAAGCCGTGGGCCAGTAACATACGGCTTGATTTGATCTTGATGGCAGTGATGTTGTCTTTGGCTGCAACTGCCTTGATTTTGCCTTTTTCCGTATCATTGGAAATCAAAGTCCCCGGGGCTGTAGGTTCCATTGTATTAAGCAGACGGACGGGAATATTGGCATATTTGGCAGGCTGTACGCAAGTAGGATGCAGAATCTTCGCACCAAAGTAGGCCAATTCGGCAGCTTCTTCGAAGTGCAGGTGACGTACAGGAGAAGTCTTGTCTACGATGCGCGGGTCATTATCGTGCATACCGTCAATATCTGTCCATATCTGGATTTCGGAGGCGTTTACAGCGGCACCGATCAGTGATGCGGTATAGTCGCTTCCGCCACGTTGCAGATTATCTATCTCGCCATAGGCGTTGCGGCAGATAAAACCTTGTGTGATATAAATTTCAGCGTCCGGATGTATTTCCAGCTGTGCGGCCAATTTTTCTTTGATATATACAGGGTCGGGCTCCGAGTTCTTGTCCGTGCGCATGAATTCCAATGCCGGAAGTAAGATGGCGTTGACCCCTTGTTCCTGCAAATAGTTGGTAACCATGTTGGTGGAGATCAATTCGCCTTGTGCCAGGATTACTTTTTCTTCGAACAGTGTGAAAATATCTTTTGTATACGAACGAATATAATCGAACTGTGCTTTTATAAATTCCTGTGTTTTCTGCTTATACTCGTCAGTAGAATAAAGTTCATTAACATGCTGTTTATATTTAGCCTCCAGTCTGTTAATGATTTCATTCGCACCTTCGGGATTTTTCTTATACAGATAATCCGAAATTTCAACCAACGTGTTTGTTGTTCCAGACATGGCTGAAAGTACAACAATCTTCTGTTCACCGTCGGTAATTAATTTGGCTACTTCTTTCATTCTTTGTGCAGAACCTACCGAAGTACCTCCAAACTTTAAAACTTTCATTTTTCGTTTCGTATTTTAATTGTTCCTATATTGATAATTAGCGTGCAAATATACAAATAAGACTGCAAAAATCAGCATTTTAGTGATGATATTTATCATTCATCTACTTATTCTGCCGTTTCTTGGGGTGTAACTGTCGTTTTTTCTCCTTTTTCGGTCTCATTTTGACTTCTTTCCATCCGGCTGTATTCGTGAGTCACTTCTTTGATATGATGATTCTCAAAGCGGTAGACAACTCCCGGATATTCCGACAGGAGATGCAGATTATGGGTGGTCATCATGATGGCGGAGCCTGTAGCACAAATGGATTTCAGAAGTTCTACAATTTTGCGCCCTGTTTCCGTGTCCAGGTTACCCGTCGGCTCATCGGCCAGAATAATGTCCGGCCGGTTTAGGATGGCACGGGCAATAACAATGCGTTGTTGTTCGCCACCCGATAGTTCGTTGGGCATTTTGTATCCTTTACCGGTCATTCCCACTTGGTCCAGTACTTCTTCAATGCGTGCTTTGATGGTTGCTTTGTTTGTCCATCCGGTGGCGCGCAATACAAAACTGAGGTTTGCGTGTACGGTGCGGTCTGTCAGTAACTGAAAATCTTGAAAGACAATGCCTAAACGGCGGCGCAGTTCGGGAATATGCTTCCGCTTGATGTTAGTCATGTTGTAGCCTAGCACCTCGGCTTCTCCTGACTGTATATCCAGCTCACCGTAAATTGTTTTCAGTAATGAGGTCTTTCCGGAACCGACTTTCCCAATGAGGTAAACAAATTCACCCTTGTTCAGTTCCAGGTTTACATCTTCCAATACGCCTAATTCTTGTTGGTTGATATATACGTTTTTATATCGAATGAGAGCTTCGTCCATCATTTTAGTGTTTTTTCCACGTAGCGCTATGACGTTCTTTCAATTCACGGGCAAGGTCCTCGATGCGATAGCCTTTTGAGGTGAGCAGTACAATCATGTGGTATATCAGATCGGCTCCTTCGTAGATAAGGCGTTCGTCGGTTCCGTTACAAGCTTCGATAACCGTTTCCACGGCTTCTTCACCTACTTTCTGTGCCATTTTGTTGATACCGGATTCGAACAGGCTGGTGGTGTAAGAGCCTGCGGGCATTTCCTCATGACGTTTGTCAATGAAATCTTGTAATTCCTTTAGGAACATGATGTCTTCTTTGTTTTCTTCTCCCCAGCAAGTATCTGTTCCGGTGTGACATACAGGACCTGCCGGATTTACTTTGATCAGCAGGGTATCCTTGTCACAGTCTTCTTTTATAGAAACAACATTCAGGAAATTCCCGCTTTCTTCACCTTTTGTCCACAGGCGGTTCTTGGTACGGCTGAAGAAAGTTACTTTACCAGTTTCCATTGTTTTTCGGTATGCTTCTTCATTCATAAACCCTAACATCAGTACTTTGTTGGTGCTGTTGTCTTGTATGATGGCGGGGATCAACCCGTTCATTTTTTCAAAATTCAAATCCATTTTTCTATATTTTATTGTTATATTATCGGTGTTGTATAGAACTTGTTTAAAATTTCATCAGCATCGTCATTCAGAGTGGAATGAGGATCTGAAGGTCGTTTGCCAGTCTTTCATCCTGTTTGGGATGGTAGTGGAAACAGATTTAGATGCAATTAAAAACAGAGTTATAACCTCACATTAATTCCTTGCTCGCAAAGATACTGTTTTAATTCGGGAATTTTAATTTCTCCGAAATGAAAAACGCTGGCTGCTAATGCAGCATCTGCTTTCCCTTTTGCAAATGTATCGCGGAAATGTTCCATGCATCCGGCGCCTCCAGATGCGATGACGGGAATTGTCAGTAAATCGGCCAAGGTGGAGAGGGCTTCGTTGGCATATCCGTTTTTCACTCCGTCATGGTTCATGCTCGTGAAAAGAATTTCTCCTGCCCCGCGATTGTTCACCTCTTTAGCCCAGTCAAACAGGTACTTGTCGGTTTCAATCCGGCCGCCGTTCAGATAGCATTTCCACCCGGTTTCAGTCTGCTTGGCGTCAATGGCTACTACACAGACCTGTGAACCGAAATGTTTGGCAATCTTGTCTACCAAATCCGGATTGCGGATGGCTGATGAATTGATAGAAACTTTGTCAGCTCCTGCATTCAATAGCCGGTCTACGTCGCTCAGTTCGTTTATACCTCCTCCTACAGTAAAGGGGATATTGATATTGGCCGCTACCCGTTTTACCAAATCGGTAAAGGTTTTGCGCCCTTCATGGCTGGCAGTGATATCGAGAAAGACCAGTTCGTCAGCTCCCTGTTCACTGTAGGTACGCCCCAGTTCTACCGGATCACCTGCTTGACGTAAGTTTACGAAATTGGTTCCTTTTACGGTCTGCCCGTCTTTGATGTCCAGGCAAGGTATGATTCTTTTTGCTAACATGATTTGCTCTTACATGAAACGGTTTAAGTCTTTCAATGTAATTTTTCCCTCGTATAATGCCTTGCCGAAAACAACAGCCGGAACTTTGGCTATTTCCAGGTCGATAATGTCCTGTATACAGCTTACTCCTCCGCTGGCTATCAGATGCATATTCGGGAACTCCTTCAGGATTTGCTGGTATAGTTCCACGGAAGGCCCTTGCAACATTCCGTCACGGCTGATGTCGGTACATAACACCTTGAAAACTCCTTCTTTAGTATAATCTTTCAAAAAAGGGATCAACTGCTGCTGACTTTCCTCTTTCCAGCCATTGACAGAAATTTTATTCTCCTTTACATCAGCTCCCAGAATGATTTTCTCGTTTCCGTATTGTTCCAGCCATTTTTTGAAAAGCCCGGGATTTTTCACGGCTACGCTGCCCAGGGTTACCATTTGTGCGCCATTGTCGAAAGCGATGACTAGGTCCTCGTCTGTTTTTATCCCTCCTCCAAAATCAATGACCAGAGAAGTGCGGCTGGCGATTTGGTCCAGTACACGGTAATTCACAACATGGCGTGAAACTGCTCCATCCAGATCGACAATGTGCAGACGATGAATCCCATGGGCTTCAAATTCTTTGGCAACCTCAACCGGGTTTTCGTTATATACTTTCTGTGTGTTATAATCTCCTTGAGAAAGACGGACGCATTTGCCATCAATAATGTCGATGGCAGGAATTAACTCTATCATATCTATTTCTTCTTATACATTGTTATATATAATGTAATGGTTCACAATTCTAAAAAGTTCCTCAGGATTCGTTCGCCCACGGCTCCGCTCTTTTCGGGATGGAACTGTGTCGCATAGAAATTGTCTTTGTGCAAGGCCGAACTGTAGGGGAGGATATAATCTGTTTGTGCTGCCGTAAACTCGTTCAGAGGCACATAGAAGCTATGTACGAAGTATACAAATTCTTCTTTGGTGAATCCTTTGAACAGGTCGCTGCGTACATGAGCCAGGGTATTCCATCCCATATGGGGTACTTTGTCTTCATGCCGGGTGGGGCTGAACAACTTTACATCAGTATCAAAGATGCCCAAGCACTCGGCATTTCCTTCTTCGGAGTGCCGGCACATCAGCTGCATTCCCAGGCAGATACCTAGTACAGGTTGTTTTAAGTTTTTAATAACTTCATCCAACCGGTTTTTCCGGAGATGGCTCATGGTTGTTTCGGCTTCGCCCACACCGGGGAAGATAACTTTGTCGGCACTCATCAATACTTCCTTATCGGAAGTGATGGTTGCTTCTACTCCAAGGCGCTTCAGTGCATAGTCTACGGAGTAGATGTTTCCTGCATTATATTTTACGACAGCAATTTTCATCAGCTAAAGATAACTGTTTTATTTTTATAAGCCAATACTTTTCGTTCAATATGTTTCTGAACAGCACGAGAAAGGACTATTTTTTCCAAATCTTTACCTTTACTTACTAAATCCTGCACAGTGTCCTTGTGTGTGATGCGTACTACATCTTGCTCAATGATAGGACCGGCATCCAGTTCGGAGGTAACATAATGGCTGGTCGCACCAATGATTTTTACTCCTCGTTCAAACGCTGCATGATAAGGTTTTGCACCAACGAACGCAGGGAGGAAAGAGTGGTGTATGTTGATGATGCGGTTGGGATATGCTTCAATCATTTGTTCGGAAATTACTTGCATATAGCGTGCCAGTACAATGAAATTGATGTTATGTTTTTCCAACAGCTCCATTTCTGCTTTTTCCTGTTCCATTTTGTTCTCTTTAGTAATAGGGAAGAGATAGAACGGTATACCGAAACGTTCTGCCACATGCTGAAGGTCGGGATGGTTACTTATAATCAGCGGAATTTCCACATTCCATTCTCCGGCCGTGTAGCGTGCCAGCATATCGAACAAGCAATGGGACAGTTTGGAAACAAATATGGCCATTTTGGGTTTTACATCCGAGAAATAAAGACGGAATTTCATTTCATATTTTTGGGCATACAAGGTTTCAAAATAATCTTCTATTTTATTTTTAGGAATAAAGAAATCCTTTATTTCCCATTCTATACGCATGAAAAATATATTTTCTACATGGTCTACATATTGGTCTAAGTAGACAATATTACCTTTGTTAATTGTAATAAAGTTTGTGACTTCTGCCAAAATGCCTGGTTGGTCTGGGGCAGTGCAACAATAATTTTTGCAGTTGTATTCATCTTTTTCCCTAATTTTCGATTTTAATCTATTGAGTGCACAAAAATAGCGAATTATTGCCAATAAGCTAAATTTTATAACAAGAAGTTTGTTGAAAAGATTAAAATAATAACAATATCGTAATTTTTAGGGTGGGGAGGTGAAGGGAGTTGGAAAATATTTTTTTTATGGTTTTTGCCAAAACGCTTGCAGATTTAAAAATAATGCGTACCTTTGCACCCGCAATCGAGAGAGAAAGCGTCGGAAGAGAGACTATCAAAATTATTGGTGCGTTAGTTCAGTTGGTTAGAATACATGCCTGTCACGCATGGGGTCACGGGTTCGAGTCCCGTACGCACCGCAAGTCTTTTTCCGATTTATCAAAATTACTGGTGCGTTAGTTCAGTTGGTTAGAATACATGCCTGTCACGCATGGGGTCACGGGTTCGAGTCCCGTACGCACCGCTGAGACTCAAGGACAACTGAGAGTCTGAAAGCGACAAAGTCCACAATTTCAATGAATTGTGGACTTTTTTGTATTCTGCAAGTGCCAATCCAAGGACATCAAATAGCCCACTTCGGACAAAGTTCCGTTACCAAATCGTTACAGAAAAATTACCGTCTGATTATTGTAACGATTTTCATGCTAACTCACTGATTTGTCTGTAGATACTAATTGAAAAGTGCGCCAATATTCCAGTTGAAAATTGCGCCACCATAGGATAAGTATAATGACCTTTGTATAATCCAAATGCAAAGGTAAAATGAAGACTATGGTAGAAAGACAATCA
>ENA-OQBL01000261-OQBL01000261.1-human-gut-metagenome-genome-assembly--contig:-NODE-261-length-30030-cov-6.500284_pt1 | contig 30030 bp, 27 predicted proteins | sample MGYA00242747_ERZ504553 | MGnify/ENA primary metagenome ERZ504553 (study PRJEB26092, sample SAMD00036240) | human gut metagenome | host: Homo sapiens | study: EMG produced TPA metagenomics assembly of...
GATCTTTCCGCAGTTCGATACAATAATATAACCTGATTTTTTCGCATTTTGGGAGTCTGTTTTCGGCAGCTCTCAAATTTTTTTTGAAAAAATTTGATTTTCAGGTGAGAGTTTTTCGCTTTTTTTGTACCTATATAAGTGAAAGGACTTTTAAGACTGTTTTTTAGTGGAAGGAGGTTGGAAGGCATGTACGATACAGAAAAGCGTATCGAATTGGTAAAAAAGCGAATGCATGAATACCACCGCCGCCAGGAGCGGCGCACAGTCTGTCGGCTGTCTGTTCTGTGTACCCTGTTATTCCTGTCTCTTGTGGGAGCAATGGGGATAATGCAAAACAAGCCAATAAACGTTACGGGAATGTACGGCACAATCCTGCTTCATGAGGACGCAGGCGGTTATGTGTTGGTGGCTGTCATTTCCTTTACTGTGGCAGTCGTGATTACCGCATTATGTATCAAATTCAGAAAAAAAGGACAAAAGAGTCAGGATGCAGAAAATCATGTATAAAGAAAGGAAAAGGTGAAAAGTATGAGGAAAAAATTATTAGCCGGGATTCTGGCACTTGCACTGTGTTCTACAAATATGCCCCTTCAGACCATATTTGCGGAGGAATTTACTTCCGGAAATCCGGATGTAGTGTCTGAGGAAGAAACTCCGGAGATTTTTACCAATGAGGAGCAGGAAACAGCAGGAGAGACAGATGAGGAACTGTCTGTATTCAGTTCAGAAGAGGTTCCTGAATTTAATGATGCCCCCGATGAGGCAATGGCTGCTGCGGAAAATGCACAAAATGGAGTAATTGATTTAGCTAATAACAATAATGTTCCGAGCGGAGTTTATACTATAACTTCGGCAGGAGATTACAAATTCACATGCAGTAATAATGAGTCAACAGAAAATAGAATTGTGGTTAATGGAGATACTATTTCAGAGCAAGACAACATCAACATTTATCTTGATAACGTAAATATCAATACACCTGCTGGTCCGGCATTGCAAATAAAGGGAACTGTGAAGGCTGCAGTCACTATCCATTTAACAGGCACAAATAGTCTTATAACAAAGAATAACTACTATGCCGGTTTACAGAAAGATAACAAAGCTCAGCTTATAATAAAAACCAATGATTCAGACGCTACTGCAGGAATCTTAAATGCTCGTAGTATCGATGGGGATGGCGCCGGAATTGGTGGCGGCTATCAAGGCTCCGGCTCTTGCAGTAATATTATTATTGATAGTTGTTCTGTAATTGCTAGTTCTAAGTATGGTGCTGGAATTGGTGGCAGCAAGCAACACGCTGGCAGTGATATTACCATTAATAGTAGTTCTGTAACTGCTAGTTCTACGGATGGTGCCGGAATTGGTGGCGGCGGTTACGGCGCTGGCAGTGGCAGTGATATTACCATTAATAGTAGTTCTGTAACTGCTAGTTCTACGAATGGTGACGGAATTGGTGGCGGCTATGAATATGGAGGTTCTTGCAAAAATATTACCATTAATGGCGGCTCGGTAAAAGCCTCTTCTGTATCCGGTTCCCCAACAAACGAAGGGAAAGAGGTTTACTGTTGTACTATTGAAAATCCCGAAAATGCGAACGTAACAATCAAAACTGGAACAGGTTCTAGGGTATGGGATTGGAAGCCTGTAAACCATTCCTCTCTCGACCCTGATGACACTAATCTGTATGTTTGGCTGCCCAAGCTCGAAGACAATTCTACAAAAAGCAATTATATGATTACACTTAACCCAGAAAATGGTTCAGAATCTCGAACACGGAATTATTCATTCGACACCGTTACCAACACATTTAAAGCTGCTCAAGCTGTTAATGATTTTATATTTAAGTCCCCTGTAAATCTTACTTACAATGGTCAGCCTAAAGAAGCCTCATTAGAGTTTAAATTTAAACCTACACACGAAAATGACAGAACAATCTTATTGAAATATTATAAAGGTAAATACGAAAATATCAAAGATAACATTGATACAATCGAACCGCTCCAAGGTGCTCCTGTAAATGCAGGCACATATACCGTAAAGGCTGAGATAGGGGAAAGTAAATCCTATTTTGAACATAAAGGATTAGTAAGTTCAGAATGGACATTTACTATAAAAAAAGCTTCTGTAGCACCAGGAGCAGATTTTAATAAAACTTCTATATCCGTTCTATGGTCCTGTAAAAAGATCAGAGACATTACCAATCCTTTTTCGGCTGACTGGAAATGGGATAACGATGTTAATCCTGATCAGGAATTACAAGTTGGAAAACCCATTACAGCTACCGCAATTTACAATGGCGACGATAAGGGGAATTACGAAAAAGAATCTATTACTTACACAATCACCAGAAGTCAATGCACGCACGAACACACCGCCGGACGTTATTACTCCTCTCCATCCTGTACTTCCAGCGGATATAGCGGAGATACCTACTGCACAGACTGTAATGAAACACTTTCCTATGGTTATACCATTTCCGCATACGGCCATGACTATGACAACGGCGTTATCACTACAGAACCAACTACAGAAACTGACGGAATCATAACTTACACCTGTAAACGATGCAAACATCAGGATACAAAAAATCTCGGAAAGCTTGGTGACGGGGAACCTTACATTGAGGGAAGTTTCCAGAAGAAAAGCTGGGATACTGTTAATGATCTGATCAAGACATCCAAAGAAAAAGATACCATCTCCATTATCATGAATGGTGCCAGGACACTTCCTGCTTCCGTTTTATCCGGGATAAAAGGAAAAGATATTTCCCTGAATCTTGATATGGAGAATGGTTTCATCTGGAAGATTAACGGTACTTCCATTACAGCAGAAACACCTGCAGATACCGATCTTTCTGTTACAAACACAGCAGAATATATCCCGGCAGCATTATACAGCCTGATTTCCACAAACCAGAATGATTTCGGTTTCCATCTTGGAAGAAACGGAACTTTTGATTTTCCGGCTGTGCTTTCTGTAAAAGCAGATGCCTCCTGTGCAGGACTTATGGCAAATCTGTTCTGGTATGATGTTGAGAATGGGGTTCTGCAGTGTATCCAGACTGTAACTGTAGGCGGTGCATTTGAGGATAGCATTCCATATGCTGACTTTACCCTTTCCAAAGGACAGGATTATTTCATGGCATTTGGTACAGAATCCCTCAATGGCAGAGTTATTCACACAGACGGAAGTATCACAGATGAAAACGGTGCATACCTGCGACCTGCCGACACCAAGATTTCCAGCTACTCCATTGACAGAAACAAGCTTACTGTCAAACTTGCCAAAGGATGTGCCGGTGCTCAGGGTTATGACTTCGTGATCAGCAGGAAATCAGATATGCTTAAGACCGGTAAATTCAGCAAAACAGTTTCCTCAACCGGCAAGCCACAGGCATCTTTCAGATATCTGGCAAAAGGTACCTGGTATGTGGCAGCCCGAAGCTGGGTTCTGGATGCACAGGGCAATAAGGTCTATGGTTCCTGGACAAAGGTTAAGAAGATCAAGATCACTGTTGTCACACCACAGCAGCCAAAGATCAGGGATATTACTGTAAAAGGAAACACTGTGACTGTCACTTACACAAAATGCAAAAATGCCACAGGTTATGAAATCCTGCTTGGAAACAAATACAAAACCTCCGCAGGAGAGAAGTATCCGGTTAAGAAATATGTGAAACGTACAGAAGGCAAAAATACCGTAACTGTAACCTTTACAAACGTAAAAAAAGGCAACTGGTATGTGACAGTACGTTCCTGGAATAGAACCTCAAAGAACAAGTCCAGAGTTTACAGTCCATATTCCACAATGAAGAAATTCAAGACAAAGAAATAGGTTCTCTTTCTTAGATGTTACAGTGAAATGATAAAACATGATATCATCTGAATATAAAAGCAGAGCAGAAACAGTTTTAATGCTGTTTCTGCCCTGCTTTTGTCGATTTCAATGGAAATTTTTTACATTGCATTTTTGTCTTTCCGTCTGGGATTTTTATTAACTATTGGTTAGTTTTTTTCATTCCAGTAATCTGTTTTTTGCTTCAGATCAATATTTTTTACTGAAAAATACAGGATTCTTTTTCTGCTGAATCTGTATTTCGTAATTCTTTTAATGTTTTTACTACAGTATTGGACAGTATCAGGATCACCGGAATGTTGATCAACGCCATTACCCCCATTAATACGTCGGAGATATGCCACAGTAATGTCATTTCCATACCTGCACCCCAAAATACCGCCAATGCTGATACAATGCGAAATCCTGTCATAAATTTCCTGTCCGGTTGTTTTTTATGAATATAAGTCAGCAGATTGTCACAATAGAAACAATTTCCCAATAATGTGGTGAAAGCAAATAATACCATGGCGATCATGATAAAATATGGGCCAAAAGAACCAAGTGTCTTGTGAAGTGCTGCCTGCACCCATGGTGCACCCTGAAGTTCTTTTGCAGGTATCACACCAGATACCAGACACATCATGGCAGTTGCAGTACACAATAATAATGTGTCAATAAACACAGACAACATTTGTACAAGTCCCTGCTTGACCGGATGGCTGACTACTGCAGACGCTGCTGCATTTGGTGCAGAACCAATACCTGCTTCATTGGAATACAGACCTCTTCGGATTCCCTGCATCATGGCCGATCCGGCAAAACCGGCAAAAATGGCTTTAAAGTCAAATGCTTCTTTGAAAATCTGTGCCATGACTGACGGAAGCTGTCCGATGTTCAATACTACGACCAACAGAGATACCAGAATATATGCAATTCCCATAAATGGAACCAGGGTAGAGGTTACTTTCACAATTCTGTTACCGCCACCCAGCAGACACCATCCCATTACCAGTGACAGAATTCCTCCAATGATCCAGGGCGTAATCTCTGCATTGTAAAATGGCTGGCTGGCAAAGGTAGACTGAAGATTGTAAGAAGCCAGCATATTAAATCCAAATGCATAAGTCAGGATCATGGCTATACAGAAAACCACAGCCAATTCTCTGCTGTGCAGTGCTGCTTCTATATAATAAGCTGGACCACCATAACACCTGCCATCTTCCCCTTTTTTCTTATATATCTGTGCCAGTGTGCTTTCTGCTAAAGCTGATGCACTGCCAAGAATGGCAATGATCCACATCCAGAATACGGAACCTACACCACCGATGCAGATAGCGGAAGATACTCCCACAATGTTGCCTGTCCCTACACGAGATGCTGTAGAGACCATCAGTGCCTGAAAGGATGACACACTTTCTTTTCCCTCTGGCTTCTCCATTACAGCATTACAGGCTTTCCGGAATAAACGTACCTGCGGAAATCTGGTCCGAATAGTAAAATAGATACCGGAACCAATTATATCACAATCAGCAATTTGCTGTAAAGAAATGTGTTGATTGTGTCAATGATCGTTTCGAACATAAATTCTCCTCTCAACAGAAATTTTATCATAAGTTACTGTTCTGTACATGACAGATACATCGGGCAAAAAGCCCAGATTATTACTATGATACAATATTTTTGCTTCTTTGAAAAGGAAATCTTTCATTGCATAAAAATTACAGTTGGAGCTTTTTGATATAATTATCCCAAAAAATGGAAAAGTAATTCCTATCGAGATCAAGCGGGATAAGCTTACTTTGTCATTCCTGATACGGAATCCCCTAACACCAATGTACCTGCAATGTTGAAGGTATTCTATTTTCCACAGATTACAAAACCGAAAGAAAAATATGTTAAACTAAAGAAAATGCCAGAGGAGGAAATGCCTTATGATAAGAAAACAACTCTTAATCGGAATACTGGCAGCTATGACTGTCGCACTGCCAGCTGTCGGCATATATGCCGTTTCCGCAAAAGCCAGTGAAATCCAAATCAGCAATGAAGACACGGTGTCCGGTAATAAAGGAGCCAGTATCGACAAAGCCGTGACATTACAGAATTCCGTAAAAATGACAGACCAAATCTCTGCGGCAGTCAATGGAGAAAATATTATGTTCAGTCCCACAAGCCTTAATTTTGCGCTGGGCATGATTGCAGAAGGTGCAAAAGGAGAGACAAAAGAAGTTCTATGTAATTACCTGGGAACCGATGATTTTGCATCCTATGCAAAGGAATATCTGAACAAGATTAAAGAATATAATACTGAAGATGAGAGTTACGGATATAAGTCAAAATTAAAGATTGCAGATGCAGTCTGGGTGGATAATAATCTGACATTACAGGAAGAATTTAAAAATTCAGTAACGAACGGTTTTGGGGCTGAAGTGGAAAATGTAGATTTTTCCGCTGCAGAGAAAACATGCGGTATCATTAATTCCTGGTGTGACAAAAATACGGAAGGGCTGATCCCGAAAATCATAACCCCGGATCAGATCAATGATACTACCGGACTGTGCTTAACTAATTCACTGTATTTTGAGTCCGGATGGAGTGGAGAACCCTGGAATGTTTCTGATACAGAAGAGAAGTTTGGAAACAATGAAAAGACAAAATACATGACCTGTGCCGGAGACAGGTATTATGAAAATGATAAGGCAACAGCATTTGACAGGGAGTATGCAAATGGATTGAGTTTTGTCGGAATCCTGCCTGTCGATGAAGGCGATTTTACACTTGAGGATCTGGATATTGGTGGACTTCTGAAATCTCAGCCAGAGTATGACGAAGTACAATGTAAGATGCCAAAACTTGATTTTGAGACTACCGTCATCCTAAATGACATACTCTCAAGCCTGGGGCTTGATAATATATTTTCCAGCAACGCTGATTTCTCCGGTATTGCAGACAAAAATGTAAATGTAGATACGATACTGCAGAAAACAAAACTGGAACTGGATGAAAACGGCACGAAAGCAGCAGCAGTGACAGCAGTTATCATGGAATGTATGTCAGCTGTAGAGGAGAAAGAACCAGTTATAAAAAATGTGGAACTCACTCGTCCTTTTGCCTTCCTGATCTATGACAGGAGCAGTGACGAAATACTGTTTATGGGAAAAGTAATGACAGTTTCCTGATGAAAAGGGAGACTGTGAGAAAAAGTCTGTAAATAAGATTCTTCTATGATATGCAAGGGTGGCAAGCCTGAAAATCAGGCTTCTCACCCTTGTTTTATATATAACAGTTGTTGAATGGCATGTCAAGAGCAGGCGGTTTTCCGCCCGTCTTATTCGCCCGTTTATTCGTTACTCTGGGAGGCGTCCTTCGTACATAATACTCAGTTCACCATACACCTGTGCCCAGTTGCGGATCGTACTGGTCCATTTCTTTGTAGCTTCAAATGTGGCAAGATACAGTGCCTTTAATAGAGCTGTATCGCTTGGAAATACGCTTCTCTGGCGATTCAGTTTCCGGTAGGTAGAATTCAGGGATTCAATAGCATTTGTAGTATAAATCACTGTTCTGACCGTCGTTGAAAATTTAAAGATCGGCGAGATTGCGTCCCAGTTATCCTTCCAGCGCTTCATGGAATTCGGATATTTCGGTGTCCATTTTTCTGTTACACGCTCTAAGGCTGCCAGAGCTTTCTTTTCATCTGTGGCCTGATAAATGGTTTTCAGATCCGCAGCGAAGGCTTTTCTGTCTTTATCCGGGACATATTTCAACGTGTTCCTTACCTGGTGTACAATACAGCGCTGGTATTCCGTCTTTGGAAAAGCTGCTGCGATCGCTTCTTTGATTCCGGTTAAACCATCGGCACAGATGATTAATACATCTTTGACACCACGGTTTTTCAGTTCATTCATAACGGAAAGCCAGTATTTTGTGCTTTCGTTATCGCCAACACTGATGGTTAAAACTTCTTTTTTTCCTTCCGTGTTGATTCCCAGAATCACGTAAGCAGCAAGCTTTCGGATCACGCCATTATCCCTTACAGAATAATGGATTGCATCAATGTAGAGAATGGGATAGACCTCGTCCAGTGGCCGGTTCTGCCAGTCTTCGATCTGTGGCAGGATCTTATCAGTCACATCAGAAATAAAGCTTTCAGAAGTTTCAAAGCCATAAATATCTTCGATGGTTTCGGAAATCTGCCGGGTAGTCATTCCTTTGGCATACATGGAAATGATCTTCTGATCAATATCGGAAATATCTTTCTGACGTTTTTTCACAACTTGTGGTTCAAACGTTGATTTGCGATCCTGTGGCACTTCGATTTCCATCGAGCCATACCGGCTGTTGACCTGTTTCCGCTTATAACCATTGCGATAATCATCATTATCTGAGCGTTCGGATTTTTCGTAACCAAGATGATCATCCATTTCAGCTTCCATCATTTCCTTAATGGTGCCGCCTAAAAGATCCTTGAGCGCATCCTGAATGTCTTCTGCAGACTGGATATCGTACTCTTCCAGGAGCTGATGGATGATGTTTCGTTTTCCTTCTGTCATTTGTACTCGATGTACAGGTTTCTTTTGTTTTGCCATAATAAAAGGCCCTCCTAATGATATTTATTGTATCATAGAAGAACCTTATAAACATTATTTTACAGAAAAAGTTTCATACTCTCGATTGGATTGTATTCAGGGGATTGTTATAGTTGAAGCAGGTAAGTTACCTGCTTTAATTGCTGTTGCGAATATTTGTTTGGCTATGTCAGACACATAGTAACTTATGAAATTAATATGTATAAAGAAAAAGACAGCTTCATTACTGAAACTGTCTTTTTTATCTGGTGTAAAAATCTGCTGTAAGCTGTTTCTTTTTGTACTTTGGGTCAATCTCTTTTTGCACGAAAGGAATGCCTCGATACTTTTGTATTTTGACTATTTATCAGGTGTATTTAGTTCATGTATTTTATCTTTTGTATTTTGGAGTATTTCTGAGTTTTCATCCTTGGTGATATAAATTTTTTTCTCTTTGGCAATTCGATGATTTTCTCTTTTGTATGTACAAACTATATCATATTTTTCTACATTCGTCTACAAGTTTCAACAGAAATCAGTCAAAAACATTTCGACAGAATCCCTGCATTTTTTCGACATTCGGAGAGGAAATTGACAGATAAATAAAGATTGTCTGATTGCGGGAATCCATTTTCGCTGATATAATGTAAAAAATGTGTAATTATAGAAAGCAGGTTAATATTTTATGGAAGAAAAAGTAACAAAATGTAGTGTATCAAAGAAATGCGGAAGCTGCCAGTATCAGGGTGTTCCTTATAAAGAACAGCTTGCCGCCAAGCAGAAAAGGATGAAGAAGCTTCTTGGAAAGTTTGCAAATGTAAAACCAATCATTGGAATGGATGATCCCTTTTATTATAGAAATAAAGTTCATGCAGTATTTGACAGGGATAAAAAAGGTAATATTATCTGTGGAACCTACGAAGCGAAAACACATAAGGTTGTTCCGATAGAAGAGTGCATGATCGAGGATAAGATCAGTCAGGAAATCATCCGTACAATTCGGGATATGCTGAAATCTTTTAGAATCAAAACATATGATGAGGACACAGGATATGGACTTTTGCGCCATGTGCTGGTGAGAAGAGGGTTTTTCACAGATGAGATCATGGTGGTTATTGTGATTGGTTCCCCGATCTTTCCTTCAAAAAATAATTTTGTGAAAGCTCTGAGAAAGAAATACCCACAGATTACAACAGTTGTGCTTAACGTCAATGATAAGAAGACCAGTATGGTACTGGGTGAGCGTGATATCGTCATTTATGGAAAAGGATATATCCGGGATACGCTCTGCGGATGTACATTCCGCATTTCTCCGCAGTCTTTTTATCAGGTAAATCCTGTACAGACAGAAATTCTGTATAAGACAGCAATTGAATATGCGGGGCTTGGACGAAAAGAAACAGTGATAGATGCATACTGCGGAATAGGAACAATCGGACTTGTAGCTGCAAAGCGGGCAAAGAATATCATTGGTGTGGAATTAAATCCGGATGCAGTCCGCGATGCCAGAATCAATGCAAAGGAAAATAAGATTACAAATGCACGTTTCTATCAGGGAGATGCAGGAGAATTTATGGAAAATATGGCAGAAAACGGAGAACATGCAGATGTTGTGTTTATGGATCCACCACGTACCGGCAGTGATAAAAAGTTTATGTCCTCTGTTATCAAACTGAATCCATCAAGAATCGTATATATCTCCTGTGGACCGGAAACACTGGCAAGAGATCTGGAGTATTTGACAAAACATGGCTATGATGTGAGAAAAATACAGCCGGTAGATATGTTCAGTTTTACAGACCATTGTGAAAATATTTGTCTTTTGACGAAAAAATTTGAGAAACAGACGAAAAATCAAAACGAATACAAATACTAAAAGAATATAAATACCAAAAGAAAAGGAAGGTTTCATGGAAATAAGAAAAGCATCAGTGCAGGATCTTGGGCAGATCATGCAAGTTTATGATAAAGCCCGCAAATTTATGAGAGAAAATGGCAATGCAGAACAGTGGGGTGAAGATTACCCCTCAGCAGAACTGATAGAGCATGATATTGATAAAATGTATCTGTGCATGTCAGAAGGGCGGATTGCCTGTGTTTTCTATTATGCGGCGGAAGAAGATGAAGATTATAAAGAAATTAATGGAAAATGGCTGAATGAAGAACCCTATGGAGTAGTTCACAGGGTAGCATCCACAGGAATAGTAAGAGGAGCCGCATCATTCTGTCTGGACTGGGCCTATGCTCAGACACTGAATCTCCGTATGGATACATACAGCGATAACATCCCCATGCAGAAACTTCTGGAAAAATGCGGATTTCAGTACTGCGGTTCATTTGAACGTCTGGGAATGGATAAATGGATGGCATACCAGAAAATATAATAAACAAGTCCCTATCTGTTTCAACTGTAAGAGACAGATGGGGACTTTAAGGTTATTGATTGCTGTAGTTAGAGGTATCCATCAGAAGAAATCCGGTCTTTTACAGATTCTCAACAATCTGGCGTGCTACATATACACCGCTTGCAGAAGCATGGGACAGGGAATGGGTTACACCGCTTCCGTCTCCAATGATATACAGGCCTTTGTATCTGCTTTCCAGATTTTCATCAATATCAACTTCCATGTTATAGAACTTAACCTCCACACCATAGAGGAGGGTGTCGTCATTAGCTGTCCCGGGAGCGATTTTATCCAGAGCATAAATCATTTCAATGATTCCGTCAAGGATACGTTTCGGGAGAACAAGACTCAGATCACCGGGAGTAGCTGCGAGAGTAGGTCGTACCATACCTTCTTCGATACGTGCAACCGTACTCCTTCTTCCGCGCACCAGATCGCCGAAACGCTGTACGATCACTCCGCCGCCCAGCATATTGGAAAGACGGGCAATGCTTTCGCCATATCCATTACTGTCTTTAAATGGCTCGGAGAAATGTTTGGCTACCAACAGTGCGAAGTTTGTATTTTCTGTCTGTTTGGACGGATCTTCATAGCTGTGGCCATTTGCTGTGACAATGCCGTTTGTATTTTCGTTTACAACGATGCCATAAGGATTCATACAGAAAGTCCTCACATTATCTTCGAATTTTTCTGTTCTGTAGACAATCTTACTCTCATACAGTTCGTCTGTCAGGTGTGAGAAGATAACAGCAGGAAGTTCTACACGTACACCCAGGTCTACCCGGTTTGATTTGGTTGGGATATCAAGTTCTTTACAGATCTGTTCCATCCATTTGCTTCCGCTTCTGCCTACGGATACAATGCATTTGCTGCAGTCAGTGGTATCATTCTTTGTGATGATACGGTATCTGTCTTCAAGTACTTCCAGACGTTCTACAGGAGTGTTGAAATGAAAATCAACATGCTCTTTTAATTTTGCATATAAGTTCTCAAGAACCACATAGTTAATGTCTGTTCCCAGATGACGTACGGAAGCATCCAGAAGCTTTAATTTGTTCTGCATACAAAGTTTTTTGAATTTGGTTCCGGCTGTAGAATACATTTTTGTGTCCTGTCCGCCGTAGGCAACATTGATCTCATCTACGTAACGCATCAGGTCAAGAGCGTCTTTCTTTCCAATATGTTCATAAAGTGTTCCGCCGAAATCATTTGTGATATTGTATTTGCCGTCAGAGAAAGCACCGGCACCGCCAAAGCCGCTCATAATGGCACAGGTTTTACATTTGATACAGGTTTTTACTTTGTCACCATCAATTGGGCAATGTCTTTTACTGAGAGGATTTCCAGCCTCAAAAACAGCAATCTTTAAATCGTTATTTTGCTTCATCAGTTCATAGGCAGAGAAAATACCGCCAGGTCCTGCGCCGATGATCACTACATCATATTTCATATATACTACGATCCTTTCAGGTAAAAATATTTTGTAAATCTGCAGCAAGTCTCCTGAACGCACTATTTAACTGATAAATTGCGAAGCGGATGATATTATGCGCCTGAAGAGAATGCCATAGATAAGTCTGCGTTACTGAGAACGAAGGAGACAGTAATAAGTATATCATAAATAAATGAAAAAATCTTATGTTTTTGTGAATGGACTTATAGGATAACATTATAAATAATGTTTTAACCGAATCAGGTAAGTCCCCTGTGGAGATTGCGGGAATGATTTTTCAGACACGCTCTAGCATCATGAGAAAGATAAAAAGAACAAATAGTTCTATAAAAGGACACAACTACATCATATTGATATTGAACCCGAAAAAATTATTTTTCCTCAGGTTCAGCATTATCCGGAATGTGTTCTACAATATCACCGAAATCGCAGTCAAGGATTGAACATAAGATATCAAGACTGCGGATTTCCACATTTTCATTATGACGGAGTTTATCCAGAAAAGAAGTGCTTATGCCATAGTGAGTGTACAGGGCATACTGGCTGATTTTCCGCTCCTTCATAGTCTTCCATAATTTTCTATAGCTTATCATATGTAATAACCGTCCGATTTGTTCTTGATTCATATTTATTATCGGGTTAAAATAGGTCTTGTAACAGTGTCTTTATAAAGACACTATTGAGAAGGAAAGTGATATAATGAAGACGATCAGAAAGATAATGGAAGGCGTGGCCGCAGCCTGCATATCAGTGGCAATGTATTACTGCTTCCTGAGTGGAGCCCCTGCCGGGGGAACAGAGAGAACTGTTTATATGATCCTGGATGGAATATTCTGTATTTCTGCCTGGGTGGCAGGAGTGGGGATATTATGGTATGTGAGATGGCTTCGCAGACGGAACAAAGAACTGGAAAATATGATAAAGATTTTGCTTAAAAATGCAGACAAACTTGACAAATAGGAAATTCTGCCATACTATAAAAACCAACGAAAACGAAAGGGGAATCCTGCAAAATGAATAAAAATGTCATCAAAGCCGCACTGTTAGGATTTGGAACAGTAGGAACAGGTGTATATAAGGTACTGAAGAATCAGGAAAAGGAAATGTCGGCCAAGATTGGCTGTAAAGTTGAGATAAAGAAAATCCTTGTGAGAAATATAGAGAAGGCAGCAGCGAAGATAGAAGACGCCTCATTGCTCACCAGCCAGTGGGATGAGATTATAAATGATCCGGAGATTGAGATTGTGATTGAACTGATGGGTGGGATTAATCCTGCAAAAGAGTATATCCTTTCTGCATTAAAAGCCGGTAAGCATGTAGTCTCTGCAAACAAGGATCTGATCGCAGTACATGGTCATGAGCTTCTGGATGCGGCACATGAGAGTAAAGTGGATTTTCTGTTTGAAGCAGCAGTAGCAGGTGGTATTCCGATCATCAGACCATTGAAACAGTGTCTGGCAGGAAATCACATGACAGAAGTTATGGGTATTGTAAACGGAACCACAAACTTTATTCTGACAAAGATGACTCAGGAAGGTATGGAGTTTAAGGATGCCCTGGCACTTGCAACAGAACTTGGATATGCGGAGGCTGATCCGACTGCTGATATCGAAGGTCTGGATGCAGGACGTAAGGTAGCGATCCTTGCATCTGTGGCATTTAACTCACGTGTGGTATTTAACGATGTATATACAGAGGGAATTGCCAAGATCACATCAAAAGATATTCATTATGCGAAAGAAATGGGACGTGATATCAAGCTTCTGGGTGTTGCAAGAAACGAAGCAGACGGAATTGAAGCATATGTGTGCCCGATGCTGATCCCCAGTTCCCATCCGCTTGCAACTGTAAATGATTCCTATAATGCAGTATTTGTCCATGGAGATGCAGTGGAGGATGCCATGTTCTTCGGAAGAGGAGCAGGAGAACTTCCTACAGCCAGTGCAGTTGTGGGTGATGTATTTGATATTGTGAGAAATATTCTTGCAGGATGCTGCGGCAGAATCGGATGTACCTGTTACAAGAATATCCCTGTTAAGAAAATGGAAGATACACATAACCGTTATTTCCTCCGTCTCAAAGTAGAGGATCGCTGCGGTGTTCTTGCCGAGATGACTGCTATTTTTGCCAAATATCAGGTCAGTGTTGCACAGATTATCCAGAAAGATACCAAGGTGGAAGGGTGTGCGGAAGTAGTTGTGATCACTGAGAAGGTAAGAGAAGGTGATTTTAGAACTGCCATCGAAGAACTGAGAAACAGGGATTCCGTAAGAAAGATTTCCACGATCATTCGTGTATATGGAAAATAAGTTACTGTTCTTTTCATATATTATAGTAATGAAAATGAAACAGATACAAAAAAAGAATTGAAAAATCCTGAGATTTTGATACTATATAAGAGATGTCAGATATAAAAGATTTATTGTGCAGAGATGATCAGTTTTCTGCTCCTGATATCAGCAAAACAGTTATCAATTATGAATAAACATAAAAGGAGAACATTATGAGCAAAAAACCAACCGTATTAATGATTCTTGATGGATATGGTCTGAATGACAAAAAGGAAGGAAACGCTGTATATCTGGCTAAAACACCGGTTATGGACAAGCTGATGGCAGAATATCCATTTGTAAAAGGAAACGCAAGCGGACTGGCAGTAGGTCTTCCGGACGGACAGATGGGTAATTCTGAAGTAGGACATATGAATATGGGCGCAGGCCGTATCGTATATCAGGAACTTACCAGAATCACAAAAGAAATCCAGGACGGTGATTTCTTTAAGAATGAAGCTCTTCTTGCAGCAATGAAGAACGCAAAAGAGAATAATTCTGCAGTACATTTCATGGGACTTCTTTCTGATGGTGGTGTGCACAGTCATAATACACATCTTTATGGATTACTTGAGATGGCTAAGAGAGAGGGCGTTGAGAAGGTTTACGTACATTGTTTCCTTGACGGTCGTGACACACCTCCTGCATCAGGTAAAGAGTTTGTAGAGGCTCTTGAAGCAGAGATGAAGAAGATCGGTGTAGGTGAGATTGCTACTGTTTCCGGACGTTACTATGCGATGGATCGTGATAACCGCTGGGATCGTGTAGAACTTGCATACAATGCTCTTACAACAGGAGAAGGCGTAAAGGGAACAGATGCACCAGCAGCAGTTCAGGCTTCTTATGATAATGATAAGACAGATGAGTTTGTTCTTCCTACAGTTATCGAGAAAGACGGACAGCCGACAGGTGTTATATCTGATAAAGATTCTGTTGTATTCTTTAATTTCCGTCCTGACCGCGCTCGTGAGATCACAAGAGCATTCTGCGATGATGATTTCCAGGGATTTGAAAGAAAAGCAAGACCACAGGTTACTTTCGTATGCTTCACAGATTACGATGATACCATTCAGAATAAACAGGTTGCATTCCACAAGGTTCAGCTTCACAATACATTTGGTGAGTATCTTGCAGCACACAATATGACTCAGGCGCGTATTGCTGAAACAGAGAAATATGCACATGTTACATTCTTCTTCAACGGCGGTGTGGAAGAGCCGAACAAAGGAGAAGACAGAATTCTGGTTAAATCTCCGAAGGTTGCAACCTACGATCTTCAGCCGGAAATGAGTGCACCCCAGGTTTGCGAGAAACTGGTAGATGCGATCAAATCTGACAAATATGATGTGATCGTGATCAACTTTGCAAACCCGGATATGGTTGGACATACAGGCGTACAGGAAGCTGCCATCAAAGCAGTGGAAACTGTTGATGAATGTGTTGGCAAAGCAGTAGAGGCTCTTAAGGAAGTGGACGGACAGATGTTTATCTGTGCTGACCATGGAAATGCAGAACAGCTGATCGACTATGAGACAGGTGCTCCGTGGACTGCACATACAACAAATCCTGTACCATTTATTCTTGTAAATGCAGATCCGAAATATACACTGCGCGAGAACGGATGTCTTGCAGATATCGTTCCTACACTGATCCAGCTTATGGGAATGGAACAGCCTGCGGAAATGACAGGAAAATCACTTCTTGTAGAGAAATAATATAATACAAAAACTGTGAGAACTGCTTTGCAGACATCAGCAGTTCGTGATATTGACGAAACCCTCTGACACAAATCAGAGGGATTTTTTGTTTGATTTTTTGGTGATTATGTAGAAAATCATGGAATTAAAAAACACATCTTGAAATGGAAAATTTTTTCAACTATAATCGCTCTGATATCTGATAAAACAGATGTCGGAAACAGCAAATAAAGAGGATTAAAAAAGGATTGGGAGGGTTTATTGGAATGCAGACAGACATGACAGTTGGGAAACCAATGAAGATGATACTTGACTTTACGATACCTGTATTTATAGGTAATGTATTCCAGCAGTTTTACAACATGGCAGATGCCATAATCGTAGGAAAATTTGTAGGAACAAAAGGGCTGGCAGCGGTTGGTTCAACAGGAACGATCATGTTTCTGATCATAGGTTTTCTTACGGGACTGACAGCCGGTTTTACAGTCTGACCTCACAGAAATTCGGTGCGGGAAAGATGGATGAGATGCGCCAGTCAGTGGGAAATGCGGCGTTACTTTCAATTATCATATCGGTTATAATGACGGCTGTCAGTATGGTGGGGATGCACTCGCTTCTGACATTAATGCATACACCGGAGGATATTTTTCAGGATGCATATACCTACATTATGATCATATGCGGAGGTATTTTTGCACAGGTATTATATAATATCCTGGCCAGTATTCTGAGAGCACTGGGAAACAGTAAGACACCCTTGTATTTCCTGATTCTGGCGGCACTTTTGAATATAGTACTTGACCTGACGTTTATTATTGTTTTCCATATGGGAGTCGCCGGGGCTGCCTGGGCAACGATCACAGCACAGGGAGTATCCGGAGTGCTTTGCCTGATTTATATCATAAAATGCGTACCGGAATTGAAACTGAAGGCAGATGACTGGAGATTTCGTTCAGAGATTGCCAAAAAAGAAATTCTTGTGGGCATTCCCATGGGACTGCAGTATTCCATCACTGCGATCGGAACCATGATGGTACAGTCTGCGCTGAATATTCTTGGTTCCTATGCAGTAGCGGCATTTACGGCAGGAAATAAGATTGAGAATATTTTTACCCAGGCATATGTTGCAATCGGAACAACAATGGCAACATATAATGCACAGAATATAGGAGCGCGTAAACTGGACAGAGTCAGACAGGGATTTAACAGTGCGCATATTATAGGAATTACCTATGCCATTGTTACAGGTGTGATTATTTTCTTCTTTGGCAAATATTTGTCTTATCTGTTTATTTCAGATAATGCCGCAGAAGTCATTCCTATGGTTGATACTTATGTGAAATGCGTGGCAGTATTTTTCATACCACTTCACTTTGTCAATGCACTCAGGAATGGTATCCAGGGCATGGGATACGGACTGCTTCCCATGCTTGCCGGTGTTGCAGAACTGGCAGGACGTGGAATCACTGCTATGGTCGCGGCAGCTCATAAGAGTTACTTTGGAGCATGTATGGCCAGTCCGATGGCATGGGTGCTTGCCGGAGGACTTTTGATCGTCATGTATTTCTATGTGATGAAGGATATGAAACGCAGACTTGGCCTGTAAAAATAAGAAAAATCACAAGGGATTTGCCAAAGAAAACATTTTTCGGGGATATTACCTGCAAACAGTAATAAAAAAATGAGAAAAAGGTGAATAGTAGGTGCAAATTGGAAGAATTATGTTATAATGAAACATGCAGCGCAGGTTTATGTGATCAGTACATAAACTCTGTGTATTGTGAAGCGTATTATTAAGAATTATAGCAAGCCTCTTAATTAACCGAATCAACAGTAATATGATTCAGAAGTAATAGGCTTCAGGAAAAATGAACGGTAACATTTATGTTGAGGAGAAAATAGATGGGCAACAAAGAGGAAAAAAACAACACAGTCCCAAATGGCAGTACGGAAACAACTGGCAGACGCCATAAATCCGCAAGACCGGGGAGAATTTCGTATGTACCGATCAGTGATGAAGATCTTGCACCTTATGAACCACCCGTTCGTAAGAAGCATAAAGGATTAAAAATTACAGGAATCGCAGTGGCAATGGTTATTGTAAGTGCCGGAGCCGCATATGCAGGTATGTCATATTATTATTCGGATAAATTCTTTGAAGGAACATCGATCAATGGCATTGACTGTTCAGGTAAAACTGCTTATGAGGCAGAACAGAAGCTTGCGAAGACAGTAGAGAACTATTCCATAGAGGTTGATTCCAGAAATCTGGATCCGCAGACGATCAGCGGAGATCAGATCGGCTATAGTTATGTTTCTGATGGAAGTGTTCTGAAACTTCTGAAAGATCAGAAACCTTATGAATGGATCAGAGGTTTTTTTGAAAAAGAAGAGCTATACAGCCGCTGAGAAAACGACTTACGATAAAGAAAAGCTGAAAAAAACAGGTGAAGGCACTTAACTGTGCACAGAAAGAGAATCAGGTAGCTCCTGAGAATGCATATGTCGCATATGGAGATTCGCAGTTTGAGATTGTTCCGGAGACAGAGGGAAGTAAGCTGGATTTGAAAAATGCTTATAACGTGCTTTCGGAAGCTGTTTCGGGAAATAAAACTTCGGTTGATTTCGACAGTGAGCCGGACGTGTATGTAAAAGCAGATATCACCAGCGACAATCCGGATCTGCAGGCGTCTCTTAATGCATGTAATAATTTCACAAAAGCAAGCATTACGTATACTTTTGGAGATGAAACGGAAACCCTGGATGGAAATACGATCAAGGACTGGCTGAATTTTGATGAAAAAGGACAGCTGATCATGGATGATACATCTTTCAGACAGCACATCGCAGATTATGTGGCGCAGCTTGCAGCGGCCCATGATACGGTGGGAACTGAAAGAGAGTTCCAGACAACAAGTGGGAGAACTGTCAGTGTATACGGTTCTGCATATGGATGGCAGATAGACCAGGCTTCAGAGGTTGCACAACTGACACAGGAAATCCAGTCAGGGACACAGACAACCAGAGAGCCGGTTTATTCTATGACAGCCAATGCACATGGTTACAATGATATAGGAAATACTTATATTGAAGTGGATCTGTCCGAACAGCATATGTATTTCTACCAGAACGGAGAAGATATCTTTGAGTCAGATATTGTTTCCGGTGATATGAGATATTCTGACCGTCAGACTCCGGCCGGTATTTATACGATTTATTATAAGAAGAGTCCGGATGTGCTCAGAGGTAAACAGCTGGCAAACGGTAAATACGAATATGAACAGCCGGTAACGTACTGGATGCCGTTTAATGGCGGTATTGGTTTCCATGATGCAAACTGGCAGCCATATTTTGGTGGAGATCGTTTCATGGAAGGCGGTTCGCATGGATGTATCAATATGCCGCCGGAGAAAGCAGCAGAACTTTATAATATTATTGACTGCAATATTCCAATCGTATGTTTCTATTAATATTGATCAGGAATTACTTTTCTGTAATCTTTTGATTGGAGGGCGTTAAACAGTTTTCTGAAAATAAAAACAGGTATGGATATTCCGGGATCATTGTATACGAAACAATAGTCCCGGATTTCTATAAAAAGAAAAAAGATTCTGTATGGTAAAATGCAGAGAGAAAGGGGAAGGTTATGAATTTTGATTCTTTAAACATCATACTGACAATTGCCGCTTTCGTAGTAGGAATAATGCTTCTGACAGGACATGGGGATATTTTCCTGAAAGGTGGAAACTCGGATATCAGTAAGAAGCTTTATGATGAAGAGAAGATGGCAAAAGCAAGTGGAGTTGCGCTTATTTTGATTGGCGTTGTTTCTGCTATAGATCTTTTTACTACAGCACTGGCCTTTAAAATAGCTTACATAGCAGCACTTCTGATCATTATTGTCGGGCTTGTGTGTTATTTGAGATTAAAATGTAAAAAATAATGAATAAGGCAAGAAGGATCGAGATACGGTAAAATGTGTACGGTCCTTTTTATTTTTATGTATTAGCGTTTTTTTCTGTTTTGTGATAAAATGACATACAGGCCAAAATCCAATTGCCACAGGTAATCTGAAATGAATTTTGGCGGCGTTACTGAGAATGGAGTGAACAGTAAATAAACGAGGAAAAGATAAATTATGGTACTTGAAGAGATTGTGCAGCCTCTGGTAAAATGGTACAGGGATAATAAGAGGATTCTTCCATGGAGAGATAAGGACAATGCTTATTATACATGGGTGTCGGAGATTATGCTGCAGCAAACCAGAGTGGAGGCAGTGAAACCCTATTTTCAGAGATTTATCACAGAACTCCCGGATATTCAGTCACTGGCGGAATGTCCTGAAGAGAAACTTCTGAAGTTATGGGAGGGACTGGGATATTATAACCGCGTTCGGAACATGCAGGAAGCGGCGAAAACTGTAAAAGATGAATATAATGGCAGACTGCCTGAAGATTATCAGGCACTTTTGTCGTTAAAGGGAATAGGAAGTTATACAGCCGGTGCCATTGCATCGATCGCATATGGGGAAAAGGTTCCGGCTGTAGACGGGAATGTACTGCGTGTGATTTCCAGAATTACAGAGAGTACGGAAGACATCAGCCGGCAGTCTGTCCGCAGAAAAATAGAACAGCAGGTTTCGCAGATCATGCCCTCAGATTGTCCGGGAGACTTTAATCAGGCACTGATGGAACTGGGAGCTGTGATATGTGTTCCCAACGGTCAGGCGAAATGTGCAGAATGTCCGATTGCATTTACCTGTCTGGCTCACAGACATGATAAAGAGGATATGATTCCTGTAAAAACACCTAAGAAAGCCAGAACACAGGACAACAGGACTGTGTTTATCATTCAGGACGGAGAATGCACAGCTATCAGGAAAAGACCTGAGAAAGGACTTTTGGCAGGCTTATATGAACTGCCAAATATTCAGGGACATTTAAAAAACGAAGATGCGCTTTTGTACGTAAAAGAGTTGGGACTTGATCCATTATATATAGAAGAACTTCCGCCTGCGAAACATATTTTCTCCCATATTGAATGGAGAATGCAGGCATACAGAATAAAGGTATCATCCCTAAAGACAACACAGGATAAAGAACTCATTTTTGTAAGTAAAGAACAGTCAGGTAAACAATACGCAATTCCATCTGCTTTTGGAGCGTATGCAAAGTATATCAAGGAGGAAAGAACAAGATGAAACTGTTAAGTATTGCGATTCCATGTTATAATTCCCAGGATTATATGGAGAATTGTATAGAGTCATTACTGGTGGGAGGAGAAGAAGTAGAGATTCTTATAGTAGATGACGGATCTTCTGACAGAACTGCCGAGATTGCAGATGACTATGCCAGGAAATATCCTACAATTGTAAAGGCAATCCATCAGGAAAATGGTGGTCATGGAGAAGCTGTCAATGCAGGGATCAGAAATGCTACAGGATTGTATTTCAAGGTAGTGGATAGTGATGACTGGGTAAATAAAGAAGCGTATGTACAGATTTTGAAAACTTTATATGAACTGCTCAGAGGTCCACAGACAGTTGACCTTCTGATCAGTAATTTTGTATATGAGAAACAGGGCGCAACCCGTAAGAAAATCATGCAGTACCGCAAATGCCTGCCGCAGGACAGAATATTTGGATGGGAAGAAGTGAAACATATGCCGAAAGGTAAATATCTTCTGATGCACTCCATGATCTATCGTACAAAACTGCTTCATGAATGCAATCTGGAACTGCCGAAGCATACATTTTATGTAGATAATCTATTTGCTTTTGAACCTCTTCCGTATGTAAAGAATCTGTATTATCTGGATGTGAATTTCTACCGTTATTTTATCGGGAGAGATGACCAGTCTGTAAATGAGAAAGTGATGATCAAACGTATTGACCAGCAGATCCGGGTAAACAAACTCATGGTAGATGCATATATCAACTGTAAAAATACAAATAAGCAGTTGAAAGCGTATATGTTCAGCTATCTGGATATTATTACAACTATTTCTTCCATTATGCTGATACGTGCCAATACAGAAGAGTCCCTTCAGAAGAAGAAAGAACTTCTGGAATATATCAGGACAGAGAATAAACAGGTATACAGAAAACTGCGTCACAGTCTTTTCGGAAGAGTCATGAACCTTCCGGGAAGAGGTGGAAGAAAAATGTCAGTGGCAGCCTACAAAATCAGCCAGAAATTCTATGGATTTAACTGATGTGTAAAAGCTTCACATCCGGATATCGGTTTTGGGAAAATATTTTATGAAATTGTTATAACTGTAAAAAAGCAGAATCTCTGAAAGACAAAAATGTATTTCAAAGATTCTGCGTTTTTTAAATCTTTCTAATTCTCGCTCTTTTTTCTCTTTACTTCTCTAAAGCAGACAGATTCAGAAGAAACGGAAACTCTTCTCGGATAAAAAAACCAGAAAGCCAAACAATGCAAGTGTTGCACCCATGCATACATCGATCACAGAATGCTGTTTCAGGAACATGGTGGACATGATGATCAGCGCGGTCAGGGTAAAGGATGCTGCTTTTATAAAGTTTTTTATTTCGCAGTGTTTCGCAGTTTGTAAGCGACATATGTATTGCAAGAGAGTTGAACACATGAATGCTGGGCAGGATATTCGTAGGAGTATCTGTACTGTACAGCCATTTTACTATATCTGTGAAGATATTGTCTCTTGGAAATTCGGTCGGACGTATGTGTTGAGCATTTGGATAAACATAGGAAACAATCAGGAAAACAGTCATTCCCATCATAAGATTAAATGCCAGCTGATAGTATTCATGTTTGTTTTTGTTAAAAAATATAAAATAAATCACAGCCAGGATCATGTATGGAAACCACAGCATATAAGGAACGATAAAGAATTCACAAAATGGAATCCAGTCATCAAATACTGTATGTACGATATGATAGCTGTGAACCGGTCTGTGCTCCAGGTAACTGAAGAGCAGGATATAAATGATGCTGTAAACAGCAATCACAAGTCCATGCCGGTATTTGGAAATAAAACGTTTCAAAATTTCACCTTCTTTGGAGAATTATTTCATACCATACCATATCATAACATCTTCATACTGCTTTTACAAATAAATTTTCTCATAAAGTATATAAAAATTTTATAAAAAAATTCTCAATAAAGTGTAGCGTTTTACAAAGTTTTAACATAAAGCAGAACAAAGATTTTACGGCTTTTTATTATACTGATATCAACTGAGCCGGAGAAATTATAGTGATTTTCGAAAATGTCATGTTGTTTCCGGAGATTGTATACTGGTTTCGGCTTATGGCATTCAGCAAATAATTGTAAATGGAGAACAAAAAATGATATATTTGGTAGAAGATGATGAGAGTATACGTGAACTGGTGATTTATACATTGAAAAGTCAGGGATTTGAAGCAAAAGGATTTGAAAGACCTTCTCACTTCTGGAAAGCCCTGGAAAAGGAAAAACCTGCACTTCTGCTCCTTGATGTGATGCTGCCGGAAGAGGATGGGATTTCCATATTGAAGAAATTGCGTATGCGTCCGGATACACGTAAACTTCCTATTATCATGCTGACAGCAAAAAGCAGTGAATATGATACAGTGGTAGGTCTTGACAGCGGGGCAGATGACTATATTCCAAAACCATTCCGCATGATGGAACTGATCTCAAGGATCCGCGCATTATTAAGAAGAACAGAAGATGACGGCGCAGAAGAATATCGGACAGGAAACCTTTATGTCTGCCCTTCCAGACATATTGCAACTGTAGATAAAAAGAATGTAAATCTTACATTAAAAGAATATGAAGTATTATGTCTGCTTCTGAAAACAGCGGAACTGTACTTTCCAGAACCCAGCTTCTGAATCAGGTCTGGGGGTATGAATTCGACGGAGAGAGCAGAACCGTTGATGTACATATCCGGACATTGAGACAGAAACTGGGAAGTGCCGGTGAACTGGTGGAGACAGTTCGTGGAGTCGGATATAAAATTAATATGAAATAAAGTTAAAGAATAACTGGAAACAGGAATTTATCTATGCTATACTTTTAAATATGAGAATTGCAGGAGTTGCAAAGAGCAAAGCAAAATAGCTTTTGATCCTGACATCTTAAATATAAGCAGATGCCAAAAATAAATGGACAGCTGCCCGAAATCAACGGTCAGGGATATCAGAAACCCTGACTGTAGATTTTTATAAGGAGTTATTTATTTTATGAAATCATTAGTAATAGCAGAGAAACCTTCTGTTGCCAGAGATATTGCCAGAGTACTTCACTGTACACAGAAAGGAAATGGTACCCTTGAGGGAAAAGATTATGTAGTCACCTGGGCACTTGGACACCTTGTTACTCTGGCAGATCCTGAGGAATACGATAAGAAGTATATGAAATGGGAAATGTCCACACTTCCCATGATGCCGGATCGAATGAAGCTGGTAGTTATTCGACAGACCGGTAAACAGTACAATGCAGTAAAAACGCAGCTGTACAGAAAAGACATAAACGATATTATAATAGCCACAGATGCCGGAAGAGAAGGTGAACTGGTAGCCCGCTGGATTCTTGACAAAGCGGACTGTCATAAACCAATCCGCAGACTGTGGATTTCTTCAGTTACAGACAAAGCTATCAAAGAAGGATTCGGAAATCTGAAAAACGGACATGAGTATGATAATCTGTACAGAGCAGCTGTGGCAAGAGCGGAAGCTGACTGGCTGGTGGGAATGAACGGTACAAGGGCACTTACCTGCAAATATAATGCCCAGCTTTCCTGCGGGCGTGTACAGACTCCTACACTGGCGATGATTGCGAAACGGGAAGAAGAGATACGGGCATTTAAGCCGAAGGAATATTACGGAATCACCCTGAAAGCAGGTGATATCACCTGGACATGGAAGGAACCAAAGAGTAAGAGCTTCAGAACTTTTAATAAAGAACGGGCAGAGGAGATTTCCGATGTTCTCAGAAATCAGTCTCTGGAAGTAACTTCCGTAACCAGCAAAGAGAAAAAATCCTTTGCACCGGGTTTGTATGACCTGACCACACTGCAGAGAGAGGCAAATCGGAAATATGGATATTCTGCAAAGCAGACTCTGAATATCATGCAGCGTCTGTATGAAAATCACAAAGTACTCACTTATCCGAGGACAGATTCCAGATATATTGGAAAGGATATTGTTCCTACAATTAAAGAACGACTGAGAGCCTGCGCAACAGGACCGTACAGAAAACCGGCAGGCGCACTGATGAATCAGCCTGTTCGTGCAAATGGAAGTTTTGTGGATGATAAAAAGGTCAGCGACCATCATGCAATTATCCCTACGGAGCAGTTTGTGCAGCTTGACCATATGACAAATGAAGAACGTAAGATTTACGATATGGTAGTTCGCAGATTCCTCAGTGTGCTGTATCCGCCTTTTGTTTATGAACAGGTGAGCATGGAGGGAATTGTTGCTGGAGAACTTCTTGCTGCCAGCGGGAAAGTTGTAAAAAGTGCCGGATGGAAAGATGTGTATGAAAATACGGACGACACTGAAGAGGATGAGGATACTGCTGACGATGCGCAGAAACTGAAAGATCAGAAGCTTCCACAGATGAAGAAAGGTGAGAGACTGCATATAGAGAATGTATCCATGAATACAGGCAGGACAAAGCCACCTGCAAGATTCACAGAAGCAACGCTTCTTGCAGCAATGGAGAATCCGGTGCGCTATATGGAGAGTCATGATACAAAGGCAGCGAAAACTCTCGGTGAGACAGGTGGTCTGGGGACAGTTGCTACAAGGGCCGATATTATTGAGAAACTGTTTAACAGCTTTCTGATGGAGAAAAAAGGCAATGAAATCCATCTGACCTCCAAGGCAAAGCAGCTTCTGGAACTGGTACCTGAGGAACTGCGTAAGCCGGAACTGACCGCAGACTGGGAGATGAAGCTTGGAAATATTGCAAAAGGTAAAATGAAACAGGAAACCTTCCTGAAAGAAATCAGGAACTATACCTGTGACATTGTAGATGAGATCAAAACCGGACAGGGAACTTTTCGTCATGACAATCTCACAAACAAGATCTGTCCGAACTGCGGAAAGAAGCTTTTGGCAGTTAACGGAAAGAATGCAAAGATGCTGGTATGTCAGGACAGAGAGTGCGGTTATAAAGAAACCCTGTCCAGAACTACCAATGCCCGTTGTCCCAAGTGTCATAAACGTATGGAAATGTATGTGAAAGGCAAAGAAGAGACATTTATCTGTGCCTGCGGCTATAAAGAAAAGCTTTCTGCTTTTCAGGCGAGAAGAGCCAAAGAGGGAGCAGGAGTTAATAAGCGTGATGTTCAGAAATACATGAGACAACAGCAGAAAGAAGCCAAAGAGCCGGTGAATAATGCATTTGCACAGGCACTGGCGGGATTAAAACTGGAATGATTAAATAAAGAAGGGAAGATAACATTATGGCAGTACAGGATGATCATATGATAAGAAATATTCAGGATGTAGGAAGGCTGATCGCAAAGCTTCTGCTTCATGAGCAGCAGCCCAATTACAAACTTCCTGAAAATAAGGAAGATTACACAGAGGCAGATAAGCTTTTTCAACTGTTATGAAGCTGGCAGAAGAAGGAAAGATCAATGAAGCAGAGAACGAATTGTACATGGGTATGGTTGAAGACGATGTAGATTATCTGGAACTGGCACTGACTTTTTATCTGTATCTGAATGATATGGATGGAGATTTCCTGGATGATAATGATTATTCCAGGGAGGAAGTTCTGGAAGGTATGAAAGATCTTGCTTCAGACTGGGGAGTTACAGGACTGGAGGCTTTCTGATGCGAAGAGAACAGACACTGGAAGAGATTTCAGACGGAAAGTTATATGATTCCAATGACATGGTAAAGGCAGACTGTCACGATTGCGAAGGATGCTGTGACTGCTGTCAGGGAATGGGAGATTCTGTGATCCTGGATCCATATGATGTACACAGATTATCTGTGGGACTTAAGAAGCCTGTGGAACAGCTTCTGCAGGAATGTCTGGAACTGGGAGTATCAGACGGCAATATCCTGCCTCATCTCCGGATGACAGGTGAAAAAGAACAATGTGTATTTCTGAATAAAGAGGGCCGTTGCAGTATTCATGCTGTCAGACCAGGCTTCTGCAGACTGTTTCCTCTGGGAAGACTTTATGAAGATGGGGGATTTAAATATATTCTTCAGATCCATGAATGTCCCAAAACAAACAGAAGTAAGATCAAGGTAAAAAAATGGATCGATACACCGGATCTGAAAAATTATGAGAAATTTGTCAATGACTGGCATTATTTTCTGCTGGATGTACAGGAAGTACTGTACAATGCTGAGGATTCAGACCTGATTAGAAATCTGAACCTCTTTGTGGTGAACAGATTCTATCTCAAACCATATGATCAAAATCAGGATTTCTACATACAGTTTTATGGGAGACTGAAAGAAGGAAAAGATTTGTTGGCACTGGCCTGAGTGTGGTTAAAAATGTACTAGCGATAAAAACCTTGCTGTACAGAACAATATCTGTATAAAGATATTTTCTGTACAGTAAGGTTTTTTTCACAAAGCATAAATGTTCATCTGACGATATGAGGTGTCAGATGACACAGATAAGACAGAAAAAGTATGCATCAGCAGATTTTCAATAGATTTTCAAAGAGAAGATCTCTTTTTCAGACATCAATTCTTCGAATCTGTTCAGGTTAAGATCTGAGTGTTCCAGTTCTCTTGAAAACTGATAACAGATACGGATCTGGTCATCCAGCTTAAACTGTCGATTGCTTTTCAGATAGGTTCCCACATTTAATTCATGGATGAACAGGGTGCACACAACTGCCATTTTCACCTTGGCGAAGATCTCATCATCATAAACTGCACCGCAGAAATAGGTATAGATCCAGTAAACAAGAAGCTGTTCCTCCTGAATCTGCCAGTCCGGATAAGAGAAATCAAATTCACTTTTCTGCCAGGAATAAAGATTTCCGGAGTCGGACTGCGGATCTGTATTTCTATTATACAGTGGAGTCAGACAATTCTTTAAGTATTCCTGCCATCCCGGGCGCAGAACCTCCATTTCCGGGACAACAGTTTTCCACATTTTTTTAAATAATTGTTCTGGTGTATTTACGCAGGCAGATGCAGCAGAACTGTTTTCTATGTTATCTGCATTTATACGAGAGTAAATTTTGCTGCAAAATCTGTCTCCGTATCCGGAATCTTCATGTCGTTTTCGTATTTCCTCCCATTTAAAGAGTTCATTTTTATTTACACATAACTGGAAATCATGTGCAGCTGCCAGAAGTTTCCACAGACGTTTCTGCATGGGTACAGTTCTGTCCTGGATGATATCTATAAGCATATCACGGGTGTCCATAAGCGCAGTGAACAGGAAATAATCAAAGTCATCATATACTTCTTCTTTTGTCTTTTTTTCTTTTGTGATAAAGTGTACCTTTTCTTTTTGGGAAAGTAAAATCCTTGCTGCCTCCGGACAGGAGAGCGACAGGGAAATCTCACGCAGACCTTCAAATTCTTCAATATGTCTAGGATAATTTCTGCAGGTTCTGCAGAACATTTCCGGTCCTGCTTCTGTGTAGATATCACACAGATTCTCTTCGTTGAGAAAAAGCACAGCGTCTGTTATACTGGCGGAAAAACATGTTGTTTCCAGTCAATATCATTGTGCAGGCGATTGCGGAACGGACCTTTAAAGTGCTGGTACTTTTTCAGTGTCTGATCGTCAATCACGATCTGCCATCCTGCGCAGCAGGTATCCGGACAGGCTCCTGCAATGCAGGAAAATTCTTTATAGTAGTTTGGAAATGTGTATTGCATAATGTTAAATAGTATCCTTTCATTTTTTTCTTAAGTTTGCGGTAAGTTCCCGCAGTCATACCACAGGATTTGCGAAAGCTCTGGGAGAGATAACTCTGAGAGGAAAATCCTGTCAGATGGGCAATGTCTGAAATTCCGTAATCAGTATTTTCCAGAAGCTCTTTACATACCTCAATCCGCTTTCGGTTTAGATAGTTCATAGGAGAAATCCCATAATATTTGGTAAATTCATGGCTGAGATAATACTTGTTCAGGTGGCTGATGGCAGACAGATGATCAAGAGAGATGTTTTCTCCGTAATTAGAATCAAGATATCGCTTGATATGTGCACATTCCCTGCTTGGATGTTGTGCTGTGATCAGTTCAAAAGGAGAATCTGTGATCCGCTGAAGCTGAAGGATCAGAATATTAAGCATATGTCTGCAGACTTTTTCGTACCCTTCCGATTGATTATCCAGTTCTTGAAACAGAGCATTAAAGTAAAAAAGCAGATCTGTTTTCTTTTTTCTGCAGTTAAAGATGCGATATTCTTTCTGATCATTAAAAGAGAAAGATAATCCGTCTACGCCCACTGTGAAATAGCTGAGAGGTGGGTTTCCTCTGGAAATTTCAGTGTGATTAATGTGAGGGTTAACAATGATCAGGTCATCTTTTGAAATAGGGTAGATTTCATCTTCAAGCAGAAATTCCCCCTGTCCGTCCCGCACATAAAATAATTCAGTGAATGCATGGGAGTGGGGAATGCTTGGCCAGTCACCTTCATAGAGGGAAGAAGATGCATTCAGAAGTGTGACCTCCTGTGGTGCAGTATCTTCAGGGCTGAAGCGAAGAGAATGTGTACTCATAAAAAAGTTCCTCCTCCATAATTTAGTGATTTTGTCTAATGCAAAAGAGT
>ENA-OQBL01000262-OQBL01000262.1-human-gut-metagenome-genome-assembly--contig:-NODE-262-length-30007-cov-5.478447_pt1 | contig 30007 bp, 35 predicted proteins | sample MGYA00242747_ERZ504553 | MGnify/ENA primary metagenome ERZ504553 (study PRJEB26092, sample SAMD00036240) | human gut metagenome | host: Homo sapiens | study: EMG produced TPA metagenomics assembly of...
ACCCGGAACTCTTTACCCCAAGTGGTCACGGTATGAGCCTCGTCAACCACTACCAGTCCGATGCGGCGTTCACCTACAAAATAACTGATATCATACGCCAACAATAATTCAGGGGAAAGATAAAAAAGGATCAACCTCCCCTTCACGGACACGACGATATACTTCGTTCTTTTGTTCAGGTGAAAGATCGGACGAAGCATACGCCACACGTTCATAGCCTAACTCCTGCAACGCCTCAACCTGGTCCACTATCAATGCTTTCAGCGGAGAAACCACAAGAGTAAGAAGCTTATATTCATTACCCAGATAAATGGCAGGGAGCTGAAACAACAATGATTTTCCGGCTCCGGTCGGAGCTGTCAGGAGCAAATTATGAGCAGACGAGTCACCCTTGATCCCTTTTTCGGCTTCCATAATGACCTCCTCAATTAATTGTCCTTGAGACAATTGCAATTTTTCCTTACCTCTGAACAAGTCATCATAAACTTCTAAATTACGGAAATCTTCATATCCGTACACTTCCTGCAAAAGGACTTTTACCGCTTCACGGCATTTAGACGGCAATACTCTTGCCACAATCTGTGACTCTATCATAAAAAAGAACTCTTAAATAACGGTTGTACCAACCTTAAAACTAATATCAGCGCAAATATAATCAAAAAAAAGCGAGAAGAATGAAGATTTCTTCGTCCTTCTCGCTTTTCCGAGCCTCTTGTCGGATTCGAACCAACGACCCCGAGATTACAAATCACGTGCTCTGGCCAACTGAGCTAAAGAGGCGGGGGTGGGTAAGCTTACTATATCGCGCCGCTACAACCAACTACCTTTGCTGCGATCAAGCCCTGGAGGATTCATCAGGAGCTGGCCGTATAGGACTTACCCATTTTTGTTTTGCGAGTGCAAAGGTAGACATTATTTTCAAAACTACAATACTTTCGAATACTTTTTTTGATTTTAGCAGAAAAAATACATTTTTCACCCATAACTATAGGACGGATTCCCGTAAAAGAAGTACTTTTGTGCACTTATTAATAAAGAATGACGAATTATAAACCGACTTTGCAGGAATGCGCCATGCGCTATGGTACGGGCATGGGTCTTTTATGGGCCTTCAAATTCATGCTCTTCCCGTTAGGATTGAGAATACCTTTCCTACAATTACTTTTTATAGTCCTGACTATAGGAGTACCCTTTTTAGGATACATATTTGCCAAAAAGTTCAGAGAACGGCATTGTGACGGAAGCATCACTTTTTCACGTGCGTTTCTATTCACTACCTTTATGTATATGTTCGCCTCTCTATTTGTAGCGGTAGTGCATTACATCTACTTCCGCTATATAGATGGCGGATTCGTATTCGAGGCATACCGTTCCATCTTAAACCAGTTCAAAGAAACTGCCGGAACCGAACTGACAACCTCACTGAACCAATTCGAAGAAGCGATAGATTTACTGTCGGGACTTACCCCGCTGGAAATGACATTTCAACTGATATCACAAAATATGTTTTACGGGATGCTAATGGCTATCCCTACGGCATTGATCGTGATGCGTAAAAAGAAAAATGAATAAAAGATGGATATATCTGTAGTTATTCCTTTGTATAACGAAGAAGAATCTTTGCCGGAACTATTCGCATGGATTCAACGTGTAATGGATGCCAACCGTTTCAGCTATGAAGTAATTTTTGTCAATGACGGCAGCACCGACCACTCCTGGCAAGTGATAGAGAAACTACGCTCGGAGTCGGACAACGTAAAAGGTATCAAATTCCGCCGGAACTACGGCAAGTCCCCTGCCTTGTATTGTGGTTTTGAAAAGGCGCAAGGTGATGTGGTGATTACAATGGATGCCGACTTGCAGGACAGCCCGGACGAAATACCGGAATTATACAGAATGATTACAGAAGATGGCTACGACTTAGTATCGGGATACAAGCAAAAACGCTATGACCCGTTATCAAAAACCATTCCGACCAAACTATTCAACGCCACAGCACGTGCCGTTTCAGGCATCAAGAACCTGCACGACTTCAATTGCGGACTAAAAGCTTATCGTCGTGATGTCGTAAAGAACATCGAAGTATACGGTGAAATGCACCGCTATATCCCCTATCTGGCAAAGAATGCAGGTTTTCCTAAGATAGCCGAGAAGGTAGTACACCATCAGGCACGAAAATTCGGTAAAACAAAATTCGGCGGATTAAACCGTTTCTTCAATGGTTATCTAGACCTCATTACTCTGTGGTTTTTATCCAAATTCGGTATCAAGCCGATGCACTTCTTCGGGTTTATGGGATCATTGATGTTTATTCTTGGTTTCATTTCCGTCATTATCATCGGAGCGAACAAACTATATGCCTTGTCACATGGTTTACCTTATATATTAATTACTGATTCTCCTTACTTCTATCTGGCCCTAACTTTGATGATTTTGGGAACCCAACTGTTTCTGGCTGGATTCATAGGAGAATTGATAGCCCGGAATGCTCCTGAACGCAATAATTATAAAATAGAGAAAGAGTTTTAAAATGAAGAAACTACCAGCCATTATCTTATTGCTCCTGATTACCGTAAGCACCTTGATGCAAAGCTGTGGGGAAAGCGATTGTCCGCTTACCACCAATTCCTTTGCCCATTTCGACTTTCTGGATGCAGAGACACACCAAGCTGTAAAATTCAGTCCGGCTTTTGACGTCACTGGATTTATCACCACCGATGTGATTGTACGTGACACACTGGAAGATGGAACTATTAAGGAAACCGTAGTAAAAGACTCATTGATGAATGACACGATATTCAATAAAGCGGAAAGCAGTATGAGCCTGCCTTTGAGTTATACATCAAAAAACTACCTACGTATTGCATTATACGGAAAAGATGCGTGACACTATCACACTCATTCACCAGAATATCCCCTACTTGCAGAATATAGAATGTGGCACCATGATGTTTTATAAAGTGGAAGACATTAAATACACCACCTATAACCTAAAATCTATCGAGATTGTAAATTCGGACATCAATAATGAAGAAAAAAGAATTTCAACATATATTACGTTGTTAACGCTACTGAGTAGTATGCTGTTGTACAGCCCCACACTGGCGGCACAAGCAAAAAAAAACAACCATAGAGGAAGAAAAGGTACCCTTCTATCAGGGAACTACTATCGGTGTAGATATATTTGGCCTAGGAAGCAAAATTTTTGGAGGTGACATTACAAGTACAGAAATCAGCGTGGAGGTCAATTTGAAAAACCGTTATGTCCCCGTAGCTGAAATTGGATATGGAACCACCGACACTACTGATGATGGTACCAATATACATTATAAAGCCTCAGCTCCTTATTTCCGCATAGGCATGAACTACAACTTCTTTTTCAAGAAGCCCTATCTGCCTGGTTTTCTATATGGAGGCATACGTTACGGATTCACCTCTTTTTCATACGATGTAGATGCTCCGACAATGAAGGATCCTACATGGGGATTTCCTGAAATACCTTTCAGTTATGACGGAATTAAAACCACAGTAACCTGGGCAGAACTGCTGGCAGGAATAAAGGTAAATGTGTACAAGAATTTCTACATGGGATGGTCACTACGTTACCGTATACGCATGAACATAAAAAAGGCGGAACACACCGAGCCTTGGTATATTCCCGGTTTTGGAAAAAACAACTCGACTAACTTAGGAGTAACATACAGTTTAATATACAAATTACCATTTTAACCAATGACAACTTTAGAAATATGGCTCCTTGCCATCAGTCTTGCTATGGACTGTTTCACAGTTTCCATAACAAGCGGAATTATCATGCGTCGCATTTGCTGGCGCACTTTTTTTATTATGGCATTCTTCTTCGGCCTTTTCCAGGCTGTCATGCCGCTTATCGGCTGGTTTGCCGCCAGCCGATTCAGTCACCTGATAGAGGATTATGACCATTGGATCGCTTTTGGGTTATTGGCCTTTTTGGGAGGGCGTATGATAAAAGAGAGCTTCAGCAATGAAGACAAACGCTGCTTCGACCCCACTAAATTAAAAGTGGTTGTTACGCTGGCTATAGCAACCAGCATTGATGCTTTGGCCATCGGTATATCATTTGCTTTTGTAGGAATAAACTCTTTCACTTCTATTCTTTCTCCTATTGTCATCATCGGCTTTACCTCTTTTGTTATCTCAACATTAGGAAGTCTGATAGGTGTATTTTGCGGCAAGCGTTTCAACCTGCGCATGGAATTATGGGGAGGTTTGGTTTTGATTATTATCGGCGTTAAAATTTTAATAGACATTTATTTCTTTCTTAACTAAAATACAGGTATGAATAAAAAAAAGTTAGCATGGCAATTGCCGTTTCTAGCAATTCTGATAATAGGAACAATTATTATTCTAAAAAAGCAAGCCCCTTTCCGTACGGATGAAGGCTTTGTATTCGGTACAGTATACAAAATCACCTACCAGTCCGAAGATAATCTGAAAGAAGAAATAGAAACTGAACTGAAGAAAGTGGACAACTCCCTCTCTCCTTTCAATCCGAATTCCGTAATCACCCGCGTAAACCACAATGAAAAGACGGAAGTTGACAGTTTTTTTCCGTACATGTATTCCATCTCTCAAAGAAAATATCCGATGAAACCCATGGAGCCTTTGATATCACCGTCGCACCTTTGGTAAATGCATGGGGATTCGGATTCAAAAAATCTACAGGAGTGGATTCACTGATAGTGGACAGCTTACGCCAAATGATAGGATATCAAAAAATAGATTTACAGAACAACCGGATAATGAAAAAAGACCCTCGTATAATGCTGGATTGCAGCGCTATAGCCAAGGGATTCGGAGTAGATGCAGTAGCAAGGCTATTGGAACGTAAAGGGATAAAAAACTATATGGTAGATATAGGCGGTGAAGTAGTGGTAAGAGGCAAAAATTCCAAAATGAACGCTTGGCGTATCGGCATAAACAAACCTGTAGATGACTCCTTGTCAGTAAACCAGGAGTTACAGACTGTGCTTGCCATTAGTGATGTAGGTATGGCAACATCAGGGAATTATCGTAATTTCTATTACAAAGGTGGAAAGAAATATGCACATACCATAGACCCACGCACCGGATATCCAGTACAACATAGTATCCTGTCATCCACTGTCATTGCAAAAGATTGCGCCAGTGCCGATGCATACGCTACTGCTTTCATGGTGATGGGACTGGACTCAGCCAAAGCATTTTTGTGAAGCACATCCTGAACTGGATGCTTATTTTATTTGCTCAGGCGAAGGAGATAAATATGAAACTTATTTTACAGACGGAATGAAGAAATTCATCATCAACGAGAAATAGACACCAAAGGAGCGTATCAAAATATCAAACAGCTACCATTCAAATGGAATGATACCGGAACTCACCACAGATTAATATCCATTCAACACAAAGCAGTTGGTTTCCAATAAAATATCTATGGTGAGTTCCGACATTATTATCTGTAAAAAAACAGCATATTACTGAGCTTTCTGAAACTGCTCTATCAATAAAGTCAGATTAGCAGTAAATAAACGCGCTGATATTGCCAACAAAATGATTCCAAAAAACTTACGAATAACATAAATTCCACCTTTACCCAAGAAACGTTCGATGCGATCTGTCAACTTCAACACCACATAAACCCAAACCATATTCAATATCAAGGCTACAACAATATTTACAGGAGCATACTCCGAACGTAGGGAAAGCAACGTAGTAAACGCTCCCGCACCAGCCAATAACGGAAAAACCAAGGGGACTAAAGTCGCTTCCTTGATAGGACCTTGATTCTTGAATATCTCGATATCCAGAATCATTTCCAAAGACATGAGAAAAATAACAAAAGCACCCGCCACGGCAAACGAAGCAATATCAACTTGAAATAACTTCAGCATCATATCCCCTGCATAAAAGAAACCTATCAATAAAGCAAAAGAAATGCCGGTAGCTTTATTAGCATTGACATTTCTCCCTTTCTGCTTAAGATTCAATATAATAGGAATAGATCCGATAATATCAATGACAGCAAAAAGCACAATAAACGCACTTAAAAATTCTTGAAAATCAAATGATCCAAACATAAACTCCTCCATTTTTTTGAAGCAAATATATTTATTTTTTATACAGTCCGCAAGTATTCTGCTTTTAAACATTAGGAGACGGTAAGAAACAATTAAAAAAAATAAAAGTTCTTCCACCTATAAATAATAAATCTCGTTTTATCGTTACCTTTGTATGTTAAACTATAACTTAACGAACAACAGAACTTATGGAAATTACAATGTATGATACACTTTTACAACTCCCTCTCTTCCAGGGATTATGTAAAAATGACTTCACCAATATCATAGGCAAGGTAAAGCTACATTTTCGTAAATACAACGCCGATGATATCATTGTGGAACAAGGTGCACCTTGCACTCAATTAATCTTTCTCTTAAATGGGGAGATAATCTCCCAAACAACCGATAACCGACATTCATACGCCTTATTTGAAACTTTTGGAAGTCCTTTCGTTATAGAGCCCTATTCATTATTCGGCATGCAAACCAACTATACAGCGACTTACAAAGCACGTACAGATATTAACATAGTTACCATAGACAAGTTATTTGTATTGAATGAACTGAACAACTACGAAATCTTCCGCCTTAACTATTTAAATATTCTGAGTAATAGAGCACAAGTGGCATACGAAAAATTATGGAACAGCCACATAGGTAATACAGAAGAAAAAATACTGAATTTTTTAGTGCTGCGCTCCATGAAGCCCGAAGGGAAAAAAATCCTTAAAATCAAAATGGAGGATTTGGCGAGTTTGATTGATGAGACACGAATCAATGTGTCAAAAGTGCTGAATGATTTACAGGAACAGGGATTGGTACAACTCAGCAGAAAGGAAATCTCCATTCCGGCGTTGGAAAAACTGACTGAAAAGAATAAATAATCAGGTAAAACCCCATAAAAATGAAAAGCATAGGCATTTCTGCTTGTGCTTTTTTATTTTTAACCTAACTATTTAATATACTTTGTTAAATAAGTAAATAGAATGAGGATAGTGATGCTTTTTTTAGCAAATTTGTAAGTCAAATAAAATAGTGCTATGACTGAAAATAAAAATCCATTTTTAAAACCCTATAACACCCCTCATGACACGGCTCCGTTCCATCTTATCAAGATAGAACATTATGAACCTGCCTTGTTGGAAGGAATGAAAGAACAAAATGAGGAAATTGATGCAATTGTCAATAATCCCGAAGCACCGACTTTCCAAAATACCATTGTTGCTTTGGAAAAATCAGGTGCGTTGCTAGACCGCGTAACTACTGTTTTCGGCAATTTGATGAGTGCCGAGACCAGTGACGAGATGCAGGAATTGGCAGAAAAAATGATGCCCGTACTGTCCGAACACAGCAACAACATCAGTCTGAATGAAAAATCTTTTTGCTTCGTATAAAAGCCGTATACGAACAAAAAGACCAGTTACAACTGAAAGGTGAAGACGCCCAACTGCTGCAAAAGACATACGATGGTTTTGTAAGAAGCGGTGCCAACCTGACCGGTGAGGCAAAAGAAAAGTTCCGCCAACTGAATACCGAATTAAGCATATTGACCTTACGTTTTTCTCAGAATCTGTTGAAAGAAACAAATAACTACGAATTGGCTTTGACGGAAAAACAATTGGAAGGATTACCCGAAAGTTCATTGGAAAGTTATGCTCAAACAGCAAAGGATAAGGGAAAAGAAGGCAGCATCATTACATTGGATGCTCCCAGTTTTGTTCCTTTCATGAAATATTGTGATGACCGTTCACTGCGCAGAGAAGTCTATATGGCTTATAATACCCAATGTACACACAATAACGAATACAACAATGTGGACATCATCAAGCAATTGGTAAACATTCGCATGGAACTGGCTCATTTACTAGGCTTCTCCACTTTTGCCGAGTATAAACTGAAAAAGCGCATGGCCGAAACGAGTGATGCCGTATACAAACTGCTCAACCAATTACTGGATGCCTATACCCCTGCCGCCCTAAAGGAAGTGGCAGAAGTTGAAGCATTGGCACGCGAAATGGAAGGCAATGACTTCCAGCTGATGCCATGGGATTGGGCCTATTATTCAGAAAAGCTGAAAAATAAGAAATTCAATCTGAATGAAGAAGAGCTGCGTCCTTATTTTGAGCTGAGCCAAGTAGAGAAAGGTGTATTCGGTCTGGCTACCCGTCTGTATGGCATCACATTTAAAGAAAATAAAGAAATTCCGGTCTATCATCCCGATGTAAAAGCTTATGAAGTATTCGACAAAGACGGAAGTTTCCTGGCTGTACTTTATACAGATTTCCACCCCCGTGCCGGAAAACGTTCGGGCGCATGGATGACCAGCTATAAGGAGCAGTGGATAGAAAACGGAGTCAACAGCCGTCCCCACGTATCCGTTACCATGAACTTCACCAAGCCATCGGCTGGGAAACCGGCATTGCTGACTTTCTCAGAAGTAAACACTTTTCTACACGAATTCGGACACGCCTTGCACGGAATGTTTGCCAATACCACCTATTCAACCATGAGTGGTACCAGCGTATATTGGGATTTTGTGGAGCTTCCATCACAAATTATGGAAAATTTCGCCACAGAAAAAGAATTTCTCAATACATTCGCCAGACATTATCAAACGGGAGAACCCATTCCTGCCGAACTGATCCAAAAAATTGTAGATGCATCCAATTTCAATGTGGCCTATGCCTGCCTGCGTCAAGTAAGTTTCGGCTTGCTGGATATGGCATGGTACACCCGCCGGGAAACATTTGACGGAGATGTCCGCGCTTATGAAAAAGAAGCATGGAAAAAAGCGCAAGTACTGCCCGGAGTAGAAGACACCTGCATGTCCGTACAGTTCTCACATATTATGGCGGGGGGATATTCTGCCGGATACTACAGTTATAAATGGGCGGAAGTACTGGATGCGGATGCCTTCTCCTTATTCAAGGAAAAAGGAATCTTCAACCAGGAAGTCGCTGCTTCTTTTCGGGAGAATATTCTCTCGAAAGGAGGAACGGAACATCCGATGACCCTTTACAAACGCTTCCGTGGACAAGAACCCAGTATCCATGCCTTGCTGAAAAGAAATGGAATCATCAACTAAAAAACCCAAACAATATGAAACTAAAGTCTATTCTTTATATACTAATGCTACTCCCTTTCTTATGGAGTTGCAACAATGAAGACGATGTAGAGGAAATCTTTGCAAGCGGCACATGGCATGTAGTGGATTTCTATGGTAAAGCAAATTGGGACAAACGGAACGGAGAGCCCAAATACAATGCAATGGCACACAATCCGGATAAGACTATCGCAACCGAAGGAAGAAAAGCCTTGGATATCATTCATGGTTTCAACATCACTTTCAAAGCGGATGGTACTTTTACAGGAAGCATACAAAATGGAACCATTGAAGGCACATGGCAAGCGGACGGAAAAGACCGGACAGTAAACATAAACTTTACCAAGACTCCGCCTTCAACAAGCTATAACAACGAGTTCATAGAAGCATTGAATAATGCAATATTTTATCAAGGTGACAGCAATGTTTTATTGCTAGCTCCCGAAGGGAAAAAAACTTATATTCAATTTGCACATAATAAGCAAGACTGAAATAATGGAAACGAAAGAAGAGAAACAACTCAAACTCGACAAACGATACATCCGCATGGCTAGTATTTGGGCGGAAAATTCATACTGTGAACGCCGTCAAGTAGGAGCATTGATCGTAAAAGACAAGATGATCATCTCCGACGGATATAACGGAACTCCTGCAGGATTCGAAAATGTATGCGAAGATGACAACGGAGTCACCAAGCCTTACGTACTACACGCTGAAGCGAATGCTATCACCAAAATAGCACGAAGCAACAACAGCAGCGACGGAGCAACCATGTACGTCACCGCATCTCCTTGCATAGAATGTGCCAAACTCATCATCCAAGCAGGAATCAAACGTGTAGTTTACTCAGAAAAATACCGTTTGGAAGACGGGCTTGATTTATTGAAACGCGCAAATATTGAAGTAATCTATATCAATTCCAATGAATAATAGCAAATAAAGATATGAGCAAAAATCGAACATCCCGTTTTATGCCGGTAATCGTTGCAGTAAGCATCGTAACCGGAATATTGATTGGAACTTTTTACGCCAACCACTTTTCAGGAAACAAATTAGGTATCATTAATACTTCATCCAACAAACTGAATGCATTGTTGCGTATCATTGACGACCAATATGTAGATACAGTGAACATGGGTGAACTGGTGGAAGATGCTATGCCGCAAATTCTAGGTGAGCTGGACCCCCACTCTTCTTATATTCCGGCAAAAGACCTGGAAGCTGTAAATTCTGACTTAAAAGGAAGTTTCAGCGGAATCGGTATCCAGTTTACCATCCAGCAAGATACCATCCATGTAAACAATGTCATCCAAGGCGGACCATCAGAAAAAGTGGGTCTGATGGCAGGAGACCGCATCATAGAAGTGGATGACAGTGCCTTTGTAGGAAAAATTGTCACCAACTATGAATCCATGAAAAGACTGAAAGGTCCCAAAGGCAGTGAGGTAAAACTTGGCGTTTTTCGTCCGGGAGAAAAAGAAACTTTACATTTCACCATTGTTCGTGGTGACATACCGGTAAAGAGTGTAGATGCCGCCTATATGCTAAATGACAAATTCGGTTACATAAAAGTAAACAAATTCGGTGAAACGACTTATCCCGAATTATTGATTTCATTAGCCAAGCTAAATCAGGCAAACTGCGAAGGAGTGGTCATCGACTTACGCGGTAATACCGGTGGATATATGGGTGCAGCAATTCAGATGGTAAATGAATTCTTACCCAAAAACAGACTCATCGTTTATACACAGGGACGCAAGTCTCCACGCGAGAACTATACATCCAACGGAACCGGAAGCAGCCAGAAAATGCCCATTGTCGTATTGATGGACGAAGGTTCGGCTTCTGCCAGCGAAATTTTTGCCGGAGCTATCCAAGACAATGACCGGGGGACAATCATCGGGCGCCGCTCTTTCGGAAAAGGGCTGGTACAACAACCTATCGACTTCAGCGATGGTTCAGCCATCCGTCTGACAATTGCCCGTTACTATACTCCGTCAGGACGCTGCATACAGAAACCGTATGTAAAAGGTAATGACGCAAATTATGAAATGGATATCCTGACCCGTTACGAACACGGAGAATTTTTCTCACAAGACAGTATCAAGCAGGATCAAAGCCAAATCTTTGAAACTTCTTTAGGCCGTCCTGTATATGGAGGTGGAGGTATTATGCCCGATATCTTTGTACCACAGGATACTACCGGCATGACTTCCTATTATCGCATGGCTGTTAATCGCGGACTGACCATCCAGTTTGCTTTCCAGTATACGGACAACCACCGTGCCGAAATGCAAAAATATGAAACAGAGGAAAGCCTGCTGCAATATTTGAAGCATCAGAATATTTTGGAACAATTCGCCCGTTTCGCTGAGAACAAAGGGCTAAAACGTCGCAACATATTGATGTATAAATCACAGAAACTGTTTGAAACAAATTTATACGGAAACATCATTTATAATATGCTGGGCATGGAAGCTTATATAGAATACTTGAACAAGAGCGACAAGACTGTCCTCAAAGCATTGGAAGTATTGGATAAAGGTGAATCATTTCCCAAAGCTCCCGAACAACCCATAGAACCAAAAGTAAGCGATGAAGGAACTAAAAAAATCAACTGCGCAAGCAGATAGCGCAAGAAAAGCGCCGTCACGGCATCACCGAATTAATAACGAAGTCCGCTGCTTTGCTTGAGAAACTGGAACAGCATCCCAAGTTTGCATCGGCCCGTACCGTTTTGCTCTATTATTCATTGGATGATGAAGTACAGACACATGACTTCGTTGAAAAATGGCACCGGCAGAAAACAGTTTTGCTGCCGGTAGTTAAAGGAGATGAGTTGGAACTTCGTATTTATACAGGCAGGCAAAACCTGAAAACCGGTGAGGCTTATCACATAGAGGAACCGACGGGAGAAGCATTTACAGCGTATGAGAAGATAGACTTCGCCATTATACCGGGTGTTTCTTTTGATGCCCGAGGCAACCGGTTGGGAAGAGGAAAAGGATATTATGACAAATTACTGCCTCTTCTTCATTCCTATAATATAGGTATATGTTATAACTTTCAAGTAAACGAAAAGCTGCCTGTCGAACCTTTCGACCGGAGAATGGATGAAGTCTGGACTGAGAATGGAATATTGAAATAGAATCTATCGTGATACGAACTGTTCCATAAGCTACTCTTACACATTACACTTCTTCAAGTGCGGACTTTACGAGAAAGATAAGAAAAATCCGTCAAAATCCGCACCTGACAAGAAGTATTGCAGGAAACTTCGGGGATACCAAAGAAACAGCAGAAGACCATCCTGTCAACGGAAAATAATATTGACTATCACTTGTGCGCCGACCTGCTTATTCAGATTTTTCACCAATAAATCACGCCCCATCATCAACTCTTGACGAAGCACGGATGAAGTGAGATGTACATAAAGAATTTGATTCTTAATATAAAGATTACTCGTATATTTAGTAATGGCAGGTCCCACCACATCTTTCCATGCCTGTATCAGACGATACTCGTTCAGTGGCGCCTCCAAAGCATTCTGCCGGAAGAATTTCCGAATCATTTCCCCTATTTGTTCCGCATCATTACGTTTCATTCAGCCATTTCCTTTCTTTCTGTCACTTCTCCATCTTCTACAGCAAAGACTTTGTATTCTCTTTCTATCTTCTTCAATATTTTATCCAAATGATCCCGATTGGTATCCGTAATGAAAATCTGCCCGAAACGATCTCCGGCTACCAGTTTTACAATCTGTTCCACACGAAAAGCATCCAGTTTATCAAAAATATCATCCAACAACAATAAAGGAGTAGTATTGCCGCCCGTTTTCTTCAAAAAGTCAAACTGAGCTAATTTCAAGGCGATAAGATAAGTTTTGTTTTGTCCTTGTGACCCCTCCCGCTTTATCGGAAAATCCCCCAACTGCATAATCAAGTCATCTTTATGAACTCCCTTCAACGAATATCCCATTACACGGTCGCGCCGACGGCTCTCCTTGATAATATCCAGCAATCCCCCACTCATAGCATGAGATTCATACGCCAGATTCACTTTCTCTTTATCTTGAGAGATATAAGAATAAAAAGACTGGAAAGTAGGTATAAACTCAGCAATAAACTCACTACGCTTCTTAAAGACGACCTCACCCGCAGATGCCATCATCTCCTCCCATACCAGCATTAATTCCTCATCGAATTCCTGTTCCGATTTCAACAAAGCATTACGCTGCGTCAATGCTTTATTATAACGTATCAGCGCATCCAAATATTCCTTATCATATTGCGATATCACCACATCCATAAAACGACGGCGCCCGTCACTACCTCCTGCAATCAGCTCCGCATCAGCAGGAGACACCATTACAAGGGGAATAAAGCCAATATGATCCGATAAACGGTTATATTCCTTTTTATTCCGCTTGAATTGCTTTTTCTGACGACGTTTCAATCCACAATATACCTCTTCCGGCTCACCTTGGTCTGTTTCATAGAAACCCTGAATTACAAAGAATTCTCCTTCATGACGGATATTTTGCGAATCAATAGGATTAGTGGCACTCTTACAAAAAGAAAGATAATAAACCGCATCCAGCAAATTTGTCTTCCCCATACCGTTTTGTCCGATAAAACAATTCATCTTCGGCGAGAATTCCAATTCCGCCTGCTCCAGGTTTTTATAATTCAATATCGAGATGCGTTTCAGTATCATAGAACTTCTATTTAATTGAGGATACAAAATTAGAGATAAAAACGAGAAAAACTAAAAAAATATGCCCGTAAATTTCATTAATACATAGAAATGAACTACTTTTGCTGACCGAAAAAGAATATCCGAAAAATAATAAAAAAGTAAATATAAAAATGGCAGAACAAAAACACACTCAGGACCCATTAGATATGGAAGAAGCACTGAGTACCTCAGAAGCATTCCTTATCAAGTACAAAGGAAGAATCCTTGGAACTATTGCAGCAGTAGTGATTATCATAGCTGGTTTCATGGGATATAAGCATTTTATTTCTGACCCCAATGAAGTAAAAGCATCAGAAGCTTTATTTAAAGGAGAACAATATTTCGGAGCTGATAACTTTGAAACCGCATTGAATGGTGACAGTATCGGTTACAAGGGTTTTCTGAAAGTAGCAGATGAATTCAGTGGAACCGCTGCTGGTAATTTGGCCAATGCTTATGCAGGTATCTGCTATGCACAGTTGGGTAAATATGAAGATGCAGTGAAATATCTGGATAAATTCAGTGCTAAAGACCAGCTGGTGAGCCCTGCCATTTTGGGAACTATCGGTAACTGTTATGCTGAAATGGGACAATTGGACAAAGCTGCAGGAACTTTGCTGAAAGCAGCGGATAAAGCAGACAGCCAGGCATTGAGTCCTATCTATTTGATCCAAGCTGGTCAATTGTTCGAAAAGTTGGGCAAGAATAGTGAAGCTGTTAAAGCATACACTTTGGTGAAAGAAAAATACTTCAATTCTTACCAGTCAATGGACATTGATAAGTACATCGAACGTGCATCCATCAAATAAGAAAAGAATATACCTTAATGATATAAAGAGGTTGTCTGCACCTGTGTACAGATAACCTCTTTCTTTTATTAAACCACTAAAACTAAAAAACAATGGCAACAGCGTATCATAACTTATCTGATTACGATTTCAATTCAGTTCCTAATGCAGAAAATATGCGTTTCGGTATCGTAGTATCCGAATGGAACAATAACATTACCGGCCCCCTATTGGAAGGAGCCATAAGTACCTTGAAGAAACATGGCGCAAAAGATAAAAATATTTTAGTACAAACAGTACCCGGCAGTTTTGAACTGACTTTCGGTTCTGCACAAATGATAAAAAGTGGAAAAGTAGATGCAGTGATTGCAATAGGCTGCGTAGTTCGTGGCGATACTCCGCACTTTGATTATGTATGTGCCGGTACCACTCAAGGTATTGCCCAACTGAATGCCGAAGGAGATATTCCTGTAATCTATGGTTTGATTACTACCAATACTATGCAACAAGCAGAAGACCGTGCCGGTGGGAGATTAGGAAATAAAGGGGATGAATGTGCAATAACTGCCATCAAAATGCTCGATTTTAAAGAGAAATTGCAAAAAACGCAGATTTTTTGAAAAAAAGTTCTTGTATAATTTGCATATTCAAAAAAAATGCCGTACCTTTGCATCGCAATTGAGAAACAAACCTACTCAATGAGAGAATTGAGATAGACTCTTAAAAGCGAATGGGCAAATACCAGAGTGGCCAAATGGGGCAGACTGTAAATCTGCTGTCTTTCGACTTCGGTGGTTCGAATCCATCTTTGCCCACAAAAAATTGCGGAAGTAGCTCAGTTGATAGAGCATTAGCCTTCCAAGCTGAGGGTCGCGGGTTTGAGCCCCGTCTTCCGCTCTATAGAAGAGATGATTTGATCATCTCTTCTTTTATTTTACACCGCCCCGTTTTTTTCATTACTCAACAATGTTCCAAACTTTTCAACTTCTAATTTGTTATATCAATAACAACATTCCAATAGAAAAGACATTAAGTTATGAAGACGATTATTGACAAAGCCAACACGAGAGGTTATTTTAATCATGGATGGCTAAAAACTTACCACACATTCAGCTTCGCAGATTATTATAATCCCAGACGTATACACTTCGGTGCTTTGCGCGTATTGAATGACGATACAGTGGCTCCCGGAGAAGGTTTCGGCATGCACCCGCATAAAAATATGGAAGTAGTATCCATTCCTTTACAAGGATATTTAAGACACGGAGATAATGTACAAAATGAAAGTACCATCACCCCCGGAGAAATTCAAGTAATGAGTACAGGAACAGGTATCTATCACAGTGAATACAATGCCAGTAAAACCGAAGATCTGAAATTCCTGCAAATCTGGGTGATCCCTAATGTAGAGGAAACCAAACCTGAGTACCATAATTATAATATCCGCCCGTTATTGAAACGTAACGAACTGGCAACTTTCATTTCTCCTTCCGGAAACACACCGGCACATCTGTTGCAGGATACCTGGTTTTCAATAGGTACATTTGATGCCGGACATAGTGTAATATACCGTATGCACAAACCTCGCACAGGCGTTTACATTTTTTGTTATAGAAGGAGAGATTAATGTAGCAGGCGAAAACCTTTCACGCCGTGACGGTATCGGTATATGGGACATTGAAAGTGTCACTATCGAAGCCACTTCCGAAACACAGATACTGGCTATTGAAGTAGCTATGTAAACCATATTATTCATGGCGCAATCATCCAAACGGGAAATTTGCGCCACAAATACCTCTTTACTTCCTTATCTTAACCCCATTTTTCTACAAATTTTATACGCCACACGGTCTACAGAACAAAATTACACATCTAGCAGACCAACTCTTTCTTCAAACGAAAGTCCTAATACAAACAATTTTTGAAGGTATATACAATAATAAACAGATTATTCCCTCTCCCAATTATAAGACAGCCGGAGCTGTGTTCAAATATCCCTTATCTTTTAGTTTAGCAAAGATTCCGATATTGACAATCTGTACACATATTCTAATCTTTATAATAAAAACAGGGAACAAACGGTATTCCACCATCAAATACTTGAGATATCCTCTACTATAAAAATAAGAACTTCCTTCTGAATGGCCGAACGCAATCCACTTTCCATCCATACACTGGCTTTTTGTAATAAACTCAATTGACACGCAAGCACAATCAATAGAATAATAATTATACCTAACTCTATCTGTACTTTTCATTATAGTTTATTTTTTCAAAGTAAAGATAAACAAGAATCAATAATTTACGGAAGTAAAACAGAGAGAGTCTTTCAACGACACAAACCTCAGATTATCTTTTAATTATAGATAATCTGAGATTCGTGTTGAAACAAAAGCTTTTTCAGAGTGTTTCTTAGAGTTCTATTGTCAATTCTACCGGACAATGATCTGAGCCAAAGATATCCGTATAAATATGTGCACCTTTCAACCTATCTTTCAGTGAATCGGAAGTGAGAAAATAATCAATACGCCAACCTGAATTCTTTTCACGGGCTTTAAAACGATAAGACCACCATGAATAGATTCCTTCCTGCTCTGGATAAAAATAGCGGAACGTATCCGTAAAACCGGACTCAAGCAAAGTGGTAAACTTGGCACGTTCCTCATCAGTGAAACCTGCATTTTTACGGTTTGTCTTAGGATTCTTCAAGTCTATTTCCTTATGCGCCACGTTCAGGTCACCACACACAATGACAGGTTTCTTTTCTTCCAGTTTTTTCAGATAGGCACGGAAATCATCTTCCCATTTCATTCTATAATCCAACCGTCGCAATTCTTCCTGCGAATTGGGAGTATACACAGTAATCAAATAAAACGATTCCAATTCAAGAGTGATTACCCGTCCTTCGTGATCATGCTCTTCTATGCCTAAACCGTATGTCACAGATAACGGTTTGACTTTAGAAAAGATAGCTGTGCCTGAATACCCTTTCTTTTCAGCATAATTCCAATAGGAGTGATAACCTTCAAACTTGGCATCCAGTTGCCCTTCCTGCATCTTTGTTTCCTGCAGGCAGAAAAAGTCTGCTTCTAAACGATGGAAAACATCAACAAAACCTTTATCATAACAGGCTCGCAAGCCATTTACATTCCATGATATGAATTTCAACATGATTCTTTTATTATTTGTAGATTAAAAACATTCCAGAACAAAAGTAAGTACAAAAGCATACTTATCAAAGCAAAAAAACTTAAAACAAAAAAGCGTCCTATTTTCGTAAACGAAACAGGACGCTTATCCTTATTAATTAAGGAAAATGTTTTCTCTATAATTACTGTGCCGAATCACTGGGAGCAGGAGTTTCTGTTGCAGCGTCATTTGTTTGCGGAGCAGCGAAACCTGAAGGTGCATTCAGCGGATTAGTAGCTCCTTCTTTCACTGCCTCTTCCATGATTACAGAAGAATCTGTATGAGCGGCAGGAACAAAATAAGCAGTAAGCACACTACATGCCACCATAAAAGCAGCTAACCCCCATGTTAATTTCTCAATAAAATCTGTAGTCTTGCGAACACCCATTATTTGATTTGAAGAAGCAAAACTAGAAGCCAAGCCTCCACCTTTTGAGTTCTGAATCAGTACGACAAAGCACATCAAAAGAGCTGCAAGCACAATTAATCCAATAAGTAATAAATACATTTTCTTTATTTTGATTTAGTGTTAATAATCAATTTCTCCAAAAATCTTATTTGGTCTGCAAAGTAAGCGCTTTTTTTTGGATATTTCAAATTTAATTTTTTAATAATTTCAAGAGCCTTAGAATATCTTTGCTGTTTAACGTATATTTTAGCCAATGTTTCAGTGAAATAGCTTTCATCCTCCATATCCTCTTCATTATCTTCCGACTCCTCTTCTTCAGAAACTTTATTCTTCACCGGTGCCGCCTCTTTTATTCCTAATTGAGGTAACAAAGGTTCCTCTGCCGACTTTTCAATGAAGTTGTCTATCAAATTCTGTCCTTTCATCTGAGGTATATCATCAGACACATGTTCTTCCTCATGCAATAAAAAAGAAGTATAATCTGTTGTTACATCCATTGGTAATTCCATAACAACGGGCTCTTCAGGCAAAGAAGAGAGAAAAGTATCGATCAATGAAAGAGTACGATCCAAACCAGCCTCTTCCTTAGGTAGGTCTTGTTTTTCAAAGGAAGATACAGTAAAACGCTCCCCCTCTATCAGATAAAAAAGAATCTTGCGGTCAGCTACATACAATGCAGCCTTACGTAGTTCCTCACCAAATGTTATGTCATGCAATAAAAACAGATTCTTCAGATAAAGCAGTCTCACCGTCTGAAAATATGGATAACGCGCAAGCAGCGTCCGCAACTCGTACAAAGTATCCCGATTCAATCGTTCAGGATGCGTTATCCATTCATATAATTGTTGTTGTATCATGACGGAAAATCACTCACTACCAGTTTGCCACTGTAGCATTGAATATTTGCTCTACAATTTCTTTAATCATTTGGTTTACCAACTCATCCTGCACAGCACTTAACTGCTGATTGGAATTATATTCACGACTAGCCGAAAATTGCTGTCCGTTCATATTTTCCGTAGGATTGGAACTATTGACAAAATTCACTCTCACCGTCATACGCAATTCTACCATACTAGAATAGCCATCGGATCCAATTCCTTTATTAAATGCCTCATAATTCGTTATCTCACCAGACAATTGCAGGTCACCACTGCGCTTGACTTGCTTTAAACGAGTTTGTTGCATATAAATATCCTGTAATGCCGTATTGAACATATTCTCCATCGGTCCCCAAACAAAGCCAGCTGAACGGTTTGGGAAATTCTCAAACGAAATAGTCTTTACCTTTGTATAATCTATAGACGATCCGTTAAATTTATATGAAATAGAACAAGCAGTTACGATCCCCGCCAGTACCATCAACACACCAACTACTTTCAATTGTTTAATCCAAACCATATTCTTTTATTTTTCTATAAAGTGTTCGTTCTGAAATATTCAAATCTTTTGCTGCATTCTTACGCTTTCCATGATGACGGTCGAGCGCCTTACGTATCATTTCCTTCTCCACTTCGTCCAATGACAAAGTGGCTTCTTCTACAACCTCCTCCGTATCCTGAATATCATCTACTACAGGATGAGCCGGTTTGGCGGCAGAAATTATGGTAGGCGTAGCAGGCACCACTGTAGCAACTAAATTCCGTTGCGGTTCCTGATAATAAGAAACTGCCGTAGTAGCTGGTGCCGTCGGAACAGATTGCGCGCCACGTTCCGCCATCAGTGTATTGACTAACTTCTTCAAGTCAGTCACATCACGCCGCATATCAAACAACACCTGATACAAAATCTCACGCTCACTTTCAAAAGCCTTCCCTGTATTTGCTTTCACTCCAAACAAAGCAGGCAAACCAGAATTCACATGTTGTTCCGGTAAATAATTTCTCAAAATCTCTGCCGTTATATCCCGGTTAGTTTCAATAATAGATATCTGTTCAGTGATGTTTTTCAACTGGCGCACATTACCGGGCCACGAATAAGCCAGCAACAAAACTTTCGCATCTTCTGTCAACTGGATAGCCGGCATACGATATTTCTCAGCAAAATCTGATGCAAATTTACGGAAAAGTAAAGTTATATCATCTCCACGCTCACGCAAAGGAGGTATTTTAATAGGTACAGTGTTCAAACGATAATACAAATCCTCACGAAAACGACCTTCAGCAATGGCTTCCGTCAGATTCACATTGGTAGCGGCAACAATACGCACATCCGTTTTCTGCACTTTAGATGAACCTACCTTAATGAATTCACCACTTTCAAGTACACGTAACAGACGTGCCTGAGTAGCAAGAGGCAACTCTCCTACTTCATCCAGAAAAATGGTTCCACCATTGGCTTCGGCAAAATAGCCATTACGGTCACTGATAGCGCCCGTAAAAGCACCTTTTTCATGTCCGAAAAGCTCTGAATCTATAGTACCTTCAGGAATAGCCCCACAGTTCACCGCTATATACTGTCCATGTTTACGGCGACTGAACTGATGAATAATCTGTGGGAAATTTTCCTTTCCCACCCCACTTTCACCGGTGATCAACACTGACAAATCAGTGGGTGCCACCTGGATAGCCACGTCTATGGCACGGTTCAACCCTTCGGCATTACCAATAATACCAAATCTGAGCTTTACATTTTGTATTTCTGACCTAACCATATTCACTCTATTATATGACAAAATTACAAATTCTCAGGCAGACAACAAGAAATTATGGCAGAAAAATAAAAAATAAGACGTGGATTTCACGGATAGATACGGTCTTTAAAAGAAAAACCGTGAAAACCCGCGCAATCCACGCCCGAATAAAAAATCCTGTTATAAATTAGTCGATTTCTTGATCGGCCTCATAACCACCCATTTCACGAATGGCATTTTTCAAAATAGCATACTGCTGGAAGAGGTGATTGACAGGAATTTCGTTTTCAGTATAATCATGCATCGGACTCTTCAAGAAGAAACTCAAGAAACGTTGGATACCAAAACGTCCTGCACGTGCAGCCAGGTCACTCAACAATACAAGGTCCAAGCACAGAGGAGCAGCAAGAATTGAATCACGGCAAAGGAAATTAATCTTAATCTGCATTGGATACCCCATCCATCCGAAGATATCAATATTATCCCAACCTTCTTTATTATCATTACGAGGCGGATAGTAATTGATACGTACTTTATGATAGTAGTCTGTATACAAGTCCGGCTGATCTTCCGGAACAAGAATAGATTCCAGTGTAGATAATTTGCTGACCTCCTTCGTGTGGAAGTTAGCCGGCTCATCTAACACCAAACCATCACGATTACCTAAAATGTTTGTAGAGAACCAACCGTCCAAGCCTAAACAACGGGTTCCAATAATCGGTGCGAAACCTGATTTAACCAACGTTTGACCCGTCTTGAAATCCTTGCCGGCAATAGGCATTTTAGTCTTTCAGCCAACTCCCACATAGCAGGAATATCAACAGTTGTATTAGGTGCTCCCATAATGAAAGGACATCCTTCCGACAGTGCAGCATAAGCATAGCACATAGACGGAGCGATATGAGCCTTATCATCATCTTTCATAGCCTGTTCCAATGCCGCCAATGTTCCGTGTATTTTTTCATCAACAGGAACATAAATCTCTGTAGAAGCAGCCCAAAGAACGACAATACGGTCACAATTGTTAGCCACTTTAAAATTGCGGATATCTTCACGCAACTGTTCCATCATATCCCAACGATTCTTGCAATCTTTCACATTATCACCATCCAGACGACTAGCATAGTTGTGGTCGAAAGCAGCTTTCATTGGAACTATTTTCTCCAATTCATCCTTTACAGGATTAATATCTTTCTCTTTTAAAACCTCAGCATTGACTGCTGATTCGTAAGCATTAGCCGGATAAACATCCCATGCACCAAACACAATGTCATTTAAGTTTGCCAATGGAACAATTTCACCATAATGCAAATACTTTTTATTCTCTCCACGGCCAACACGCATTTTATCATATTGAGTCATAGATCCGACAGGTTTTGCCAATCCCTTACGAGCCATCAGCACACCTGTCATAAAAGTTGAAGTAACAGCGCCCAATCCAACACAAAGAACGCCTAATTTACCGGTTGCCGGTTTCACATTCATTTTTTCCATTCTAATTTCTTTGTTAAAATTGCATCTCATAGCAGAGATTAAGATAATTTGTGCCAAAGTTACACCTTCTTTTGAAAACTTCCATGCTTTTTCTAGTTTTTTTTGTAGCTTTGCGACCGTTTAATATAAATAGGTATGAATGATATTTGTTGCATAGGTCACATTACATTAGATAAAATAGTAACACCCAGAAAAACGACTTATATGCCCGGCGGGACTTCTTATTATTTCTCACACGGAATCAGTCACTTAAAGGATACAAAGCATTATCAGCTGGTCACGGCACTAGCTCCAAGTGAATTTAAAGCTGTTGAAGATATTCGTGCTAAAGGCATCAAAGTTACTGTTATTCCTAGTCACCGGACAGTGTATTTTGAGAATACATACGGTGAGAATCAAGACAACCGCAGCCAGCGGGTATTGGCTAAAGCCGATCCCTTCACCGTAGAACAACTAGAGAACATAAATGCTCATATTTTTCATTTGGGAAAGTCTTTTAGCAGATGATTTCTCTTTGGACGTTGTGAAATATCTTTCTACCAAAGGTATATTAGCTGTAGATGCACAAGGGTACTTACGTGAAGTCCGAGGGGAAAAAGTTTATCCGATAGATTGGACAGACAAAGTAGAAGCACTAAAATATATTGACATTCTAAAGGTAAATGAACATGAAATGGAAGTGCTTACCGGTCAGACAGACATAAAACAAGCTGCCCTACAACTTGCAGAATGGGGAGTAAAAGAGGTATTGATTACATTGGGAAGCTTAGGGTCTATAATTTATGCGGAAGGTACATTTCATAAAATCCCTGCCTATCCTCCTAAAGACATAGTAGATGCCACTGGCTGTGGAGATACTTATGCTACCGGATATTTATATATGCGTAATAAAGGGGCTTCCTATGAAGAAGCCGGTTGTTTTGCAGCAGCTATGTCGACACTGAAACTAGAGGCATCCGGTCCTTTCAGCAAAACCGAAGAGGATGTATGGAATATCATCCGAACCAGTTCTTTAAAAGCTGAAAAAATTTAAGAAGAAATGGACAATCCCGATAAAGCCTAACAACTGTATCGGGATTATTCATTTCAGTTTCTTTCCACGTCAGCATACCACGAATAGAATAACACAATACAAAAAGAAACAAATGGTATGATGAATGATAAGGACATGGTACTATTATCTGCCACATAACCCATCAGCACAGGACCAACAGCCCCTCCTACGGGAGACATCATAAGGAAGGAAGAAGCCCGTTTGGTCTTTCCACCCAATCCCTTCAAAGATATGGCAAAAATAGTGGGAAACATGATGGCTTCGAACACGTATACCAAAAACAAGGCTATTAATGAAATCTTTCCTAAATTACAAACGATAAGAAAAGTAGCCATTACCGTCCCCAAAGCACAGCATAGCAGAACTCTCTCCGCACGGATTCGCTGCATGATCCAACTACCGGCAAAACGTCCGCACATAAACAATCCAAGTCCACCGAAAGAAAGTACTACCGCCGCATCCCGAGCATTCATCCACCCGTCATCCACCACATAATTGATAAAAAAACTATTAATAGAAATCTCCGCTATCTCATAACTGAATAGTGCCACTATTCCGAATAAGAATAATTTATGCGACCATAAACTTCTCTTAACCGTTTCTCCGTCAGCCAAATCGTCAACATGAACAATCTCCGGAAGTTTGATACGGGAAAAAATAAATCCCACTGCCAGTACAACCACTCCCATCAACATATAAGGATACGAGATATTTGCTTCTCCCTTCCCCGAGAACAATAACAGTCCTCCTACTAAAGGACCACAAATACATCCTAGCCCATTAAAAGACTGGGCCAGGTTCAACCGACTGGCAGCTGTTTCCCTATCCCCCAGTTCTGTCATATAAGGATTTGCAGCTGTTTCCAAAAAGACCAAACCGCAAGCAATGACAAACAAAGAGAACAGGAAAAATTCAAATGACATCCAATACTCGCCGGGAATAAACATCAAGGACCCGATTCCATAAAGCAACAATCCGAAAACAACTCCCTTACGATATCCATATTTGGTTATAAACAATCCTGCCGGAATAGCCATTATGAAATAGCCTAGATAAAACATCACCTGTACCATTGCCGAATGAGTACGGGTAATATCCATCACCTCTTGAAAATGTTTGTTCAATACATCAAGAATAGCATGTGCGAATCCCCATAAAAAGAACAAAGAGGTTACTAAAACAAAAGGAACTAAATAGTCCCTTTTCACCAATGCGTGTCTTTGTATTTCCATATCCTATTACAATAATGCAAGCAATTGAGCCAAGTCCGTAATAATTACATCAGGAACAGATTCGTCTATAACTTCTCCTCCCCAACCTTCTCCTTTCAACCAGGCAACGCGACAACCTACAGCTTTGGCCGGAACAACATCTTTTGAGAAAGAATCTCCGACCACCAGCACATTCTCTGCCGCAAATCCCATAGCATCTACTCCAAGTCTATAGATAGCAGGATCCGGCTTACGAACACCCACTACAGAGGATTCAATTATCTCATCAAAGAAATCCAAAAGTCCGAAATCCTTTAAAATAGTCTGTATATTGCCATAAAAATTAGAAACCAACACCAACCTATACCTCTTAGCCAACTCCTTCACTACCGGGCGTGTAACCTGCAATATATCCAACACATAGCCATAACAGCTGTCTGCCACTTTCACTGCATAAGATTGCAGTTGCAACTCATCCATAGGCAACTTTCTCTGTTCCGCCAACCATTCCACCTGAAGTTTAGTCTTGATAGAAAGCACATCATGAAAATTATGCCAAGGCTGGACAAAAGGATATTTAGCCAACGCCCTTTCTCCAAAAACGTATGCCTCACGGAAACTTTCCTTATCCACCGGCACCTGATGTTCCATATACTTAGTCCACAACACTTCCGCCCAATGACAGCTGTTCGTATCTATCGTACCGCCATAATCAAATATAACTCCCTGAATATTTTTCAATGTATCCATTATCTTACTTATTAGCAGGTGTACCATTGCCGACTTTCATCAACAACACACCAATTACAATCCAAATCAATTCACGTACACGGGTTATCAATCCGGTATAAACCCCAAAAGCTCCCGGAATAGCCAATCCTCCTACCGCCAAAGCAAAGCCTCCTTCACGTGCGCCCAATTGCATAGGCGAGAAAAAGAACAAATTGGCAAACAAAGAAGTAAATGCCATGATTAAAATACAAGCTGGAAAACTGACATCCGTTGTCAGAATATTCAATATGAAATACACTTCCAGACATCCTATAATCCGAGCCATGAATTCCAGACTTAACGAGGCATAAAACGTAGATCTACGCTGTTTATGCAGTTCAGCTATCTGACTGTCCACACGTTCCAAAGCCTCGCGTTTATTTTCCGAAAAACGTTTAGCCCATTCTTTGACAAAAGGAATATGCTGAAGCAATTTTAAAGTACGGACAGCCATACCATTCTTGTAACCTTTCATCAAAAAATAAATGGCTAAAAGAGAAACCGCCCCCACAACAGCCAATATAGTTCCCATGGCAATATCTACCGGACGTAGAGCCAGATACAAAAAGATAGCAAAAAAACCAAAAACAAAAATGCGAGAAAATATGCATCATCACATAAAGAATTACTGATGAAGTTGCCTTACTGGCCCCAACATAAGGAGTCAGCTCCATAATGCGGTAAGGCTCTCCTCCCATCAATCCCACCGGGGTGGCATAATTCAGTGCAAATCCGGAAACTGTCAGTTTATAAACTTTCCAAAATGGAATAGGTGTTCCCTTTTTTCCATCCCGGATGATAATATACCAAGAAAGGGTATTGAACAGATAAATAATAATCCATAACCCTACCACAGCCGGCAACCACATTCCCGCCCGGCGCAAATTAGCCAGTAGTTCATCATACTCCATATCAAAAGAACAAAGCATCACTACGATGGCTGCAATTCCAAACATCAGGAATATATTTCTATACTTACTTTTCACTTCGTTATGTATTTATGATACAATCGTGCGCAAATCGCCTCATGGCAATGACGCATATATACAAACAAAGAGGTCATCACAACAACCTCGAACACAAAATACAACCATGGTTCGCCAATCAACAAACTGATATATAGAGCAATGGCACGTGTATTAAAAGTCAAGATATTGGTATATTTCATCAAAGGTTTGCTAGCCGCACGAAATTCATCCCGTAATTCCTGTGGAATATTGTCTCCATACTTTTCCTTCACCAATGCATAAAACAGTTGGAAATTAGGAGTCATTCTTTCCTGCTGACGTGTATAATTACCATAGAAATACAAGAAAGCTTTCCACCAGAAGTTTCCCTTCCACGGCAGACTGTAGAAGATTTCACGCTGTTGTTTGAAATTATCCAATTCGCTTCCGCTTTTCCCTTTTAAAAAGTATAAATGAATATTACGATAATAATCCGCCAATGTACATTGTTTGCTATGACAAACAGTACCCGAAACAATAGCCAATATCCAAATAAAAATACCCCAATGCATGCCGTCACCAATATGAAACGGCATGGGTTGGTTCATCAGTCTGAGACAAATTGCCGCATAAATGGTAAAGAACCAAATATCACCGGCAAATCCATCCAACATACGCCCCCACTGGGTTTTCTGTCCTGTCAAACGCGCCAATTGTCCATCCGCACTGTCATAATGATTCGCCCACATCAACAAAAGTATACCCAAAAGAGTATGTTTCATATCAGGATAATAAAACATCACACCAGCACCTATACCTAAAATGATAGAAAAAATGGTTACCACATTAGGGTGTACCTTTAGTTTTTTAAAAAATAATGCCCATGCATAACCTATGGGACGGTTGAAATAAATATCCAGGAACTCCTCTGTGTCCATGGATTTGAAAGAAGCCTCTATTCCTTTCTTCTCACTTTCTGTACTCATGTCTTTTTTATTTCATTTGCTTTTTAGCCCGTTTATAAATGCACTCTGCAATTTTACCTCCCGCTTCCTCACGGCAACGGGCAAAGCTGGGCCAGTCGTTAAAATCGATTATTCGCAGTGTGCCATCAGCTGAAATCACACAATCACCTCCGTAAATGGGCACATTCAGCGCCTCGGCAGCTTTATCACTTTGTATTTTCAATTCCTCTACGCTAAAAGGAATTCCTTTAGCTATCCCATTTATTTTCTCCAGGCCAAACTTGCTGTGCGAACAAGGAGAGGGATAAAACCAATAAAAAAAATTCGGTTCCATGCACTCCGTAGAATTTTACCAAGTCACCTTGCAAATGTTCGTTTATGACTGCAACAGGAATACCGCGTTTACGGAAATCAGCCAATATATTTTCTACCTCTTCCTTACAGGTGGCGTAGGCAACATCTTCTTTCACCATAGCGTGAGAGTCACCTCGTTTCACCCAACAAGGATAACAATTTTCCAAATACTCATCTGCCGTAGAAATTATAAAACTTTGCGGATGAGGAACCCCGTTCTTTATAAGTAATTCTGTCATTGGCTTACGCACACAATTATCTATACCGTAGGCAGAGTTTATCACCAATGCACCTTCATCCTCCAAAGACCTCAAACGAGCTATCGTTACCTTATCACGGGCCATATCAAAAATAATATCTCCCTTGACACCCTGTTCCACGAAATCTTTCTCCGCATAAACTTTCACCTCACAGCCCAACCGCCGCAATTCCTCCGTCACCTTATAAAATATGGCGGCATCATTGTCTACATGATTGGGGGAATATTCATTTCCACGGCTTACCCCTATTATTGAAATTACATCCATTCCTTCTGTTGTGTTTAAGTTACTCCTCTTTACCGGCTAGAAAATTTTCAGCTTTCACGATATCACCAGCATGATCTACATCCAAAATTTTTGTAAAAGGATAAGCCTTTAATTTCAAGCCGTCGGCTACCAACTGTCGTTGAAAGTTACGCATACGTGACATACCTTTCTCCATACACCCATGCAACGTCTTAACGGCTGCCGGGGTCAGACAATAAATGCCTCCAGATATATAACGGCATTCGGGAGTCGCCTCATCATGGAAACCTGTTATATCCAAAGCACTGTCCGTAGATATATAAAGCGGTTTTTCATCATCTATAAAATCCGTTACCGCCATATACCCATCTGTTTCCGATTGTTTGAACGTTTCAATAAAAGTCGAAAACTCTTCTTCACGGAATATAGTATCCACAGTAGTCAAGCAGAATTTATCATCCTGCAAATAAGGGCTCAGTTCATAAAAACTGTGCATGGAACTGGGGGTAGTTTTCACAACTACTTCCAATGGGATCTCTGCTTCTGCCTGTAGTTTTGCCAAATGCTCTTTTGTCAATGGACTTTCATTATTAATAATGACAACCACCTTATCAGCTCCGTTACGTACAAAAATCTGTATCAAGCGATCAATCATGGCAACTCCGTTCAGTTGCACCAAAGGTTTGGGCAAAAGCAACCCCTTCTTGCGAAAGCCGGGAACCTTCACCCGCTGATATAATTGCAAATTTCATTTCTACTTTTTCTTGAAATTATATTTTAAACCGATCGTCCATTAATCTTCATCATCAATGGTGTCCAATTTCAATTTATCGCTATCATCCCGTTTTTCATAATATTGTTTACGCAGCGGATGTGCATGAATCTCTTTCTCGACAACACGGTTACGGAAAACATCCATAGCCACATAAATAGCCTGGCGAAAAGAATCTTCCAAGGCAACCCCTTGCCCGGCAATATCATACGCAGTACCATGTGCCGGAGAAGTACGTACAATGGGAAGTCCCGCAGTGTAATTCACTCCTTCATCCATTGCCAAAGCTTTGAAAGGAGCCAATCCCTGATCATGATACATAGCTAGAATTCCATCAAAATGAGTATAGTTGCCAGATCCCATAAAGCCATCGGCCGGATAAGGTCCGAAACACTGAATGCCTTTGGCAACCATTTCCTTCATTGCCGGAATTATAATATCACTCTCTTCCGTACCAATCAATCCCTCATCACCCGCATGAGGATTTAATGAAAACACAGCTATACGCGGACTGTCGATGCCAAAATCCTCTTTTAAAGAACGATGGAAAACAGCCAAATTTTTCCATAATAAGTTCCTTGGTAATATCTTGTGCTATCTCGCGTACAGGAACATGACCAGTCACCAAAGCTACCCGGAAATCATTCTTCAGCAAAATCATTAACGCCTTCTGTCCTTCCCCCACACGCTCTTCAATATATTCCGTATGACCGGGGAAATGAAAACTCTCCGACTGAATGGTATGCTTATTGATAGGAGCAGTTACCAAAACATCAATCATTCCCTCCCGATAATCCTGCAAAGCTCTCTCCAACGCATCCAAAGCTGCTTTACCAGCCTCCGGTGTCGGTTTGGAGAGCTCCACCTTCAATTCGTCTTCCGTACAATTCACGATGCTCAGTTTATCCGGCTGAGCATCATCTGCAGAATTGACAATACTGAAATTTGTTTGAATATCCATTGCTTTACGATGATAAGCAGCCACTTTAGGCGAT
>ENA-OQBL01000263-OQBL01000263.1-human-gut-metagenome-genome-assembly--contig:-NODE-263-length-29995-cov-28.763493_pt1 | contig 29995 bp, 19 predicted proteins | sample MGYA00242747_ERZ504553 | MGnify/ENA primary metagenome ERZ504553 (study PRJEB26092, sample SAMD00036240) | human gut metagenome | host: Homo sapiens | study: EMG produced TPA metagenomics assembly of...
GCAGCAGGTCGTTTTTCCTTGTCAATTCAGCTCAGCCCAACTTTTGAGCCATTTTGTCCAGTCTTTCAGTTGCTTTCTTCGCATCGACACTTTTCCCTGATGGAGTTGTGAAACATCCCTGCGGGTTCTGGGTCATGATGAGATAGCAGTGAGTCAACCGAACATCCAGCGCCATCAGGGATGCCGCGCTTCCAGAAGATGTGCTTTGCGAAGCTGGCGCCGCTGATCGTCTGAGGGATAGATGCTGTTCGCCTTTTCAGTGTGGTCTATCACCTCACCCGCCAGCTTTGCAACCGGCTCTGCAATCAATCTGGAATACCTTGCGGAAATGCGGGTCAGGAAGTTTATCGTTTCATGTAAATCGCATTGGCGACATTCACATACTCCGCCTTGCTTTCTGTGCGCTTGGATTTCAAAACTGACATGATACTTTAGTCTCCTTCGGAGTCATCGAGGTCGAATTTCCCCTTGCTCCCGCTCAACTTCTTCCAAATGCTTTGAGCAACACATACTCTATGTAGTTCGTGATGGACCGATGTTCTTTTGTTGCTAGAACGCCGATCTTGTCAAAAACTTCATCGGACAGGCGCAGTGTAAAGACGCGCTTGTTAGTTGCCATACAATACCTCCTAACAAACAGGTTTTGAAAGTATTGTATAGCGTTTTTCGTGCCGTGTATGCACTCATAAGACAGTTGAGTGATAGCACTTTCAGTATCTTTTTTCAAAAAATCGCGCGGGGCGCTGACGCGCCCTTTGAATTTTTTGAGGAAAGTTTGCTGTTTTCCGCCCACTTCCGTGGGCTTGAGTAAGTCGAGAATCCCTGCGGGGGATTAGACAACAAAGCCGGGCACAACACCATACGCATAGCTAGCGTTGTAATAGTCCAACGACCCCGACGACGAAACCGCGCAGAAGTAGGAGTAGTAGATGCTGCCGATGGTGTAGCAGTACGGCGACCGCAGCCACCAGACCGCCGCCGTTCCGGTGGCGGAATGTTTATTGGCTACCTTACTGTTTCCCGCCTTAAAGTAGTCGTACTGTGCCTGACTGTTTTGCTCTGCGCTGTTGGCATAGTTTCGAGTTCCATGAACCTCATACTCAGACAGCAGGAACAGATAATCCGTGGTAGAGGACACGTTGCTGGCGGTATTGCTGCCACCCTTATTATCCGTATACTTCGTGCAGGACTTCATCACCGCCCGCAGGTCAGAGGGGAGTGCGGCCAGCAACGTGTTGGCGGTCGGGCTGGTGGGAGAGCTTGCGCTACCAAGCACCTTGCTCCGCATCTGACTGCTCTCCCAGCCGCCAGAGTTCGTGTTGGTGGTATTCATGGTAAACGCGCCGGATGTAGAGGACGAATTGCCGTAGTTGCCATCCACGAGTCCCACAAACTTACCGCTGATCTTGCCCAACAGGAAGTGGATGCGGTTGCTTCCCTCTTTACTGGAGTTGTGGTTGAAACCGATGATAAAGGCATCAACTTTCAAGCTGGAGATTGTAGTTGCGCCCACCTTACCATTGATGGTTACGGACTTCGTGGCACCAACAGACCAGTAGTTTGCACCCTGACCAGCATCGCTGACGGCCTTGATGACTGCCCAACTGTTGCTGCTGAGCGTTTTTGGACAGGGCATAAATGTAATGTCACCAACTTGGTTTTATTTAAATGACAACAATGGTAATCTGGCAGATATAGCAAGCAAGGATTATGTCAGCTACTGCCATTCCCAGGGCATCGAGGTATGGGGACTGTTCAGCAACTTTGAAAATACTGATGTAGATGCAGCATATGTGCTCACACATACATCCACGAGAACTACCCTGATCAATCAGATTATGTCGGCTGCATTTAACTATGAGCTTGATGGTGTAAATATTGACTTTGAAAATATCACAGAAGCAGCATATGGAGACTCTTACATCGAGTTTATCAGAGAGCTCGCCATAAAGTGTCACAATAACGGTATATCACTTTCAGTTGATGTCACAGTACCTGCCAGCTTCAACAAGTTCTTCAATCGCTCTGATATGGCAAACTTTGCCGATTATATTGTGATTATGGGATACGATGAACACTATAAGGGCTCTGATGCCGGCTCAGTTTCTTCCATTCCGTGGGTAACTGAGGGTGTTGAATCCACTCTGAAGGAGGTTCCCGCTGACCAGATTATTCTCGGCATGCCTTTTTATACCAGAATATGGGAGCTCACTCCAAAGGAGGACGATGATGCCGTAACCGATACCGAGGATCAGTCAAAGTACACTGTTGCCTCACAGGTATATAGTATGGACGCAGCTGCAGCACAGCTTGCCACAAACAATGCCACTGCTGCTCTTGATGAGGAATCCGGTCAGAACTACGCTGAGTGGTCTGTATCCAACAAGCTGTACAAGGTATGGCTCGAGGACACTACATCTTTAGAGAAAAGGCTCAAGCTCGTCGACGACAATAAGCTCGCCGGTGCAGCATTCTGGAAGCTTGGCTTTGAGAATTCATCTGTCTGGGATACTGTTATCAAATATCTGAACTGATTGCTTAAGGCTTACTGAAAGAGGCCGTACCTTTACAGCTACAGTCTAACTCAGTACCTTTTATAGGTTATAAATGATATCAGCCAATCATATAATATACAAACACACCCGATGCCTTCTATGTGCATCGGGTTTTTTATAGGTATCTTATATGAAAAAATATATGTACATTATTAAGAAAAACAAATACTGTCTTATTTTAGCTCTCTTTATTCTGTCCTTCTACCTCGGAAGAGGTGTCTGTGCTCTTGCAAAAAATACCGGCAAAAACACTAATTCCACCGTTATTGTAATTGACCCGGGGCATGGAGGTTGTAGATAACGCAAGTGATGAAAACAACGAAAATATAAGAAAAAGAAGAAATTTAAGAGAGAACAGACAAGCAATGTGAAAGCACGCGTTGCCGTATAATTTCTTAATAATCAGACAAAGGCGACTCAGGTATCGCAGTATGAGCTTGTTCTACATAGGGGTAGCAGCTGGAGGATTCTAATATAAAAAGAGAGCAAGCATAACGTTTACTCTCTTCTGTATTTAAGTTATTTTACATGTCCGCTAAATGAGTATCCATTTCCTTCAAAAACAATATAAAACTCAGTATCGCTTTTAATATTAGAAAACTCAAAAGAACCAGTTTTACCAGCACTAATTTTTGTAGAGCCATAAGTCTTAGTAAGCCTTTTAGCTGTCACAGTAATTGGATTATCTCCGGTGTTCTCTACATAAACCTTATAACTCGTTTTTCCTGTAAACTTATAATTAGTATACAAGTTTTGATAATGAGAGGAACCAGCAAAATCGTATTGCCCTTTACTCTTGATGTTCCATACCTTACTAGGTCTTGATGTACCTCTTGTTTCAATAGTTTCTTCTGGAGAAACATAAGAAACTCCAACATTTGGTGTAACGGTTACCTCATTACTTCCATCTTTAACTGACTGAGCATGAACAACAGTTGTCGACATCATTGTGAAAATCATAGACACTGCCAATAAAGAAGCGAAAATATTTTTTTTGGGATATCTTACACATGAAATTTCTCCTTTCACCTTGTTTTTTTGATTAATTTGTAATATCATATTTTTAAAATAAAATCAAGGAGTATTGTTAATGAATATATTTCAGTTAAAAATAATAGCTATGATTGCTATGTTTTTAGACCATATAGCTTATTTCTTTCCTGATTTGCCAATGTCTTTGCCGTTACATTGGATAGGACGAATCGCTGCACCTATTTTTATTTTTGGTGTTGTTAATGGCGTAAAGTATACTAGTTCTAAGCGGATGTATATATTGAGGCTATATTTAGCAAGTATTGTGATGGCTGTTATTCAAATGAGTACACAAATTGAATTAAATTTCTTTAGAACATTATTTATCGTTGCATGCATATGTGAAATCTTAGAAATAAGAAAAAACCAAAAGGCTGTTTCCTGGATAAAAGTACTAAGTTTATATATTGCTTATCAAGTTATTGTATGTATAGTATGTGGTTATCTGAGTTCAATTAGTAATATGTATACGGAAACAATATGCTTCTATTTGATACCAGCTCTTTTGGGAAGTGTGTTTACAACGGAAGGGGGACTTATTTTTGTTGTTTTAGGAATTATAATGTATTTAGCTTATGACAACAAGAAAAGACTTATTCTGTCGTATATGATATTTGTTGTTGTGTATATGTTTTTTATGTCCACTAATATTGTTCCCATTATTTTATGGAAAATCAAGGAATTAATTCCGATAATAGGAACAGGGCTTTCCCATGGTATGGAATATCTATTGTCTATAATAGGTGGAATTTCTCCTATGGATGTAGGAGGGAATATATTTACAATTCAGTATCAGTGGATTATGGTTCTTGCTCTTCCGCTAATACTATCATACAATCATCAACGAGGAAAAAAGTGTAAATATCTCTTTTATATTTTCTATCCCATACATATAATATTGCTTTGGCTGTTATCGAATTTTGTTTTTGTTTAAAACAGTGGAACAAGGAACATATTTATTACATTGAAACATCCAAACCAAAAATGGAGTGATGAATGTGCCTTTAAGCTTTAAGTACAATTCGATATATTCAAATCTGATTTAACAGCATACTATCTACAATTAAATACACTATCCCAGTAGCTCGCACAAAATTCATGTTTTGTGCGGGCTTTTTTGTATCCGAAAATTTTTTCAAATCTTTTCAAATTCCTGCAACAAATCACACCTTTCCGTACCGATATGGTGCAGTTCTGCCCACAAGAATGGGAATAGTTGAGATACTAACAAAGCTTTCCAATACCATCTGTTTGCTTCTGTAACATTGTGAAAAATACGCATATTGGATAAGCCTATGTGCGTATGTTGAGAATAGATAGTTGATTAAGGGAGCTGATACATTGACTAAAAAAAAACCTGCACAATATATTGTAGAACGAGAATTTTTATGTAAATTTTCTGTAGAAGAATTACTTATCCGTATCGTGAAATCTCATATTAAAAACGCATATCAAGAGGGGAAAACCTTTGAAAATCATGGAAAGAAGCCGTACTTTATTGTATGATATTATTATAGGTACGGCAGTTGAATAGGTGGAAAAATGATTTATCAAAAAGGTTCAAGCTTATTTAACGTAGCTATTTATATCAGATTATCACGAGAGGACGGAGATAAGGAAGAAAGCGATAGTGTAGGAAATCAGAGAAAACTTTTAACAGAATATGTGAATAAGCATGATGACTTTATCTTATATGATGTTTATATTGATGACGGTTTTACGGGAACGAATTTCGATAGACCAGACTTTCATAGAATGATTGCTGACATTGAAGATAACAAGGTAAATTGTGTTGTTGTAAAAGACCTTTCCCGTTTTGGACGAGATTACATTGATACGGGGCGATATTTGGAAAGAATATTTCCAGAGCTTAATGTTCGTTTTATTTCTGTAACAGATAATATTGATAGTATGAAGCAGGCATACGATATGTTACTTCCTATTAAAAATATATTTAACGAACAGTATGCCAGAGATATTTCTAATAAAGTTCAAGCGACTGTAAAATCAAAGCAGAAAGCAGGAGAATTTATCGGAGCATTTACAAGCTATGGCTATAAGAAATCTCCTGCAAATAAGAATAAACTTGTGATTGATGAATATGCGTCCGAAGTTGTAAAACGAGTATTTACTATGTATGCACAAGGAATAGGAAAACAAAGCATTGCAAAAATACTAAATGCAGAGGGTATCCTTTGTCCGTCGGAATATAAAAAGCTCAACGGTGAAAATTATAAAAATTGCAACCGTTTGGAGAAAACTTCCTATTGGACGTATTCAACAGTAAATATCATGTTGAAAAATGAAATGTATATCGGCAACATGATACAAGGGAAGAAACATCAGCGTATGAGAAGCAAACAGCGACCAGTTGAGAAAGAAAACTGGATAAGAGTTGAAAATACGCATGAACCGATTATAGACCGTCAACTGTGGGATAAGGTACAAAAACTGCTGACAAAGAAGCATAGGGATATTGACTTGGAAACAAATAAAAATATCTTTGCAGGCTTTATAAAGTGTGGCGATTGTGGTCGGGCAATGATGAAAAATTTCTGGCGACGTGCAGACGGAAGCAGGTCTTATTCATTCTATTGTGGAACTTACAAAAGAAGTGGAAAGGACTATTGCACTCCGCATACTCTCCCATTTCAAGTATTGAATGATATTGTGCTGGGCGATTTAAAGCAGATTATCCGCAATGTAGAGAATTTGCAGGAGCTTGTAAAATCACAATCTTTCACAGCAACAAAAATCAGAAAATCAACTGACATAGAACTGACAAAGTTAAAAACAGAACTTGAAAGAGTAAAGAAACTGAAAAAGTCAATTTATGAAGATTACAAAGACGAACTGATTTCTAAAGAAGAATTTCTTTCTTATCGAGAGGACTATCAACAAAAATGAAACGCTTTACTCCAAACAGATTGAAACGCTGGAAGAAAATGAAAAAAGAAAGTGTAACAGAAGATGTTTTTGAAACACCGTGGTTAAGGCGGTTGTTGGAACTGAAAGACATTGAAGAATTAGACAGAGATATTATTGTGGAAATGATAGACCAGATAACAGTTTATGAAAACCGCAAACTTAAAATCTCATACAACTTCGGAAATGAACTGGAACATTTATTTTCAAGCGTTTACTGTGAGGACTTGGAGAAAAAGGCTATCTAATCTCAATACATTTCTAACTCCCCATATATACTGGGGAATACATATCACAATTTGCGTAAACTACAACCAGCACATGGTGGAAGTGATCCCGGTAAGATTTCCACCTCCGGCGTCATGGAAAAGGATGTCAACCTCAGTATTGCAATGGCTCTTAAACAGCTGTTTGAAAACAGAGGCTTTACTGTTGTCATGACCAGAACCACCGACTGCGACCTCGCCCCGGATAATTCCAAGCATCCAAAGACAGATGATCTCACAAAGAGAACTGCCCTGATGTCTAAAAGCAATGTGGCAGTCAGCATCAGTATCCATCAAAACAGCTTTGAGGACAGTTCAAGCTGCGGTCCACAGGTATTCTATTATGAAGCCTCTGATGCAGGAAAAGAGCTCGCATCCTCTGTTCTTGGAGCTTTAAACACTTCTCTTTGTGTCGCAAAGCCACGAAGCATTAAGCCCAATAAAGAATACTTTATACTTAAAAAATCCACATCCCCGACCGTAATCGTAGAATGTGGATTCTTGAGTAATCCTGCTGAGACACTTCTTCTTACTGACAAAAACTATCAGGATGACCTGGCACATGCAATATATATCGGTGTTACAGACTATCTTGCGCAATCACCCTCTGGACATTTACAATAAACTGCTCTGCGATGTGATATAGTCTGGTTGTCTGGACACTTTCACCGCCATCAAGCTGCTTTTTTGTCTCATTATCTGACTCAGTATTCGATTTCATATCTGACATCTTAGACTCTTTTGCAGATATATCATGCTCCAGTGCCACATCTATGCGCACACGCTGTTCACCATCACTTATTCCTGCCTCAAACATAGTGATATTGTCTTCAAACAGCTTTTTAGTCTGCTCATCGTCTGTGACTATCATAGCAGATACTGAGTTTTCCTTTGCCTCAAAATATGCAGCTACCCTGCCGCATTTTTTATCCTCAAGGAATATGTCAACCAGTCCCTTTTTATCTTCACCTCTTACTATGCGAAGCTTCATACCTGTGACCCCGTCTGCAGTCTCTATTGGTACAATATAGTTTTCCTGTCTCGACATATTTGAAGCTATCCTTAGCTGACTGCATAATAGCTTCATCTGTCTGAGGTCTATTGAACCTGTGTGCCTATCCTCTATAATCATCGAATCCATAACATGCTCTGCTGTATCAGCCAGCGTTTCCTGCGCCTGCGCAAGCTCCTTTGGATTTTTGACCGACTCAGAAAACCGTCTGAGAGTCTCATCCAAAAGAGCCCTTGCCGTAGCACTGTCTCCACGCTCCCAGAGATTTCTTACTGCCTCTGACGGATTTTTCATTAGCCGTGACGCAGCCATGAGGTTTACCGCGGTTGTTTTTACATCATATTTCTCTAGAAAAGCATATACGTTCTCAGGCACCGAAACTGCCTGATTGAACTGTCTTAGCTGTTCTGTGGCATATTGCTCTGACAGTGCGTTATCCTCGCCTGCCTCATATACAGCCTGCCTTAACTGCTCCGGAGTCATATCAAGCCAGCTGTCATACTGCACAAACTCCATTTTCTCAGGTGAAAGTGTATCAAGCACATCCCTTAGGCAGTTTGTATGATATGCGCTTTCTATCTGTGAGTCAATTTTAATGCCCCTGCTTACACTGTCCACTCCGGCAAAGGTATCGTCCACCTTATAGTCCATGGCACTCTTTCCTCGTACCCGGACCGCTGTAAGCAGATTTTTCATTGTAATATCTGCTCCCTGATTAACAAGTGAGCCTATCACAGCACCATCTGACTGCTCCACCTGTGAAATAAGCCTGTATATGCCTATATACGAGTCTCTTTCCTCCTCTGAGATTTCATTTTTCTTTTCAAGCTTCCAGAGAAACTCGCTGAATTTCTCATCCCTTTCGTCAGGATTTTCTGATTTTATCCGTCTGGCAGTGTCACTTATGTCACTCATGCTCATATCAAGCGGTGATATGCCTCTTTTTATCATCTCAATCGTCACCGCCGGTGTCATATCGCTGAATGCTCTCTGCACCTGCTCATCTACAGACTTTATTTGCTTTATATTGTCCTCTGTGATCTCGGTACTGTTGTACGCAAGTATCCGCACAGCCCTGCGATTGCTTTCAGATGTATCTATCTGAAGCTCTTTAAGTATATCATCCACATTCTGAAATGCTTTTGATATACTGTCTCCCATATCTGCCCGCGGTGATGTCATAAGAGTCTCATATCCTGAGGCTGCTGCTTCTAATGACTGCTTCATTGCTTTGCCTGCTGTATACAGCTCATACACAGTGTCATCAGCGGATTCCAGGGTCAGTACATAAGCCGGCTGCTGCTTCAGCTGATTGAAAATATCACATACATTATTGTACATACGTACCCTATCATCAGATGCCTCTACACTGCTCTCACCAAACAGCGCTCCGTAGTATTTATTTTCCTGCTGCTTAAGCAGCTCCACTACACGTTCAATAGGCTCTGTGTCTATTGAAACTCCTTTTTTTATGAGTGAAAGGTTGGCTTCTGCTGTCATGGAAAGTCTCGCTTCCTCAAGCTTTCTTTGAGCTGTCACAAGCCTTGCTTCCCGGCTGTCTGTAATCTGATTATCCGCAGCTTTATTTGCTGAGGCTTGCGATGCTGCACTATCCTTGCCCCTTGCAGCTATAAGCTTTGACAGATTCTCTATCGTGACAGGTATGTTATCTGACTCTAATGTGACAATGTCATCTGCGGTCGCCTCACCTAATACATCACAGGCTTTCTTTGCCATGTCAAATGTCAGACCATCTTGTGACATAGTGGCATCTGTAGCCTTTTTTCCCATTGCCAGTGCTTCTGTCACTGCCCTTGCATAAAAATCACTGCTCACATTTTCTCCTGCTGCGGTAATGCCGTCTATCTGATTCGCAAGCAGCACATTATCAGGTGTAACGGCTATATCTTCATCTATCAGCCATCTGCACTGATTCAGATTCTCATCACTACTGTCTATATGAGCTTCCTCTAATATCTGTTTAAGCTGTGGCTTAAGCTCCTCAAACAGCTCATCTGATATCTCCGTCATTTTGGTTTTCTGCCTGTAATCTTGTACCTGACTGCTGCTGTACGTAGCCTTGTATACATTGGAAACCGTCGGATTCATGTTATTTCTGACCAGATATGCCTTTGTCTCATTGGATATATTTGTAAGGCTCTTTGCCCGGTCTATGGCATCTGTACCTGCCTTTATATTGTCATCTGTAGCAGGAATATCATATGCTTTCATCTGATTGACAAGCATGGCCGCTTCAGTCTGGCTTCCCGTGATGTCTGTGAGCTGCTCCATGCTCATATCATCTCCATATATGGATATATCTACACCTGCCTTTGCCAGCACTGCTTTTATCTTATCGGTCTCAGTGACAATGACATCGTAGCCGTCATCCTTTGCAGCTTTGTAATCATCACTCGTGGTGGTGCTTGCAGTGACAATCATATCATTTCGCCTGTTTTCTGAGGTCTGATTCATGTCATTTAGCAGATTTTCTGCCATATCTGTGTCATCGCTGTTCCCGGCTTCATTTTTAGCCTGTGGTCTTGCATATATCGTATCCGACATATCAACAGAGTTTGACGAACCGACAACAGCCGCCTTTTTTGACATATTGTCACTACTGTCTGTCTTTATGTAGTCTGACACACGCATACCCGTTGTCATGTCATTTATGGTTTTTGTGTCCGTATTTTTCGTATCTGTGCTTTTATTAATCAAATTCTCTATCTGCATATTTCCTGCTCCGTGCCCTGCATATATACCATCTCTGCAGCCTTTATTTATGGATATTCTTACTTCGTACTTTTGTGGTCCTGAATAGTTATCTTTTTACTATATATCGACATATAATACACAAAAATAAAGACCGCGCCTTAAATTGGCGCGGTCCTTTACCCTGCTGTTTACCGGTATATTAGTATTTAAATACAGCAACTCCGTAAGGCGCAAGTGGATAAGCAAATGAAAATGGTCTGCCGTCACACTCTGATTTGACTGCCTTATAGTCCAGCTTCTTATATGACTGTTTTGCTGCCTTGCCTCTGCCCTTTGCAGCCTTCTTTACAGGCTCTTGTACCGTTTTGCCTGTAAACTTAGGATCCTCACTATCTAAAACAAGCTGATATGTCTTGTGCTTTGGCACTCCGACTCTGTAATCAGGTCTCTCTACCGGTGTGAAATTGATGACAAAGAGCATATTATTCTTGCCATCCTTGCTCTTTCTGATAAAGCTGAAGATGCTTCTGTCTGCATCGTTTGCATTTATCCATTCAAAGCCTTCCCAGCTTGAATCCAGCTCATACAGACAGCGGTTTTTCCTATAGAGGTGAAGCAGCTCCTTTACCCAGTTCTGGATCTTTTTATGCTCCGGATTCTCAAGCAGATACCAGTCGAGTTCTCTTTCCTCACTCCACTCCTGCTTCTGTGCAAACTCCTGTCCCATGAAAAGAAGCTTCTTTCCACAGTGCCCCATCATAAATGCATATCCTGCCATGAGGTTCTTGAATTTATCCCCTTCTAAGCCCGGCATTTTGTTGAGCATAGAACACTTCAGATGTACCACCTCATCATGTGACAGTACCAGAATATATTTCTCACTCTCATTATAGCTCATCGCAAATGTCATCTTGTTGTGGTTATTTTTACGGAAATATGGATCCAGCTTCATATAATCAAGGAAGTCATGCATCCATCCCATGTTCCACTTGTAGCTGAAGTTCAGTCCGTCTTCCTCTACCTTGCCTGTTACCTTTGGCCATGCGGTAGACTCTTCGGCTATCATTACAGTTCCGTGATTTCTTCCAAGTATGAGTGTATTGATATGCTTGAAAAACTCTACTGCCTCGAGGTTCTTATTTCCTCCAAACTTGTTTGGCACCCACTGTCCGTCGTTCTTTCCATAGTCAAGATAAAGCATTGACGCAACTGCATCCACACGGAGTCCGTCTACGTGGTAATTTTCTATCCACATCAATGCACTTCCGATAAGGAAGTTCTTTACTTCATTCTTACCGTAGTCAAATATCTTTGTGCCCCAGTCGGGATGCTCTCCCTTTCTTGGGTCTGCATACTCATATGTGGCTGTTCCGTCGAAATTGGCAAGTCCATGCGCATCCTTTGGGAAATGTGCAGGTACCCAGTCGAGGATTACTCCGATATTATTTTTATGGCACTGATCAACAAAGTATGCAAAATCCTCAGGCTCTCCATACCTCGATGTAGGTGCATAGTAGCCTGTCACCTGATATCCCCATGAGCCATCAAACGGATACTCTGAAATACCCATAAGCTCAATATGTGTATATCCCATAGTTTTTACATATGATATGAGTGATTTTGCAAGCTCCCTGTATGTATAAAAACCCTCATCATCCCTGCCCGGATGTCTCATCCATGAGCCCGGATGGCACTCATATATAGCCATAGGTGAAGAATATACATCAGCATCTGACTTTGCTGCTCTCTTATCCATCCACTCTTTGTCAGTCCATGTGAAGTGCTCGATATCTGTGATGATTGACGCTGTTCCCGGACGAAGCTCTGCGTAGTTTGCGTATGGATCCGCCTTGTACAGCTTATCACCCTGTTCAGTGACTATAATAAACTTATACATCTGACCCTTTTGCGCTCCCGGTACAAAAAGCTCATACACTCCCATGGTTTCCGGCTCTACACGCTTCATCTCATGACTGGTCTCATTCCAGTCGTTAAACTCACCAAACACGTATACTTCCCTCGCATGTGGCGCCCAGACGTCAAAGCACACTCCTTTTTTTCCTTTGCGCTCAGCTAAGTGAGCACCCATCTTCTTGTAGATATCATAGTGTGTTGCCTGACCAAACAGGTAACAATCCATTGCTGTAAAATTACACATATATATACCCCCCATAAGTATTTATTTTTCCCTGAAATGATCCTCTTTGAGTACAATTCGGTCATCATCTGTATATCGCCTGGCTGTCAGAATACTTATAGCCTTCTTAAGTCCGCTGTGAGCCTCCCTGTCTATGGCCTCGTCAATTATATCCTTGACCTCTGTCAGAGTGGTAGCCTGGTCTATCCTCTCAATATTGCTGATTCTGTTATGCAATGCCAGAATAGCCATCTCATCTATCTTGTACCCAAGCTCTGCAGAGTACGATTTGGCAAACAATACGAGTTCATCATTTGTAAAAATAGGAACCGATATCTTTTCCGTGAACTTGGATGCAAAGCCCTCATCCATTGAGAGAGCCTTCTTTATACCCTTTGATGTATCCTCAAGTATATAGAGTGTTCCTGTAATATCATGCTCCATCAAAAATGATAGCTGGGCAGCTATGCTGCGGTCGATATCACCGGCTCTTTCTATGATGAGACAGCCTCCTGTTATCTTTCTGACTACCTGCTGCACATCCTTTTTATTGAGTGCGGCAGCATCAATCTTGCCCATCTTTCCTGTAAGCTGTTCACCATCTTTTTGTAATACCTTTATAAAGCTTGTAGCAAGCATTGTCTTTCCGCAACCCTGCTCTCCCTGTATAATGAGGTTGCCTGTGGATGCGTTTTCTTTCCTGTTGAAATGATCAAGCACTGCATTATATGCCTTGCAGATCTGATCCTCCATACCCTTTACCGGTATGAAATATGAAAATATAGCTTTCTGTTCGCTTGTAAGCTCTTTTATATGTTTTGTTTCTTTCAATTTCGAGTCATCTTCTTCGCTGTCTAAATCCTCCGGCAATGAAATATCCGGCATTTTTCTTGTCTTAGCCATATCCAGCTTCTTCTCCAGTCCCGGATTTTTTGCTGTCATCTTGGCTATTTCCTGCTCGATAAATGATGTCACATGATCAAAATCTCTCTTCTCAGAAACGTTTTCTTTCTCCTGTGAAGCCTCATCATCTGATGTATCATCATCGACATTTAACATATCATCTGTTATTTCAGGCATCATGGTAGTCGGCTGCATGAGTATCTCGTCTTTCTCAGACTCCTCTGCCATAATTATATCCTCCGGCTCTCCAACCGGTTCCTTGGCTTCATCTGCAGCATCTTCAGGTGCTTCCTGTGACTCCTGCACTTCGTCTATAGCCTCTTCCGGTGCTTCCTGTGACTCCTGCACTTCGTCTATAGCCTCTTCCGGTGCTTCCTGCGGCTCCTGTACTTCATCCACAGTCTCCTCTGCATAAAGCTCCTGCATATCCGGTTTCTGCTCTTCTTCAGGCTCCTTCACGGCAGCTTTCTGCTCTATAATATCAACCGGGACCTTCAAATACTCCTCCTCAAGAAGTTCCTTCGGAGTGACACCTGCATCCAGCTTTGGAATGACATCATTTAGTCTCTCCATGATGTCTCCTGCCTCCTGAAGTGCTCTTGCCTTAGCTGACTCAAGCTTCTGCTGCTCAGCCTCTTTAAGTGCAATTTCAGCCGCATGTCTGGTCTTTTCCCATTCTTCAAGCACATCCTGTATAGACATCTGTCCTGTAATCTGATGCTCAAGCTGAGTCTTTTCACTCATGACCATAGACATCTGTCCGTCAGCGTCTTCACCCAAAAGCTCCTTGAAATTCAACTTAAGTGAACCATCTATCTCTTCATCTGTAGCGATATGCTCTGTCTCTTCCGGCTGCTGTACATACTCTTCCTGCTCCTTTTCGAGCTTGAGATAAGGAATATCCTCAACTATCTTTTTGATGGTATCCATCGTATCAGCAACTTCATTCTTGCCCTTGGCCTCCATGATCTGCTGCATACCCTTGGCAATCTCCTGCTGTAAATTTACAGTATTGAACTTCTCCTGATTTACAGTAATCTGCGGAATAGTTACGTCATCATGCACTATCTCTCCGCCCTTTACCATCTCCATGGCACCTATCTCAGTGACCTCAGCCTCATCCTTTATCTTAGCCGGCTTTTCCTTCTCTGCCTTGAATCGTCTGTACTTTTCCTCCTGAGCCTTGGTAAGTGGCTGATAAAGCATCTTAAGCTCCAGCGCACGCTCCACATATGGTCCGTCTCCGAACCACAGAATGAGCTCATCGCAGGCATCTATACACTTATCGGCTTTTCCGGCCTTGTGGTATAGATATGCAAGCTCATATGCCCACTCCTCAGTGTATTCTTCATCCTTGTACTCTTCAAGAATAGTGATAAGCTCATCAAATGAAGCTCCCTGCCCTTTTTTGATGGCATATCTTAATACATACTTCATATCATCATGAGGCGCTATCTCAACAAACTCATCATAATACTCTGTAGCAGCATCATAATCCCCCATCTTGATGGCGACCTCAGCCAGTCTGTATATAATCATCCTGCCGATTGGTGAACGGTCATAGGCCATTAAAAGTATGTCCCTTGCATCCTGGTATCTTTCGGCCTTCTCGTAGATTTCGCCGATTTTAACGAGTGTATTTACATTTTTAATTTTGTTCCAATTTATGCTATCCGCAATCTCTGCTGCGCTCATATAGCCCTCCTCGGCGCTTAGGGCTTTTATCTGATCCAGCTTGAGATTGTATTCGTATTTATCCACTTATTTCACCTACTCGTATTTAAGCTTATTATTTTTGGTATCTACGCCTGTTGTCTTTGTATAATCCCTTGTGTCCTCAGGAAGCTTCTTTTTCCTGAGAGCATAATTAACAACTCTTTTCACAATATAGTATATCACAGCAAAGGTTGGAACACCAAGTAACATTCCAAGAAAACCAAACATTCCTCCGCCGATTAGTATGGCAAACATAACCCAGAAGGTCGAAAGACCGGTAGATGAGCCAAGTATCTTAGGCCCTATTATATTGCCATCCACCTGCTGCAGCACGACAATAAATATCAGAAGATAAAGCGCATGCCACGGACTCTGAATTACTACTATGAGTAACGATGGAATTGCACCGATAAACGGTCCGAATACCGGAATCACATTTGTGACGCCGATAATCACTGCAACGAGCACCGATGATGGAATCCTTAAAATCAGACATCCGAAATATGCAATCACACCTATAATCAGTGAATCTATAATCTTACCGCTTATGAAGCCTCCAAAAATCTCATTTGTCTTTCTGATCGTCTCAATGATGATATTGCCTGTCTTTGGCTTGCAGACAGCATATATTATCTTTTTGCTCTGTCCTGCGAGAGTCTCCTGAATACTCATCACATAGACCATCACGATTATTCCGATAATAAAATTAAATAAGCCTCTGACTACCGAAATCACACCGGTTGTAATCTGTGCAACATACTTCTGTGCCTCAGGAATCAGCTTTTCTGTGGCATAATCCTCAATGTAGTCGGTTGCATTCTGTAAACCTGTGCTCGCGAGCTCAGCAATTTTGCTGTCCCCGAAATTGCCGTTCTTTATCATGTTGATGAATGCCGCAACATCATTTGGCAGTGTCTTCATAAGTCCCGATATACTTGCTATGACAGAAGGCACAATAGCCGCAATGAGGAGCGAAATAATTGCTACAAGAATAATAACCGAGCCTGTGATTGCAAGAGCTCTTGAAACCTTTCGCAGCTTGCTTTCGCTTTTCATCTTTTTGGAAAGAAGCTTTTTAAAGCATCTTTCCAGCCACAGCATGACAGGATTCATCAGGTATGCAAGCACAAGTCCCATTATAATAGGCATTGCTGCCGCAAGCAGCTTGCTCCATATGCCTGCAAAGCCCTCAAATCTGTACAGTGCAAAGAAAAACAGTATACTGACTGCAAACGTGACAAATACCATGACACCTATTCTGATCAGATGTGGCCATTCCTCACGCCCCAGGTGCGAATTCTGCTTCGCACCCTTATCTGCATTTATCTCAATGTTTGATTTTTTACCAGCTTTTCCGGTTTCTTCCATCGGATTAAACTCTCCTTATTTACGATTATAGTTGATGAGACATCCCTTTAATATTATTTCTCTTTCATCATCTGTGAGCTCACCCATCTTCAGTGTAAATGGCTTTAATTCACCATCCTTGACAACATATGCCTCAAACTCCGTCTTTGCATCCTCGATTTCCTTCTTGATTCCCGGAAGGAAGATATAGTCGAGGTTGTGGAACGGAAGCTCTCCCTCATCGATGATGAATGGAAGCATTCCCCAGTTGATAAGGTTTGAACGGTATCTCTTTGTGGCATACTCGTTTGCGATATTTGCCCAGCCTCCGAGTACCTTCTGGCAGCTGGCAGCCTGCTCTCTTGCTGAGCCGTCACCCGGCTTAACAGCAAAAATTGTGCTTCCGAAGCCCATATTCTCATGGCTTGCCTCAGGGAATTTTTTCTTTACTACTCCCATGATTTCAGCAACCTCAGGAACAGCCTTTCCTGCGCACTCACCACTCTCTATAGCCTTCTGGGCCTTCTGGATTTCCTTTGCTCTGCCTACATACTCAGGATCCTTTCTTGAAAGTGCGAACTCTGCAAGTCCAAGAGGGTTTGAACGATATGAAGATGTCTCTCCTGAAGGAATGAGCTCATCTGTTGTAGTAACAGGATCATGAATCTCTGAAACCACCTTAAGGAGCATATTCTCAGGAAGCGCACTCATTGCCGGCCAGTCCTTGATGTTTGGTCCGAACTGGATTTCAACTGAAGGATCTGCCACTCCATGGCTGTCAAATACACGGTTCTCATATATAGTCTTGTCAAAGAAATATTTTGGCTTTGTAAAGTTGACATCAATATCCGCTGCTGATGTAAGGAAGCCCTTGTTTGCTGCTGTTGCAGCGATTGAACGTGCATCCATGAGTGCCACTGAGCTGATCTGTCCGTTCTGTACCTTAGAACCCTCTCTGTTAGGGAAGTTTCTTGTTGAATGACGGATAGAGAATGCGTTGTTGGCAGGTGTATCTCCTGCACCAAAGCAAGGTCCGCAGAAAGCAGTCTTTACGATTGCACCTGTCTCAAGAAGCTTTGCTACAGCTCCGTTTTTCACAAGCTCCATGTATATTGGAGTAGATGCCGGGTAAACACTCAGTGTAAACTCGTCTGCTCCAATTGAATGTCCGTTTAATATGTCAGCCGCATCGCAGATATTCTCAAATCCACCGCCTGCACAGCCTGCGATGATTCCCTGGTCTACATACAGTTTTCCGTCTCTTACCTTACTCTTTAAATCAAGCTTCACCTTGCCGTCAAAGCTTACCTCAGCTCTCTTCTCACAGTCATCGAGAATATCCATGAGGTTTGCATTAAGCTCATCGATAGTATAGGTATTGCTTGGGTGGAATGGCATAGCTATCATTGGGCGGATCTGGCTTAAATCAATCTCAATAAATCTGTCGTAGTAAGCCACCTCACCCGGATTAAGTTCCTTGTGGTCCTCAGCCCTACCGTGAATCTCAAAGAATTCCTTAACCTGGTCATCTGTTCTCCAGATAGAAGAAAGACATGTAGTCTCTGTTGTCATAACATCGACACCTATACGGAAGTCAACGCTCAGATTAGACACACCCGGTCCTACAAACTCCATAACTTTGTTCTTTACGAAGCCGTTTCCGAATACCTCTCCGATAATTGCAAGTGCGACATCCTGTGGTCCAACGCCCTTGATTGGCTCTCCTGTCAGATAAATACCTACTACCTCAGGCATATCAATATCATATGTCTGTTCAAGAAGCTGCTTAACAAGCTCAGGTCCACCCTCGCCGACTGCCATAGTACCAAGTGCACCATAGCGTGTATGTGAATCAGAGCCAAGTATCATTTTTCCACCGCCGGCAAGCATCTCTCGTGCAAACTGATGGATAACTGCCTGATGAGGTGGTACATAGATTCCACCGTACTTCTTTGCACATGTGAGACCAAACATGTGGTCATCCTCATTGATTGTTCCACCAACTGCACAAAGGCTGTTGTGACAGTTTGTAAGTACATACGGGATAGGGAATTTCTCAAGTCCTGAAGCTCGTGCTGTCTGGATGATACCTACAAATGTGATATCATGCGATGTAAGCTTATCAAACTTAATCTGAAGCTTGTCCATATTGCCGGATGTATTGTGCTCCTTTAAAATACCGTAAGCAATTGTCTCCTGCTTAGCTGTCTGTTTATCGATGTCCATGCCGGTCTTGCTTTTGACAGCTGCATGAGCCTCTGGTCCATCAATTATTACTTCCTTACCGTTTAAAAGGTAAGCACCATTTTCATATAATTTCACTTATTCTACCTCCGTATGTGTATTTCAAAATTCTATTATTTACTATTATATAATATTATAGGTAATTGTGGCAATAAATAAATCACCATCTACCTTAATTTCGAATTTTCCTCCCATCAAATGGGTCAGATTCTTTGCAATCGAAAGTCCAAGTCCACTTCCTTCAGTGGTTCTCGATCTCTCTCCCCTCACAAAACGCTCAGTCAGATCTACATTTCCGTCGCTTACTATGTCAAGCTCGTTCTTTGACACATTCTTTATTGTAAAAACTGCCTTTTTATCTGCCTTTTCAAGCTCTACATATACTCTGGTATTTTCCAGTGCATATTTTGCGGCATTAGTATACAGATTTTCAATAGAGCGGTAAAGTTGGCGCCCATCCGCATAGATAAATATCTGTTCTGATGGAATTTTTGTAACTATTGTCAGATTTCTCGACTCAAAGCGCTCATTGAATTCACCTCCGGTCTGGTATAAAAGCTCAACCAGATCAAGCTTTTGCATATTGAGCTTCACATTTCCCGAGGTAATCTTTGATGTCTCTACCAAATCCTCTGTAAGCTGCTTTAAGCGCTGTGACTTTTCCTCCAGCACATGTATATAGTATTTGGCATTTTCATTTTCCAGATTTTCCCTCTTAAGCAGGTCAACATAGTTGACTATTGAAGTCAGAGGTGTCTTTATATCATGTGATACGTTTGTTATTAAATAAGCCTTTAATTTTTCATTCTTAAGACTTTCATTCACCGAGCTCATAAGACCCTGGCGTATATGGTTGACAGCCTCCGCCACCTTTTTCTGCTGCCCATGAAACTCATTGACATTGAGTGTAGTGTCAAGCGCTCCTTCCGAGATAGCTTCAAGTGCCTCCTGTATGCGCATTATCTCTTTGGTTTTTTGTGTGTGGATATCCTTTTTCTCAATAACTCTTTTCAAAAGCTCATAGCCCTTGTACATCAGGCTGTGTGTGTAAAGTATATTGCCTTTTATCTTCCTTACAATGCTCTGGTATAAAATAATAAAAGCCAGATCAAACAAAAAAGTAAATGTGCCGGCCGTCATAATGAGTGATGCATAGTCAAAATGCTGGCTTTTTACGCCTGAAATCACTTTTCCCATAAATACCATGAGCAGTGTAAATATCACCAGCATCACATCAGAGTATACCTTGTCAATCGGTAAATAGTATATTGTATAATCATCCTCTGATTTTCTGCCTGCCACGTTTGCCATATATGCCAGGCTCACAAAGCTGCCTACCAGGCCCGCAAGCGATATTAGTGTATATATATCAATATTTCCATGCGCATCGTGCCTGAATGCATAGCCTGTGGCAAACACTCCTGTCACCATAAGTATCATGCATAGCTGATGTAAAACTATGACCTCCGCTTTTTTTCCTATTGTATACTGCTTCATTTGTTGTCCTCTATCTTATAGCCTACTCCCCAGACCACCTTCAGATATCGCGGCTCTTTAGGATTTATCTCTATTTTTTCCCTGATATGTCTGATGTGCACAGCAACTGTATTGTCGGCGCCTATCGCCTCCTCGTTCCATATGCTCTCATATATTTCGTTTATTGAGTAGACCTTTCCCTTGTTTTTAAGGAGCAAAAGCAGGATATTGTACTCAATCGGTGTGAGCTTTACCTCCTCGCCATCCACAGTCACCTTTTTTAAATCATCATTTACCAAAAGACCTCCGGCTTCATAAACCTTGTCTCCGGCTGCATCATTGCTTGACAGAGTGGTATATCTGCGAAGCTGTGACTTTACCCTTGCCACAAGCTCAAGCGGATTAAAAGGCTTTGTAACATAATCATCAGCACCCACATTGAGGCCTAAAATCTTGTCAGCATCCTCTGTCTTTGCCGAGAGAATAATTATCGGCACCCTGCTTTCCTTTCGTATCTGCAGAGTAGCTCTTATTCCGTCGAGCTTTGGCATCATGACATCTATTATCATGAGGTCTATTTTTTTATTCTTCATAATTTCAACCGCCTGTATGCCGTCGTAAGCCTTCTCCACGTCGTAGCCCTCCTGCATCAGGTAAATCTCAATTGCCTCAACTATTTCCTTGTCGTCATCACAAACTAATATTGTCATATTATCCTCCTTCTATGAATTTTGAACAGAAACCTTCTCCTGCCGTTAGTCAGCTATATTTTATCAGATTATCCACTTTGTTTTTCTTAAAATCTGCTTAATATTACCTACTTTAAATATAAGCCAAAAAGCAGCCGTTCTGTTTTGAACTGCTGCTTTATATTACATAGGTGTGTTTCATTTCCCTTTATTTCCGGTGATGCTCTGCCACATTCTGTGGATACCGTCTGTGAGCTCCTTCCCCTCCTTTGTGTTGATAGCAGGTTGATTGCCGGCTTTTCTGCTTATTGCCTTATAATCCTCATCAACAGACGATTTTGAGCCGGCAGCCTTGGCTTCATCCTTATCATTGCTATAATTTGAGCCGGCATCAGGTGTATCGTCTGCAAGCTTCACTTCACCCACTACACCATCTCCCAGGTCCTCGCCCTCAGCAAGTCCCAGTTTTCTGATATAATCCATATTTACCTTGATTTCAGTCTGTCTGTTTGCATAGATAGACTTCTCTTCATTGTCAATAGTACTCTCCTCTACAGGCTTACCTGCATTTTTCTGACGTTCTATCTCCTTATTTCTGTCATCGATAATCTTAAGATACTTCTCCGTATCGGACAAATCCTGAAGCTGTCCCTTGAGCTCATACTGGTTAGTTTTAACTATCTTCTCCTGCTCTGCAATCCTATCCTTCATATTCTTGCACAGCTTTTCAAGTGACTCGTTGGTATCATTGATAATATCACGCACTCTTGAAAGCGCCTCATCCGTATAGATAACCGATGCTGCATACACATCCTCAGCCTTTCTGCTTGCATCCCAGACTATCTGATCTCCCTTCTTTCTGAACTCTCTCTCTGCGTGATTGCGACTCTGCTCAGTAAGCTCATACTCATCCTGCATTGCATATATACACTTATTCAGCTCAGCAAGTAAATCTATCATTTGCTGCTTGTTTATGATCACCCTGCTCGGCTCCGGCTTATATGGCTCCGCCTTTGAAAGCATGATATGAATTTCTCTTAGTACCTTTTCTGTTTTATCGTTCGCATTCATTTTCTATTTCCTCGGATTTAAATTAACATTATAACTATTCAGGGTGGTTATGAATACTCACCACTTACCCATATTTTATATGAAAATCCGCTTCTCGTAAATAGCCAAATGAATAATAATAGCTACTGATTACAGCCCTTTATAATTAAATCAATCCCGCTGCCGCATTTCTCAGTTCATCTGCCGCATGCTTTATCTCGGCAGCCTGCTCTTCGCTCACATTTCCGGGCTTTGTCCTTGAAATAAGCTTCTTCACATATGAAAGTGACGATTTCACACTCTTTTTCTGTGCACTGTCCATAGCCTTTCTTTTTTCCTTGTCAGCCATGACATTTTCCACCTGTCGCACAAGCGTATCAGCCTCACTTCTTGCATCAATATAAGCCTTTCTCTGTCCGTCTGTTGCCTCATACTCCTGTGCCTCGCGGATTGCCTGCTCAATCTCAGAATCAGACAAATTTGAGCTTGCGGTAATCGTAATCTCCTGATGCTTTCCTGTGCCCAGGTCCTTTGCAGAAACCTGCACAATGCCGTTTGCATCTATATCAAACGTCACCTCTATCTGCGGCACACCTGCCGGAGCCGGCTTGATGCCCTTTAGCCTGAAGTTTCCAATCAGCTTATTGTCCCTTGCAAACTGCCTCTCACCCTGCAGTACCTTTATATCCACAGAGGTCTGGAAGCTTCCTGCAGTTGTAAAAATCTGGCTGTATCTCGTAGGAATAGTCGTATTTCTGTCAATAATTTTGGTTGAGACACCACCAACTGTCTCAATTCCGAGTGAAAGCGGTGTGACATCCATCAGTATAATCTCTGCCGCACTGCTGCCTGCGACAATTGCTCCACCGAGCTTGCCACCCTGTACTGCTGCACCGAGTGCCACGCACTCGTCAGGATTCAGGTTGTGTGAAGGCTCTTTTCCTGTAATTCTTCTGACCTCCTCAACAACAGCCGGCACACGTGTCGAGCCTCCTACCAACAGCACCATTCCAAGCTCTGCTGCGGAAATCCCCGCATCTGAAAGTGCCTGATTTACAGGAATAGCAGTTCTCTCCACCAGATCCTTTGTTATCTCATTAAACTCAGCCCTTGTGAGGTTCATCTCCATATGGACCGGCTGTCCCTTTACAGTAGTGATAAACGGCAGGTTGATAGTGGTTGAGGATGAGGATGAAAGCACCTTTTTAGCCTTCTCAGCCTCCTCCCTGACACGCTGCATAGCAGTATTATCCTTTCTCAGATCCACATTCTGCTGTCTGTAAAACTCTGTGACAAGATAATTCGTGATTCTCTCATCAAAATCATCTCCACCCAGATGATTATCACCGGCTGTGGCAAGCACCTCTATCAGATTGTCCCCGATTTCGATAACAGACACATCGAAGGTTCCTCCTCCGAGATCGTAGACAAGAATTTTCTGCTGCTGTCCATGGTCCAGTCCGTATGCGAGTGCCGCAGAGGTTGGCTCATTTATGATTCGAAGCACATTAAGCCCAGCAATTCTTCCTGCGTCCTTAGTTGCCTGCCTCTGCGCATCCGAAAAATATGCAGGAACTGTGATTACGGCGTCTGTCACTGCCTCACCAATATAGTCCTCTGCATCCTTTTTCAGCTTTCTGAGAATCATAGAAGAAATCTCAGGAGCTGAATACAGCTTTCCGTCCACTTTTGCCCTGAAATCGCTTCCCATCTGTCTCTTTATTGAGAAAAATGTCCTGTCCACATTGACTGCTGCCTGCCTCTTTGCAGCCTCGCCAACCAGTCGCTCTCCATTTTTTGTAAAAGCCACTACAGACGGAGTTGTTCTCTGACCCTCGCTGTTAGTTATGACTACCGGCTGATTGTTCTCCAATACTGCCACACAGCTGTTTGTTGTTCCTAAATCTATACCTATAACCTTGCCCATTTTATGCCTCACTGTTTTTTTATTTAAGTCTCATAAATAATTGATTTTTTTGACTTACTATTTCATCCTAATACTACTTTATGCTTCGAAAATTCACTCGTCAAGGCATGAGGCTGTTATTTCAGAGAATGTTTATACTTTTAATTTTTAATACACAACATAACAACAAAAGCACCGCCGAAGCAGTGCCTTTGTTGATTAGTTTATAGGTTGGATTAAATGATAATTGAGGATTGCTTATTCACTTACTTTCTTTTTGAGTAATCCGAGTAATCCACATGCAATGAAAGATCCGATTACTAATGCAACAAGATACATTAACGGATTTCCGATTGTAGGAACTACGAAGATTCCTCCGTGAGGTGCCATGAGTGTACATCCAAATGCCATTGAAAGTCCACCTGCCACTGCTGAACCGACTACACATGCCGGAAGGACATGAAGCGGATCAGATGCTGCGAATGGGATTGCACCCTCTGTGATAAATGATAATCCCATGATAAAGTTTGTAGGTCCTGCCTTTCTCTCCTCTGCTGTGAACTTGTTCTTGAAGAAGATTGTTGCAAGAGCGATTGCGATTGGTGGAACCATACCGCCAATCATAACTGCTGCCATGATATTGTAGTTTCCGGCAGCGATTGAAGCTGTACCAAATACATAAGCGGCTTTGTTTACAGGGCCACCCATATCCACCGACATCATTCCTCCGAGAAGTATTCCGAGTACTACTGCGCTTGCACCGTTAAGTCCATTAAGACCATTGTTGATAGCTGTATTTAAAGCTCCGATTGGAGGCTCAACTACAAACTGCATTATAACGCCTACCAGGAATATACCAAGCAGTGGATAAAGCAGAACCGGCTTCATACCATCAAGACTCTCCGGAAGTTTAGAAAAATACCTTCTTAGGAGGAGCACAATATATCCTGCAACGAAACCTGCTACAAGTGCTCCAAGGAAGCCTGATGTACCGTTTGCTGCGATTGAACCGCCTACAAAACCAACTGCAAGACCCGGACGGTCAGCAATACTCATGGCGATAAAGCCTGCAAGAATTGGAAGCATAAATCCGAATGCTGTTCCACCGATTCCCTTAAACAGTGCTGCGGCCTGTGTAATAGTACCGAAATTTGCTCTCTGGTCAGCCGGAAGTGAATTAAGATCAACACTGAATCCATCGATAAGGAATGCGATTGCGATAAGAATACCACCACCAACTACGAATGGAAGCATATGTGAAACACCATTCATCAGGTGCTTGTAAATCTGATGTCCAACGCTCTCCTTTCCACCAACTGATGAATGTGAAGCTTCCTTTTTACCTGATGCCTTAAATACAGGAGCATCACCGACAGCAATTCTCTTTACGAGCTCTTCAGCCTTATTTATTCCGTCAGAAACCTGACACTCAATAACCTTCTTTCCGTCAAAACGGTCTGTAGGCACATTTGTATCACAGGCAACGATAACACCTGCAGCCTTTGCAATCTCATCATCCGTGAGCACATTTTTGGCTCCGCCTGAGCCTCTTGTCTCAACCTTTACCTGATATCCAAGCTCCTTGGCTTTTTTCTCGATAGCCTCAGCAGCCATATAAGTATGGGCAATTCCTGTAGGACAGGCTGTAACTGCAACGATAAATACATCGTCCTTCTTCACCTCAACAGGCTCTTTCGCCTTTGCCTCCTTGGCAGCCTCTTTCTCATCCTTTGCTTTTTCAGCGCTATCGATGATATTTAAAAACTCATCAACTGAACCGGCATTGATAAGAGAATTTGTAAACTGCTCGTCCATCAGCATAACAGAGAGCTTGCTAAGCACCTGAAGATGCACATTATCCTCTGTGTTTGGTGCAGCTATAAGGAAAATAATCTTTGCAGGTGTACCATCGAGTGATTCAAAGTCAACCCCATCCTTTACAACCATTGCCGCAAGACCTGCTTTAGTAACAGCATCAGACTTGCAATGAGGAATTGCTATACCCATTCCAATTCCTGTTGTGCCTTCCTCCTCTCTTGCAAAAACACCCTTGCGATACTTCTCCACATCGGCTATTTTGCCACTTTTTGCCATCAAATCAATACACTGATTCAATGCTTCGGTTTTTCCGGCAGGCGTACCATTTAAATTGATACTCTCAGCTGCCAATAAATCCCTGATTGTCATACATCATTCCTCCTAATAGAATATATTAATTATTTATATCAACCTTTTTGATACCGTTTGTTTAATTGGAAGCACTGTCCCATTTATCAATAAGTGCTTCAACCTCAGGCTTTGTAGCAAGCTCCTCAGAAAATGCACTTGCACTTCCTGTACATACTCCATAAATAAATGCCTGCTTATAATCATTTGATTTGAGGTATCCGTAAACAAATCCGGCTACCATCGAATCACCTGCGCCTACAGAGTTTTTGAGCTTTCCCTTAGGAGCCTGTGCCTTAAATTCCTGTCCATCCTCGGTCACAAGCACCGCTCCGTCACCTGCCATAGAAACAAGCACGTTTCTTGCGCCCTGCTCCTGAAGCTTCTTTGCATATTTTATCACATCGTCCTTGTCTGTAATCTCAACCCCGAATATCTCACCAAGTTCATGATTGTTTGGTTTGATAAGGAATGGCTTATACGCAAGCACATTTGTGAGCAGATTTCTTGTTGCATCAACCACTATATTTATTCCGCGGCCCTCAAGATGCTTCATGATATCCATATACATTGATGAAGGCATAACATCAGGAATACTTCCTGCGAGCACAAGCACATCAGACTCATTTAAGCAGTCTAGCTTCTCATAAAGCTTTTTAATGTTGTCCTCAGTGATTACCGGTCCCTGACCATTAATCTCAGATTCCTCATTTGAGCGAAGCTTCACGTTGATACGTGAAATACCATCCTCCACCTCTATAAAATCAGTATTAACACCTTTTTTTGCTAGAAGTCTTTTAATTTCATTTCCTGTAAAACCCGCTGTAAAACCAAGTGAAGTATTGCTCATTCCAAGATTCTTAAGAACCATGGAAACATTGATGCCCTTACCACCTGCAAAAATCTTCTCTCCAGTCGTTCTATTGACCACTCCTGTCTTAAAATCTGTTACATCAACTATATAATCTAATGATGGATTAAAAGTAACTGTGTAAATCATGTCAGACCTCCTTAATATTTTTGTATTTCTTATAGTTGTCATTACTTAGTGCATTTGTAATAATTTCAGCATCTTCAAAATCAGCAAACTTGATACTTGATACCTGTGAAAACTTACTGTCATCCGCAAGAATGTATTTCTCCTTGCTATTCTCCATGGATTTCTTTTTAACCATGGCCTCCTTTATCTCCGGAGTTGTAAACCCATTCTTCACAGTAATTCCGTTGGTTCCCCAGAAGCCCTTTGTAAAATTGTATTTATCGAGCGTCACAACGGCCTCATCTCCGACAATAGCCTCAGTAGTAGACTTGAACTCGCCACCCAGAATATATACTGTATATCCCCTATCGGAAATTCTCTTGGCATTAGTCAGAGAGTTTGTAACAAAAACCACATTCTTTGCAGTAATATAATCAATCATGACTGCCGTTGTAGTACCGGCATCTATATAAACAAAATCATTATCCACAATAAGCGATGCCGCATATCTGGCAATCTGTTCCTTTTCGCTGCGATTCTGCTTAAGCCTGTTGATAACCTTCTCATCCTGAGTATGGATATTCGTATTATTGACAATCGCACCACCATGTACCTTGGTGAGATAACCCTTCTTGTCCATTGCAACCAGATCACGCCTGATTGTTGACTCAGATGTATCAAGCTCATCCATAAGCTGCTGAACAGTCACACTTCCCATCGAATCTAATATATCGAGTATTTTTTTGCATCTATCTTCTGCCAGCATCTAATCACCCCAGTTTATCAAATTATTCAAAGACTTATTTTATAAGCCATTTATTTAATGCTTATTTTCAAATTACTGTATTAAACATTTCAACATTCATTTAACTTGTAGTATAATTATATTTTCATAATCCGTCATTGTCAATCATAATCCGTCATTTATATTCACAAATAATCACACTAAAAATTGTTGAAAATATATAAAGCAAGTTTTAAAATTGTGCACTATATGCAAATACAACATTGATTTTAGTGCAGAATATAACATATATATCATTAATACTTGCCTAATTACTAATTTTAGTATCTTTTCTATTACTAATTTATAATCTAAAATATAGTTCAAATTAACTAATTTTAATTTAGTCACTATCAAATTTGACTGTTTTTGACTGTTTTGAATCTAAATGCATTGTAATTCATAATTCATCATGCTAGAATATGTTCATTATGGTACATATTTTATGATTAAAGGGTCAAAAGGTATCATCAATGAGTTTATATTTTGTTATTTCACACCATTTTAAATAATTTATGTAACATCACAGCTACAATACTTTAAGTTAAAAAGGAGGATTTCACATGAAACAGCTTAATTGGGCAACACTCGGCTGCGGTGTAATAGCTAATGAGCTCGCGCATGCTCTCTCCAAGGAAGGACGCACTCTTTATTCAGTTGCCAACAGAACTCATGAAAAGGCCGTAGCTTTTGCACAAAAATATGGCATTTCAAAGGTATATGACAACATTGATGACGTCTTTTATGATCCTGATGTGGATATCATTTACATCTCCACTCCACACAATACTCACATCAATTATCTAAGAAAAGCCCTTTCTAATGGAAAGCATGTACTCTGTGAGAAATCTATTACTTTAAATATCGCAGAGCTCGATGAAGCCGTCTCACTGGCCAAAGAAAATAACGTTATTCTTGCTGAAGCCATGACTATATATCATATGCCTGTTTATAAAAAGCTAAACGAAATAATTGCAAGTGGACAACTCGGCAGGCTAAATTTAATTCAGGTCAATTTTGGAAGCTACAAGGATTACAATATGACAAACCGATTTTTCAGTCGTAAGCTTGCTGGAGGAGCATTGCTTGATATTGGAGTTTACTCACTTTCTCTTATCCGCTGGTTCTTCAAGGAAACACCAACACAAGTATCGTCACAGGTTAAATATGCACCAACCGGTGTTGATGAACAGGCAGGTATTCTGCTTATGAATGATGCAGTGGAAATGGCAACTGTCACATTATCTCTTCATTCAAAGCAGCCAAAACGCGCTACGCTCTCTTTTGACAAGGCATATGTGGAAATCTTTGAGTATCCAAGAGGAATGCAGGCAACTATTACATACACAGAGGATGGTCATAAAGAAGTAATTGATGCCGGTGATACATCAGATGCACTGTATTACGAAGTACGTGATATGGAAAAAGCTGTAAGCTCAGCATCATCAGATGAAATAGAAACCCTCATGCACTGTCAATATACATATGATGTAATGAAAATTATGTCAGATATAAGAGCTGAATGGGGTATGAAATATCCTGAAGAGGAATAATAATACTACTACAACTATTCAAAAAAGGATAAGAGTTGTTAAAAAAGAGAAATATAATTCTGTTTATCAGGCTTATATTTCTCTTTATTAATTTAGTGTAACATCCTGAAAAATAATTTAGATAATTTAAAAAATAATGAAATGTGTACAACATATATTACATAAATTCACAATATATTTTATTTGCAAATTATATAAAAGAAAGACCACATCATAAACTGATGTAGTCCTTTTGAGAGAGGTGACAGCCGGATTTGAACCGGCGATGACGGTGTTGCAGACCGGGGCCTTACCACTTGGCTATGTCACCATATATTATACTAAAAAACTCCCCGAGTAGGGCTCGAACCTACAACAACTCGGTTAACAGCCGAGTGCTCTACCATTGAGCTATCGAGGATTATTAAGGTTTGTACCTTCAAAACTTCATACAAATCCGATTTGTTTTCTCCGTTATTAACCAGATTAAGCCCTCGACCTATTAGTAACAGTCAGCTCCACATGTTGCCATGCTTCCACCTCTGCCCTATCTACCTTGTA
>ENA-OQBL01000265-OQBL01000265.1-human-gut-metagenome-genome-assembly--contig:-NODE-265-length-29899-cov-5.554749_pt1 | contig 29899 bp, 30 predicted proteins | sample MGYA00242747_ERZ504553 | MGnify/ENA primary metagenome ERZ504553 (study PRJEB26092, sample SAMD00036240) | human gut metagenome | host: Homo sapiens | study: EMG produced TPA metagenomics assembly of...
ATAGCAAGCTCAACAGCATAAGAAGGAATATACTCAGGTTGATTTTTGTAGTCCTCTTGAAGTTGCTCACATAAAGAACCATATCTTATCTAGACAAGAGTTTCTCCTTGATTTTGCTTTCAGGTACAGTATGATAAAGAACTTAGGACTAAGATACTGCATTGGATTTTCAGATATATAGTGATTATCATAGCACATTTTGAACACATTGTTGTATATCCAAAAAGAGTCTTGCAGGCACTCTTACACAAGTTCAATCTTCCAACAGTAGTCCTGATAAAAATTTTGACATTTTCCTCTGTGATTTTAGTAATGTCCATCTTAGAGAATGCTGTATCTTGATAGTATCTTTTGTAATCTGTGTCATACTTATATGTTGTATTGTCTGAAACCATCTGATCTTGGGACTTACGCCAATGACGGTACAAATCATCAAAAGTAAGAGGAGCACTGTAGTATTGAATTATTACCTTCTCTAAATCTTCCTTCCTTTTCTTTGCAATCATTTTTCCGTTAGGTAGACGGGTTTTCCAGCGGGTATCTTTTCCTTGCCCCTGCCATATAGGGTTTTTGTGCATTTTAAGACATTCATTTTTTTCATAATCTCAACATCTTTTTGCACTTGCTCAATATTTATTATACCAGCATTAGATAAATATTGTAAGGTTTCATTAGCATTAATATTCATAAATTTTAATTTTCTCCTCAAGAAAAAAGGTAAGGACTGCTGCCAGCCCTTGCCTGTAGTTTTAATTTTGTGATTTTTTCTTAGGACAGGTACACCAACAAGATGTATCAATAGGTTTAGAGGAACGTGTCCTCTGTAGAAGTGTAGCTTGAATTTGGCAGCAGAGATAAGATTGTTCTTCTGACATATTAGAGATATTTTCTATATCATCCGGGTACAGTGCAGGAAACTGTACATGGACTTCTTTTCTGTATATTTCTGTGTCATTGTAGTATTCAAGGGATTGTTTGCAGATTTCATAATCGTGAGCGGTGGCTTTTTTACCAAAATAATTTCCTGTATCAAGAGTATGTTGCATCCATGCTTTTACTTTAACTTCTTCACAGTTCAGAGGATGTTTATAGTTCCATTGCATGATAGCAAGTACGAGATTTCCGTCTACAGGACAGAGGATATTTTCTGGATTGTCTGCATCTTGGAACGAATGCTGAGTAGCCAGAACAAAATTTCCAGTGAGAGTCAAGTCTAGCATACACAGAACTTTTCCGTCTGCGGTTGTACAGATTTTATGATTGATAGGGTCAAGATGTTCATTTATATTGGTTAAAGTTTTAGCCCTGCCAGAGTACGTAAGTGATAATTGCTTTGCATCAGATAAATCGACTTGATGTAATCTGACATCAAACTTACATTGTTGTTTGTAGAAGTTGTATACAGTCTGTATTGAACTTTGGTTATCATGGTAGTCTGTGCTGATTCCTATATGAACCGGGTACTCCCAGTCAACACAGTTCTCAGTGATATATTTGTATGCTTTATTTAATGCTGTGACAGCTTCCTTACTCGCTATTGTACCGTTAGTGATAACTTGTATCTGTTCCACGTAGACTTTCTTTTCTATAATCTTATCGACTATATAAGTAATCATCTCTGGATGTAACATAGGCTCGCCACCTGTCAATAATAGGAGTTCTATGTGTCTGTAGCGGTCAAATAAGGCATCTATAACCTCAGGGGCTATAACTGTACCCCTGTAGGCATCCATTGGCTCATTTGGCTCGTAGCGCATACAATGAGGGCAGTTAAGATTGCAGTCTCTTGTGATTTCTATTTCTAAGCCTGCTAAATGTAATTCATAATCCATAGAAACCTCCTTAACACTTGGTATAGTCAAGAGGAAACTCTTTGTTATCAGCAAACCACTGGCGTAGCATATCTTCTTCTACTCGGTATTCTCTGCCGATTTTGATGCTTGGAAAGCCATCTGTACGCATTAATGCCTTTGCCTGTTTCGGATTGAGTTTTAATAGTTCCTGTAATTCTGTTATTGTATAAACTGTCATAGTTATTTTTCCTTTCCTACTTTGATTTTGATATTGTCTGATTCATAAATTTCATAGTTACCTTTGATTTCTTTAGGGGAACGAGTGAGAAGTTGATAGATGGAATAAGTAGAAGTATTATAGTATTCTGCTATTGCGTGAACATCTGGGAGATAAAACCATTTTCCTGTTAGTCTTTGCACTTGATAACTCTTTATGTGTTCTATAGCCTTGTGATGCGGCCTGTATAAATACTCTAAGTTCATAGCAAAGTTAACGTCTATCGTTGAATTTCTGAGTACTTTTAATTTGTGATGAACTTGGAGAGGACAGTTTGGAATTTCAAAGTCTGGTTTCTGACACCAAACCTCTGCTACCAGTCTGTGAATATAAAATTTTTTCTTCTTTCCTTTTTTACAAGGAGATACGTATAAGTAGTTGTTGGATGCAAGCTGAGGTGTTAACAGATGCGGAACTGTTCCTGTAGTAGAAATGACATTTCCGTACTGAGAAACAAAGACGTTGGTGTATCTTGGATATTGGTAGAATTTTTCATCAGAGAAGAGTTTCATAAACGGCTTGCCTTTAGCTGTAACTGTTCTCGCAACCTGCTTCTCCGGGAGTTTTTTGGTAGTAGGCTTCTTCATCATAGCAGATCACCTCTTATCTTGTAGCCTAAATCTTCAAGCTGTGACTGATGATAGGTTCTGGAAGCAAGAGAACAGGTCATCTTTCTGGAAGTAGGTACTACCTTGACTAGGTTGTTCTCTATCTTAGAGATTCTGTACAATGCACTACCATTGTAGATATAATCATTTTTCTTCATAATAAGAATCATTCCTTTCTTAGTATTAGTATAGTAAGTATAATGTCTAACATATTAAGACATCAGGACGACATCTTAATCATTAGTTTTTGAAGCTATATTTATTAAAAATGGAGGTTCAACTTTTTTCAAAAAGGTTCATTTCTGTACCCTTAAAGAATTTTTTCGGCTGCTCTTTTAATCTCTGCAACAGCGTACTCTACATCCATCTTGCTGAAATACTCAATGCCGTATCTTTTCTTGTGATTCTTGGCTCTGGTTTCAGGATTCTTTACTTCATCAAACCTTGACAGCAGGTCAATTATCTGGGCTTTACAGAAGATGCAGTTCTGATACTGTATAAGGAAATCAGTAAGACTTCTGAACTTCACTGGAAAAGCGTCTTTTTCTTCCTTGTATATCTTTTCCAGCTCATCATTGTATCTTTGATGCACTTTATCAAGGTTCTTTAGTGCTTTGTCCAGACGTATGTACCAACCATGAAACTGCTTTTCAATGTCATTACTTGTCAGGCACTTGCTTCTCAGCTCCAACCTTGCATATGCCGGGTCTCTGCCGCCGCTTTCTGCTTCCTTGTCGTAGTTTTCACACTCGAAGCGTTTATTCTTGATTGCTACAGATACTTGCTTCTGAGAGAACAGATTCCTGCTGTCGTAGCAGTTTTGAACATTATAGGTTACTGCAAGGGCAGAGATGAGGTATCTGTTAAGTTTGGCATAATCCCTGTAGTGTTCCGGGTCAAACGAATCGAATCTCATATCGAAGCGGCTAAGACTGTATGATTCTATGCCAGCACCGCCCAGAATCGTGTCAAAAGCTGTTTTAAACTCATCGTAGGAGAATAAGTCACCTACTAGCTTATTGGCGTTTATTTTGCTGTAGGATAAGTTTTCTCTGCTGGACAGAGTGTCAAAACAGGGGGCTATACTTTCATCTATGTCTGTTACTGGCAGACTGATAAGTGACAGCGTGTGAATGCTCCCTGTGAGTTGATAGTTGTTTCTTTGTTTACATCATTTTTGTATCTTCCTTTCACTTTTTTTGTGAGAGATACTATCTCTCTTTCATAATATGCAGAATCTAATAAATCGCGGAATCGCTCTCTACAACAGCATTTGCGGAAACTGAACATTTTTTTGTGCGATCCACAAACACCCTCAAACACCCTCAAATACACATTCCCTTTCATAGATACAGAATTTAATAAATCGTGGAAACGCAGTTATACAGGCTTGTTTGCAGAGATATTGGTTTGATTTGATAGCGTCATTTTATCCTGAAATACTCTCCCTTTCATATATACTCAACCAACGAAATCTCGCAAACGCGCTTGTAGAGCGCATTTGCGGAGACTGAGGTCTATTTTGATAGCGTTACATTTTCACTGAAGCCCCCTCTCTTTGATAAATAGAGGATTTAACGAATCGTGAGAAATAGCTATATAGTTGCGTTTCCGGGAAGTAAATTTTTTTTCAAAAACTATTACATGAGAAATAGATTGAGTTGTCGTCGCAGTAGAAAGACTGTATATAAAGAAATTTATATAAGTTTAATACATCTAACTTTTTTGAAGACGGAACCGAGAATCTGGAAACGTAGAGTATAAAAGAAAAAATGAATTTAGAGTAGAAAAGCATAGAAATATAATATAGTTTTATCGACTTATTTTTGGACTCGGTATCGAAGCAGATCAGCATACACAGTTTTTCCAGATTTATAAACTCTCTCAGGGCATAAGTATCCCCGTTCTGATTCATCCATTTTGCTAAATCTGACAGACTGAAAAATAATATAAGAATAACTGCTGTTAAAAACATACTACCGTACCTCCTCAAACTGAACATTGCAATCCATACAGAGTACCCTTAATGTTTTTGTAGCTCTGAAAGAGTTTCCGCAACAGGGGCAAATGTATTTTCTTGTGCTGCTGGGCTTCTTTGGTCTTGCAACAGGAGTTGAACCTGAGCCAGCTTTGCCGCCAGAGATTCCTATGCTGTAAGCTGTCTGCCTGACAATCTGTATATCTTCCAACTGATTTATAATGCAGAAGTCTAATGTCTTTTCTGTAGGCTCTGTGATTGTCCAGCCATAAGTTTCGTGCCTGCTGATCTGTAAACCTCTTTCTTCAGCTAACGCTTTAAATCTCTTGTTATGGTAGATGCCCCTGTTAGAAGTGTCTTTAATGTTGTTCTGTAATGCGCACAAGTGACAACCTTCATGTATCAGTGTAGCAACTATATTTTCAATTGGTCTGTTGAGATAATCAGCAGATAGATTAAGTTCGTGTGTTGCTATTGTATCATTGTGCCATACTTTGTTGACTGATACATGACCGTAAGCACCTACAGTACTCTGTATAGTTATTGTTGGTACTTCCAGTTCATTGTTAAAGTATTCTTCATTGATAAGTTTGAATACTTTGTTTAAGTACTGTGCCGTTCTCTGATAGTTTGTAAGTTTCTTCATATGAGTACCCTCTTTCTTTAATAGAAGAAATTTTTGATGTACCTAAAGAAAAAATTGACGGAAGATCACAAGGAAATCACTCGTTCTTTACAAAGGATATTGCAGATAATATATTGCGTGCTGTATGTTCGCAGCTAGAAGATTGCACAAATACAAGAACTAAATGGATAAAGATTGTAGGGCTAGCTAACGAAAACTACGGTGCTCGTAAAGATATTTCTGAATTAAGCAGTTGTGATGTACTAAAACCGACACTTGATGATTTCTATTATTACGGTGCTGGTGCAGCTGTAAAAATTTATCTGAGAAGTGCGCTGAATTATCTTGGAAAAAACAACTTAGCATCAGTGTCAGTAAAATATATAGGTGTTTCCAGATTTAATGAACAGGAACTTGATGAATTACTTACGAAGTATGAAGAAGAGTGTAGAAAAGTGGTTCCGCTTACAATCGAAGAAGAAGTGAAGTTGTATAAAGAAGGTGGAGAATCCGCTGTTATTAAACTAAAAGAAAAATATTTTATGACCTTTGAAGAATATCTCTCACGTCAACCGTATGATGAAGAAAGCACTGATCTTACGATTAGTCATTACAGTGAAGAAGAATACTCTAAGCTAATGAGAGAACTGGCAGAAGAATTTAATTATAATCTTAAAACAGTTAAAGGAAGAGAAGAAGCATATAAAGCATTACTGCGTCGTAAAAGTTTGAGAAGATTGTATTCATCTATTACAGTTGTGCCAAATTTAGATAATGTATCAGCATCTTATTGTCAGATAACTAAAAAGGAATATGCAGAGTATCGGAATGTATTAAATAAGAGAATTTATGAATATTTAAGCTCTGCGACAGAGAAGAGATATGCTCAATCTTATGAGAAATGGCAGCAGGATATTCAACAGGAGTTATCACATATGCAAATGAAAATAGGTCGTCCACAGCCGCATATGACGAAAGCATACAGAGACGGTCATTTACTGGCAGAAACAGTTGGTTTACCAAATAGAATGAAAGCTGTAGATGCTTTGATAAAAACTTTAAAAAATTGTCGGTTTAATTATCTTATAAAAGAGAATTATATTGTATATAAGATATATAAACCGACAAATTTTTATAGCCAATTAATCTGTAAGATATGAAAAGAAAAAGGGGGGAGGACAGGGGAACTGCTCCGCTTTAATGTTCAATTCGGTACATTATGCCTTTGGCATAACGACACTCATTGAAATTAAAGCTCCGCAGGGGTTTCGATAAACGCCATTTACAATTGATACTTGTCGTTGCTTCCAGCAACTCCGGCGTATAATCGTAAATGATCGTTCATCTCAACATTGGAAGGAAAGAAATTACAAAAATAGTGTGCTTGAGAAATATTAAGCTGTAATTTGATGATGGATTCTGTGATGATATACTCGAACTAAACCCAGTATTATTTTATAAACTTTTAAGAACTGTTTGTGCTTCCAGAATAATAAGAGATATGATATACTTACAGTGTTGTCCAACCGATACCCGGCAACGGGAGGAGGTGAGTTCCTTGTCAGAAATTATTATTTCTTTTCTTGTCTCCTGCGCGGCTGGTATAGCTTGCCACTATATCATCAAATGGTTAGACGGCGACAAGTAGGGCAACACTAGCCTAGCAGTTTCTTATCTGCTCTAAAAAATAAGAGAAGCCCTCGGTACTGGGAATACCGGGGGCTTCATTTTTGTCCTTGCCAGACAAATTATTATTTCTTTGCCTACTGGCATTATAGCATATGCAGATCAGGAAATCAATATGCAAGTGATTCCGAAACAAATAAAAAAGAGTAAACTATCCCCTTGGCTTATGCCTTGTTTTCAAAAAATGGCTCAGTTGATAGGTTTATTGTCCCTAGTAGGTATACATCCTTGGCTATTGCTAGTTTTGCGATGCTTAACATTGTCGGATATACTAACGACATCTCAAAAACGAGTGTAGGGATGTTTCCTTGCTAGAGATATATTTTATGAAGATATGTTCTCATATATTTAGGAACCTGTCAACGGAAAATTTTCTACCTATCAGGTTGCAATAGAGCGAAAGGCGAAGCCTGAGGTCTGAACACATGAAAGTTTTTTCAGCGCTACTTTCTACACTCGGCGGTTAAGCGCCTCGCCTAAAGCAGCTGCTTCTGAAAAAACTTTTGCGTTCAGACGTTGATTGTTTTTGTTGGTGAAAAGTTTTCCATCGAACATAATATAATTAATATGTTTTTATTTAATTACTATATCTCAAGTAGAAAAAAATTGGTTTTCTTGAAAAATGGACTGAGCGAAGCGAAGAACTTTTGAAACCGTTATCTACGTTAAAAAGAAAGGAATGATTACAATAGCAAAGCAGAAAAAATCCTACTATATAAAGGTATAAAGGTGATGTTACAGGCGAAATAGTAGGTCTGATTGAGTATACAGCCAGAGGATTTTATTTTTCTGGCATGGCTGGGAAAAGTGTTCCTCTGGAAACAAAGATTGATTTCTGAGAGATATACTCGAATAAAGCCAGCAGTATTTTACAAAGTTGATTCTATCCCTCTCGCCCGGCGGGTGAATGTAATAAGCATTCTTCCTTTGTGACGAATGAGGGTGTGTCACAAATGAACATGGGACAAGACAAAAATATAGATGAGGGTCTAAAATGTCCCTCCATCTCCCAGAAGCATCTACGCCAACAGAAGCCCCAACAGTATTCACTCACTCACAATTCGGTGAGTTGAGAACTGTTGAAATCTCAGGGGAACCATGGTTTGTAGGAAAAGATGTGGCTACTGCGTTGGGGTATTTAGATACTTTTGGGGCTTTGAAAAAGCACGTAGATGCAGCAGATAAGCAAAACTGCCAAAACGACAGTTTTGATACGCCAAGAGGAATGACAATAATCAACGAATCCGGGCTATACGCCCTCATCCTCAGTAGTAAGCTCCCATCAGCAAAAGAGTTCAAGCACTGGGTTACCACCAACCATCAGAAAGAGATCAGTTAATTCATCTGGCGAAGGAAAGCAAAATTTTGTCAGTCCTTGACAGTTATTCAATGCTAATACATAAATATTTTCTTAAATACGTATGTATTAATGTAGTTTTAAAATACGAAAAAAATCCTTGACAGAATATCAGTTTTAGTGTTAATATCTGTTTTAAGCAAGTGCAAAAATCCTTTCTATAAATTTTGTTACATTTTTTGTTACACTTTATTCTAAGGTTTCATAAATGCAATAATAAGTTCATTTGCTCAATCGTTAAGGGGCCGTGAGGTCGCAGGTTCAAATCCTGTTGCCCCGACTGACATATGGTTAAATCGTTTGTAGTATATTTACAATGAATGATTCAGACGTATGTTCATTTCATTTCAAAAAAGCCAAATAAAGTTATAAGTAAAATGCAATGATAAGGAATAGTACACCCGGACCGGAGCACAGAGAACTGCTGGTTGCTGAGAAGCAGTGGAAGGAAATTGTGGAACTCGCCTTTGAGCAGCTGCCTGAAATTATACAAGAGTAGGTGCAGACGGTTTCCACCGTTATATGGAGAGGATATAAGAATACCGGATATCCGGAGATTCCGTATCCCATGAGTGTATGACATTGTTCATAAATAAGAGTGGTACCGCGTAAGATGATAATATCTTTCGTCTCTTGCAGATAAGTCTGTGGAGATGGAAGACTTTTTTTATGTCTTTTTACAGTCAATCCCCACAGTCCAAACATAATATTTACATAACGGAGGAAGAAAAAATGATGAATCCAAGCAAATATCAGAGACAGTATTTTATGCCGCCTGTTAAATGCATGAAATGGGCAGAAAAAGAATATGTGGACAAAGCACCTGTCTGGTGTTCTGTAGACCTTCGTGACGGTAATCAGGCACTGGTGATTCCAATGAGTCTGGAACAGAAAATTGAATTCTTCAAACTTCTTGTAAAAATCGGTTTCAAAGAAATCGAAGTAGGTTTCCCGGCTGCTTCTGAAACAGAATATGAATTTCTGCGTACCCTGATCGAGCAGAATCTGATCCCACAGGATGTAACTATTCAGGTTCTGACTCAGGCCAGAGAGCATATCATCCGCAAAACTTTTGAAGCTGTCAAAGGCGCACCGAAGGCAATTGTACATGTGTACAATTCCACCTCTGTAGCTCAGAGAGAACAGGTATTTAAGAAATCCAAAGAAGAAATCTTAAAGATTGCAGTGGATGGTGCCGCATTATTAAAGAAACTGGCTGATGAAACAGAAGGAAATTTCCAGTTTGAGTACAGCCCTGAAAGCTTTACAGGCACAGAACCGGAATACGCTCTGGAAGTATGCAATGCAGTTCTTGATGTATGGCAGCCTACAGCAGATAACAAATGCATCATCAATCTGCCTGTAACTGTACAGCATTCCATGCCGCATGTATATGCAAGCCAGGTAGAATATATGTGTGAAAATCTGAAATACCGCGAGAATGTAATCGTATCTCTCCATCCGCACAATGACAGAGGATGCGGTGTTGCAGATTCTGAAATGGGATTACTTGCAGGTGCAGACAGAATCGAGGGTACTCTGTTCGGAAACGGTGAGCGTACCGGAAATGTAGATATTGTTACACTTGGTATGAATATGTATTCTCAGGGTGTAGATCCAAAACTTGACTTCTCTGATATGCCGCATATCTGTGAAATATATGAAGAATGTACCGGAATGAAAGTAGGCGAAAGAAGTCCGTACAGTGGTGCACTTGTATTTGCCGCATTTTCCGGCTCTCATCAGGATGCAATTGCCAAGGGTATGCACTGGAGAGATGACAAGGATCCGGATCACTGGAATGTTCCGTATCTTCCGATCGATCCGACAGATGTGGGAAGAAATTATGACGCAGATGTTATCCGCATCAACAGCCAGTCCGGTAAAGGTGGCGTGGGATATATCCTTGAGACCAAATTCGGTCTTAACCTTCCTCCGAAAATGCGTGAGGCAATGGGATATGCCACAAAAGCTGTTTCAGATCACAAACATAAAGAGCTTCATCCTGACGAAATTTTCAATCTGTTTAAACAGACCTTTGAGAATATCACAGAACCGTACAGCATCAATGAAGTACATTTCCAGCAGAAAGATGGTGGTATTGTAACAAAAGTTACCTCTACTTTCCGCGGAAAGACAATCACTACAGAGGCATCCGGTAACGGACGTCTTGATGCAGTCAGCAATGCACTGAAGAAGGCATATGAGCTGAAATATTCCCTGGAAACATATCAGGAACATGCGCTGGAGCGCAGTTCAAGTTCCAAAGCTATTGCTTATGTCGGTATCAAAAAGCCGGATGGAACCCTTGCCTGGGGTGCAGGCGTAGACGCGGATATCATTCGCGCATCTATTGATGCACTTGTAACAGCGATCAATAACCGTTAGATTGTTCCGACACGCCCGATTTTTTCCTGCTGTTTTTGACTTCTGCAGGTCAGGCTAATATCCGCTTGGCAGGGAATAATATAGTTTACATAAAATATCAAAAATCAGATACCGGTCAGATTGTCCAGAGGACTTCCTGACCGGTATTTTTTTTGGTATTTATAAAAATACAAGAAAGTCTTAATGTACGCGATAAAGTACAATAAAGAATGCAAACTCCGATGAAAAGCTATCAGAATTGTATTTAATTAAAATCATAAGGGAAATTAATTGACATAACACTCATGTTTACGTATACTGACAGCGTGGACAGAAAAGTGTCCTAAATAAGTACAATTTACATTTTATTATCTCACTCCAGGCCAGTGAGAAATGCGCGGAAATATTTTAGAGAAAGAGGTAAAAGAATGAAAAATTTCGAACAGTGGAATGGCTTTAAGGGCAACCGTTGGAAAGAAAAAATCGATGTACGTAACTTTATTGGAATGAACTATACACCATATGACGGTGATGCTTCTTTCCTGGAAGGACCTACAGAAGCTACAAACAAACTGTGGGGCAAGCTCCAGGCACTTCAGAAAGAAGAACGTGCCAAAGGCGGAGTTCTTGATATGGAGACAGAGGTAGTTACATCTCTGACAGCATATGGTCCCGGATATATTGATGAAGAAACAAAAGACCTTGAAAAAGTTGTTGGTCTTCAGACAGATAAACCTCTGAAACGTGCTTTCATGCCATACGGCGGTATCAAAATGGCAGAGCAGGCTTGTGAAACTTACGGATATAAAGTAAGTGACAAGATTAAAGATGTTTTCCACAACTATGAATTTAAAACTCACAACCAGGGTGTATTTGATATCTACACACCTGAGATGAAAGTAGCACGTCACAACAAGATCCTTACAGGTCTTCCGGATACTTACGGACGTGGACGTATCGTTGGCGACTACAGACGTGTGGCTCTGTACGGAATCGACGCTCTGATCGAAGGAAAACAGAAAGACTTCGCAGCATGCGACCGTCAGGGTATGAGACGTTATGACTTCCAGCTTCGTGAAGAGATCGCTGATCAGATCCGTGCTCTGAAAGGCATGAAAGTTATGGCTGAATCTTATGGATATGATATCTCCAAACCGGCCAAAGATGCAAGAGAAGCTTTCCAGTGGCTGTACTTCGGATATCTTGCAGCCATCAAAACTCAGAACGGTGCTGCAATGAGTGTCGGACGTATTTCCACATTCCTTGATATTTATATTGAAAGAGATCTTCAGAACGGAACTCTTACAGAGAAAGAAGCTCAGGAGCTTGTTGACCACATGGTAATGAAATTCCGTATGGTTAAATTTGCACGTATCCCTTCTTACAACCAGTTATTCTCCGGTGACCCGGTATGGGCAACTCTGGAAGTAGCAGGTATGGGACAGGACGGACGTTCCATGGTAACAAAGAACGACTATCGTTTCCTGCACACACTGGAAGATATGGGACCGGCTCCGGAACCAAACCTTACAGTACTTTATTCTTCAAGACTGCCTGAGAACTTCAAGAAATATGCTGCAAATATTTCTGTTACAACAAGTTCTGTTCAGTATGAGAATGATGATGTTATGCGTCCGGTATGGGGCGATGACTACAGCATCTGCTGCTGTGTATCTGCTACAGAGACAGGTAAAGAGATGCAGTTCTTCGGCGCTCGTGCAAACCTTGCAAAATGCCTTCTTTATGCGATCAACGGCGGTGTTGATGAGAAGACAAAACAGCAGGTAGGACCAAACTATCAGCCGATCACTTCTGAATATCTTGACTATGACGAAGTAATTGCAAAATATGACAAAATGATGGACTGGCTGGCTCATCTGTATGTCGGAACACTGAACATGATCCACTACATGCATGACAAATACTACTACGAAGCAGCAGAGATGGCTCTGATCGATACAAAGGTTGAGCGTTCTTTCGCAACAGGTATCGCAGGATTCTCTCATGTAGTAGACTCCCTGTCCGCTATCAAATATGCAAAAGTTAAAGCTATCCGTGATGAAGACGGTATTACAACAGATTTCCAGGTTGAGGGTGACTTCCCACGTTATGGTAATGATGATGACAGAGCAGACGAGATTGCAACAACTCTTCTGTCTACATTCCTTGAGAAACTGAAACACATCCATACTTACCGTGATTCCAAGCCAACCACATCTATCCTTACTATTACTTCCAACGTTGTTTATGGTAAGGCTACAGGATCTCTTCCGGATGGAAGAAAAGCAGGGGAACCTCTTGCACCTGGCGCAAACCCATCTTACGGTGCAGAGCAGAACGGTCTTCTTGCTTCCCTGAACTCTGTTGCCAAGCTTGACTATGAAGATGCTCTTGACGGTATCTCCAATACTCAGACAATCAATCCTGATGCTCTGGGACACAGTGATGACGAACGTTCAGAGAATCTGGTACATGTACTTGACGGATACTTTGATCAGGGTGCTCATCACCTCAATGTAAACGTATTTGGTAAAGAGAAACTGATCGACGCTATGGAACATCCGGAAAAAGAAGAGTATGCAAACTTCACAATCCGTGTATCCGGATATGCTGTTAAGTTCATCGACCTTACAAGAGAGCAGCAGTTAGACGTTATTGCCAGAACCTGCCACGACAGAATGTAATTAATGGATGATGATATAATGGATAATAAACAGATAAAAGGCTATGTTCATTCTTTAGAAAGCTTCGGGTCCGTTGACGGACCCGGAGTAAGATATGTGATTTTTTTAAGCGGCTGTGCCATGAGATGTCAGTTCTGTCATAATCCGGATACCTGGAAGATGAAGCAGGGAGAGCTTTATACGGCAGATGAGCTTCTTAAGAAAGCTTTACGTTATAAGGGCTACTGGGGCAGCAAAGGCGGTATCACTGTAAGCGGTGGTGAGCCATTGCTTCAGATGGATTTTCTTACAGAATTTTTTAAGAAGGCAAAGGCAGAGGGTGTGCATACGACTCTTGATACCAGTGGAAATCCCTTCACTGATCAGGAACCATGGCATTCCGGGTGGTTGGAGCTTATGAAGTATACAGATCTTGTAATGCTTGATATCAAGCAGATTGACGAGCAGGAGCATATTAAGCTTACCGGTCATTCCAATAAGAATATTCTTGCGATGGCGCGGGAACTTTCTGATATGAAAAAACCTGTATGGATCCGTCATGTGCTTGTGCCGGGCGGAAGTGATAAGGATGAATATCTGCACCGGTTAGCTGATTTTATCCATACTCTTTCCAATGTGGAGAGAGTGGAGGTGCTCCCTTATCATACGCTTGGTAAGTTTAAATGGGAGAATCTGGGGCTTTCTTATCCACTGGAGGGGGTTAATCCTCCGACGCAGGAAAGGATTGATAATGCCCGGAAGATTCTTGGAGCTATCTGAGTAAAAATATATAGCTGTCATATCCTCTTTTTTGGGTATGGCAGCTTTGTTTTTGGTTTAAAAAGGGGACGCGAAGCAGGCGTATAGTTGTACCGGATACGGTTTCGGCATCTAAGAGATTCTAAGCCCTCGAAAATCCGCTAAAAGCATGAGACGAAAAGTCCGGAATTACTCGCTGTCGCTCAGACAAGGGACTTTTCGTCTCATAACGCAGATTTCCGAGGACTAAGAATCTCTAAGATGCCTGCAAATGCATCCGGTACAACTATACGCCTGCTTCGCTGGTTTTGGTTAAGATATAATACAAGGTGGAGTGTGAATTATAAGAAGGACTTTGTTTATATAAAAATGAATTGAGACGTGAAATATATCCCCCGGGAGGGCTTGTTGGGGGGAGGGTGGATTTGATATAATTTTGGTCATATATGATTATAAATTGCATGCATGGAGGTTGGCATAAGGTGAAGGATTTATTATCGGAGATTGAGAGTTACTGGACTACCCGGGCTGAGGGGTATTCTGAAGTTAATCATAAGGAATTGAATGGGATGCAGAAGGGGGCATGGCTTGAGGTGTTGAAAGGGCAGTTCCCGGAGAAAGCGAAGGATGAGATTAAGATTTTGGATATCGGAACAGGACCTGGATTTTTTCCTGTTATTCTGGCTGAGGCGGGATATAAGGTGACTGCTGTTGATTATACACAGGAGATGTTGGATACTGCGAAGAGGAATGCCGGTAATCTTTGTGAGCGGATTTCTTTTTATAAGATGGATGCTCAGAATCTGGAATTTGAGGATGATGTGTTTGATGTTGTGATCAGCAGGAATCTGACATGGAATCTGAAGGATCCTAAGAGAGCTTATGAAGAGTGGTGTCGTGTACTGAAACCGGGCGGAAAGCTTCTTAATTTCGATGCAAACTGGTACGGTTATCTTTATGATGAGGAGAAACGCCTGTCTTATGAGGAAGACCGAAAGAGTGTGGAGAGTGAGCATCTGGATGATCATTACCTCTGTACGGATATTGACAGAATGGAGAAGATTGCACTGCAGATGCCTCTTTCTTCTATTAACAGACCGTCCTGGGACAGGAAGTTTCTGAAGGAGAACGGGTTTGAATCTGTGGCAGTGGATACCGGGATCTGGCAGCGGGTGTGGAGTCAGGAAGAGAAGCTGAATTATCATTCTACGCCGATGTTTATGATCAGCGCTGTGAAGGAAGAGAAAAACGTCTGGTCCGAGAATGATGGAATGGGTGATTCTGATAGCGGATATGACAGGAAAAGAGATTTGGAGGATGCCATGCTGTGTGCTGCTCCGGGTATGAAAAAGAGCGGATTCCTGAAACTGGGCGGAGGTGAGTTTTCGCTTCCTTATACAGTAATCTGCGGTTCTCATCCCGGAAAGACAGTTCTGATCACCGCTGCGGTCCATGGAGGAGAATATGTGGGAATCCAGGCTGCTGTTGAGCTTGCAGATAAACTGAAGCCTGAGAAGATCCATGGAAGAGTAATCCTGGTTAAGACTGTGTGCAGGAAGGAATTTGAGGAGAGGAGCGGCAGTGTCTGCCCGGAGGATGAGAAGAATCTGAATCGTGTATTTCCGGGGAATCCGCAGGGAACCAGGATGGACCGTCTGGCGTATGAGGTGGTTCAGAAGCTTCACAGTGCAGCAGATTATTATATTGATCTTCACAGCGGGGATGATTATGAGCAGCTTACGCCTTATATTTACTATGCCGGATGTGCAGATGAAGATGTAGTTCAGATGTCAAGGAAGATGGCAGAGCAGGCAGATGTTCCCTATATGGTAAAGTCTAATGTGGCATCCGGTGGTTCTTACAATTATGCTGCCGCATGTGGCATTCCCAGTGTTCTGATCGAACGTGGCCAGATGGGAGGCTGGAGTCCGGAGGAGGTTCATTCTACAAGAAAAGATGTGCGTAATATTCTGTGTGCGCTGGGTGTTTACGATGGCATGAGAAGTTACAGTAATTATTATCCCATGGAAATTGAAGATGTGCGTTATCAGTCTGCCAGTGTATCCGGGCTGTGGTATCCTGCCAAAAAACCGGGAGATATCATTAAGGTTGGAGAGTATCTTGGCTGTGTTAAGGATTATGAGGGAAATATTCTGGAGACAAGTTTATCCGATTTAAATGGAGTGGTTCTATATCAGGCGGGAAGTCTTCAGGTTATTAAGGATGGTCCGATGATCGCATATGGCAGTTTCAGCAGAAGAAAGGATGAACGCAAGGAAAAGATCACAAATTACTGGGCGAAAAGAAGCGACAGTTTTATGGAACAGAGAAGAGCTGAGCTTCACAGTGATATGGCTGATAAATGGCTGAAAGAGATCGGGACTTTTCTTCCTGATGGAAAATTAAGGATTCTGGATGTGGGATGCGGTGCAGGCTTCTTTTCCATTCTTTTAGCAAAACTGGGACATGAAGTTACAGGAATCGATCTGACACCGGATATGATCATTCATTCCAGGGAACTGGCAAAAGAAGAGAATGCCTCCTGTACGTTTGAAGTAATGGATGCGGAAAATCTGGATTTTCCCGATGGTACCTTTGATGTGATCGTATCCAGAAATCTTACCTGGACACTTCCGGATGCAGCAAGAGCATATAAAGAATGGATTCGTGTGCTGAAAACGGGAGGAATCCTGATCAACGCAGATGCCAATTATGGTGCAGATGATTTCTCAGATACTGCTGATCTGCCTGCCAATCATGCTCATTTTACAGTAGGCGATGCCATGATGCAGGAATGCGAGGAAATTAAACGCCAGCTTCCTATCAGTTCCTATGTACGCCCTGCCTGGGATCTGGAGACACTGGGAAAACTGGGTATCAACAGATTCTCCATTGATCTGGGTATCAGCAGCAGAATTTATACAAAGAAAGATGAGTTTTATAATCCAACCCCTATGTTCCTGATCTGCGGCGAAAAAAATAAATGTAATAATTGAGAAAAATGAAGCATATATTAAAGGGAGATTTCATTGATGGAACCTTCCTTTTTTCTTTTTTGCAAGCTAAAATGTTACAAAAATATGAAAAAAGCTTGACAAAATCAATTATATTAAATATAATTTTCTTATAAGTTACAGAAATGTTACAACCATAAAACCTGTAATTAAAAAAACTCAAGGAATGATAAGTATGAAAGTTCAGAAAAAAGAGTCAAAACAGTCCGGCAATCCGGCGCGGAGTCTGATACTGGTTACAGTGTGTACCTGTACAGCGATTGCGTTTGCAGCAGGCGGCAGAATAGCAGATTTTAATGGAAAAAACAAAGTATATGCAGCTTCTGAAAATAGGGAGAAAACTTTTTCCTCTGATGCTGACGAAACAGATGTATTGCCAACAGGAATTGCAGGAGTAGTATCCGGAATGAATGATACAGCTTCTCCCAAAAAATCAGTCACACGTATCGGAACTTCCTGTGAACAGGTAATGGTCGGTCAGAGAATCAAAGTTATTGAAGATAATATGGCAGAATTCGATGTCAGCTCTTCTATGGAGAGCAGCATCAATGAGTTGGATGCAAGGACAGCGGCTCTTGCAGAGAGTGCCCGGATGATGTCGGATGAGGACTATGATACATTGCTTCATATTGTAGAGGCTGAAGCAGGTACTGAGGATGTCAAGGGACGCATTCTGGTTGCCAATGTGATCATGAACCGTATAAAGAATAAGGAATTTCCCGATACAGTCACAGAAGTGGTATGGCAGAATACCAATGGTGTTCCGCAGTTTTCACCGACTTATGACGGACGTATCAATGAAGTAACTGTTACAGATGAGACAAGAGAAGCCGTCAGACAGGCTCTTGAAGGTGTGGATTATTCAGAAGGAGCACTGTTTTTTATCCAGAAATCTGAAGCTGAAAGCCAGAATGTCTCCTGGTTTGAGAAAGATCTGAAAAGGCTGTTTAAATACGGCGTACATGAATTTTATACCTATCCGGATTCAGCAGAAAGTTCCACAGGATCGTAATAAACGATACTCTTCATATAACTCATTTAACAGGATTGCGGTAATACTGCTCAAAATATGGACATATTCTTCGGGAACAAAAGAATATGTCCATATTTTTGATTTATAGTAATCAATCATAAAAAGACAGAAAAAAGAGAAATAATTTAGGATAGTATTTTGCTAAAGTATATGCTATAATGTGCTCAATTGGCGAAATGAATAACTGTAACTGTTCAGCGGTTTATTATTACTGCCAATATACTGAACAGTTACGAATAACTTTGGAAAGGCAGGAAATATCATGCAGGTATTATACAAAAGCACAAGAGGAAAAGAAGAAACCGTAACAGCTTCTATGGCTATTTTAAAGGGGCTTTCTGAGGATGGCGGCTTATTTGTGCCGACAGAGATTCCGAAGCTGGATGTCCCAATGGATGAGCTGGCAAAGATGAGCTATCAGGAGACAGCATATGAAGTAATGAAATGTTTCCTTACTGATTTTACAGAAGAAGAATTAAAGAACTGCATCAACAATGCCTATGATGAAAAATTTGATACAAAAGAGATTGCACCGCTTCATGAAGCAGACGAAGCTTATTTCCTTGAGCTGTATCATGGTGCGACCATTGCGTTTAAGGATATGGCATTATCAATTCTTCCACATCTTATGACTACAGCTGCTAAGAAGAATCAGGTAAAAAATGAGATTGTTATTCTTACCGCTACTTCCGGAGATACAGGTAAAGCGGCAATGGCCGGATTTGCAGATGTTCCGGGAACCAAGATTATCGTTTTCTATCCGAAACATGGTGTAAGTCCTATCCAGGAGAAACAGATGGTAACTCAGAAAGGCAACAATACATATGTTGTGGGAATTACCGGAAACTTTGACGATGCACAGACTGCAGTAAAGAAAATGTTCAATGATAAGGAACTGGAAGCAGAACTTGATGCTGCAGGATATCAGTTCTCATCTGCGAACTCTATCAATATCGGACGTCTGGTACCGCAGATCGTTTATTATGTATATGCATATGCATCACTTGTACGTCAGGGCAAGATCAAAGACGGTCAGGAGATCAATGTGGTAGTACCTACCGGAAACTTTGGAAATATCCTCGCTGCTTATTATGCAAAACAGATGGGACTTCCGGTTCACAAACTTATCTGTGCATCCAATGATAACAAGGTTCTGTATGATTTCTTCCGCACAGGAACCTATGACAGAAAGCGTGACTTTATCCTTACAACCTCACCGTCCATGGATATTCTGATCTCCAGCAATCTGGAACGTCTGATCTACCGTATTGCAGGCGGTGATGCAAAAAAATGTGCAGAGCTGATGCAGTCTCTTACTGCAGGCGGCGAGTATACCATCACAGAAGACATGAAGGCACAGCTTGCAGACTTCTATGGCAATTACTGTACAGAAGACGAAACAGCAAAAACAATCGCAGAAATCTTCAAAGACAGTCATTATGTGATAGATACCCATACTGCAGTTGCAGCAGGTGTTTATGACAAATATGTAAAAGATACCAATGATACCACACCAACTGTCATTGCATCCACAGCAAGCCCATATAAATTTACAAGAAGTGTAATGGAAGCACTTGGAGCAGATACAGACGGTAAGGATGATTTTGCACTGGCTGATGAACTGAGTGCGCTTTCCGGAGTGAAACTTCCACAGGCAGTTGAGACGATCCGCACAGCACCGGTGCTTCATAACCGGGTGGTAGATGCGCCGGATATGCCAAAGGCAGTAAAAGATATCCTTGGAATCCGATAATCGTTACTGTTCACTCCGTTCACAGTAACGTAGCCAAAATTCATTCCAGATTGCCTGCGGCAATGGAATTTTGGCTTGTATGTCTCGGGATTTTGGCATATTCATGCCAAAACACCTCGCGGGATAGTGGTGTTGTGAACAGTAACCGATAATCTCCATATTATAAAAAATATAATTAATTCTACATTTTATGTTGAAAAAGAACATATACTGGAGTATAATAAAAATCAGTTAAAAACAGTGAATATCCTGAAATGTACGAGGCCCCTTCTTTTTTTGAACCTACATCGACTTTAACGGGAACCCAACATCGCAGGCCGGATGTCAGGCCGTCATTATGCAGCGGAAGACAGAAGGTCTGTTGAGGATACCCACCTAGCTGCGGCTAGGCGTCAATGGGAAGGGAACGGCATTTCGGGAACTGTAAAAATGAGCCGTAGAGAGGCTCTTTTTTATTATCTTTTGGATTTAATATTATTTTATGATACGGGAGGTTGGAAACAATGAGTGTTTCTGAAAGAAAGTTCGGTGTATTACAGACTGGGGAAACAGTAAAAATTTTTCATCTGGAAAACAAATCCGGGGCATATGCGGAAGTGACAGATTTTGGAGCAATCCTGGTTAAGGTCTGCGTACCTGATAAAGATGGTACTTTAACAGACGTAGTACTTGGATATGATGATCTGGCATCTTATGAAGTAAATGGATGCTTTTTCGGTTCAACCATCGGCAGAAACGGAAACCGCATCGGCGGTGCGAAATTCTCTGTCAATGGCAAAGAAGTAGTTCTTGCTCAGAATGAGAATGACAATAATCTTCACAGCGGTCCTGACGGATTTGAAAAAAAGCTCTGGAAAGTGGCTGAGATTTCCGATGATAAAAACAGTGTCATATTTAACCGTATAAGTCCGGATGGCGAGAATGGTTTCCCGGGAGAATTTGATGTGTCTGTAAAATATGAGTTTACGGAAGACAATGAACTGAGGATCCATTATCAGGGAATCTGCGATGAGCCGACAGTTGCCAATATGACAAATCATTCTTATTTCAATCTGAATGGTGAGGGAAGCGGAACCGCCATGGATCAGTATCTTACAATCCATGCAAAATATTATACACCTGTAGCCGACAGTCATTCCATTCCTACAGGAGTGTATGAGGAAGTTGCAGGGACTCCCATGGATTTCAGAACTGCCAAACAGATCGGGCAGGATATTGAAGCAGAATTTGACCAGTTGAAATTCACAGGCGGATATGACCACAATTATGTGACAGACAACTATGCAAAAGGAAACAGAAGACTGATCGCAACCGCATACAGTGATAAAACCGGAATTGCCATGGATGTCACTTCCGACTGTCCATGTGTACAGTTTTACGCAGCAAATTTTGTCGAAAATGAACATGGTAAAAATGGTCATACTTACAATAAGCGGGATGCTTTCTGTCTGGAAACGCAGGTTGAACCGAATGCGGTCAATGTTGAAGATTTCCACTCCCCGATTCTTAATGCAGGTGAACAGTATGATTCTGTGACTGCTTATCATTTCTACATCAGAAAGTAAAAATCTGACCATAAAACTAATTACATATTGATCCGGTTTTTTTCCATATCTACAGCGTTCCAGCATGAAAAGAACCGGATTTTATTATCCATAATTCATGTTTGTCATAACGGCAGTTTCATGGTATGATAGTAAACAGAGATATTCGAAACAGTTATCTTTATAATTACAGCAATCACCATAAATGCATTATCTGAAATGACTGCTGTAAAATAACAGAATGGAGACATATATGAAAAAGAAAAATAAAACCCGGTCTGTTACAGGGCTTTTATTCGGGTTTATGGAACGTGTATCCGGAGATCACGTAGGAGCTTATGCGACACAGGCAGCGTATTTTCTGATCATGTCTTTTATTCCCTGTATTCTGTTTCTGACTACACTGGTACGGTATACACCTCTGACCTATAATGTAGTCAGGGACGCGATCGTTGCTTTTATTCCGGAGAATCTGCAGAGTTTTGTTCTGGGGATCGTGGTAGATGTATACAAAAGAAGTACCGCAATTGTCCCTTTGTCAGCAATTGTGGCACTGTGGTCTGCCGGAAAAGGAATGCAGTCTATCATCAATGGATTAAATACCATTTATCACGTAAAAGAAACCCGTAACTGGCTGTTAACCAGAATTTATGCAGTATTCTATACTTTATCACTGGTGATTGCGGTAATCGTGTCTCTGCTTATGCTTGTACTCGGAAACGAAATACAGAAAGTTGTATCAAAATATATTCCTTTTCTTGGAAAAGTTCTGGGAAAAATACTGGGGGCAAGAGCACTGTTGGTATTTGGTGTGTTGTTTCTGGTTTTTCTTATGTTGTATAAGGTTCTTCCGAACAGAAAAGCCACATTCAAAAGCCAGATTCCCGGAGCCTTGATCATAGCAGTTGCATGGTCGATATTTTCATACGGATTCTCTTTTTATTTTGAGATTTTTCCGGGGTTCAGTAATATGTACGGAAACCTTGCGACGATCATCATGGTCATGGTATGGTTGTATATCTGTATGAATCTTCTGTTATACGGTGCAGAGATCAATGCTTATTTTGAAAAAGAATTCCGGATTGCACATAAATCGGTACTGGAACTGCTGGCACATGAAAAAGAAAAAAAGGCAGCAGGAAAATGAATGAATTTTGGCTGTTACTGTTCACTGGTAATATCCCGCGAGGTGTTTTTTGTGAGCGAAGGTCACAGAAAACCCGAGACATACTGCGCGAATTTATGCGATTAGCATAAATTCTGTGCATCGCGAAGCGTGTTGCTGGGAACGGAGTGAACAGTAACTTTTGGCTACGTTGTGAACATGACAGTCATGGGGGCTTTTTATTGTAAAGCCTTTCTGAGTGTGTTATAATAAACCATAATTTTGGAGAAACAAAAAGGAATCAGTTCTATGATCGTTGTATATTTGATATTTTTGGCTGTCATTCAGGCTGTGACGGAATTTCTTCCTGTCAGCAGCCTGGGACATTTATGCATATTGGAACAATATATGGGAATCGGCCACGAAACCGGATTGCTGTCAGAAGCGATGCTCCATCTTGGAAGTGCGGCAGCAATTATATTTTTGTTCCGCAAAGATTTAAAGAAAATCGGGCTGGGACTTCTCGGGATGTTTATGGATATGATCGGTAATCTGAATCTATATATCCATAACAAGAAGACAGGGGAAAGTTTGGGCTATGCCAGAATAGTCACCGGAACATATCGGAAAACAGGTGCACTTCTTGTGATTTCCATGATTCCAACAGCACTTCTGGGACTTACAGGAAAACGGCTGGCTCTTCTGGCCGCGGACTCTCAGATTGTTCCGGGAATCGGATTTTTACTTACAGGCGTATTTCTTCTGGTAACAGATCTGAATAAATCCGGTGGAAAAAAGGGACCGAGAGAGGCTTCTTATGACAGCGCCATGTGGATTGGAATTTGTCAGGGGATTGCTGTCTTTCCGGGGATTTCCAGAATGGGATTTACGTTATGTGCTGCACTGTTATGCGGATATAACCGCAAATTTGCGGTTCGTTTTTCTGTTTTTATGAGTCTGCCTGCTGTCATAGGTGCATTTTTTACGGAAATCGGAAATTTTGGTGCTTCTGAAATGACGGCAGGACTTGGGTTTGCTTATGTATTTGCAATGATCATCGCCGGTTTTGCGGGATGTCTTGTTATACGAAATACAATAGCCATGACTCAGAATGTAAAATTACGCTATTTTGCATACTATTCATTTATAGTCGGTATTATTACACTGGCATTAAATTTTGCCCTGTAAAGGGAAAATATTTACGAGAAGATCAAGGAGGGGAGCCTTAGAATGGCAGCATCAAAGAGTAAGAATACCGGGCATTCGGGAAGAAATACAAAAAAGAAGACAGCAATGGAACAGGAAGTCGGCAGATTTCAGACAGAAATCATATTATTTGTGATTCTGGCTGCATGTGTGATCCTGATGGCAAGCAATTTTGGAGCGGGTGGTTTTGTAGGAGATGCAATCAGTAATTTCTGTTTCGGACTGATGGGACTGATGGCATATCTGTTTCCAATCGTGTTTTTCCTTGAATCGGCATTTATTCTGATCAATAAAACAAACCGGCTGGCATATAAAAAACTTGCAGCGGCGTTTGTGATGTTTCTGTTTCTGTGTGGGGCAGCGCAGCTTCTCACAGACGGATATATGCAGAGTACATCTTTGCTGGATTATTATGCTTTAAGCGCAGATTATAAAACAGGTGGCGGTCTGATCGGAGGAGCGATCTGTATTTCTGTCACATCTGCTTTTGGAACTATCGGCGGATATGTGATCATTATACTGGCATTTGTTGTATGTATGATCATTATCACGCAGCGCTCTCTGCTTGATTTTGTAACGCGGCTGGTTATAAAGGTGTGTGATTTTGTAAAGGACAGGCATGAGTGCTATATGCAGGGACAGCCTGAACGTGAGAGATACAGAGAAGAACGTGCCAGAGAACGTCAGCTTATAAGAGAACAGCGGCGTGAAGAAAAAATCCGCAAACTGGAAGAAGAAATCGGTGATGATGAATTTTCAGATGATGACTTTTTCATGGACCCTTCGGAAGCAAAGAAAATGAAAAAAGGCGGCTTCCTGGAAGGAACCAAGCTGACAGGTTATTCTGAACAGAAGTCAAAGAAAAAGGGGAAACTTCTGAAAAAAGCGGCAGATACAGATAAAGCGGCATCAGGAACTGCCGAAATTGCGGAGGATACCGAGAATACAGGGATTAAATCCTCTGATGATGCGGATAATAAACCATACATCGATGCTCCGATGAATTTTGAGATCCACAGAGCGGATACATCCCCGGATACATACGAAGCAGATAATGAATCACAACAGCCGGAAGACCTTCCATTTGAAGATGCTGTCACTGACCGGAAGAAATCTGTGGTTTCAGAACCGGAGGAAGATCTGCCCCCTTTTCAGGATGAGAAGGCAGTGCGGCCGCCTTCGAAAAAACCCCAAATCTTCTGAAAAGGAGATACAGAGCGGAATTGTAAACATTCAGCATGAGATCACCCGACAGGAAGCAGCCGTAAAAAAAGAATATAAATTTCCAGCCTTAAATCTGCTGAAGAAAGGAAGCAGCAAAGCTCAGGGGGATTCTGATGCCTATCTGCGTAAGACTGCAAAAAAACTCCAGGAAGTACTTCACAATTTCGGCGTGAACGTGACTGTCACTAATGTGAGCTGCGGACCAACAGTTACCCGTTATGAGCTTCAGCCCGAGATGGGAGTGAAGGTCAGCAAAATTGTAGGTCTTGCAGATGACATCAAACTGAATCTTGCCACTCCGGATATCCGTATTGAAGCACCGATCCCCGGCAAAGCAGCAGTGGGCATTGAGGTTCCCAATAAAGAGAACAGTACGGTTATGCTCAGAGATCTGCTCCAGTCAGAAGAATTTCAGAAGGCAAAATCCAAACTTTCTTTTGCAGTAGGAAAGGATATTGCAGGTAAGACTGTAGTTGCGGATATTGCCAAAATGCCACATCTTCTCATCGCAGGTGCAACCGGTTCAGGTAAATCAGTATGTATCAATACACTGATCATCAGTATCCTGTACAAGGCAAATCCGGATGAAGTAAAGCTTATCATGATCGATCCTAAAGTAGTAGAGCTCAGTGTATATAACGGAATTCCACATTTGTTTATTCCGGTTGTGACAGATCCGAAGAAAGCAGCAGGCGCATTAAACTGGGCAGTACAGGAGATGACAAACCGTTACAATACATTTGCGGAGTACGGTGTCCGTAATCTGGATGAATATAATAAGAAGGCAGAGCAGATCAAGGCGGCCGGAGCTGAAGAAGAACCTGTGAAATGCCGAGATTGTGATCATCGTGGATGAGCTTGCAGACCTTATGATGGTTGCACCCGGAGAGGTAGGAGGATGCTATCTGTCGGTCTGGCTCAGCTTGCACGTGCGGCAGGTATCCATCTGATCATTGCCACACAGAGACCGTCTGTAAATGTTATCACCGGTCTGATCAAGGCGAATATGCCTTCCAGAATTGCTTTCTCTGTATCTTCCGGTGTGGATTCCAGAACAATTCTGGATATGAACGGAGCCGAGAAGCTTCTTGGAAAAGGTGATATGCTCTTTTATCCTCAGGGATATCAGAAGCCTGCAAGACTTCAGGGTGCATTTGTATCTGACGATGAGGTAAGTGCTGTGGTTGAATTTCTTGCAGATAAAAATCCGGGTGTCCAGTATAACCAACAGATCGAGCAGCAGGTAAATTCTCCTGTAACAACAGGTATGTCCGGAGATGAAAGGGACATCCATTTTGAAGAAGCAGGTAAGTTTATCATAGAGAAAGAGAAAGCTTCTATTGGTATGTTGCAGAGAATGTTTAAGATTGGTTTCAACAGAGCGGCAAGAATCATGGATCAGCTCTGCGACGCAGGTGTAGTGGGACCAGAAGAGGGAACAAAACCGAGAAAAGTTCTTATGTCTATGGAGGAGTTTCAGAATTATCTGAAAAATCAGTAAGTGAGGACTGCCTATGAAATGTCCTAAATGTCATAAAGAGGTGGAAAAAAGGCTCTCTGTACTGCCCCTACTGTCTTGCGGAGATACCCTGGGTAAGAGAATTCAGCACAGTGGAAACTCTGATGAAAAAGGAGCAGCAGAACCACCCATCCGAAAGGAAACATAAAACAGAAATTGTAAAATATTTCAAACATCGCAAAAGAAGAAAGCTGACATTCAGCAAAAAACAGATTCTATGTCTAGCTTCTGTGTGCGGCGACACTGCTGGGGTTCTTTTGTTATCGGCAGTTAAATACTTTTTCTGCCTTGTATTCCAGGGCAAAAAAAGCAATATGCACAGCAAACTATGAAGAAAGCACAGCGGATTGTAGAAAAGGCTCTGGATAAAAATCCCAAAAATGAAGCTGCCAATCTTCTTCTGGCCAAAAGTATGGAGAAATCAGGTGATACTCAGTCTGCGCTTCTTGTTCTGCGCCCGTTTATCCAGAACAAAACTACAGGAGCAGGAATATATAAAGAGTATGTGAAGCTTCTTACACAGGAGGGAAAGATCAACGAAGTCAGGCTGATCCTGAAATCTGCTGACAGGGATGTGCAGAATGCCTGTGCAGAATATATCTGTGAAACACCTGTATCAAATCTGGCACCCGGAACCTACACTACGACGCAGACTCTGGAACTGAAGGGTAACTGTCAAAAGATTTATTACACATTAGATGGAAGCACACCTACCAGAAAGAGTAAAGTATATACAGAACCTATTATTCTGAGAGAAGGCACAACCGAAATAAAAGCCTTTGGTGTAAATGATAAAAATATCGAAAGTGATGTGATCAGCAGAAAGTATGTGATTGTTTTAAATGCACCGAAAGCCCCTAAAGTAACACCTAAATCAGGAGATTACAATAAGAAAACAGAGATTAAGATCACTGTTCCGGATGGATGTAAAGCATATTATGCATTTGATTCTGCACCGGATCTTAACAGCACTGTTTATGAACAGCCAATCTCCATGCCTGTGGGTTACCATAAGCTGAATGTCATTCTTGTTGCAGCAAATGGCAAGACCAGTAAAATGACTACCATGGAATATTATCTGCAGTATTAAAAATACTGTGATTTTATCGCTGATTTTATTATAGTAGAAGGAAGAAGATCATGGAAATCCGTATTGTTACAGTTGGAAAGATCAAAGAAAAATATCTGTGTGACGGAATCGCAGAATATGCCAAACGACTGAGCAGATACTGCAGGCTGACCTTCTGTCAGGTAGCAGATGAAAAAAGCACCGGACAAAGCGTCAGAAGCACTGAACACACAGATTAAAAATACAGAAGGCGAACGTCTGATGAAACATATACGCGAACAGGATTATGTTATCGCACTGGCAATTGACGGAAAAATGCTGGATTCTGTAGAACTTTCTCAAAAAATTGAGAAACTCGGAGTTTCCGGTATCAGTTCCATTGCATTTGTGATCGGAGGTTCATTAGGACTGAGTGAGAGTGTTCTGAAACGCGCAGATTATAAGCTAAGCTTTTCCAGAATGACTTTTCCGCATCAGCTGATGCAGATGATCCTTCTGGAACAGATATACAGAAGCTACCGCATTATGAATCACGAACCCTACCATAAATGAACGAATGTACCAACAAGTCCAAAAGAAAGAAGAAAACTATGAACACAGAAAAATTTGAAGAATTTATTTCACAGTACCCGATTTTCGAATACCGCATACTGGACACAAAAGATATTACAATTCAGGAACGCGTGCGCACGATCTGCCAAGAAGAATGCGAACGTTATGATTCTACCTGGGCCTGTCCCCCCGCAGTAGGAACCCTGCAGGAATGTGCAAAAAAAAATAAAAAGTTATCCTCAGGCTGTTTTCTTTTCCAGTGTAGCAGAAGTTTCGGATATCATGAACATGGAAGAAATGCTTTCTACAAGACGGGCACACGAGGACCTGACTACAGAGGTGGGAAAATATCTGAATAAAGAAGGGTATGAAACTTATATCCTGTCTACAGAATCCTGTGATATCTGTGAAAAATGTGCCTATAAAGAGGGAAAACCATGCAGATATCCTGACCGGATGCATCCATGTCTGGAAAGTCATGGCGTAGTAGTAAATGAGATTGTAGAGCGTGAATCTATGGAATATAATCTGGGTGGAAATACAATTCTGTGGTTTTCTATGGTTTTGTTTCGATGATTGCTGCTGAAACGTGTTTTAAAGAAAGTTCTTCCGGCATAGACTGATAGTAAAAGCCGGGGGAGCTTTTTTTATGAAAAAAGCAGGACAATGGAAAAACCGGATGGTGCTGGCATTAGAACTTCCGCCTGATCTGGCATATAATGAAACGATCGTCACACTGACCGGTCAGACGGAAGCTGTTATCGAAAATTATAAATCTGTTTTTAAATATACACCTTCTGAAATTGTGATACAGTCTTTTTGCGGAAAAGTGACCATATCCGGGAAAAATCTTGAAATCCGCTGGTACAATTCCAGTGCAATGAAAGTGACGGGAAGTATTTATGATATAAAAGCGGGTGACAGCGAATGTTGAAATTTTTGAAATTAATATATGGTTATGTGATTATCCTTGTAAGAGGAGAAAATCTGGAACGCTTTCTGAATCTCTGCAAAAGCAGAAAAGTTTATATGGAAAAGATCCGGTACAGAGAGGACGGCCAGCTTATGGCACAAATGCAGGCCGCTGATTTCTTTCGCCTGAGACCTCTCCGGAATAAAACAGGTGTACATATTCAGATCATACAGAGACGGGGAATGCCCTTCTTTTTTTTCAAGGAATAAAAAAATGAAAGGCTTTTTTTACAGGCATGTTCTGGGAGGTATCCTGATATTTTTTTGACAGGGAGAATCTGGAATATCCATATTGAAGGAAATGTCAGAAACAGTACCGGAGAAATCCTCGATTTTCTGGATAAGCAGGATATAAACCATGGGATGTCCAAAAAAAAGGATCAACTGTTCAGAAGTTGCAGCAGCTGTACGGAAAAAATTTTCCGGAGATTACCTGGGTATCTGCCAGAATAGAAGGAACCCGTCTGATTCTTAATATCCAGGAAGGAATTATCCCCCCGAAAAATCCAACAGTAATACCTCCCCCTGTAATCTGCTCGCAGACAAGGACGGAAGTGATCACAGATATGATCGTCCGAAGGGGCATACCGGTAAAAAATGCCCGGGGATTCCTGCAAAAAAGGGGAACTTCTGGTATCCGGGGAACTTCATATCATGAATGACAGTCAGGAAGTCCTGCGAAAGGAATACGTTCATGCAGATGCGGATATTTTTATTTCCAGACAAATTTCCTATTATCAGGAATTTCCATTAAAATACCGTACAGAAATCCCTGCCGGCAAAAAGGAAAAAATG
>ENA-OQBL01000267-OQBL01000267.1-human-gut-metagenome-genome-assembly--contig:-NODE-267-length-29745-cov-4.768553_pt1 | contig 29745 bp, 34 predicted proteins | sample MGYA00242747_ERZ504553 | MGnify/ENA primary metagenome ERZ504553 (study PRJEB26092, sample SAMD00036240) | human gut metagenome | host: Homo sapiens | study: EMG produced TPA metagenomics assembly of...
ATTTCCTGTTTTTACGATAGAGTCGTAAATACGGATAGACTGCTCCAGTTCTTTTAAATTTTTCTCCCGCTCTGCCGGGTTTTCAATATGCCGCATTGCTGCCACCTGATATTTCAGGTCGTGACATTTGCGGTCGATCACCTGCATCTGGTCTTTTGCGATCTCGTACTGCTTCTTCTGCTGGTACCACATGCGCTCCATCAGCGCATACTCCTGCTTTACTTCACTTTTTTTGAAAAGTTCCGCCTGCAGATACAAAAGGTCACACAGTATAGCTGAACCAGAACTGCAAGATTGGATTCTCCACGGTTCTGATAAAAATTGTAGTAAGAGAACAAGGATAAGAAAAGCACTGCTGCTGCTGAGAGTGTTCTTCTTGGTCCTGCCTGGTAAAATCCATTTCTTGGAAGCCAGCGAAACAGTGTGATGGACAAAAGCAGATACATTGCCGCAAAAAACAGGAGAGAAAAGAGATATTGCAGCACCCGCGGCTGCTGCTCAATGGCAGAAACGCGATGTAGACTGTTCCAGATAATATTGATACAATGATATACAATGAGCGGCCATGACCGTACAATAAATCATTTCCCAGCTTATTTTTTTGCTGATCAGTCCAAACAGCAATCATCGTGATCACAAAACGCATGAAAAACTCTGCGATCAGATGTTCCCCGATTGCCGGAATGAGCAGTCTTGTCTTGCAAGCATGACACACCAAGCCCCACAAAGTATCAGACCGTTTTTTATTTTTTTCTTTCCATGACATGCAATGGCATGAGAAACAGATACACACATACCAGCAATAAAAAATCCTGAAAAATCATGATACCAAAATCACGAACCATTCTTAACTTCTCCCTACACTGCGGATGAGTGCCGTCATAAAGATTTTTCTTACTGCGGCGGCTGATCTGCAGTTCCTCTCCTTCTACGATCACCGTGTCATCCTTAATCTCTGCAACATGTGTCAGACCTACCAGACACCAGTTGCTGCATTTTGCAAACAGCCCCTTTGGAAGCTCCTCTTCCACATTTTTCAAGCTTCCGCGCACCTCAAAATTGCCCTGTTTTGTGTGATAGCGCAACACATGATTCTGGATCTCCACATCAAAAATGTCTCTGGAATCAATCTTTTTGACGCCGGTTCCCGTCTGGATCATCACCGGTTTGCTTCCGCGGTTCTCCACCAGCTGCATGGCACGATCCATCTTATTGGCAAAATTCAGGTACTGGATCGGCTTTAAGACAAAGTCCAGTGCGCCCACTTCATATCCTTTGATTGCATAGTGCGCCATGTTCGTAATGAACATGATGACTACCTGGGCATCCCTTTTACGGATCTGCTCTGCCGCATCCATGCCGTTTGTTCCCGGCATCTCAATGTCCATCAGGATCAGGTCTGCGCCCCACAGCACCGCCGTATCCGCTGCCTTGCGGCCGTTCTCGGCAGTCTCGATGGTCACTTCGTGCTCAAAGCGGCGGGCCACGATGTCCGCCAGCGTTTCCCGTTCCAGTGCTTCATCATCCGCGATCAACAGACGAATCATTCCTCAAACTCCTCCTCATTCTCCACCAATGGCAGATACAGCACCACCGCCGTACCGCGTCCCGGATGGGACCGTATCACAAAGCGGCTGTTCCGGTCCAGCAGACGCAGGCGGGCCGCAACATTATAAATGCCGATATGCTCCCAGCGCTCACCGGGCTGGCTGAGCGCCCTGCGCAGCTGTCGTAATTGATCCAGCTGGATGCCCACGCCGTTATCCACCACGCGGATGCACAGCAGTCCCTTCTCCCGCAGAGGGTTCACGCGGATGCGCACCACACCGCCCTCCTCTTTGGGGCAGATGCCGTGCTTGAAGGCATTTTCCACGATGGGCTGCAGGATAAAGGACGGCACCATGGTCTCGGTAAGATCCAGCGAATCGGAAATGCGCCACTCCATACGCACCCGCTCACCAAAGCGGACATGGTAGATGGAGTAATATTCATCCACGATGCGCACCTCACGGGAGAGCGGCACCTGTTCATCGTTGCTCATCAGGCTGTAGCGCAGCAGGTGCGAAAGCGCCATGATGAGCGCCTGCGTACGGTAGGCCGTCTCGGTACCGGCGGTCTGCTGGATCACATTCAGGGTGTTGAACAGAAAGTGCGGGTCGATCTGGCTGCGCAGCTGCTGCAGCCGGCTGCGCTCCATGCGGTTCTGCAGCTCCAGTGCTTCGGTCTTCTGGCGGTGCAGCTCCCGCTCGATCTCGTTTTTCTCCTGCAGGGTGGTCACCTGCTGGGCCATGGAGTGCTTCATGATGTTGAAGGACTCGGCCAGCTGAGCGATCTCCGGCTGCTTGGGCAGCGGGATGTCCGGGGTGTCGAACTCACTTTTGCCAATGGCGCGGGAGGCAGCGATCATCTGCTGCACCGGCGTGAGCAGACGCATGACCATCAAACCGGTAACGCAGCCCAGCGCCACGCACAGCGCCACCACCACCGTCTGCAGCATGGTGATGCGCTCGTTCAGGGCCGAGATGGTGGTGTAGGTGGTCTGGGAATCCTGAATGGCGGTTTCCAGCAATTGCAGAGTGTACTGGCTCAGGTAATCGCCGCAGGGCACCACCTTTGCATAATACAGCTGGGAAGCTGCGGCATCGTTGCCGCTGAGCAGGTCGTTTTCCAGCTCATCCAGCAGGCCGGTGTAGGTCTGATAGACCGTATCCACTGCGCTGTAGAGCACCCGCTGCTCATCGCTGACGCTTTCCAGACTGTCCAGGCTGGTACCGATGCGCCAGAGCCATGCGTTGCAGGTGGAAGATGCCGACTGCAGCCGGTCAATGATCTCCTCCGGCTCGCTGTTCTCCCAGCGGTAGTTCTCCAGCACGGAAATAGAGCTTTCCACACCGCCCTGAAAGCGGCTGATGGCGTTGAAGCAGCCCATCTGCGCGTCCTGTACTGCCTGCACTGCTCTGGACTGGTAGCCATTGAGCGTGAGCTGCATGGCAAAGGCCGCAAAAAATGCTGCCAGACACAAGCCCATGCGCTGCTTGAGGGTGATCTGCCGCTTGCGGTGCTGCAAAACCTGCCGCCTCCTTTCGTTTGATAACGATTTATTGTACCACGCTTTGGGCCGGATTGGCAAGGTTTGCATGTTTTTCTCTTGCCTAAACCGCGCAATTGTGGTACGATGCCTACAAATACAAAGGAGGCGACTTTATGTCCCAGACCATCTCCGTTTCCACCACTATGGGTGAGCAGGGCTTCCGCGATTTTGCCGTGTTCGATGCATTCCATCACCGCAAAGCATGGCTGCGTCCCGCTGTTTTTGCCGCCATCATGCTGGCTTTTGCCGCCGTCTGCCTTTCGCAGCTGGGCAAGCGCCCGGGTGCCGGGCTGCTGGCTGCTGTGCTTGCCATTGTGGGCATCGGCCTGCCGGTGAGCTACTTTTACTCGTTCTTCCGCAGCGTTTCCCGGCAGATCAAACAGATGCACCTGCCGCGTGCCTTCTACCGTGTGGAGCTGGCCGACACCGGCATTGCTGTGTGGATGTACGGCCAGCAGGACAAGCCCGAACCCACCAGCCGCCACGCATGGGACAGCTTTTACTGCGCCTACCGCACGGACAATGCGGTGTACCTCTACGTAGAAAAAGAGAAAGCTTACTTACTGAACGACCGCATGGAAGTGGTGTGGAAGTTTTTGGCCGGCATCCTGCCCAAAGAAAAGCTGCACGACTGCCGAAAAGCATAAGATCCAGCATATATACAGGCCAAAAGAACTGCTGATGAGATATCAGCAGTTCTTTTTTGTATATAAAAAACCCACGCTGCGGCAAAGCAAAGCGCAGCGCGGGTGCGAAGATAGCTTATGTTATTGCGTCAGCCGATCAGCGGGCAAGCGTATACTTGTGCAGGGTCTTGCGCACAGCGCCGGGGCCTGCAAACAGCTCCTTGGCCATTGCCTCGATCTTCTCGCCCAGACCAACGGCATACAGATCCACGCCGAACACGTCAACACGGCTGTACAGCTTCTTCAGGCAGCTGAAGTCCTGCTCGCCTTCCTTGACCTCCAGCGGAGCCACAATGGCCTGCAGCTCAGCCAGCAGCGGATCGGTGGAAGGTTCAAAGGCCTGACCGTTGTCATCGATGCCCTTCAGGTAGCGGGCGTAGCCTGCCAGCACCAGCGGGATCAGGATCAGGTTGCTCTTGTCCAGACCGCGTGCCTCGTAGGCCTTGATGGTCTCACCAAAGCGGATGGCCAGCTTCTGGGAGGTATCGGTTGCGATACGCTGGGGAGCATCCGGCATGAAGGGGTTGGGCAGACGGCGGTTGATGACAGCGCCGATGAACTCATAGGGGTTCAGCACGCCGGGATCAACGACCACAGGCATCGCCTCGATATAGCCGATCTTCTGGATGAAGGCACGCAGGTCTTCATCGGCCATCTCGGCGGAGATGAGGGTGTAACCCAGCATGCAGCCATAGATGGACATGGCAGTGTGCAGCGGGTTCAGGCAGGTGCACACCTTCATCTTCTCGATCTTGTCCACAGTCTCGCGGTCGCAGTACAGCACACCGCCCAGCTCCAGCGGAGGACGGCCATTGGTGTAGTGATCCTCGATGCACAGGTACTGTGTCTCCTCGGCGTTGACGAAGGGAGCGGTAAAGGTGTGCTTCTCGGTGACGATGGTGTAGTTGTCCTCAAAGCCGTCGTCGGCCAGCATCTGCTGGACTTTGGCATCCGGGCGCGGGGTGATCTTGTCGATCATGCTCCACGGGAAGGTGATCTTGGTCTCGTCCTGCACATAGGCAAGGAACTCGGCGGGCACCAGACCCTGCTCCACCCACTTGGCAGCATAGGCGTGGACAGCGTTCTTGACCTTATCGCCGTTGTGGGAGCAGTTATCCATGCTCTGGACGGTCAGGGGCAGCTTGCCGGCCTTGAAGCGCTCGTACAGCAGAGCAGTGACCTTGCCCATGGCCAGCACGGGGGTCAGGCCGCGCTCCAGATCAGCAGGAGCAACGCCGTAGCCCTTCTCAGTGATGGTGAAGGAGATCATCTGCAGGCTGGGGTTCTGGAAGATCTCCACCAGACGTGCCCAGTCCTCGCCGAAGGAGTAGTCAGCCTTCAGGCTCTCGGTAACGGAAGCCACCACCTTCTTCTCGATCTCGCCGGTGGACTTCAGGCAGACCAGCAGGCTCATATTGTCGTAGGGACGATAAGCCTTGTCGATGATCTCGTAGTCAAAGCTCTCGGCCACGATGACACCGCGGTCATACTTGCCGGTGTTCAGCGCATCGTTCAGGATGGCAGCCGGGAATGCACGGAAGATATTGCCTGCGCCGAAGTGCACCCAGGTGGGTTCGGCGTGGGTCTTGGCCTTGACAGCCTCGATATCGAATTTGGGCAGCTCATAACCCTTCTCTGCCCACTCGGCGGACAGATTGCCGTTTTTGATCTCAGACAGCTTCATATTTATCAGCCCTTCTTTTTCTCTTCATCCAGACGATCCAGCAGATCCCAGACACCCAGCATGTACTGAACGCCCAGAGCACGGTCATACTTGCCGTAGCCGGGGCGGCAGTTGCCGGGGCCTTCCTCCCACAGCTGACGGCCGTGGTCGGGACGGATGTAGCCCTCAAAGCCGCAGTCATGGTAAGCACGCAGCACCTCGATGATGCCGGTCTCGCCGCAGCAGTCGCGGTGAGCAGCCTCGGAGAAGTCGCCGTTGGGGAAGTGGTGGATGTTGCGGATGTGACCAAAGGCAATGCGGTCGCAGTGCTTGCGCACGATCTCGGCACAGTTGTTGTTGGGGTTTGCGTTCAGGCTGCCGGTGCACAGGGTCAGGCAGTTGTACGGATCATCCACCATGCTCAGGAAGCGGTCGATGCTCTCAGCATCCACCAGCAGACGGGGCAGGCCGAAGATATCCCAAGGGGGATCATCCTGATGGATAGCCATTTTGATGCCGCACTCATGGCAGGTGGGCATCAGTGCTTCCAGGAAGTACTTCAGGTTTTCCCACAGCTTTTCCTTGGTGACAGGGGCGTAGGCCTTGAACAGCTCGTCCAGCTTGGCCATGCGCTCCGGCTCCCAGCCGGGGAAGGTTCATGTTATACTTCTCAGTGAAGGACATGATGTACTCAGCCATAGCCTTGTAATCGCCCTTGATCTTGTCCTTCTCGTAGAACAGTGCAGTGGAGCCGTCGCCCACGGGGTGGAACAGATCGGTACGGGTCCAGTCGAACACCGGCATGAAGTTGTAGCAGATGACCTTGACACCGAACTTGGACAGGTTGCGGATGCACTGCTTGTAGTTCTCGATGTACTTATCGCGGGTGGGCAGGCCGATCTTGATGTCATCGTGGACATTGACCGACTCGACCACGTCCATGTCGAAGCCGTAGGCGTGGATCTGATCGGCTACCTTCTGGATCTCGTCGATCTCCCAGATCTCGCCGGGCATCTTGTCGTGCAACGCCCAGACGATGCTGGTCACGCCGGGGATCTGCTTGATGTCGCTCAGGCTGATGGGATCGTTGCCCTCGCCATACCAGCGCCAACCCATTTTCATAGGCATAGGAAAATCCTCCTGTTTTATATTTTCTGCTTTGCATTTTCCGCGCAGCCGTGTGCCGCGCTCTTGTACTTATATTCTAGTATATCAGTTGCGTTTTTTCAATGGTCGCTTTGCCGGTTTTTAATGTTTCTTCTTGTATACTTTAGACAAAAAGAACAAAAATCCGTCGGACATCACCCGCCCGACGGATTTTTACACGATTCAAAATGCCGGTTTCAGCGTTTCAGCTTCTGCCGGATGGACGGAGCCAGCACATCCTTGAAATATTCAAAGGTGTCCAATTCCAGAATGGCAGAGCCTGTCAGATAAATGCCCAGACCAACCACCACCTGAATGATCACCGTCAGCAGATCCGGCAGGTGCAGGAAAATGACCAGATACATGCACAGGCCCGCGCCCGCTGCCAGCAGCAGGGTCGGCAGGATATCACGCATCTGTTCCAGGTAGCCATAGCCGATCAGCTTTTTGTTGAGCTGTGCATCCAGGATCTGGGTCACAACATTCGTGATCAGCATACCATATGCAATGGCCTCGACGCTGACACGGAATGTTGCCAGCAGAAAAAGGATGCACACCCCTTCGTTCAAAAGCTGACATTTCAGGTAAAGATCGCTGCGGCCCACCGCCTTGGCTGCATTCAGGTTTGCCGTGATGATCGGCCAGCACACATACCCCAGACAGAACACCCTGAGGAACAGCACACAGGGCAGCCACTTCTCGGTGAGGATCAGGCGCACCAGCGGTTCGGCACAGAACGCAGTGCTCATCATCACCGGCGCAATAATATAGGTACAGGTCTTGATGGAGCGGCGGGTCATGTTCTTGACCTGCGCACGGTCATCCTGCAGTGAGGACATGACCGGGAACAAAACGCTCTCAATGGAAGTATCCACGCTTGACGCGATATTATAAGTCAGGTTATCGCCCTGATTGTAATACGCCAGATCCGCCGAGGTGTACATCTTGCCGATGATCAGGCTGCGCAGGTTGTTGTAGATGACGCTGCTCAGCGACGAGGCCAGCAGCTTCCAGCCATAAGAGAGCAGCCCTTTCAGGTGCTGCCACGAAAACTCCATCTTAGGCCGCCAGGAGGACAGCTTCCACAACACCAGCGTGTCCACCGTGATATTGGATACCTGCTGCACCACCAGCGCCCAGACTCCAAAGCCCATATAGGCAAGGCCCAGGCCCAGGACCGTGGATACGATCGCGCCCGCAAAGGCGGAATAGAAAAAATACTGGAACTTCATATTCCGGGTCACATGCGCCTGCTGGATCGTTTTGATGCCGCAGACCGCCACTGTCAGGCTGATGCCGCGAAAGATCGGGGTCATGCTGGGGTCATTGTAGAAAGCAGCCAGATACGGTGCCGCCACGAACATTCCCCCATACAGCACAAAGCTGATCACAATGCTGAAAAAGAACGCCGACGAGTAATCCAGCTCGTCCACTTCCTTCTTCTGCACCAGCGCGGTGCCAATGCCGCAGTCCAGCAGGACATACATGATATTGTTGAACACCGTCACCAGTGCCACCTTGCCGTAATCATCGGGTGTAAGGATGCGCGCCAGAAGGATGGACACCACCGCTGAGATCAGCTGCACACCGCACCGCTCTGCAAAGCGCCAGAAAAAACCCGTTTACAATAACATTTTCTTTTTTCTCGTTCATTCCTGCGTCCACTCAAATTCCTTTCAAAAAAACCGGTCGGTCTGCACCCTGCGCAGAAATGCATTTCCGCCGTATCCTTATCATCTTCTTCCCTGCTGCCAAAACAACTGAGCAGAGATAGTTAGTTTTATAATATCACACCCATCCATGCATTTCAACCAACATATTCTTAAGAAATGACGGCCCGAAAATTTCATTTAAAAAGAGAAAAAGCGCTTGACTATCTGCCGGGAACGTGGTAATATATTCAAGCAGTCCGCATCACGGTCTTTCACCTCAGAGATTTCAGGGCTGCGAAAACAATACGGTATGCGAGGGTGGCGGAACTGGCAGACGCGCACGTTTGAGGTGCGTGTGGTTTATCCTTGGGGGTTCGAGTCCCCTCCCTCGCACCAAAAACCAGTACACATCGTGTGCTGGTTTTTCTTTTTGTGCGAGGGAGGGGATCTCGAACAAGGCGGCGGCATTTATGCCGCAAGCAAAGCCACAGTGCGGCTTTGCTTAGCCTGCGGGTCCCAACCCGTAGGAATGTCTATCAGGGGTGTACTCATTTTGTACCGGTTTCTTTTTGTGCGAGGGAGCAGACCTCGAACAACACTATTTATTCTATAAAAGAAAGCGCGATGAATTCTGAGAACTCATCGCGCTTTTCTTTGTATGCGGGTAGTGGGGGTCGAACAACAAAAAATGATTGAGCGACGTCAAAAACGTATCTGCAACGCGCCTAAACACTTGCTAAAAAGGTAGTGCGGTTGGTTTGTAGCCCATGTATTTTGCTACATTTACAAAAAAGAGTGTTACCAAAACTGTTACCAGATTCAGGCCTGTGCCTTTTTGAATGCCGCGGTGGTAGCGGCAGCAAGATCTTCCCTCTGACCATCAAGCTCGTGCCGATACACTCCGGCAGTATCCATGTTCTTGCTGTGACCGACCAGCATCTTCAGCTGGCTGTCGGTCAATACGCCGGATTCAATGCTGACGAAAGTGTGCCGCATCTCATACAGCGTGACCTGAGGCTCAATGCCATTGTCACGCTGGTACTTCTTCCAGCGCTTGAATAAAGCTCTCTGGTTCGGGATCTGGAACAAAGGGGTGGTATAGTTCAGCGGGATATCGGAAGCCTTCAGCAAGGCTACCTGCGCTTCGTAGGCCTCATGGGCTTCCTCGCCCATGTCAAATGAGCGAATGGCGTTTTCGTTCTTGCCGGTGGTTTCCTCATCCAACCGGTTGATGCTGCGGCGCAGATTGACCGTGTTTCCTTTGATATCACCATACCAGAGCCCCACAAGTTCACCGGGGCGTACACCTGTAGCAACTGCAAACCGGTAGGCATAGATATACTCGTCAAAGACCAGCTTGCCATAGTAAAGGCGGGTGTCCACATCAAACAGAACTTTCAAAGCGGTCGGCTGTAAAATCTTTTTCTTCCCCATGCGGGCATTCTTCGGGATAGACAGCTCAGGGAACATCGTACTGTACCTGTTCCGGCGGCACCATTTCAAAAAGCTGATCTCCGTTGAGCGGATCGTCATAATGGTCTTGCGGCTCAAAGGCTTGTCGCTTGACCTACGCTGACGCTCCTTTTTAAGGCATCGCTTTTTGAAAGACATATTGATGGCTTTTTGCAGATCGCCTTCGGTCAGCTCGTCAATGCGGATGTCCCCACAGACAGGCAGAATATAGTAATCTCCGTATTTCTTGCACTGCTCAACATAGGATGTGCCGCAGGTGAGCTTCAGCTCTTCCACCCACTCGGCATAGAGGGTGGCTACCTTCTTCCTGCCGTCCCGGATACTGTCATCCAGCCATGCGTCCGCTTTTGCGTTTGCTTCCCGTTGTCCTGTTCGGCCCGGCGTGCTGCTGTAAAAGCGCTTGCGGGTACCGTTCTTCTGCACCGCGATGCACCAGCGGCTTTCCTTCTCGACCCAAAATGCCGTGTTGGTTCTCTTTTTCATAAAATCCACCTCCATACACAAGGGTACACTTTGACAAGCCTGCCCGGAGGTGGTACAATACAAGTGTTCATGTTGGATTGTACCCTCTGGGGCAAGCCACTCTGCAAACGCTCTCGGTGTTGGTAGCACCGGGGCGTTTTTTGTTTTTATTGAGCTGTTGCAGATTTTGCAACGGCTGGAAGCAATGTGCAAAATTTGCACATTGTTTGGCCTTACTTCTTCGCTTCAGCTTTTTCGCTGCGCTTACGCCACTGGCTCTTCAGGCCGTCAATATGCTCAAACAGATCAGGCTTGATATCAGCCCACATCGGGTCAAGGATAAAGTCCACGCCCTCCCGTCGGGCAAGCTTGGCAGCGGGGACAAAATCACTGTCACCGGCAATCAGAATGATCTGATCAACCTGCTTCTTATACGCGAGTGACGCAATATCAACACCAACACGCATGTCCACGCCCTTTTGCTGAGCCACAAAAACGAAATCGTCCTCGGTCAGCTCTTCCAGCTGCTTTGTGCCAGCAAGAAGCTTGCGGGTCACATCCGGGCGCAGATTGTAGGCTATTTGGTTGGACAATGTACCAAGGCGGAGTGCAAATTTTCTGCGCTTCCGCAATTCTTCCAAAAAGGTCTGCGTCCATGTATAAGTATCAGATTTGTCCAAATCCACATTCTTCTTTGTCAGCGGGTGGTACACGCTGCGGCGGCCTACTGGCTCACAATCGTAATAGAAAATGCGGTACAGCTGACGCTCCTCGTTGCCGTCCTTATCGTGAAGGTGAGCCATACAGTAAGCATTCAGTTCCTTCGCACGTTCCTCGGCGGTCTTTTTGCCCCACAAGTGGGCTGCACGTTTGCGGTAAAAGCCGCCATCAACCAGAATTGCTGTCTTTGCCATTTGTGTTACACTTCCTTTGGTAAAAAATAAGACCCCAGGATTCAGCCTTCCCCATATCGGCGGGGGGCTTACTACCAGGGGTCTGTTAAGCATTTTGAAACATCATGTTTCTGACGGCATCCTGTAAAGATGCACCCCTATTATATGCGTTTTTGTTGATTTTGTCAACTCATTTTGCAAAATAATCAATTATTGGTTATTTTTCGCAAATTTTAGTGAAATATCGCTTTTCACCCTACCCAGTGCGTCCAGCCTACGGCCTTGCCCTCAATGTGCACCTCTTCCAGCTGGGGGCCGGTGTAGATCATGGGCGCATAAGCCGGGTTTGCGGGCATCAGGGTCAGCGTGCCGGGGTTGTAATATACCCGCTTGAGGGTAGCTTCACCATCAATGCGCACTGCGGCGATCTCTCCGTTCTCAACCTCCGGCTGGATGCGGATATACACCACGTCTTTATCGTGGATGCCGGCATCTACCATGCTGTCGCCGTGGCAGGTCAGGGAAAAATCGCACCGGATGTTCTCCGGCACGTCCACCATTTTTTCAATGTTCTGCTCTGCCGTGATGGGTTCCCCGCAGGCAATGCTGCCGATCAGCGGGATCTTCTTCATCTTTGGCATCGGCTCAAAGCCCGGGGGGATGGTGGGCTTCTTGGGTGCTAGTACAATCGGGTCAGCAATCTTAATATCTGTACGTCCGTACAGATAATTCATATCCACATTAAACAGGTCAGCGATTGCTTCCATGGTTTCAAACCCCGGCTCCCGTTCTCCGCGTTCATACATGTTTACACTACTCTTGGACAAATCCAGCTCATCCGCAAGCCGTTGCTGTGACCAGCCTTTTTCACGGCGCAGCGATTTTAGCCGCTCTGCAAAAGTTGCCATCAGGCCACCTCCCTATATTATTACAATCAAATAATAGCACATATCGTGCACAAGTTCAAGCACAAAAAGTGCACCATTCTTTTGCGCACATTTTGTGCACTCTGCGAATAGATTTATTTTTTGGTTTTGAGTACAATAAGTGCACAGAAAGGAGGTGACCCAATCAGATGGACGGTAAGACCATTGGCCACAAGCTGCGCGCGTTGCGTGGCGAAATGGACGCGAAAACCGTTGCTGATGCGCTTGGGATCAGCACTTCGGCGCTTTTTATGTATGAGCGCGGCGAACGCATTCCCCGCGACCAGATCAAAAAGCGCATCGCTCAGTATTTCGACCAGAGTGTCGAAGAAATTTTTTTCGCAGAATGAGCACATATTGTGCGCAAGTTCATCCAAAGGAGGCGAAGAAGATGAAGAACAACATCCAGAAAGAAATCCAAGAGCGCCGCGAACACGCCGAGCGCTTAAAGAAAATCGCCCTCAAGCTGTTCGAGCAGCTCAAGAGCGAAAATGTCAGTTTTTCGGACGCAGAGCGAATCATTAGTCTGCTTTCTGCATCCGTAAAAACTGAGCGCGATGACCGGATTATTTAATCCATGCTGGAGGGACTATAAATCTTACTATCCTCAAGATTGATTAGTTGCTCCAGACAGTCGCTGTACCAAGAAGCCAGTACGCAGGCCGCCTGTGCAGGGTCATTCAAGTCAAGACCCTGCGGACGCTCACCGCGCTGCAACGCAATCTGCAATTTGTTGTTTGCATAAGCAAGTGCCAGATTGTGCCGAATTTTATTTCCATCACTCATGATTTCCACCTCCCTTCTGCCCAAGTATACCGCAGGAGGGAGCCAACCACAAGGAGGTGAACCACATGGACAACAACAAAAAGCCCAGCGGACCTGTGGAAGAGGAACGCTGGGCGAAGATAGAAAAGGAAGTTCAGGAGCTTAAACGGAGCAGGTCAATCCTCAGCATCGGCTTGTTCCTGCTGAGCGGCCTGTATGGAATCTTGATCCTCTGCATCATCTTGAGAATCATCCGAATCGAGGACACTTTGACCTCGATCATCCAATTCAACGCTCTGGTTGGCGAGCATCTCCAAAGCCTCGGCGATTCGCTCATTCGTATCCTCAACGATTTTGAAATGCTCCTCCGTGCGCTGTCTGAAGTTTTCTGATCTTTCTGCTTCCTCTCGCTGTATTTCGAGCATTTCCTGTTGATATTCTGCCGTTGCAGACCATGAAGATTCTTCCTTTTTGTCATGTTCGCTGGACAATGCCTGACCTGCCAAAAACAGAAGAATTGTAACGATGATGCTGATAATTCCAACCCAGTCTTTTTGGGGGATTGCATTATCCGGAGTTTTTACTTCGGCGATTTTGGCGTTGATAGTTTCAACCGCCTCTGTAGGTAGAAGTGGTTCGACTTCATCCAGAACAGCTTGAGTACTTGCCAGCGGCACGGTTTCGGATTCTTTTTCGCTGTAAGTACTTTCGCTCCATATCGAGTCTAACTGATCCGCAAAAGCCGCAGCATTTGAGTAAAGATTTGTAATGTTGCTTGTTCGGAGTGCGGTGGTGAGATTTAGCACATTGGAATTCAGCATTTCTGTCGATAACCGGAAAGCGGGACTTTCCATTGCCGATCCGTAGAGCGCCGAAATCTGATTGGTGAAATTGAGATTTGCTCTGGCCTGACCAGCCAGATTCTTGGCGAGATTGGATAGTTGATACTCTGGCACACATAATCTGGCATCTTTCGCCAAGCGGTACGCCATGTTGTTCCATTCTGCGGTTTGGTAAATCGATTTCATCTGGTTGCTCACCATGCGAACAGAATCCGCCATTTTCGCTGCTTCGGACACATAATTGCTGAGTTCTGACAGCTGGTATGCTGCCGTCTGAGCTGCAGAGCTCAACTCGTAAAAATTTTGCATTTTATCACCTCCCTTCTGCCCCTCTATTCTACCGCAGAAGGGAGCCACCCACAAGGAGGTACATCTTCACCATGAACGACATCATCTTATCCACCCAGAACGGCGAACCGGTGGCATCCAGCCGGGAAGTCGCTAAGCGCTTCGGGAAGAACCACCGAGATGTTCTTCGCGCAATCGAGGACATTCTGGAGGGGGTGCGCAAAATTGCGCAGACCCCCAAAGATATCACAGCGCAAAATTGCGCTGTGACCCAGAGCGCTGAAAATTCAGCTGTGACCCAGATGTTCTTCAAATCCGAGTACACCCACCCTCAGAACCACCAGAAGTACCCCATGTACCTGATGAACCGGGACGGCTTTTCGCTGCTGGCCATGGGCTTTACCGGCAAGGAGGCGGTGCAGTGGAAGCTGAAGTACATTTCCGCGTTCAATGCAATGGAAAAGCAGCTGGCCGCGCAGCACAAAGGGCAGCGGGCCGTGCAGGATGCCAACATCCAGAACGCCATCGACCGGGTGATCGAAGCCCGGAAGAAGCTGGACGAGAACACCGCTTTTCTGGACGAGTGCCGCAAGAACCGCGAGGACAGCAAGGCCAAGTATATGCAGGTCAAGGCCCTGTGCGGCGAGTTCAAGGCCATTTACGGCCAGCATTGCGACACGGTGCGCACCATGGAGAACGTGGTGCGCGGCTCCCAGAGCTTCCTCACCAGCGCCATTGACAACCTGACCATCGTTTCCAAAGGCTACCCGTTCTACGCCGCCCTGATGGACAGCCTGCTGGATGGGCTGCCCGCCGAAAAGAAGGAGGAATAAAATGTTGAACACATCAACCATTCGCGGCACTTTCAAGCAGATCCCATACTGGAAGCTGCGGGGACGGTTCCACAGCTGCGGCTACCGCGATCAGGAAGTGGCCGAGTACATCGGCATTGGCCGGGACACCATGAGCGGCAGGATGCAGGGACACAACCCGTGGACCAGCACGGAGATCACTGCAATGTGTGAGCTGCTGGGCATCCGGCAGAATGAAATCGGGGAGTATTTCTTCCCGCGTGTCGAGGAAGGAGAATCCACATGAGCAAACAGTACACCCTTGCATCCGAGCGGGCCGACGCGCCCACCGGATGCGCGTACGTGGCACCGACGTTCTGGAACAAGTGGTTCCGCTGGGATGGAAGCCGGGCATCCGGCTGCTACCAGCTGGGCGGGCAAGTCAAGGACGAAACCCACACCGGCCTGCAGGTTTTTGCAGATGGCGAATGGCACCCGGTCATTGGATGGACATTGGACAGCTGCGGCCCCGCAACTGACTATCAGGAGGTAGGAGCATGAAAATCAACCCGAACGCTCAGTTGAAAATCCAGCTGGGATCGGATGGCAACCCCAAAATTTACGCCTGCGGCACACAGATGGAACAAGCGGCTCTTTGCACCGCATTGGTCGCGGGAATCTGTATGGACAGCAAAGACCCAGCAGAGACAATCATCAACATCATGACAGCTGCCGCTGATCTTATGGACAGAATGGAGGAAACCCACCAATGAAGATTAAATCCTTTGTCTGGTACTGGCTGGCAATGGCCTGCTTTGTGGTGGGCCTGCTGTACGGCATGGGGCTGGAGGGCAGCTTCCAGACCGGCGGCACCGTCTCGGACGGCGCGTTCATCACGGCCATGGTGCTGATCCTGCTGGCGGTATTCTTTGCCCGGCTGGGCTTCTACGCCGCCGATCAGGAGAAAAAGCGGAGTAAGAAGGTGCACCAGCAGCCCCGCAACACCGTGAAGAGCGGAAGGAAGGCGGGCTGACACCACCCATGAATAAAGGAAAGCACTTTACCCGCGTTTGTTTGGACTGCGGCAAGGTGATGGAAAATGTTGCTGGCAACCTGCGCTTTTGCGCTTCCTGCCGCAGAGAGCGCCACAACCAATATTGCAGGGATTACAGGGCGCGCAATGAAAACCCTGCCCGCGTCATGTGGTACACCGTCTGGGACGCAAAGACCGGCGATCTGCTGGCATCCGGCACGTCTGAGATGTGTGCCTGGCGGCTGGGCTACAAGAGCGCGAACCGCTTTGCGTCTGCCGTCAGCCATGGGCTCAACGGCAGCCATCGAACTTACAAGTACACATTTGCGCGGGAACGTATCGACCGCAGCGAGGTGGACAGCCTGCCGCCGGTACGCACTATACGAAAAAAAGCCCGCCGGTGCGCCAACACCGACGAGCTGCAAGGGATGATGAGTTTGAACGACTTCATCACCCCGATGATATCACAAAATCGGAGGTTTTACAATGAAAGGAATTTTGATCGAACCGGGCAAAGAGCCGGTAGTCACCACCCTGCCGGACACGCTGCAGGGCATCGAAGCACTGCTGCGGTGCCCCTGTGAGCAGAAAGTCCTGCCACGCACCCCGGCGGTGCTGTTCGTGGGCCGGTACGATGGCCCCATCCAGCCCGCCAGCCTGCTGAACCGGACGTACCGGGGCCGTCAGCTTTACGGCCCCATCCTCTGCTATGGCTGGAAGGGCAACAGCATCGTGCCGCTGAACAAGGCTCTGCAGACCGAGATGCTGGACCGCCTCAAGGACACGGAGGTGCGGGTATGACGGACTACACCATCAGTTCCAAGCTTTCCAACGAGACGGTTTATGCCTATTACCGTGGCCGGTTCTGGCGCTGGGACGGCAGCATTTGGAAAGAAAGCCACCTCATGACGCAGAAATTCGAGCGGGCCAGAGCGGCAGACAAGAATCTGACCCCACAGGCGTTTCTGACCAATGGCGCGGAGTTCGCTCCGCTGGATGAGTATGAAATCGACTGCGCAATGCTGGACGCGTTGGAAAATGCCAAGCCCTGCAAGAACGCCCCCATCGAACCGGTGGAAGAACACCCTACCCCATCCGCGCAGTGTTCGGATGCTGCCACTGCTGCGGAAAGCCAAACTGCGGCATCCCCGGCAGCGCCGGAGGAGTCAAACCCTACGACGGAACTGGCGACTGCTGCCGACGCACCCGGTGTTCCGGTCAGTGCAGACGAAAACGCGCCTGTGCCCTCGAGTACCGCTCCCACTTTTGACTTTGGCGCAGACGACCAGACCAACGCCCTGTTGTTGCAGGATGCGCAGACCTTCATCACCGGCAACATGGCCCGCATTATGGCCGCAAAGCACGCTCACGACCTGACCGCAAACCACTATCAGGGCAGCTGGGGCAAGTGGTGTGCCGCCGTCGGCATCAGCCGGGACACCGGTGACCGCATGGTGAGCGTTGCCGCACAGTGCGGCAACATCCAGCTGGAAGGCAAGTCCATTCTGGACGTGCAGCCCCTGAAACTGCTGTATGCTGCGGCCAAGCCCAGCACCCCGGAGGTGGTCAAGCAAGCCGTTTTTACCGGTGACATCACTACTTACAAAGAGTATCAGGAGCTTATGGCCCAGCTCAAGGCCGAAAAATCCCGTGCGGATGCTGCCGAGAAGTCCGCTCAGAACGCCCGCAAGGAAAATGCCTATTTCAAGGAGCTGGTGAAAAGCGCCGAAGCTCAGACCCATAAGGACGCGGAAAAGCGGGAAGAAGCAGAAAGCCGCTACGAATCCGCTCTTGCCGACATCAACGGTCTGAAAGAGCAGAACGCCCAGCTGAAAGAGCGTGCCGACTCTGCCGAAGCCCGCGAAGAGGAAGCGTGGAAAATGCAGAGCAAGGCCGAAGCCCGGGCCAAGAACGCCGAGGGCCAGCTTTCCGGCTCCCGGCAGGTGGCCGAAGCGGCAAAGCTCCGGGCGGATAAGCTGCAGGAAGAAAATGCGGCCCTGAAAAAGCAGCCCATCGCCGCTGTGGTGGATGAGGAAGAGGTAGACCGGCGGGCAGGCGAAAAAGCTTACGAGATTGCGGCCGGAATGACTGCAGACTATAAGGCACAGCAGGAACAGGATGCCCGCGATGCCTACGACAGCATCATTCTGGCCGGGCGCTCCATCACAAGCATCGTTCAGTCCGCTAAAATGCAGTTCCACAAACTGCCGGACGACCAGCGGGAGACCGCGATCAACCAGTTCGTTCACACACTCGCATCCGCTCAAGGGGAGGTATCCGCATGTCTGTAAAGATCATGGCCTTAGAGGCCGAAAACGTCAAACGCATCAAGGCCGTTGCACTCACGCCGTCGCCCACTGGCCTCACCATCGTGGGCGGCAACAACAATCAGGGCAAAACCAGTGTTCTGGATGCTCTGGCATGGGCCCTCGGCGGCGACCGTTTCCGCCCGGACGCTGCCCAGCGGGACGGTGCCGTGGCTCCGGCGCATCTGAAGGTCAAGCTTTCCAACGGTGTGGTGGTGGAACGCAAGGGCAAGAATGCCAGTCTGACCGTCACTGACCCCACCGGGCGGCGCAGCGGGCAGCAGCTGCTGAACGCCTTTGTGGAGCCGCTGGCACTGGACTTGCCCCGCTTCATGGAAGCATCCGACAAGGAGAAAGCAGACATCCTGCTCCGGATCATCGGCATCGGCACCGAGCTGCACACCCGTGACATGGAGATCAAGGCCCTGTACGACAAGCGCACCTTCACCGGCCAGCTGGCCCAGCAGAAAAAGCACTTTGCCGAGGAGCTGATCTCCTACCCGGATGCGCCGGATGAGCCGGTCAGCGCGTCCGACCTCATCCGCCAGCAGCAGGAAATTCTGGCCCGCAACGGCGAGAACCAGCGCAAGCGCCAGCAGTTCCATGAGCTGGCCCGCCAGCGGGATGCGGCGCTGGAAGAAATGCACCGTCTGGATGAGCGCATCGCCGAATTGACTGCACAGAGGGAAGAAGTGAGCAAGAAGCACACGCTGCTGTTCACGCAGGCCATGGATGCCAGCAAAACGGCGGAACAGCTTCAGGACGAATCCACTGCCGAACTGGAAGCATCCATCCGGGATATTGAGGAGATCAACCGCAAAGTCCGCGCCAACCTCGAAAAATCCCGCGCCGAGGACGAGGCTGCCCAGTATGACAGTGAATATAAGCGCCTGACTGAAGCCATCACGCAGAAGCGTGCCGACCGTATGGCCCTGCTGAACGGTGCCGACCTGCCCCTGCCGGGCCTTGGCGTAGAGGACGGTGCCCTTACTTATAAAGGCAAGCACTGGCGGGATATGTCCGGCAGCGACCAGCTGCGGGTGGCCGCTGCCATCGTCCGCCGCCTGAACCCGGACTGCGGTTTTGTACTGCTGGACAAGCTGGAACAGATGGACATGACCACCCTGCAGGAGTTTTCCGCATGGCTGGAAGCCGAAGGCCTGCAGGCCATCGCCACCCGCGTTTCCACCGGCAGTGAATGCCAGATCATCATTGAGGACGGCATGGTGAAGGATGCCGAACCCACCCTGCCGCCCGTCACCGAAAAGGCCCCAGCAGAAGAGCTGGACGAAAGGAGCGTTCTAAATGAGCAAATATGCAGTTACCACCGGCATCCAGAATGCGCCGGTCAAGACCGTGCTGTACGGCCCGGAGGGCATCGGCAAAAGCACCTTTGCCTCTTACTTTCCGGACCCCGTATTCATCGACACCGAGGGCGGCACCAAGCGGCTGAACGTCAAGCGCCTGCCCCAGCCCACCAGCTGGACCATGCTGCTGGATGAGGTGGCCGAGGTACGCAAGGGCAGTGTCCCCTGCGGCACGCTGGTCATTGATACCGCCGACTGGGCTGAACGCCTGTGCATTCAGGCCGTGTGTGCCAAAGCCAAGGTGAACGGCATCGAAGATTTCGGCTACGGCAAGGGCTACACCTATGTTAAGGAAGAGTTCGGCAAGCTGCTGGACGCTTTGGAAGAGGTGCTGCAGGCCGGGCACAACGTGGTGGTGCTGGCCCATGCCGCTATTACCAAATTTGAGCAGCCGGACGCTGTGGGCAACTACGACCGCTGGAGCATGAAAACTTCCAAACAGGTGGCCCCGCTGCTGCGCGAGTGGTGCGATATGCTGCTGTTTGCCAACTACAAGACCGTTGTGGAAAAGGTGGGCGACGGCAAGAACGCCAAGAGCAAGGCCAGCGGCGGCAGGCGTGTACTGTACACCGCGCATCACCCCTGCTGGGATGCCAAAAACCGCTTTGACCTGCCGGAGGAAGTACCCTTTGACTATGCCAGCATTGCCGCCTGCATCCCCGGCGCTATGTCTGCACAGGCACCGAAACCGGAACCGCAGCCGCGTTCCCAGCCGGAAGCCGACATCCTGCCCAGCCCGCAGCAGGAAGCAAAGCCGGTGGCTCAGCCGCAGCCCGCACCGCTGCAGGAAAGCTCCGAGAAAAATGTTCTGCTCAGTCTGGGCGTGCCGGAAAAGCTGGCCGCTCTGATGAGCGCCAACAAGGTCAGCTGTGAAGAACTGCAGGGCGTTGTGGGCAAACGGGGCTATTTCCCGGAGGATATGCCCATCAAGGACTACCCCGCTGACTTTGTGGAGGGCTGTCTGATCGCCGCATGGCCGCAGGTGTTCCAGATGGTGCTGGATAACCGTGATATCCCGTTTTAACAGGCTCCCTCACGGAGGGAGCTGGCACGTGTAAGCGTGACTGAAGGAGTTTTATAATAAAGGAGTAATTACTTATGAACGAAATGAACACCACCGACCGCGCCCTGAGCTGGGACGACGAATTTACCAACGAGCAGCAGGAGTTCGTGCTCCTGCCCGAGGGCGAGTATGCCTTTGAGGTCACCGGCATGGAGCGTGCCCGCTTTGAGGGCAGCGCAAAGCTCCCGCCCTGCTCCATGGCAAAGCTGACCCTGAAGATCTTCGGCGGGGCCAAGGGTGATACCACCGTGACCCACCGCCTGTACCTGCACACTAAAACGCAGGGCCTGCTGGGGCTTTCTTTGAGAGCATCGGTCAGTGCAAGCGGGGCGAGACCTTCCGCCCCCGCTGGAACGAGGTCGTGGGTGCCAAAGGCATCTGCAAGCTGGGTATCCACGAGTACACCAGGCAGAGCGGTCCTCATGCAGGCGAGACCGGCCAGAGCAACGAAGTGCAGCGCTTCCTGCCGCCGCCCGAACCCAAAGCTGCACCCACTCAGGGCTGGACACAGGGGGGCGTTCTAAATGGCCGAGACACAAACCCTGCGCCCCTACCAGCAGCAGGCCCGTGAACGCATCCACGCAGAGTGGGAGAACGGCCACACCCGCACCCTGTTGGTGCTGCCTACCGGCACCGGCAAGACCATCGTGTTTGCATCGGTAGCAGCCGATCAGGTGCGGGCGGGCCACCGGGTGCTCATTCTGGCGCATCGCGGTGAGCTGCTGGAACAGGCAGCGGACAAGCTGCAGCGCTCCACCGGCCTTGTCAGCGCGGTGGAAAAGGCAGATGCCACCTGTCTGAATACATGGTTCCGTGTGGTGGTGGGCAGCGTGCAGACCCTGCAGCGCACCGCCCGGCTGGAACGCTTTCCGCATGATTACTTTGGCACTATCATCATCGACGAGGCCCACCACGCCATTACCGACGGCTACCGCCGCATCCTCGACTACTTCGGCAGCGCCAAGGTGCTGGGCGTGACCGCCACGCCGGATCGCGGCGACATGCGCAATCTGGGCGAGGTGTTCGACAGCCTTGCCTTTGAGTATAAGCTGACCGATGCCATCAAAGAGGGCTATCTGTGCCGCATCATGGCCCAGACCATTCCGCTGAAGCTGGACATTTCTTCTGTCACCATGAGCGGCGGGGACTACGCCGTGGGAGACCTCGGCACTGCGCTTGACCCCTATCTGGAACAGATCGCCGCCGAGATGGCCCAGCGCTGCAAAGGCCGCAAAACGGTGGTGTTCCTACCCCTCATCAAGACCAGCCAGAAGTTCCGCGACCTGCTGAACTCCCATGGATTCTGTGCCGCCGAGGTCAACGGCCAGAGCACCGACCGCAAGGAAGTGCTGGCGGATTTCGATGCAGGCAAATACAACGTGCTGTGCAACTCCATGCTGCTCACCGAGGGCTGGGACTGCCCGTCTGTTGACTGCGTGGTGGTGCTGCGGCCCACCAAGGTACGCAGCCTGTACAGCCAGATGGTAGGGCGCGGCACCCGGCTCTCCCCGGGCAAGAGCGATCTGCTGCTCCTCGACTTTTTGTGGATGACCGACAAGCACGAGCTGTGCCGCCCGGCTGATCTGGTTTGTGAGGACCGCGCCGTGGCCCGGCAGATGACCGAAAATCTGGCCGAGAGCGGCTGCCCGCAGGACATCGAGGAAGCCGCCGTGCAGGCCAGCGAGGACGTGGTGGCCCAGCGGGAGGAAGCCCTTGCAAAACAGCTGGAAGAACAGCGCCGCAAAAAGGCCAAGTTGGTGGACCCGCTGCAGTACGAGATGAGCATTCAGGCCGAGGACCTTGCCGGGTATGTGCCGGCCTTTGGCTGGGAAGCAGGCCCGCCCAGCGCTGAACAGACTGCTGCTCTTGAGAAAATGGGCATCCTGCCGGACGCGGTGGAATCCGCAGGCAAGGCTTCCCTGCTGCTGGACCGGTTGAACAAGCGCCGCGCTGAAGGCTTGACCACACCCAAGCAGATCCGCGTGCTGGAACGTTATGGTTTCCAGAGCGTGGGCACGTGGAGTTTCGATGCAGCCAAACACATGATCGACCGCATTGCGGTGCAGGGCTGGCGCGGCGTGCCCAAGGGCGTGAACCCAAAGACTTACACTCCTGCACAGGAGCCGCCCACATCAGACATTGACTTCGGATGGTAACGCGAATGGAACATGAAAATGAACTCAAGGAAGCATTGGACTTCGTATCCCCGTCCGCCCTGACCTATGACGAATGGCTCATGGTGGGCATGGCCCTGAAGGATTCCGGCCTGCCCGTTACCCTCTGGGAACAGTGGAGCACCCGCGATGCGGGCCGCTATCACAAGGGCGAGTGTGTCAAGAAATGGGAAAGCTTTCACGGCGGCGGGGCCAGCCCCGTCACCGCAAGCAGCATCTTCCAGCTGGCCTACTCCCACGGATGGAGCGGCCCCGCAGGCCACGCTCTGGACTGGAACGATGATATTTCTGCCGGCACCGGCGCACAAACCGAGGGCCGTCTGGTAGACCCACGCTGGGTGGAAGCCCACGAGCTGGCCCTGCCCGAAGAGTGGCACCCCGCCGACCAGCTCAAGCGCTACCTGCAAGCCCTGTTTGAGCCGGACGAATATGTGGCCTATGTGACCGAAAGCTTTATGGCCGCCGACCGCCGCCGCCCTGCAAAAGGCAGCTGGACCCGCACCGCAGGGCAGCTCATCACCGAGCTGGATGCCTGCGGCGGTGACCTCGGCAAGGTGGTGGGCGACTGTGATCCTGAAGTAGGTGCATGGATCTGCTTCAACCCTGTGGACGGCACCGGACGCAAGGATGCCAATATTACTGCCTACCGCTATGCCCTCGTGGAGTGCGACAACATGGAGCTGGGCAAGCAGCAGGCCATCATCAAGCAGCTGGAACTGCCCTGTGCCGCGCTGGTCTACTCCGGCGGCAAGAGCGTCCACGCCATCGTCAAGGTGGATGCCCCGGACTATGCCGAGTACCGCAGGCGTGTGGATTATCTCTATTCCGCCTGCCAGAAAAACGGCCTGACCATCGACCAGCAGAACCGCAACCCTTCTCGCCTTTCCCGGATGCCCGGCATCCTGCGCGGTGACAAACGGCAGGTGCTGCTGGAAACGAACATCGGAAAATCCTGCTGGGATGAGTGGCGGGACTGGCTGGAAGCGGAGACCGACGAGCTGCCCGAGACCGAGAGTCTGGCCGACGACTGGGAGAGCCTGCCCCCGCTGGCCGATGCCCTCATCACCGGGGTGCTGCGCAAGGGCCACAAGATGCTGCTGGCAGGCCCCAGCAAGGCGGGCAAGAGCTTTGCCCTCATCGAACTGTGCATCGCCATCGCCGAAGGCAGGCCGTGGCTGGGCCGGTTCTCCTGCGCACAGGGCAAGGTACTGTACATCAATCTGGAGCTGGACCGGGCCTCCTGCCTGCACCGCTTCAAGGACGTGTACACCGCCCTCGGCCTGCCCCCGCAGAACCTGCGAAACATCGACATCTGGAACCTGCGCGGCGCGTCCGTGCCCATGGACAAGCTGGCCCCAAAGCTCATCCGCCGGGCCCAGAAAAAAGGCTACACCGCGTGATCCTCGACCCCATTTATAAGGTCATCACCGGCGATGAGAACTCTGCCGACCAGATGGCAAAGTTCTGCAACCAGTTCGACCTTGTGTGCCGCGCGCTGGACTGCGCTGTGATCTACTGCCATCACCACAGCAAAGGTGCCCAGGGCGGCAAGCGCAGCATGGACCGCGCATCCGGCTCCGGCGTGTTCGCCCGCGACCCGGATGCCATGCTGGACATGACCGAGCTGGTGCCCACCGATGCCATCCGGGAACAGCTGCATAACAAAGCCGCCTGCCGCGTGATCAAGGCCATGTTGGACAAACGCGGTCATGCGGATGCCTACGGCTTGGATGATACCCTCAGCCGCCACCGGTGCTGACCATCGCAAAGGAAAAACTGGGCCTTGCAGATCTGCGGGCCATCGATGCTGAGGTCGCGGCTGCCGAGAAAAAGGCAGACGGCATGACCGCATGGCGCATCGAAGGCACCCTGCGCGAGTTCGCCGCTTCGACCCGGTGAACCTCTGGTTCGACTACCCCGTGCACAAGCTGGACACCGGCCTGCTGGAGGACCTGCAGCCGGACAGCGATTTCAAAACGCTGGGCAGCCGCGGTGCCGCCAAGCGCTGGGGGCGATAAAGGCAAAGGTGACCAAGGACAAAAAAGGCCGAACTGGACACCGCCTTTGAAGCCTGCATGATGGACGGCGAAGTTACCGTCTATGCGCTGGCCGAGTACATGGACCTGAAGCCCCACACCATCAAGACGCGGCTGAAAGATGACGGACGTTTCTGGATCGATGGCGAGAAAGTGGGACGCAAGGAGCCCGGCAGCGCAGGTTAAACAAACCGTAATAAGTCCGATTACAATTTGTTGTAAAAATGCAGAAATAGCCGCTATTTTGCACGACACGAAAAACTGCAATTTTGCAGTTATAGCCGCTATGACTGCAGATTTTGCAGTGCAAAATAGCCTATATATAATAGCTAAAACTGCAACTGCAATTGTGATGGGGTCTCCCGAAGGATGGGGCGACCACAGCCCCCATCCATTCGGGGAACCCTCCCCATCACGTTGGCGAACCCTGAGAAAAAGAAAAACGAGGTGAACCCCATGTACATGCAATTCTTTCTCCCCATGCAGCCGCCCACCACTACCCACAATGCAAAACAGCTGCACGCCTACATGAAGGGCGGGCAGCCGCACGCGGTGCTCCACGACAGCCCGGAACTGAAACAAACCCGTGCCAAGCTCCACGCCCATCTGGCACCCCACGCGCCGGAAAAGCCCATCCCCGCAGGCCGTCCGGTGCGTCTGCTGGTCAAGTGGTGCTTCCCTGCCGAGGGCCGCAAAAACGGCAGCTGGCGCACCGCAAAGCCGGACACCGACAATCTGGAAAAGGCCCTCAAGGACGAAATGACCCGCCTGCACTTCTGGGCCGATGACGCGCAGGTGTGCAGCGAGATCGTGGAGAAATTCTGGTCGGACCCCTGCGGCGTGTTCGTCCGGGTGGAGGAACTGTAATGACCTACGAAGAGAAAAAGGCATGGCTCTGGCGGTACCGGACAGCCAAGCGGTTCGAGCTGCTCAAACTGGACGAACTGGCCACGCTGCAGACCGATGCCACCCACACCACCCAGCGCTTTTCCCCCGTGCCGGGCGGCAACGGCGACGGACAGGCTCTGCCCCGCAGTGTGGAACGCATCGACGAGGCCCGCCGGGCCGCTGAGGCGCAGTCTGCCGTGTGCGACGCCATCCGGGCCGAGATCATGGAGGTGTTCCGCCAGCTGGACGATGAGGTGGATTTCATGATCCTGTTCCGGCGGTATGTCCTGCTGGAGGACTGGCCGGACATCGCGGTCATCGTCCGCATTTCCCGCAGCCAGATGTTCCAGCGCCACAGCGCGGCCATAAAAAGACTGGATATCAAAAGTCCGGACTGAACCGGAGCGAACCGGACTTGATAATACTGTCAACCCCTGCTAAAATTTAAAATGCCGAAGCCCGCAGGAAAGACTTACTCCCTTCATTCCTGCGGGCTTTGTGCTGCCCGGCTGACGCAGAGGATCACCTTTACCGACCAACAGCCTGAATGTACCAGCCGGGTTTCTTTGTTATATCCTGCCGTTCGGATCTTCCGGGCGGCTTTTTGATTTTACGGCAAGAGAGGTGGTGAGGATGACCGACAAGCAGGCGCGGTTCTGTGAAGAGTATATGATCGACCTGAACGCCACTCAAGCGGCCATCCGCGCCGGATACAGCCCCAAAACCGCAAGAGAACAGGCACCCCGGCTGTTAGCAAATGTTAGCATTCAAAATCGCATTGCCCAGCTGCAGGCTGAGCAGAGCCGCCGGACCGGTGTATCTGCTGATCGTGTCGTTCGAGAGCTTGCCAAGATTGCATTTGCCAACGCCAGCGACCTGATCGACCCGGAGACTGCTTCTGTCAAACTGGATGCCTCCCGGGATGATCTGGCCGCAATCCAGTCCATCAAGGTCAAGAGCTTTGGCGAGGACGGTTTGGAACACGAGGTCAAACTTGCAGATAAGCTCCGAGCACTTGACCTGTTGGGCAAGCATCTGGGCATGTACAAAGACGCATCCGAAAAAGAAAATGCCGCTGCTCAAAATAACGACATGCAGACCCTTGCTGATCTGCTGCAGCACCCTGTGCCAGACCGTGACATCAAGGACTTTGAGACATGAACATACCTGCACCTTTTTCACAAAACCAGATGCGTTTCTTCTGGAACTGCTTCGACCACTGGTTCAATGTGGCTGAGGGCGGCAAACGCGGCGGCAAGAACGTGCTTATTACTATGGCCTACTGCACCATTCTGGAAAAGCATCCCAGCAGAATACACCTCATTGCGGGCGTATCCACTGCGACGGCCCGGCTGAACATTCTGGACTGTGACGGCTTCGGCCTGAAAAACTATTTTGAGGGCCGCTGCCGTGAGGGCACCTACCAGAACCGCGACTGTCTGTACATCCAGACTGCCACCGGCGAAAAGGTGGTGCTGGTGTCTGGTGGTGGCAAAGCCGGTGACGAAAAGCTGATCAAGGGCAACACCTACGGCACCGCGTACATCACCGAAGCCAATGAATGCAGCGAAACTTTCATCAAGGAAGTATTCGACCGTACCCTGTCAAGCCCGGACAGAAAGGTATTTCACGACCTGAACCCCAAGGCAGAGGGTCACTGGTACTATGAAAATATCCTGAATCTGCACGAAAAGAAGCAGAACGAGAACCCAGAATACGGCTTCAACTATGGGCATTTCACAATTGCCGATAACATGAGCATTTCGGACGACCAGCTCCGGGCTGTGCTTGCAACCTACGACCGCAGCACGGTCTGGTATGCCCGTGATATCCTCGGTAAAAGGAAAGCTGCCGAGGGTCTTGTATACCCTTTCTTCTCCGCCGGGCAGGACACCTACCTCTTTCACGGTGATGCTTCCCACATCGACGGGCAGTTTTACGTGTCCATCGACTACGGCACGCACAATCCCTGCAGCATTGGCCTGTGGGTCATTCATGATGGCAAGGCCCTGCGCATCAAGGAAAGCTATTTTGACAGCCGTGCCGAGCGTGTGCAGCGCACGGACGAAGAGCACTATGCCGAGCTGGAACGCCTGACCAAGGGTTATTACATTCAGGCGGTGGTGGTTGACCCGTCCGCTGCTTCCTTCATTGAGACCATCCGGCGGCATGGCAAGTATCTGGTGATCCCCGCTGATAACGACGTGCTTAACGGCATCCGCTGCGTGGCATCCCTGATGCAGGCCGGGCTTGTGACTATCCACGAAAGCTGCTCGGCATCCCGCCGGGAGTTCGGCCTGTACTCGTGGGACGACAAAGCCAAAGAGGACCGCGTTGTGAAGGAGAACGACCACGCCATGGACGACATCCGCTATTTCTGCTATACGATACTGGCCCCGCTGATCCGCTGGGCAGATTGGAGACGAAAGTAATGTTTGACAGACTGCTTTTCTGGCTGCGGGAGAAAGCACGGCTGCTGTTCGGTGAAAATACCACTGTCAGCGCCAGCGTGTCCTACAGCATGGAGAATGCGATCATCCTGTGGGCGCAGATGTACGATACCGGCGGACCGTGGTGCCACGGCGGCAAGAACGCCCTGCACAGCCTGAAGCTTGCCCAGAGTGTTGCATCGGAGCTGGCCCGTCTGACCACGCTCGAAATGGAATGCATTGTTTCCGGCAGTGCCCGCGCCGACAGCATCAACACCATGCTGCAGCCTTTCATTGCAGATCTGCGCACCCCGGTGGAATACGGCTGTGCGCTGGGCGGCATCCTGTTCCGGCCCTTCCTCGATGCAGATGGACTCATCCAGATCGATGCTGTGCAGGGGGATTGCTTCTGCCCTACCAGCTTTGACAGCTCTGGCCGCATGACCGGGGCTATTTTTTATGACCATCTGGTGCGCGGCAACCGCATTTACACTCGTCTTGAAGATCACGAGTTTTCCGGCAGCACGTACAGCATCACGGTCAAGGCGTTCCGTTCCATGACCAGTACAGACCTCGGCATCGAGGTGCCGCTGACCGATGTGCCGGAATGGGCCGCAATCTCGCCGCACACCGAATTCTCCGATGTAGACCGTCCGCTTTGGGGCTATTTCAGAGTGTCCAGCGGCAATTCCACTGATCGGCACTCCCCGCTGGGCGTGAGCGTCTATGCCGCTGCTGTTGACACCATCCATGATACCGATGAACAGTATGGGCGGCTGCTGTGGGAGTATGACGGCGGGCAGCTGGCCCTTGACGTTGACCAGACCGCCCTTCGGCCCGACATCAACGGCGAGAGCGTTATGCCGCGGCGTGAGCAGCGCCTTTACCGCAACTGGTTGAACGGCAGTCCGGGGCCAATGGCCGGAACTTTTACGAGGTGTTTGCCCCTTCCCTGCGCGATGAAAGTTATCGTCGGGGGATGGATACCATGCTCAAGCGGGTGGAGTTCCAGTGCGGCCTTGCCTACGGCACCCTGTCCGACCCGCAGAACGTGGACAAGACCGCAGAAGAGATTCGTTCCAGCAAACAGCGCAGCTATACCACCGTCAAGGACTTGCAGCGTGCCCTTGGTACGGCGATCACCGACCTGGTCTATGCCGTGAATGTCCTGCTGGATGCCGCATGGCACAGCGGCGCAGCTGTTCCCCTGCCGGGCGAGTACACTGTTACCTTCGATTTCGACGATTCCATCATCTCCGACCCCAAGGAGCGCAAGCAGATGTTCTGGGGCTATGTCACCGCCGGGAAGTTCCCGTTCTGGCGGTATCTGATGGAGTTTGGAGGGCTACAGCGAAGACGAGGCCCGGGCCATCGCCGAGGAAGCCGCCGCCGAGAACCGCCAGCCTGAGCTGACCTCGGCGGGGGTGCCTGATGCTGGCCCCGGACTACCTCGACCACGCCCCGGACGCCTCGTGGCCCTCTGGCAGGAGGTGGAGGATACGATTCTCCGGGACGTGGCCCGGCGCATCGGCAAGATGGACGCCCTGACACCGACGGCCAACTGGCAGCTCTGGCGCTACCAGCAGACCGAAGCCGTCCGCAAGGATGTGGTGAAGCTGTTGGCCCGGTATACCGGCAAGAGCGAGGCCGAGATCCCGCCGCCCTGATGCAGGAGGCCGCGGCCGCCGCACTGGAAGCCGAGGACGAGATCTACTACCACTACGGCAAAGGAGCCGACGCCCTTCGAGGAGTCAGCGCCCTTGCAGAACCT
>ENA-OQBL01000270-OQBL01000270.1-human-gut-metagenome-genome-assembly--contig:-NODE-270-length-29571-cov-5.179765_pt1 | contig 29571 bp, 28 predicted proteins | sample MGYA00242747_ERZ504553 | MGnify/ENA primary metagenome ERZ504553 (study PRJEB26092, sample SAMD00036240) | human gut metagenome | host: Homo sapiens | study: EMG produced TPA metagenomics assembly of...
TTTCTCAGAATGTCCTGATACGCGATGCACAGATTCTGCATCAGATTTTTCTTTCCATCATGAGCCACTAATCCTACGTTCATATATTCCTCCTAATATCTGTTTCCCTGCAAATTAATATTCAACAGCAATCCTATGCATATGGACGCCGACAGCATGGAACTCAGTCCATAACTGATAAACGGAAGCGGAAGTCCCGTATTCGGCATAACCCCTGTCGCAACTCCTATATTAATAAACGACTGGAATCCCATATAGCTGGCGATTCCGACTGCAACCAGCATGCCCTCTCTGTTGTGGGCTTTTCTGGCCACCTGAATACACTGCATGACCAGCGCCAGCAGCACCAGTATAACAATGACGCACCCTACAAAGCCAAATTCCTCGCCTACAACTGAAAAAATAAAGTCTGTCTGCTGTTCGGATACCAGATTGACATCACTTGATGATACATCCGATATGGTATTGCTTCCGAAGCCTTTTCCAAATAATCCTCCTGATCCGATGGCCATTACGGAATTATTAGTCTGCAGAGCTGTAGAATCCGCGTAATCCTCCGGGTGCAGGAAAGACATGATACGCTCCACCTGATGATTCTTCAGGAGAATCTGATAAGGCTGCTGTACATACCATAAAAATTACCGCAAGGAGAGGAACTCCCACTGCGACCACTCTTACGATCAGCTTGGAATCCAGACCTGCCACAAAGACCATGGCAACAATAATAAAGCAAATATCCAGCGTTGTTGACAGATTCGGCTGCTGCAGGATCATATACAGCGGCGGAGCACAGATCAGAGCAAGTTTTCCGAGCGTCTTCGGCTCGCTCAGATCATCTTCATGCCGCATCAGAAACGCAGTGACAACAATGATCATAATGATCTTCGTAAGCTCGGAAGGCTGAAAAGTTCCCAGTGGCCCGAGAGAAAACCAGCGCTTGGCATTGTTGACTTCCCGACCCGAACAATCTGACGCCGATCAGCAGGATCATATTGATCACATACAGCGGGACCGCGTTTTTCGTAAAAATCTGAAAATCGATCAGTGAGACTACGGCCATTACGATCAGTCCCATAACCAGTCCCATCGCCTGTTTGCTCACATAGGAGGCATCTGCGCTGTGAATGAATACCAGCCCCAATAATGCCGAGAGCCAGGACATTAATGATTAATTTGAAATTGTAATTTTTCAGTCGATAGTTTCGTAACATTATTTACTCCATGTCATTTTTTCAGTTCCCGGATCGGAATGTTGGCATACAGCGCCGGCCCTTCCGATTCGTCATGATTTTGCGTGATCTGAATATCTAACCCCTCAGAATCAATTTCCATATATTTTGAAATCACCTTGATAATATCATTTTTAATCAGTTCCATCGTCTCCGGTGAACAATTGGAACGGTCTGAAACAAGCAGAAGCTTCAGACGATCTTTTGCAACTTCCCCTGAACTTTTTCTTCTAAAAAAAGCTATCAAATATTCCCATATCGCTTTCTCCCCTTTACTTTTTAAATACATTAGCAAGCTTCTGGAAAAATGTAGGCCCCGTAATCTCCATAAACGGAACGTTTTCCCCCGATCACCCTGCGGCAGATATTGGCATAAGCTTTTCCCGCAGGTGTATTGGAGCCAACCAGCGGTTCTCCCTACTTTGAGGTGCGCGGCCGCGAGTTCAAGAAGATCGTCAACGAGCTGAAGTGATCGCGCAGGTCAGCACAAAAGCCCACCGCGCCCGCTTTTTAAATGCCTGCGGGGGGGAAAATGGGTGCTGGGGGGCGACCCTGCTGCTGGATCTTGCCCTTTTTAGCAAAAGCCAGCCGTGGCGATTCTACGCAGGACCTACACTGGCGCTGGAACTCAGCGGCAGTACCGCATGGGCAGCAGGGCACGCAAACCCGGAAGAGCTGGCCAGCTTTCTGGCTTTCTGCGGGTGTGAGAGCATCATTTTAGACGAAAACGAATGCCCACCGCCTGCCGGGTGGTGCAAAGCTGAAACGCTGACTGTATTCGGTCTTGCACCCGGCAAGGCTCTGCCGCTGCCCGCTGCAGACGAGACGCTCTGGGCCGGACTGACCCTTGACAGAGAACCCTCTGCCATGGATGTGGCACGGGCGCTCTACCCGGCGGATACGGCAAAGCAGGAGGACTTTTACTCCGAGCTTTGCACAAAGCGCACCCGCGGCAAAGCCCTTGTGTGGGCGCTGCGGCAGAGAAGTGAAACGATCTGCACGGTAGGGGCCTATACCCTTGCGAACAGGCAGGCCTACATGGCCTGCGGGCAGACAGCCCAGCCTTTGCGGGGCAAGGGCATCGGCGGGCGGCTCATTGTGCAGATGGCGAACGAGTTTGCCGCCAAGGGGGAGCACCCGGTGTTTCTCTGCAGCCCGGAGCGGGTGCGCTTTTATACCCGGCTTGGCTTTGAAAAGCTGGGGGAATATGCAAGATATGAACAAACTCCTTCAGTCAAAACCTGACGGTTTTGCCAGCTCCCTCAATGAGGGAGCCTTTGGCAGGACGGAAAAGCTTTCTGCATAAGTGAAACGTTCTGGTTTCGTCAGGAGCTCCCTCCCTGAGGGAGCTGGCGCACGAAGTGCGGCTGAAGGAGTCATTCCGACAGAAAGCCTGCGCTCTATAAAATCTATAAAATTAAGGAACCGTTATAATGTCAATGCTGAACCACTTTTTCAATTACAAACCCGAAGTTCTGGCGCTGGACGAAAAGGCTATGGAGCTGTGCCAGCCCTACTTCCGCCATATGGAGGAGATCCGCGATTTTAACCAGCTCAAAATGCTGAAAGCCTTTGCGGATACCCAGATGTCCTCCACCGATATGCTGGGCACCACCGGCTACGGCCTGTGGGATACCGGCCGCGCAAAGCTGGAGCAGATCTTTGCCGAGGTGATGGGCGCAGAGGATGCCCTCGTGCGCAGCCAGTTCCAGAGCGGCACCCACACGCTGGCTGTGGCGCTGTTCGGCCTGCTGCGGGCAGGGGACACCCTGCTGGCTGCCACCGGCCGTCCCTACGATACGCTGGAAGGCGTGATCGGTCTGGACGGCAAGGGCAAGGGCACCGGCACCCTGATGGATTACGGCATCCGGTACGATGAAGCTCCGCTGAAAGCCGACTTCACCCCGGATTATGACCTGATCGCCCAAAAGGCCCCCGGTGCAAAGGTGTGCCACATCCAGCGCAGCCGCGGCTATCTGCAGCGCAATGCCTTTGATCTGGAAACGATCCGAAAAATTGCGGATACCGCCCGCGCCGCAAACCCGGACATCATTATTTTTTGTGGATAACTGCTACGGCGAGTTCACCCAGACGCAGGAACCCTGTCAGATGGGTGCAGACCTTGTGGTGGGCAGCCTGATCAAGAACCCCGGCGGCGGCATCGCTCCCACCGGCGGCTACATTGCGGGCCGCAAAGACCTTGTGGAGCTGTGCGCTTACCGCCTGAATGCGCCCGGTCTCGGCAAAGATCTGGGCTGCACGCTGGAAACGCCCCGTGATATGTATCTGGGCTTCTACTATGCGCCCGGCGTGGTGTGCGAGGCCATCAAGACCGCCATTTACGCCCAGTGTATGCTGGAGCTGCTGGGCAAGAATCCAGTGCCGCGCTACTGCGACGACCACAACGACATCGTCACCTGCTTTGATGCAGGCACTGCAGATGCGCTCATCGGCTTCTGTCAGGGTATTCAGGCTGCAAGCCCCGTGGACAGCTATGCCGCCCCGGAACCTTCTCCGGAGCCGGGCTATACCGATGAGGTGGTCATGGCAAGCGGCAGCTTTACACAGGGCAGCACCATCGAGCTTTCCTGCGACGGCCCGCTGCGTGAGCCGTACACCTGCTACCTGCAGGGCGGTCTGAACTTTGCTGCCAGCCGTGCAGGCGTGCTGCTGGCCATCCAGAAGGCTTATTTTAAGGACTAAAAAAAGGAGAGCGCATGCCTGTTTTAAGTGACCGTGTGGGTACCTTCACGGATTCTGTTATCCGCCGCATGACCCGCATCAACAATCAGTACGACTCCATCAACCTTTCGCAGGGCTTCCCGGATTTTGACCCGCCGAAGCAGTTGCTGGACGCTCTGGCCGAAACAGCTTACAAAGGCCCGCACCAGTACGCTGTGACCTTTGGCGCGCAAAACTTCCGCGAGGCGCTGGCAAAAAAGACCAGCCCTGCCCTTCACCACGAAGTAGACCCCAACACCGAGATCTGCGTGACCTGCGGCGGCACTGAGGCCATGATGGCCGCCATGATGACCATCTGCAACCCCGGCGACAAGGTGATGATCTTCTCACCGTTCTACGAGAACTACGGTGCCGATGCCATTCTTTCGGGCGCGGAACCCATCTATATCCCGCTGGTGCCGCCCACCTATGAGTTTGATATCAGCCTGATCGAAAAGGGCTTTGCCGAGGGTGCTAAGGCGCTGATCCTGTGCAATCCTTCCAATCCCTGCGGCAAGGTGTTCCGCCGCGACGAGCTGGAAGCCATTGCAAAGCTGGCCATCCAGTACGATGCCTTTGTGGTGACGGATGAGGTGTACGAGCATATCATCTATGCGCCGGCAGAGCATATCTGCATGGCAAGCCTGCCCGGCATGTTTGAGCACACCATCACCTGCAACTCGCTCTCCAAGACTTACTCCATCACGGGCTGGCGTCTGGGCTATCTGATCGGACCCGCAGAGGTCATTGAGGGTGCGCGCAAGGTGCACGACTTTCTCACTGTGGGTGCGGCTGCACCCCTGCAGGAGGCCGCTGTGGCCGGTTTGGAGATGCCCGCCAGCTATTACGAAGAGCTGCAGGCCCTTTACACCGAAAGGCGCGATCATTTTCTGGCCGGACTGGACCGTGTGGGGCTGAAGCACAATGTTCCGCAGGGCACCTATTTTGTGATGATCGATATTTCCGATTTTCTGGCGCTGCCCCAGTTCAAGGGCTGGACCGACCTGCAGTTCTGTGAGTGGATGATCCGGGAAGTGGGCGTGGCCGCTGTGCCTGGCTCCAGCTTCTTCCGGGAGCCGGTGAACCACCTGATCCGGATGCACTTTGCCCGCGGCACCGATGTGCTGAACGAAGCCGTCCGCCGGCTGGAAAAGCTGCAGGCTTTACTGAAATAAAAGCAAAACAAAAAACAACAGCGCCGCAGGAAGTTTCCTGCGGCGCTGTCTCTTTCCCGATACTCTATACACGATTCATCACACGGCGTGGCGCTGCACGGTGGGCATTGGCTCCACAAGAGCGGGATGCATCCCCTCGCGGTAGTCCAGGTCGCCCTGATCCATACCGCGCAGCAAGACCTCGGCGGTGGCAATGTTGGTGGCAATGGGTACGCTGTGCATATCGCACAGGCGGAGCAGATTCTGCTCGGTGATGCTGGCGGCATCCGCTTTCAGCGGGTCACGGAAGAACAACACCAGATCCACTTCGTCGCACGCAATGCGGGAAGTGATCTGCTGCACACCGCCCAAGCGCCCGGAGAGATAACAGTGCACGGGCAGGCCGGTAGTCTGCGCCAGCATCCGTCCGGTGGTGCCGGTAGCAATGACTGTGTTTTTGGGACAAAATGGCGCTGTAAGCAGTGCAGAACTGCAGTGCAAGCTCTTTGCGGGAATCGTGTGCAAGAATGGCGATCGTCATATTGCTCTCTCCTTTGTTCCAAGTATAGTGTTGTGTGTGACGAACAACTTTCTCATTGGAAAGTGAAATGAAGTGAAATCGTTATCAAGTTTTCCAATATAGTTTTACCGCATCGAAACAGGGGCTGTCAAGGGGGTCCTTGTACTTTTTACAAAACAAAATGGAGAAAGTAAGACTATATCTTTGTGAGAAGTGCAGAAAACTGGGATACAATCATCCATATCAATGAGCGAACAGGAAAGGCAGATTGAAAACATAATTCAGTTTTTGTCTTTGCTGAAAGAACATTTCATGGGAATAAAACAAAAATACAGGCTGGCGCAAATCGCACCAGCCTGTTTCGGAAAAAGCTTTTCAGTTTCGTTTCTAAATTATGAATATTATGGAGAAAACGCTCACTCCCGATTTCCGCACTGGAAAGGTGGGTTCAGCGGGCTTTAGCGGATCTGACCATTGCCGTGGATGATATACTTGTAGCTGCACAGCTCGGCCAGTCCCATGGGGCCGCGGGCGTGGAGTTTCTGGGTGGAAATGCCCATTTCGCACCCAAGGCCGAATTCACCGCCATCCGTAAAGCGAGTGGAACAGTTCACATACACGGCGGCGCTGTCCACTGCGGCAGTGAACAGGTCGGCATGGGCCTGTGTCTGGGTCAGGATGGCTTCGCTGTGGCCGGTGGAGTGCTCAGCAATATGCCCGATGGCCTCCTCTACGCTGTCCACGACCTTGACCGCGAGGATGTAGTCCAGAAATTCGGTGTCAAAGTCTTTTTCGCCGGCAGGCGTGCCAGCGATTATGGCGGCGGCGCGCTTATCAAGACGAAGCTCTACCGGATGCAGACCCTTTGCAATGCGGTCCGGGCCAAGCCGCTGGGCCAGACGGGGAAGGAACTCCCCGGCAATGGCAGAGTGCACAAGGCACACCTCCTCGGCGTTGCAGACGCTGGGGCGGCTGGCTTTTGCGTTCTCGATGATGTCCAGAGCTTTGTCCAGATCGGCGGTGTCGTCTACGTACACATGGCAGATGCCGGTGCCGGTCTGGATGCAGGGGACCTTGGCGTTCTGAACGCAGGCACGGATCAGCCCGGCACCGCCGCGCGGGATCAGCAGATCCACATAGCCTACAGCGGTCATCAGAGCGTTGGCAGAAGCGTGGGTGGTGTCCTCAATCAGGCAGACCGCTGTCTCGGGCAGACCGGCCTTTTTCAGGCCCTGCCGCAGGGCTGTGACGATGGCGTTGGCACTGCGCCAGGCCTCCTTGCCGCAGCGCAGGATGCAGGCATTGCCGCTCTTGATGGCAAGGGCAGCGGCATCGCTGGTCACATTGGGGCGGCTCTCGTAGATGATGGCGATCACGCCCATGGGCACAGCCGTCTTTTCAATGACAAGCCCGTTGGGGCGCTCCACCCGGTTCAGCACCCGGCCCACCGGGTCGGGCAGGGAAGATACCTCCCGGATGCCCTGCGCCATGGCTTCAATGCGCGGTGCGGTCAGGGCCAGACGGTCCAGCATCACATCGCTGATGTGCCCCTTGGCCGCAGCCATGTCCTCGGCGTTGGCGGCAAGGATGGCCGCCTGATCGTCTGCGCTGCACAGCGCATCTGCCATGCCCAGCAGGGCCGCGTTGCGGGCGGTGTTATCGGCCAGCGCAAGGGCACTTTTGGCGCTGCGGGCGGCTTCCAGAATTTCCTGTGTGGTCATGTGTTCAGTCCTCCTTGCGGGCCGCAAAGCGGGTGCCTGCGGATCTGCCTGCGGCAATGTCGTACAAAAGCTCCGGGTGTGCGCCGTTGGCAATGACCATATCGGCACCGCTGCCCGTTACCATGCGGGCAGCGCGCAGTTTGGTGGCCATGCCGCCGGTGCCAAGGGCCGAACCGGCACCATCGGCCAGAGCCATCACCTCGGGGGTGATCTCCTCCACCAGCGGGATGAGCTTTGCGTCCGTGTGGGTGTGGGGATTGGCGGTGTACAGGCCGTCGATGTCACTCAGCAGCACCAACAGGTCAGCCTTGGCGCAGCAGGCCACGATGGCCGCCAACGTGTCATTGTCGCCAATGGAGGTGATCTCATCGGTGGCAACGGTGTCGTTTTCGTTGATGATGGGCAGGGCACCCAGCTCCAGCAGGCGGGACAGGGTGTTCTGAAAGTTCACGCGGCGTTCGGTGTGCTCCACGTCCACGCCGGTGAGCAGGATCTGCGCCACGGTGTGATTGTAGGCGTTGAACAGCCGGTCGTAGGTGTACATCAGCTCACACTGGCCCACAGCGGCGCAGGCCTGCTTGGTGGTGGTGTCCTTTGGGCGGGTTGGCAGTGAGAGCTTGCCCACGCCCATGCCAATGGCACCGGAGGACACCAGAATAACCTCATGGCCCTCGTTTTTCAGGTCGCTGAGCACCTTGACCAGCTGTTCCGTGTGGCGGATGTTCAGCCGTCCGGTGGCGTATGCCAGAGTAGAAGTGCCTACTTTTACAACGATGCGCATGATATCCTTAACCCTTTCCCATTTCCTTTGTCTTATTGTACGAGGCGATCACGGCATCCATCACCGCACCGCGCAGGCCGTGCTCTTCCAGCACGCGCACGCCCTGAATGGTGCTGCCGCCGGGGCTGCATACAGCATCCTTGAGTTCGCCGGGATGCTTTCCGCTTTCCAGCACCAGCTTTGCGCTGCCCAGAACCATCTGCGCGGCATATTCCTGCGCTTTGGCGCGGGGCAGGCCGCAGGCCACGCCGCCGTCGGCCAGAGCCTCAATAAACTGGTACACCCATGCCGGGCCGCAGCCGGAAACGCAGCTGGCGGCATCGATCAGACTTTCCGGCACGGCGTCCAGACGGCCCGCAGGAGCCATGATCCTGAGGAAGGCTTCTTCTTCCTCAGCGGTGACATTGCTGGAACAGTACTGGATCATACCCTCGCCCACCGATGCCGGGGTATTGGGCATGATGCGGATCACAGGAAAGTCCTCACCGGCCAGCTCCTGAATGCGGGCGATCGAAAGGCCCGCTGCCATGCTGCACAGCACAAAACGGCTGGGGCGCTCATCCAGCGTGAATCTGAGCGGCTCCAGCAGTGCTTCCATCATCTGGGGCTTCACGGCCAGAAAGATCAGGTCGCAGTCACCGGCCACCTCGGCATTGGTGGCTGTTTTGCAGCCCAGTTCTTTGGCCAGTGCTTGTGCCTTGGCCGCAGTGCGGTTTGCCAAAAAAAGCCTTCTTAGGGTCAACAGCTTTGCAGACGGCACGGGCGATAGCTCCACCCATGTTGCCGCAGCCCAGAAAACCAATGGTATCCATCATAGTTTGTACCCTCCCTCAAAACGGCACTTCAATCACAGCCGTCTGCTCCCATTCTAAGCGTAGAGGAATATAAAATCAAGGGCCTTTTCCGCTTTTTTGCCGGAAGAAGCCGCTTTTGCAGGCATTGCGCACCGCCGGAAGGGGTTTGGGAGGGCTGAGAAACGGCTTTTGAAACGAGAAACTGCCGGAGTGAAAACGCAGGAAGTCGTTCTTTGTTTACAAAATGGACAGAATCAATGCTTGCAATCGGGACGGCTTTTGCGGTATTATAATGTACGAAGCTGCCAATCACCGTACGCAGCGGGAAAAATTTCTACGGTCGGGAAAGGAAGGTTTTTGTGTCACAAACAACGAAGCGGGCACTGGAAGCATCGCTGAAAAAGTTGCTGCTGGAAAAGCCCCTCAATAAAATCACAATCAACGATATCACCGAGGACTGCGGCGTGAACCGCATGACCTTCTACTACCACTTTAAGGATATTTACGATCTGGTGGACTGGATCCTGATGGAAGATGCGGCCAAGACGATGGAAGGCCGCCAGAGCTTTGATACATGGACCGAAGCATTTCTGGACATCCTGCACCAGATCCGGGATAACAAAGCACTGGTACTGAACGTATACCGCTCTGTGGGTCGTGAACAGGTGGAGCAGTATCTGTACAAACTTCTGGACTCCATGCTGAAGGAATTTGCGGATCGCGAATGCCGCGACATCACCGTGCAGGACGATGACAAGCAGTTTGTGGTGGATTTTTACAAATATGCGCTGGTGGGCGTGGTGCTGGAATGGATCCGCCGGGATATGAAGACCGAGCCCGCTGTGATGGTAGAACGTATGGGACGGATGCTGCAGGGCGATCTGCGCCGCGCGTTATGCCGCCTTGCCAGCAATAAGATCCATCTGGAACAGGACGGTTGAACCGGAAGAACGACAAAATTTTATCATAATCTGCGCCGTGATGGGTTTTCTATCACGGCGCTTTTTCTGTTTATGGCAACTTGTGGGATAGAGTGGTAGAGTAATGGCATAGAAATAGAAAAAGAGATTTCCGAAAAATACCGTTTGGAGGAAAAGGATAATGAATACTTCTGTTGAGAGCCTGACTCATAAAATGCAGCGTGCTGCCGTTGGTAAAATGGTGGACGTGGTGCTTTCTCATGCCGATAAAGATCGTCAGAAAACCGTGGGACAGCTGGTGGATGTTGCAAAGCAGTTCTATGGCAGTTCGTTCAGCGCTGAAGCCTACGAACACGCCAGACAGACCCTGACCGACCCCGACAGCAAGTGGTCCAAGCTCATCAACTGTGTGCTGGATCAGACCGACCCCAACGTGGCCCGCACCATGGCGCTGAATCTGGGCTACGAGGCTTTCTTCCGCGGCACCAAGACCATCCGCGAGAACCGCGTGAAGTATCAGTGCAACATCCCCTGGCTGATCCTGTTCGACCCCACTTCCGCCTGCAACATGCATTGCGTGGGCTGCTGGGCTGGCGAGTATGGCAACAAGAACAACCTCAGCTTTGAGGATATGGACAAGATCGTTACCGAGGGCAAGGAGCTGGGCGTGTACCTGTACATGCTGACCGGCGGCGAGCCGCTGGTGCGTAAGGCTGATATCCTGAAGCTGGCCGAGAAGCACAACGATGTGCAGTTTGCCATCTACACCAACTCCACCCTCATCGATGAGCCGTTCTGCAAAGAGGTGGTGCGTCTGGGCAACATTGCCTTCATGCTGTCCATCGAGGGCACCCCGGAGACCAACGATGCCCGCCGCGGTGAGGGGCACTATGCCGCTGTTATGCATGCTATGGATCTGCTCAAGGAGCACGGCATCGTGTTCGGCACGTCCATCTGCTACACCCGCGATAATATCGAAGCTGTCACCAACGATGAGTTCATGCGTTTCCTGTGCGAGAAGGGTGCACACTTCGGCTTCTACTTCCACTACATGCCCGTGGGCAACGAGGCAGCACCGGAACTGATGCCTACCCCGGAGCAGCGCAAATATATGATCGACCGCATCCGCTATCTGCGCTCGGAAGAGTGTGATATCCCGTTCTACCCGATGGATTTCCAGAACGATGGCGAGTTCGTGGGCGGCTGTATTGCCGGCGGACGCAACTACTTCCACATCAACTCGGCCGGTGACGCAGAGCCGTGCGTGTTCATCCACTACTCCAATGCCAATATCCACGACCAGAGCATTCTGGAAATTCTGCACAGCCCGCTGTTCATGGCTTATCACAACGGCCAGCCCTTCAACAAGAACCATCTGCGTCCCTGCCCGATGCTGGAAAACCCCGAACTGCTGCAGAAGATGGTGCACGAGACCGGTGCCCACAGCACCGACCTGCAGTCGCCGGAGAGCGTGGAGCACCTGTGCGAGAAGTGCAAGAACTATGCAGCCAACTGGCAGCCCACGGCGGACGAGATCTGGTCCCACACCAAGATCCGCGAGAGCCGCTACGAGAACTACAAGGACTGGAAGCCCTCGCAGCCCATTGAAAAGTAACGAAGGCAGACATCATAATGCAAACAAAGCCCAGACGTTCCATTGAAGTGCGCTCCGTCAAGTAGACAGAGAAATAATATAAGTTTTTGTTCGCCGTTTCCACAAGGAAACGGCGAATTTTTTGTGCAAAAGTGATGGTTCTTTCTTGATATAAAAATACCCCCAGAGTACGCAGAGTTTTTGTTTTACTCTGTCTACTCTAGGGGGAGCATATCACACTCAGAGAGGGTCTTACTGTTTCATGAAAGAGTGGTTTTGAAAATTACCAGAACCAGTAGCGCTTTTTCAGCACAACATATGCAATGCCGATCAGAACCACTACAACACCACCGGCAATGAAGAAGGTCCAGTTGATATTGGCAAATTTCAGGTTCTGGTTGGTCAGCAGATAACGGCCTGCAGTATCGGCAGTGATGATGCCGTCGGTGTAGCTGTTCAGATACTGCCACTTGTTGGAGACGGTGTTGTACAGATACAGGCGGGTATAGGTGCTCACATCCAGATCGATGCGCACCGAGCAGGGAAGAGCCTTGCCCTTGTCCAGCTCAAACTCGATGCCCTGATCGGACTCAGTCAGGATGAGCATGGTGTCCAGCTCACTGGTGGTGCTCTTGACACCGCTGCCTGCAATCTGCATGGTGTAGCCATCGCCCACCACGCACAGGGTCTTGCCGGTGGTACGCAGCGCATTGAGGATATCACCGGTCACGGTAGGCACCTCGGCCTGTGTGAAAACGATCTCGTTGTCCTCACTGTCCTGAATGGCCTGCACAACGGGATCGATCTCGATGGGAGCATCGTTATCCGGTTCGGTGGAGCTGCTGTCCGAAGAATTATCGGAAGAAGATGCAGCCGAACGGTTGACGATGACCGTGACCATGGCGGATGCAGTGCCGTTGGAAACGGTAATGGAAGTAGCGCCGGTGCCCACAGCCGTGATCACGCCGCTGGGGCTGACCGTGGCAATGTTGCTGTTGGCGGACTTATAGGTGAACTTCTGGGAAGCGGAAGAAGGCTTGACACTGGCGGTCAGGGTGCGGGTGGCACCGGGCTTGAGCACAACGTAGGAAGGATTCACCGTGACGACCTGACCGCTGTTGGAAGAACCAGTGCTGGCGGTGCCGGTGCTGGAGTTGGGAATACTCATGACCGTGACATTGGTGGTAGCAGTCACCGAACCGCAGGTAGCGGTAATGGTGGCGGTGCCGGGGGAAATGCCGGTAACACGGCCGAAATTGTTCACCGTGGCAACCTTCTCATTGGAAGAGGTCAGGGCGACGGTGGCATAGTTGGAAGCCGAAGTAGGCCGCACCTGCAGCTGTGCCGAGACCGAGTTGCCAACATAGATGGTGTTGGAGGAAAGGGAAAGGTCCATCTCAGTAACGATCATGGAAGAATCCATGGAGACAACGATGGTGTAGGCACAGATCTGGTTGCCTGCGGCAGCGGTGATGCGGGTGGTGCCTACGCCCACAGCCTGCACGACACCGGAGTTGCTCACGGTCAGAATGGAAGTATCGTCCGAGATAAAGACAACCGAGTCGGTAGAGTTGCGCGGACGCACCACAGGAGACAGCTGCTGAGAGGAACCCAGCAGCATGTTGGCGGTATAGCTGCCGGCCTCAATGCTTTCGGCAGGCACGTCCTGATCCCACGGCATGGCAACGCCGCTCAGGGCAAGGCCGGAGACAGGGCTTGCTGCGGCCGCAGACACAGCTGTGCCGCAGGCCAGCAGGCAGAGCGCTGCCGCACAGACGGCCAGTTTTTTTGCGGTTGATTTCATAGTAAGTGTACCTCTTTGGGTGATATAACGGCGGCTGGCAGTCAGCACAGCTCCGGTTTAGCGGAACAGAACGCCCAGGGCTTCCATTGCGTACTCGAAATAGGTGACCTGATCGTACTCCACGCGGGCAGTAACGCTCATGCCGTTGGAAAGATCCACCTTGTCGCCGCTGCGGCTCACCACATAAGTGGCATCGGGCTTAATGGTCATCTTATAGTAGGAAGCGTTGGAACTGGCAGTCACGTCACTGTCAATGGCCGTTACAGTGCCGGTCAGGGTGCCATAGGAATACTCCGAAAGGCCGGTAATGGCGATCTTGCACGGGTCACCCACATGAAGCAGCGGGCGGTCATTCACGGTGACCATGGCAACGATCTCCAGATCGTCGTCTCGCTGGCAACAGTGGCCAGCGGGGAGCCTGCGCTCAGCACCATGCCCTCTTTGTAAGGAGTATCCATGTGGATCACACCGGAGGTGGGGGCGTAGATGTAGTAATCGTTGGCACCGGTGTTCAAGGCATCGAGCTGAGCCTGAACGTTGTCCACGTTGCTCTGTGCGCTGGTAATGCTCTGGGAGATGGACTGCATGGTAGAGTAGTACAGAGCTTCTACTTCGCTCTGGCTCTGCTCCATCATGGTCTTGATCTGAGCATCGGAGTAACCGGCAGCCTGATAGGCCGTGGCATCAAAGGTCTTCTGAGAGACCTGGCTCTTGTAGGTCTCGTACTGATAGTAGTAGGGCTGATCTTCGGGGTTTGTCTCGCTGAAGTAGTTGGTATCATCCTGCACGCACTGCAGCAGCTTGTTGTACTGGTCCAGCTGGGTCTGGTAGATCTTGAGCTGGCTTTCCAAGTTATCCTGCTGCATGTCGATATCCGTGCTCTTGATGTGGGCCACGAGGTCGCCCTCGTTCACATAGCTGCCCTCCGAAATATACATCTCGGTAATGGAGCCGGAATAACTGGACATGATATAGGTTTTATTGCTGGCCTGCACGGTGCCTGCGTTCTGGCTGACATAAATGCGGTTGGTATGGGTGCTCCACACCACCAGAAACAGCATGAAGATGCCCACCAGAATGACAAAAGCGTAGCCATAAGGCGGCAGCTTTTTCTCCATCATGATGCGGCGGTCCTGCAGATCCGAAAGGTTCTGAACTTTAATCGTCATAATTACTTGGTCTCCATAAAGACATCGACCACGGCATCATCCTCATCCTGATTGACATAGATGGTATAGGAGGTGCCGGTCAGTTTCTGCTCATTCTCAAAAGCGTGGACCTGCAGCTTGTAGGAAGCCAGCTGGCTTTCGGGCATGGGGCCGGTGTAGTGGGCATACAGGCAGTTCTTCACGCGCAGAACAGCATCCATATGGTAGTCCTGCTCCATCTGGCCGATGAACTGGGTAGCCTGCTGCATCATGTACAGGTGCATCTGACGGTCCTCACCAACCACCATGGCCTGCACAATGGGGCCAATGGGCTGTGCGTTGTTGCTCTTGATAAAGTTGTGCATCTGGGTCAGCACCACGGGCAGACTGGCCATCTCTTCCGGATGGATCTCACGGGAAAGCACATTGGTGAGCTTCAGGGTCTTGTTCTCGGCTACTTTGATCTCTTTCATGTTGAATACCTCGGTTCCTTTTCAGATTTACCTCAGAAGAGGCAGTAATAGGCAATCGAGAAAGGGGAGAAAACCGCTGCAGAGAGCAGCTTCCTCTCCGCTCCCGATCGCCTACTACTTATAAAAGTAATAGGGATCTTGCAAATAAAATGTGCCCGGAGGCGTTTTGCCTCCGGGCACACCATAGTGAGGCATAGTTACCTGAGCAGGCGGGGCCTGTTCAGGATAACACCATCTACTTCTACTAAACAGAAAGTCTTTCTAGCTCTTTTTTATCTGACACAGCAAAACTATGTCAAATCAAGCTATCCATCATGAATGACTCCCTTTCATGTGTAACCGGGTGCGCACCCGGCTGCAACACATCAATAGGTGATCGACTCACCGTCGTCATCCTCTTCCACCACGGCCTGCATGACAGACTGCTTGGGCTCTGCCTTTTTGCTGCGGTAGATACCCTGCTGCATGTTCCACAGCTCGTAGTACTTGCCTTCCTTGGCAAGCAGCTCATCGTGCGTGCCGCGTTCCACGATCTTGCCGTGATCCATCACAAGGATCAGATCACAGTCACGAACGGTGGACAGGCGGTGAGCTACGATCAGCATGGAACGATCTGCGAGCTGATCGTAGATCATGTTGAAGATCAGATTTTCCGTAGCAAAGTCCAGATTACTGGTGGATTCATCCAGAATGTAGAGGTTGGAATCTTTCAGGAAAGCGCGTGCCAACGCAATGCGCTGCTTTTCACCGCCGGACAGGCCGTTGCCTGCTTCTTCCAGATAGGTGTTATACTGCAGGGGCAGATGACGGATAAAGTCGTGAGCATCTGCCTTCTTGGCAGCTTCCTTAACTTCGTCCATCGTAGCGTCCATACGGGAAACGCGGATGTTATCATAAATGGTCTTGCTGAACAGCTCAACGTTCTGCGGCACATAAGATATTGCGCGGCGGACAGAATCATTGGTGTATTCAGCCAGATTCACACCGTTCAAGTCGATCTCGCCATCTTCCGGCTCATAATACTTGAGCAGAAGCTTGGTGATCGTGGATTTGCCGCTGCCGCTGCTGCCCACCAGCGCGACCTTTTTACCGGCCGGAATGGTAAAGCTGATGTGATCCAGTGCAGGGGCACGGTTGCCATAACGGAAAGTGACATCCTTGAACTCGATATCGCCCTCCACCTTGTCCAGATCGGTGCGGTCTTCGTCGCCGACCGTCTCGGAGGGATAATCCATGATCTCGCCCAGACGCTTCATGGAAATGCTGGCCTCCTGAATCTGCATCTGCAGACCAATCAGGTTGCTCAGCGGAGAAGTAAAGTAAGAGGACAGCGTGCTGAAGGCCATGAATCCGCCCAGTGTCATCTCCCCCTTCAGAACCTGACTGATACCCACATAGGTGGTCAGCATGCTGAAACCGGTGGAAATGAAGGAGGAAATCAGGCCCTGCGTGGTGCTGATCTTGCTGGAGCGCAGGCTGATCTTCAGGCTCTTGATGTACTCACGCTCGAGGTTCTCCATTTCGGTATCCTCGTTGGCGTTGCACTTGACCGTCTCAATGCCGCGCAGGCTTTCGATCATCTGGCTGTTCAGTGCAGCGGACTGCACCATGGTCTCTTCGTTGATCTTTTTGTAAGGTTGCTTGTAAATCAGCACCAGCAGAATGCTGACCAGAGCCATGAACAGCGAGATCGAGAAGAGCATCGCATTCATGCGGAACAGAATGATACCGGTAATAATGGCCATCGAGATATCCATGATCAGGCTCAGCGCAATGCTGGTGAAGATGGATTTGATGGTGTTTGCATCCGAATAACGGGTGGTGATATCACCAGTCTTGCGGGTGGCAAAGAACTTCATGGGCAGACGGAAGATATGCCCGAAGTAACCCAGCATCAGCGGAATATCGATCTTGATGGATAGGTGGATCAGAACCCACTGCCGGACAAAGCCCACCAGCGTATTGGTGATGCTGACCATGCTGAACACAAGGATCAGCGTGACCAGCAGATTGTCTAGGCCATATGGCAAGACCTCGTCCATCAGGATCTTGTTGAACATGGAGGAGGCAATGCCCAGAATCGTAACGATCAGAGAACTCAGGATCGCATAGGCAAAGAGCTTTTTCTGGGGCAGCAACAGGTCGATGTAACGCTTGAACATGCCGCCCTTTTCGATCTTACCGCCCTTGAACTCCGAGGTGGGGTTCATCAGCAGCAGAACACCGGTAAAGTTCTTGTAGAACTCATCCAGAGAGATCTTTTTCAGCTCACTGCCAGGGTCGCCGATCACGACATAATCCTTGCACTTGTGTTTTTTGCCGTTCTTCTCATCTTCCTTGGCGGCTTCGGCTTCTTTCAGCATGTGCCGACGACGCTCACCGTCATCTTTAATGGTGGTCTTTTTAAAGACGACCACAAAGTGGGCCAGACCCTGATCGGTGATGACCTGCGCAATGCAGGGCAGCGAGAAATCGCTGAGGAAATTTTCACGGTCTACGCGAACCGCTGCAGTGGTGAAACCCAACTCATTAGCGGCTTTCTGCAAACCAACAAGGTTCGTGCCTTTCAGGTCGGTACCCATCATATCGCGCAAGCGGGTGATGGTAACTTCCTTTTTGTAATGGAGGCACACCATTGCGAGGCAGGCAGCCGCACAGTCAGTGGTGTCGTGCTGCCGGACATAGGTATAACGCATAGATGCTTCCTTTGATCATATACAAATTTATTCAAACAGCGGCAGGCGTTTTGAAGAAGCGGCCTGCCGCAGATCTGACAACGTGAAAAGAGCCGGAGCCTGAAACAACAGCACAGAGACCGGTGCTTTGTCCTGTCCTGCGGAGAACCATGACAAAACACCGGTCGGCTGCTATCAAAAGAAGGGAGCACCTACCCTTTGATCTGTGTGCCGGACTTTGGAAAAACAGATACAAATTCCCAAAGCTTATAAGCAGTATACCACAATGTGACATCTTCTTCAAGTAGTCAAATTTTAAGAAATCATTATGCTTGATGCTTTTTTCGCATGAATGCTGTGCTTTTTGGACAGAGAAGCCCAAAAAACAGAGGAGAAACACGACTGCATGGCTGTACAGAAAAAGGGTGTAGTATGGGACAAACAAAAAAGGCAATGTTCTGTGGAACATTGCCTTTTCTTCTGGCGCCTCTTGCCTGACTCGAACAGGCGACACCCTGATTAACAGTCAGGTGCTCTAACCGACTGAGCTAAAGAGGCAAATCACATTTGTGACTGCGAGAGATATTATACCGCATAAGAATGCCTTTTGCAAGCCTTTTTTTAAAAAATGAATCATTTTTGGCAAAATAAAACCGTCCTGCAGTGTTTTGAAACGCTGCAGGACGGTAAAGTACATATTATAAAAGAAGAAAAGGCTTATTTCAGCTTGCTCTTGGCCTTCATGCGCTGCTCGTGGTTCAGGATCTGCTTGCGGATGCGCAGATTTTCAGGAGTGACCTCCAGCAGCTCGTCCTGTGCCAAGAATTCCAGGCAGCCTTCCAGGCTGAGCTTGCTAATGGGGATCAGGCGCAGAGCATCATCGGAGCCGGATGCACGGGTGTTGGTCAGGTGCTTGGTCTTGCAGACGTTGACATCCACGTCCTCGCCGGAAGCGGTGTAGCCAATGACCATGCCCTCGTAGACCTTTTCACCAGCGCCCACCAGAAGGGTGCCACGCTGCTGAGCATTGAACAGACCGTAGGTGACAGCCTCGCCGGTCTCAAAGCTGACCAGAGAACCGGTGGAGCGGTTGGCAATCATGCCAGCCCAGACATCGTAACCGTCGAAGATCTGGTTGATGATGCCTTCGCCATGGGTATCGGTCAGGAACTGGTTGCGGTAGCCGAACAGGCCGCGGCTGGGCATACGGAACTCCAGACGCACACGGTCGGTGCCCAGAGATTCCATCTGCTGCAGGATAGCCTTGCGCTGGCCCAGACCGGTCATGACAGCGCCCTGATACTGGGTGGGCACATCGATGACGACATGCTCCATAGGCTCATAGGTCTTGCCGTCGATGACCTTGGTCAGAACGTGCGGGGGAGAGACCTGCAGCTCATAACCTTCACGGCGCATGGTCTCGATCAGGATGGACAGGTGCATCTCACCACGGCCCATAACGCGGAAGGAATCGGTGGTGGCGGAATCCTCCACCTTCAAAGCGACATCCTTCAGCAGTTCCTTCTGCAAACGGTCACGGATCTGACGGCTGGTAACATACTTACCCTCGCGGCCGGCCAGCGGGCTGTCGTTGACGGAGAAGGTCATTTCAACGGTAGGATCGTTGATCTTCACGAAGGGCAGCGGCTCCACATTGGAGGGGCTGCACAGGGTATTGCCGATGGTCACGTCGGGCAGGCCGGAAAATGCCACGATATCGCCGGCGGTGATATTATCGCACGGCTGACGGCCATTGGCCTGGAAGTCGTACAGCTTGGTCAGACGGCCGCGCATCTTCAGATCCTGATTGTGCCAGTCACAGACGACAACTTCCTCGCCCACCTTGGCAACGCCGTTCTGGATGCGGCCAATGCCGATGCGGCCCACAAAGTCGTTGTAGTCCACAGAGGACACCAGCATCTGGAAGGGAGCCTCGGGGTCGCCCTCAGGCGGCTTGATGGTGCTCAGCAGAGTATCGAACAGGGGAATCAGGTCGGTGCCGGGCACATCCGGGTCCAGGCTTGCGGTGCCATCACGGCCGCAGCAGAACAGCATGGGGCAGTCCAGCTGCTCATCGGTAGCGCCCAGATCCATCAGCAGGTACAGAACTTCGTCGATGACTTCCTTGATGCGGGCATCGGGGCGGTCGATCTTGTTGATGGCCACCACCAGACTCAGGTTCTGCTGCAGAGCCTTCTGCAGCACAAAACGGGTCTGGGGCATGCAGCCCTCGGCGGCATCCACCAGCAGCAGAACGCCGTTGACCATCTTCAGCACGCGCTCCACCTCGCCGCCAAAGTCGGCATGGCCCGGAGTATCGACAATATTGATCTTGACACCCTTGTAGGTGCAGGAGCAGTTCTTGGCCAGAATGGTAATGCCACGCTCACGCTCGATATCGCCGCTGTCCATGACGCGCTCAGCCACGACCTGATTATCGCGGAATGCGCCGCTCTGACGCAGCATTGCGTCCACCAGGGTGGTCTTGCCGTGGTCAACGTGAGCGATAATGGCAACGTTGCGCAAATCGTTACGAACCATAAAATTCAACCTCTCTATTATTAAAACTCATAAAATACGAACGAACGTCATACAAGTTTAAGTTTATAACAGAAAGGGGTGGTTTGTCAAGATTGTATAAAAAATTTTTCAACCTTTCGGCAAAATGCCTGAGAAAAGCCATGCGATTTGTGCGGCGTGTACCTTTAGAATATGCTATACTAAGGGTACAGAAGAAATAAAGCCGGAGGTGTTTTTATGAAGATCACATTTCTGGGCGCGAACCATGAGGTCACCGGCAGCTGCACTTTGATCGAAGCGGCTGGGCAGCGCTTTTTGATCGACTGCGGCATGGAGCAGGGCAAGGACGTATACGAGAACCAGCCCATCCCGGTGGCACCCGGCGAGATCGACTGGGTGCTGGCCACCCATGCACACATCGACCATACCGGTATGCTGCCGCTGCTGGTGCGCAACGGCTTCCGCGGCAAGATCTATGCCACGAACCCCACGGTGGAGCTGTGCGGCATCATGCTGCGGGACTCGGCCCATATTCAGGAATTTGAAGCGGAGTGGAAAAACCGCAAGGGCCAGCGCTCCGGCGCAGAACCGGTGGAACCGATGTATACTGTGCAGGATGCTGAAGCAGCCATGAAGCTGTTTGTGGGCAAGGCCTATGAGCAGCGCTTCCAGCTTGCACCGGGCATTGAAGCCCGCTTTGTGGATGTGGGCCATCTGCTTGGCTCGGCCAGCATAGAGCTTTGGATCACCGAGGGTGAGACCACGACCAAGCTGGTATTCTCCGGTGATATCGGCAATCTGGATCAGCCCATCATCAAGGATCCTGCTTACATCAAAGAGGCGGACTACGCCTTTATGGAATCTACCTACGGCGACCGCAGCCACGGCCCGAAGCCGGACTATGTGAGCGAACTGACGAAGATCCTGCAGCGCACCTTTGACCGGGGCGGCAATGTGGTCATTCCCAGCTTTGCGGTGGGCCGCACGCAGGAGATGCTCTACTTTATCCGTGAGATCAAGGAAAAGGGCCTTGTGAAGGGACACGGCAACTTCCCGGTGTACATTGACAGCCCGCTCGCCATCGAGGCGACCCGCATCTTTAAAGATACCGACCCGGACTGCTTTGATGCGGACACCCGCGCTCTGCTGGAAAAAGGCATTGATCCGATCACCTTCCCGGGGCTGCGCGTCACGGTGACCAGTGATGAATCCCGCATGATCAATGCAGACCGCGTGCCAAAGGTCATCCTCTCGGCCAGCGGTATGTGCGAGGCAGGCCGCATCCGCCACCACCTCAAGCACAATCTGTGGCGGCCGGAGTGCACCATTCTGTTCGTGGGCTATCAGGCGGTGGGCACGCTGGGCCGCACCCTGCTGGAAGGTGCCACGACGGTAAAACTGTTCGGTGAACCTATTGAGGTGCAGGCAGAACTGTGCCAGCTCACCGGCATGTCCGGCCATGCGGACAGAGAAGGTCTGCTGCGGTGGGTGAACTCCTTTGAGCAGAAACCAAAGCGTGTGTTCGTGATGCACGGCGAAGATGAGACCGAGGACCACTTTGTGCAGACCTTGACGGAACAGGGCTTCACTGCCTGCGCACCCTACAACGGCGCACAGTGGGCCATCGGAGCCGAGGGAGCCGTATGCTTGCAGGAGGGCATGCGCGTCCGCATTGAGCACAAGGCTAATGAAGGCCAGAGCCGTGCTGCCAGTGTGTTCCAGCGGCTGGTCAGCGCCGGCAAGCGCCTGCTGCGGGTCATCGAGCACAACGAGGGCGGCGCAAACAAAGATCTTGCCAAGTTTGCCGACCAGATCAATGCCCTGTGCGATAAGTGGGACCGATAAAGCAAAATAAAAGCGCCGTGACCCAAAAGGCCACGGCGCTTTTTTGCATGGAGCGGGCAATGGGAATCGAACCCACCTCCTCAGCTTGGAAGGCTGATATACTAGCCGATGTACGATGCCCGCATTTACGAACGATATTATATCATGTTCCGGCACAAATGTCCAGCCCAATTTTTGTATGTTCCTTAAAGCACCGGAAAAGAATGCCGGAACGGCCTTGCTTTTCCATACGGCTCTGCTACAATAGAAAAGAACGGAGGGAGAGAGGATGGAGCCGGAAGCAGAGATCATTCGTACGCAGCTGTTTGCCCTGCGGGATGAAACATACCGCACCTTTCACAGTGCGTTGATGCCCACCGTGCCGCCGGAAACGGTGATCGGCGTGCGCGTTCCGGCTCTGCGCAGGCTGGCAAAACAGCTCGCGGGCACAGCGCAGGCAGAAGTGTTTTTACAGGCCCTGCCGCATGGATACTACGAAGAGAACAACCTCCACGCGTTTCTGATCGAACTTATCCGGGACTACGACAGGGCGCTGGCTGAAACGGAAGCGTTCCTGCCCTACATCAACAACTGGGCCACCTGTGACTGCTTTTGCCCCAAAGTGTTTGCAAAGCACAAGAAGGAACTGCTGGTGCCCATTCGCCGCTGGCTGGATTCGGGCGAGGTGTACACCGTGCGCTATGGCATGGAGATGCTGATGCGCTATTATCTGGATGATGCATTCCGGCCGGAATATCTGGAATGGGTGGCCGATGTGCACAGCACGGAATACTATATCAATATGATGCGGGCATGGTATTTTGCCACAGCACTGGCAAAGCAGCCGGATGCCGCGCTGCCGTGGCTCACAGAAAAGCGGCTGGATCTGTGGACCCACAACAAAGCCATCCAGAAAGCGGTGGAAAGCCGCCGCATTCCGCCCGGAATGAAGCAGCTGCTGCGCGTTCTGCGCAGCCGTTCATAAAAGCTTCCGGATTTCCGCGCAGATTTCCTGTTTACTTTATGAATGTTTTATTGTAAAATAAGCTATAGTAAAAAATGTCAGGGTATGCCTATGCCCTGACGGAAGATAAAAACAGGTGGTGTTTGGATTATGGCATTGAAATATCAGCGTATCCTTCTGAAGATCAGCGGCGAAGCACTGGGCGGCGAAAAGGGCATGGGTTTTGATGAACCCACCATGGACGCGATCTGCGGCGGCGTGAAGAAAGCACACGACCTCGGCGTACAGATCGGCATTGTTGTGGGCGGCGGCAACTTCTGGCGCGGCCGTTCCAGCGGCAAGATGGAGCGCACACTGGCCGATAAGATCGGTATGCTGGCAACCGTGATGAACGCACTGGCTGTCTCCGACAAGCTGGAACAGCTGGGTGTGCCCACTGAGGTGTTCACCTCCATCACCATGCCGCAGGTGGCACAGCCCTTTACCCGCAAGGATGCTCTGCGCGCCATGGATGAGGGCAAGATCGCCGTGTTCGGCGGCGGCACCGGCAACCCGTTCTTCTCCACGGATACGGCAACCGCTCTGCGCGCTGTGGAAGTGAGCGCCGATGTGATGTTCAAGGCTACTATGGTGGATGGCGTTTACGATAAGGATCCCCACAAGTACGCCGACGCAAAGAAGTATGATACCCTCACCTTTACCAAGGTGCTGGAAGACCAGCTGGCTGTTATGGATGGCACTGCTGCCACTCTGTGCCGCGACAACAAGCTGCCCATCCTCGTGTTCGATCTGGCCGACCCGGACAACATTGCCCGTGCCGTGCAGGGCGAGAATGTGGGCACACTGGTTTACGAGGGCTGAAACGCCTGCAGCCGACATACATTATAGGGCAGACGCATTGCAGCGCAGCCCCAAGATAAAAAGGAACAGGAGACTACCGCAATGAGCAGCAACACCAAGGTTTACGAAGACAAGATGAAGAGCTCGGTCGAACATCTGGGCCGCGAACTGGGCGCTGTGCGCGCAGGCCGCGCAAATCCCGCTGTGCTGGATAAGGTCAGCGTGGATTATTATGGTGCCCCCACTCCCATCCAGCAGGTGGCATCCGTGGCTGTGGCCGAAGCACGCACCCTGACCATTACCCCGTGGGACCGTACTCTGCTGCGCCCCATCAGCAAGGCCATCATGGCCAGCGATGTGGGCATCACTCCCATTGATGACGGCTCTACCATCCGCCTGAACTTCCCGGCTCCCACCGAGGAGCGCCGCAAGCAGCTGGCAAAGGAAGTTTCCAAGCTGGGCGAGGAGGCTAAGGTGGCAGTGCGCAACATCCGCCGCGAGGCTATGGATAAGGCCAAGGCCATGAAGAAGGCCGGCGAGCTGACCGAGGACAGCCAGAAGACCATGGAAGAGGATGTCCAGAAGCTGACCGACAAGTATATCAAGAACATCGATGCTGCGGTGGAAGAAAAGCAGAAGGAGATCATGTCTGTCTGATCTGCGCAGATGCAATAGACTGGAGGTGCCGTGCGCTGAAGAAGAGTGCGCGGCACTTTTGTTGAAGGCGGCGTTGCTGCCGGGAGGAAACAATGGCGCATCCTAAAGAATTTGCCGAGGGCCTTTCCATCGGCATCATCATGGACGGCAACGGCCGCTGGGCAAAGAACCGCGGCCTGCCCCGCACTGCCGGGCACAAAAGAGGCGCAGAGGTGTTCAGCGATATCGCAGATTACTGCGATGAGCTGGGCGTTTCGTCGGTGTACTTCTATGCGTTTTCCACCGAGAACTGGAAGCGTCCGCTGGAAGAGGTCAACGCCATCATGCGGCTGTTCGGCGAATATCTGCTGAAGGGCTTTGACTACAAGAACCGCAATATCCGCATCAAGTTCATGGGCGACCGCACGGTGCTGGATGAAAAGCTGCAGCAGCTGATGAACAAGCTGGAAGCAGATTCTTCGGTCAAGACCGGCATGACCCTGAACATTGCCATCAACTACGGCGGTCGCCCGGAGATCGTGCGGGCGGCGCAGCAGCTGGCGGCAAAGGCGGCGGCAGGGGAGATAAAGCCCGAAGAGATCACGGAACAGCTGCTCAGCGATGCCATGTATACCGCTGGCCAGAAGGACCCGGATTTTATCCTGCGTCCCAGCGGAGAGAAGCGGCTGTCCAACTTCATGCTCTGGCAGGCAGCTTACTCGGAACTGGTAGAAATGGACGTTCTGTGGCCGGATTTCACCCGCAGCGATCTGGACGCTGCCATTGAGGAGTTCAATCATCGTTCCCGCCGGTTTGGCGGACTGTAAAACCCAAGACCTCCTGCACACGGTGCAGGGACCGGACGGCCCGGCGGCTTTGCCGGAGCCAAACTTAATCCAGAGGGGCGCGGCATCCGACCGGTGAAAAGGAGATCCAATCTATGAAAACACGTGTTATTACTGCAATCGTGGGCATCATCGTACTGATCGGCGTGATGTTCACCTTCAACACTCTGATCTTTAATCTGGTCATCGCGGCCATTACGCTGATCGCCGTTCACGAGATCTACAGTGCCCTCGGCTTTGAAAAGAAGGACTGGCTGATGTATGCGGTTCTGGTGCCGTATACACTGCTGGTCATGACGAGCAACTATCAGGTCATGCGGCGGCTGGTGATGCCGATGTCCTTTCTGCTGGTCACCTTTTATGCCATCTATCTGGTGGTGCGCAATGGCACCATCAGCTATCAGAAGGCCAGCGGCCTGCTGATGTTCTCCGGTATCGTGATCTTCTGCTTCTATTCCTTTATCCGGCTCAAGGAGCTGCTGCCGGTGGAGCAGTACGGCTACGATGCGGTGTTCTTTATTTTGCTCATCCTCTGCTTTGCCTGGGGCGGCGATACCTGTGCCTACTTTGCAGGCCGTGCTTTTGGCAAGCACAAGCTCTGCCCGGTGGTCAGCCCCAAAAAGACCGTGGAGGGTGCCATTGGCGGTGTTCTGGGCACCATGGTGTTCGGTGTGATCATCACACTGGTGTACTCAGTGGCGGCAAACCGGATGGAAGCCTTCACCCGCTCCAACATTGGCGTTTCCATGTACGTGATCATTGCGCTGCTGGGCTGCGTGGCGGCGGTGCTGGGCATTTATGGCGACCTGTTTGCCAGTGTGGTCAAGCGCCAGTGCGGCATCAAGGATTACGGCACCATCTTCCCGGGGCACGGCGGCATTCTGGACCGCTTTGACAGTGTGATGTTCATTGCGCCCTTTGTGACCATGGTCATTACGGCGGTGTTCTACTATTAAAAGGGGGGAACGTGTGATGTCGAAAAAAATTCACTCTGCTGGGTTCTACCGGTTCCATCGGCACCCAGAGTCTGGATGTGATCCGTGCACAGGGCTATGAGGTGTTCGGCCTTTCTGCCCACAGCCATGTAGACAAGATCCTGCAGCAGATCGAAGAGTTTCATCCGCGCTATGTCTGCATGACCGACCCGGATGCGGCCCGCAGGCTGGATGCGGAGCTTTCCGGTCGTGCAGATGCGCCCCGGCTGCTGGTAGGGCCGGAAGGGCTCAAGCAGCTGGCCGCACTGGACGGCACCGATGTGGTGCTGAACAGCGTGGTGGGCATTGCAGGCCTTGGTGCCAGCCTGTGCGCGATCGAAAGCGGGCATGATCTGGCCCTTGCCAACAAGGAGAGCCTTGTCACCGGCGGCCATCTGGTCACACAGGCCGTGGCAAAGCATGGTGTAAAGCTGCTGCCGGTGGACAGTGAACATTCGGCCATCTTCCAGTGCCTACAGGATAAGGAGAGTGCCCCCAGCCTGACCAAGATCCTGCTCACGGCATCCGGCGGCCCCTTCTTCGGGATGAAGACCGAGGAGCTGCGCGGTAAGACCAAGGCGGATGCCCTCAAGCACCCCAACTGGAACATGGGCGCAAAGATCACCATTGACTCTGCCACCCTGATGAACAAGGGTCTGGAGCTGATCGAGGCAGTGTGGCTGTTCGGCCTGCCGCCGGAGAAGATCCAGATCGTGGTGCAGCGCCAGAGCATCGTGCATTCGGCGGTGCAGTTCAGCGATAATTCGGTCATTGCTCAGCTGGGTGTGCCGGATATGCGCATTCCCATCCAGTATGCGCTCACCTACCCAAAGCGCGTACCCGGCGTTGTGCCGGAGCTGGACTTTGCCGCACTCAAAGTGCTCACCTTCGATGTGGCAGACGACGAGACCTTCCGCTGCCTTGCCGCCTGCAAAAAGGCCATCAAAAAGGGCGGTCTCGGCCCATGTGCCGCCAACGGTGCCAATGAGGAAGCTGTCAAGCTCTTCCTTGAGGACAAGATCGGCTTCCTCGATATTGGCCGTCTGGTGGAAGCAGTCGTGGACAGCGACAGCTTTGGCGGCGAGTATACCCTCAGCGATGTGTACGAGTGCGACCGCATGGCACGGGAGTTCGTGCGGGCACATCTTTGATTTTTTAGGAGTACGAATGTCAGTTTTTATCACGCTGCTTGCAGCGCTGTTCGTGTTCAGCGCCGTGATCGCCATCCATGAGTTCGGCCACTTTGCGGTGGCAAAGCTCTGCGGCATCCGGGTCAACGAGTTTTCCATCGGCATGGGCCCGGCCCTCTGGAAAACCGTCCGCAAGGGCACCCAATACACCCTGCGGGCCCTGCCGGTGGGCGGTTATGTGGCGCTGGAAGGGGAGGAAAGCCCCGAGAGCCAGCAGGCCGAAGCCGCCCGTGACCGGCGGGAGGAAGCGGCACCCGCCCCGGTGCCGCCGGAAGAAGGCACCGGCATCCCCCTGAACGAGGCCCCGGTCTGGCAGCGGATGCTGGTGATGGTGGCCGGTGCGGTCATGAACTTTGTGCTGGGGTTCGTGGTGCTGCTGATCCTGCTCACGGCCCAGAGCTCCCCGCTGACCAGCAAGGTGATCTATGCCGTGGAGGACAGTGCCCTCTGCGGCCAGACCGGCCTGCAGGCGGGGGACGAGATCGTTGCGGTGAACGGCCGCCGCTGCTTCGTGGCCAACGATATCATCTATGAGCTGGTGCGCACCGAGCAGTACCGGGCGGACTTTACCGTACTGCGGGACGGCCAGACCGTGGAGCTGCCGGATGTGCAGTTCGACACCTGGACAGACGAAGCCGGGCAGGCGCACATGAGCCTGGGCTTTACCGTGTACGGGCTGGCCAAGACGCCCCGCAATGTGCTGCGGGAGGCCGGCAACAGTATGCTGTACTACGGGCGCATCAGTTTTTACCTCCCTCGCGGACCTGCTCCGCGGGCGGGAGAGCATCAACAATCTTTCCGGGCCGGTGGGCATCGTGACGGCCATCGGGCAGGCGGCCAGCTACGGTTGGCAGGATCTGCTGCAGCTGCTGGCCCTCATCACCATCAACCTGGGCATCTTCAACCTGCTGCCCTTCCCGGCGCTGGACGGCGGCAAGGTGGTGTTCCTGGCCATTGAGGGCATCACCGGCCATGCTGTGCCGGAAAAGCTGCAGGGCAGCCTGACCGTTGCGGCCTTTGCGCTGCTGTTCGGGCTGATGATCTTTGCAACCTACAACGATATCATCCGGCTCATCACCGGAGCTGTATAACAGAAAGGGGAACCACAGGATGCGGCAGTTGAAACGAGAAGTGAAGATCGGCAATGTGACCATTGGCGGCAACCATCCCATTGCGGTGCAGACCATGCTGAATGTGCCGGTGGAGGACATTGCCGGCAACGTGGCACAGGCAAAGCGGTGCGAAGCCGCCGGCTGCCAGATCCTGCGGGTGACCTGCCCCAGCGCAGCCGACGCCAAGTGCATCGAGGCCGTGAAGAACGCGGTGAGAATCCCCATCGTGGCGGATATCCACTTTGACTACCGCGCTGCGTTGGCCTGCGCCGACGTGGGCGTGGACAAGATCCGCATCAACCCCGGCAACATCGGCGACGACGACCGGGTGAAGGCGGTGGTGGACGCCTGCCAGCAGAAGAACATCCCCATCCGCATCGGCGTCAACGGCGGCAGCCTGGAAAAGCACATTCTTGCCAAGTACGGTGCCCCTACCCCGGAAGCCATGGTGGAGAGCGCCCTGTACCATGTGCGCCTGCTGGAAAAGTTCGACTTCAACAACATCGTCATTTCCATCAAGAACTCCAATGTGCCCCGCATGATGGAGGCTTACCGCCAGCTGAGTGCCGTCACCGACTACCCACTGCATGTGGGCGTCACCGAGGCCGGCACCTACCAGATGGGCCTGCTCAAGAGCGGCATGGGCATCGGCGGCATGCTGCTGGAGGGCATCGGCGACACCATTCGCGTTTCGCTGGCCGCCGAGCCGGAAAAGGAAGTGGAAGCCGGTTACAACATCCTGCGGGCCGTGGGCTTCCCGGTGGCAGGGCCGGAGGTCATCACCTGCCCCACCTGCGGCCGCACCCAGTACCCCTGCACCGAGATCGCCAACGAGGTGGAAAGCGGCTGCAGGGCTACGAAAAAATCCATTAAGGTGGCCGTGATGGGCTGCGTGGTCAACGGCCCCGGTGAGGCCCGGGAGGCCGACATTGGTATTGCCGGCGGCAAGGGCGAAGCCGTGCTGTTCCTCCACGGCAAGCCGGTGAAAAGCTCACCGGTGACAACATTCTGGACCAGTTCATGGACGAGATCTATAAACTGTAAACACTGTATTTTCTCTGCTGCCACGCCTGCAGACACAGGCGCGGCAGTTTGTGCTGTATAAAAGGAGCATCACCCGTGACACCACTCG
>ENA-OQBL01000271-OQBL01000271.1-human-gut-metagenome-genome-assembly--contig:-NODE-271-length-29465-cov-6.527507_pt1 | contig 29465 bp, 23 predicted proteins | sample MGYA00242747_ERZ504553 | MGnify/ENA primary metagenome ERZ504553 (study PRJEB26092, sample SAMD00036240) | human gut metagenome | host: Homo sapiens | study: EMG produced TPA metagenomics assembly of...
ACACTTTGCATGGACTGCCAAGGCCTCCCACTTTGGGGGGAGGTGGCATCGCGTCAGCGATGACGGAGAGGGCAAGGATGCTTTCCTTTCTACAAAAAAGGGTTACAGATGCAGCACGCGGTCCTTGATCTCCTGCGTGCGGCCCTGATTCCAGAACTGGGTGCCGATATAGCCACAGGTGCGGCGGGCAACGTTCAGCTTGTTCTGGTCGCGGTTGCCGCACTTGGGGCACTCCCACACCAGCTTGCCGTCATCCTCCACGATCTTGATCTCGCCGTCATAGCCGCAGACCTGACAGTAATCGGATTTGGTGTTCAGCTCCGCATACATGATGTTGTCATAGATGAACTGCAGCACACTTATGACGGCTTCCAGATTGTCCTGCATGTTGGGCACTTCCACATAGCTGATGGCACCGCCCGGAGACAGGCGCTGGAAGTCGCTCTCGAACTTCAGCTTGGTGAAGGCATCGATCTGCTCCGACACATGCACATGATAGCTGTTGGTGATATAGTTCTTGTCGGTAATACCGGGCACGATGCCAAAGCGCTTCTGCAGGCACTTGGCGAATTTGTAGGTGGTGGATTCCAGCGGGGTGCCATAGAGGGAGTAGTCGATGTTCTCGGCCTTTTTCCAGGCGTTGCACTTGTCGTTCATGTGCTGCATCACGCTCAGAGCAAAGGGCTTTGCACCGGCATCGGTGTGGCTCTTGCCGGTCATATACTTCACGCACTCATACAGACCGGCATAGCCCAGACTGATGGTGGAGTAGCCGCCGAACAGCAGCTTGTCGATCTTTTCGCCCTTCTTCAGGCGGGCCAGCGCGCCGTACTGCCACAGGATGGGTGCGGCATCGCTGGGAGTGCCCAGCAGTCGCTTGTGCCGTGCCTGCAGTGCGCGGTGGCACAGGGCCAGACGCTCGTCGAAGATCTTCCAGAACTTCTCAAAGTTGCCCTTGGAGGAGAGTGCCACATCCACCAGATTGATGGTGACAACGCCCTGATTGAACCGACCGTAGTATTTGGGCTTGCCGGTCTCGGGGTCTACATAGGGGGTCAGGAAGCTGCGGCAGCCCATGCAGGTGTAGCAGTGGCCTTCGCCGTTTTTGTCCACCTTGAGCTCCAGCATCTTCTTCTCGGAGATATAGTCGGGCACCATGCGTTTTGCGGTGCACTTGGCGGCCAGCTCGGTCAGATAATAGTAGGGAGTGCCGGGGCGGATGTTGTCCTCTTCCAGCACATAGATCAGCTTGGGGAAGGCGGGGGTGATCCACACACCGGCCTCGTTCTTCACGCCCTGATAGCGCTGGCGGATGGTTTCCTCAATGATGATGGCAAGGTCTGCCTTTTCCTGCGGATTGCGCGCCTCGCCCAGATACATGAACACGGTGATAAAGGGGGCCTGACCATTGGTGGTCATCAGCGTGACCACCTGATACTGGATGGTCTGCACACCGCGGTTGATCTCGCTGCGCAGGCGGCGCTCCACGATCTCCTTCTTGCGCTCAGCAGAAACGTCCAGACCGGCCATTTCCACTTCTACCTCAGCGGCGATCTTCTTGCGGGAGACATCCACAAAGGGGGCGAGGTGGGTCAGGCTGATGCTCTGGCCGCCGTACTGGTTGGATGCCACCTGTGCAATGATCTGGGTGGCGATGTTGCAGGCGGTGGAGAAGCTGTGAGGCTTTTCAATATAGGTGCCGGAAATGACGGTGCCGTTCTGCAGCATGTCCTCCAGATTCACCAGATCGCAGTTGTGCATGTGCTGGGCAAAGTAGTCGGAATCGTGGAAGTGGATCAGACCCTCCTGATGTGCCTTGACGATCTCCGGGTCCAGCAGCAGACGGGCGGTCAGATCTTTGGAGATCTCACCGGCCATATAGTCGCGCTGTACGCTGTTCACGGTGGGGTTCTTGTTGGCGTTCTCCTGCTTGACCTCTTCGTTCTGGCACTCGATCAGGCTCAGGATGCGCTCATCGGTGGTGTTGGTCTGGCGCTTCAGGCTCTGCACATAGCGGTAGGTGATGTAGTGCCGGGCCACATCATGTGCCTTGATGTCCATGAGCTGGTTCTCCACCATATCCTGCACTTCTTCCACGCTGACGGCGCGGTTCAGCGCCTGACACTGGTCGGTAACAGCAGCGGCGATCTGGGTGATCTGGTCCTTTGTCAGACGGCTCTGACCGCTCACAGAATCGCTGGCCTTAGTAACAGCGGTGATGATCTTGGTGATATCAAAGGGGACCTCTGCACCGTTGCGTTTGATGATCTTCATCGGCTCTCCTCCTTAACAAATAAAGCACAGTGTGAACGGGTATCTCTTACAATAAGAGATACCCGTTTTGCGCACACGATATCCAACAAACTGAATGTAGCTCTATTCTATCACTATCTAGTGGCAAGTCAAGGAAAATACCACTACATTTTGCGTTTTGGAGTTTTAGCCAAAATTCATGGATAATTTTCAGGATAAAATCTGAGCCAAGACCTCTTGACAACGCACACCTGTTTCCGAGGTGTAATATCGCAAAATATTATACGGCGAAAGCTTTCCTCCATTGCAGTGCTTCTGATCAGCTTCGTAGGCGGCGAACTTTTTACAGGAAACAATATGGTAATGGCGTTCGGAGCCTATGATAAACAGGTGAGCTGGAAAGAGGCAGGTAAGGTATGGGGCGTAAGCTACCTTGGAAACTTTGTCGGATGTGCAATTTTAGCATTGTTGTTTGTAGGTGCAGGAGCGTCCGGAACAGCAGATTATTTTGCAGGATTTATCGGAAACAAATTGAGTATTCCGCTCGGACAGATGTTTTTCAGAGCAGTACTCTGTAACTTCTTCGTCTGTCTTGGTGTGCTCTGTGGTATGAAATTAAAGAGTGATGCAGGAAGATTCCTGATGATCGTTATGTGTATCTCAGGATTCGTTGTAAGCGGATTTGAGCACTGCATCGCAAACATGGGAATCTTTGTTACCGCATACTGTCTGGTACCTGGATTATCCCTTGGAGCCATGGTAAAGAGCATGGTAGTAGTAACTTTAGGAAATATGGTGGGCGGTGCCCTGTTGCTGGCATGGCCGCTCAGAAAGATGAGTGCAGATAAATAATATGTCAAAAGCTTTATACATAGCCGAAAAGCCCAGTGTGGCACAGGAATTCGCAAAAGCTTTGAAAATCAACGGACAAAGACGGGATGGCTACCTGGAATCTCAGGACAGCGTGGTGACCTGGTGTGTGGGACACCTGGTCACCATGAGCTACCCGGAAAAATATGATATCAAATATAAAAGGTGGAGTTTAGATACCCTGCCTTTTTTGCCGCGCGAATTTAAATATGAAGTGATCCCTGGAGTGCAGAAGCAGTTTGAGATTGTAAAAGGACTGCTTAACCGTGAGGATGTGGACACCATTTACGTGTGTACCGACTCCGGACGTGAGGGGGAATACATTTACCGTCTGGTGGCACAGATGGCAGGTGTTCATGGAAAAAAAGAAAAGAGGGTCTGGATCGACTCTCAGACAGAAGAAGAGATTATGAGAGGAATCAGAGAGGCAAAGGATCTGTCGGCATATGACAATCTTTCTGCTTCAGCCTATCTTCGGGCGAAAGAAGACTATCTCATGGGAATTAATTTTTCCCGTGTACTGACACTGCGTTATGGAAACAGTGTGTCAAATTATTTAAATACGAAATATCAGGCCATTTCTGTAGGACGAGTTATGACCTGTGTACTTGGAATGGTAGTGCGAAGAGAGCGAGAGATCCGTGCATTTGTGAAAACTCCGTTTTACCGCGTACTCAGCAGCATTGCCCTTGAGGGAGAAAACTTTGAGGGAGAGTGGAGAGCTGTGGAAGGCAGCAGATATTTCCAGACTCCTTATCTGTATAAAGAGAACGGATTTAAAGAGAAAGCCTATGCTGAAAAACTGATACAGGAGCTGTTGGTAAGTCAGCCGTTGCAATGTACAGTAGAGAAAATCGAGCGGAAAAAAGAGAACAGGAATCCGCCGCTTTTATTTAACCTAGCGGAGCTTCAGAATGTGTGCTCCAAGCTGTTCAAGATCAGCCCGGATGAGACATTAAAAATCGTACAGGAACTGTATGAAAAGAAACTGGTCACTTATCCCAGAACAGATGCCCGTGTGTTGTCTACTGCGGCAGCAAAGGAGATTTATAAGAATATTTCCGGACTGCGTAATTATGAACATACAGCGGAAATTGCACAGCACATTATTGAACAGGGAAATTACAAAAATCTGGCAAAGACCAGATATGTCAATGATAAACAGATTACAGACCATTATGCAATCGTACCCACAGGCCAGGGCTTAAATGCATTGAGAAGTGTTTCTCTTACTGCGCAGCGTGTATATGAGACGATTGTCAGAAGGTTTGTATGTATTTTTTATCCGCCTGCAGTATATCAGAAGATCAGTCTTGTGACAAAAATTCAGAATGAGAGCTTCTTTTCTTCATTTAAAGTACTGCTGGATGAAGGGTACTTAAAAGTTGCCACAAATTCTTTTGCGAAGCGAAAAGCAGCAGATGCCATGAGCAGTGTGAACAGAGCCGGCGCAGCCGGCAATGAGGGAAGTGAAGAGGAAGATCCGGATACAGGAAAAAACGGCGGGAACAAAGCTGATGATTCGGCTGAGGATATGGCATGTGATACCAGACTTCTTGCCGCATTGCAGAACCTGAAAAAAGGTGATATACTCTCTGTGGACAGCCTGAGTATCAAAGAGGGCGAGACATCGCCGCCAAAGCGTTATAATTCCGGTTCTATGATTCTTGCAATGGAGAATGCAGGTCAGCTGATCGAGGACGAAGAGCTTCGTGCCCAGATTAAAAGCTGCGGAATCGGAACCAGTGCCACCAGAGCGGAAATTCTTAAGAAACTGTGCAATATCAAATATCTGGCACTCAATAAGAAAACCCAGGTGATCACTCCAACCCTTCTTGGAGAGATGATCTTTGATGTGGTAAACTGCTCCATCAGACAGCTTCTGAACCCGGAATTGACTGCAAGCTGGGAAAAAGGACTGAATTATGTGGCAGAGGGCAGTATTACAGAACAGGAATATATGGACAAGCTGGAGCATTTTGTGCGCCTTCGCACCAGACAGGTGGAGGACAGCAATATCCAGCCATATCTGAGACAGTTCTTTGATGCTGCAGCAGTGAATTATAAGGATTCATCTGAAAAAAACAGTGCGAAAACAACAGGCAGATCAACGTCCGCAGCGGGACGATCACGTACCTGCAGAAAGCCGTCTGCTTCAAAGTAGTGTGCATTTGTGACAGATAAAAGAAAACATGTCATCATAGCGAGAGAAAAGAGGAAAATATTATGTTAAAAGATTTTACAATTGCAAACCTTCTGAATCTGAACGAAACAATCGCAAAGGATTTATTTGAAGGAAAAACATATCCATGGGAAGTATTACCGGAGATCGGAGATTTCATTCTGAAACTGGGACAGACCTTAAGTGAAGAAGAATACGACCACCCGTCAGAAGATGTATGGATCGCCAAGAGTGCCAAAGTAGCACCTACAGCCTGCATCAACGGTCCGGTCATCATAGGTAAAGAAGCAGAAGTACGCCACTGTGCATTTATACGCGGAAAAGCAATTATAGGTGAGGGTGCAGTAGTAGGTAATTCTACGGAATTAAAGAATGCGGTACTTTTCAACAAGGTACAGGTTCCGCACTACAATTATGTAGGCGATGCAGTTCTCGGCTACAAATCCCATATGGGTGCAGGTTCCATCTGTTCCAATGTAAAATCTGACAAGAAACTGGTAGTTGTAAAAGACGGTGACGAGAAGATTGAAACAGGTCTGAAGAAATTCGGCGCAATGCTTGGAGATAACGTAGAAGTGGGATGCGGTTCCGTATTAAATCCCGGAACTGTGATCGGACGCTGCTGCAACATTTATCCACTTTCCTCAGTAAGAGGCTGCGTACCTGCAAATCACATTTATAAGTCAAAAACAGAAGTTGTGGGAAAAACAGTGAGAATGTAAAAAACCGGTAAAGATTAATTTTTTCTGTAGTGTTATCTGTTGCAATGGTGCTGTCGCTGGCTCTGACTGCATACGGTGCCTCTTCACTCACTTCTGATTTTGCTGTGACAGTGGAAAAGGGAAAGGTATTTGATGAGAATGGCGACTTATATACTGGATGGTATATAAAAAACAGACACAAATATTATGCAGAGAACGGCCGGCGTGCCCGAGGCTGGAAAAAATCGGAAAACAGTATTACTATTTTGCAGCTGACTATGCTATGGCGAAAAACAAAATTGTGGGTTCTAAATCTAAAGGATATTATTATGTAGATAAATCCGGCGCCAGAGTTACGTCAAATGAAATAAAGATGGCAGTAGATTTTGTGATGAAGAATTCAAATCCTGCTTCCAGGCAGAGAAATCGTCTGAAGCAATGTTTTGATGCGTTGAGGAAATATCCGTATGTGGGCAAGAGTGATACACCGCCCGGAGCTTCGCAATTGCCGTCCTATGCCCGGTATATGTTCACCAGACAATGTGGAGACTGCTATTATTATGGGATAACTATGGCGTATATTGCCAGAGTACTGGGATATGACAGCAGAGCTGCCATGGGAGCTGTGACCGCCTGGGGCCCGGCTCATCCTCTGTCTCCCCATGGATGGTGCGAAGTGCGTGTTGATTCCGGATGGAAAATGATAGACTGCAGTATGCAGAACGGACATCCCGATGCGAACCTGTTTTTTGTAGGAAGAGACAGATATCCATACAGATTAAGATGTGATAAGACATATGCCTTGAATATAAATAATGGAAAAGTCAGTTGGAGATAACAAAAAAGATGCAGTTTTTCTGCATCTTTTTTGCGTTAGAGCGTGTTTGGAAAATAATTGAGGGGAGAGAAGCTTTTGCTGAAGAAGGATTACATATGAAATAAAAGTTTTCTCAGGATTACCAGAATGGTAATGTGCACCGGATAAAACCAGTAAAAAACATATTTCAGAAATTTTCCTTTTACAAATCCACGTTCACCATTGTACATATTAATGGAAAGAAAAGCAAAGCAGGCTTTCCATTCATAGTAAAGCCAGCAGCTTCCGATGATCGCCTGGGCAGTTTTGTCGTTGCGGAACCAGTACATGATCAGCAGGAATACAAATCCCCGCCATCCGTAATCTGCCTTCAGAAACACAGAGACAGTCAGCAGTGCCAGCACGCAGACAAGCTGCATTTTCTGATTATCCCAGAAGTATTCCAAGACACAGAATGCCAGGTAGCCCAGAAACAGGGTGAAAAATACATTCTGCTTCTCATATCGCCAGGTGTTGGTAAACATGAAGTTCCATGGAATCTCAGATATACATGCAAATAGAAACAGATTCAGGCCATATTTCTTACGGTTATGTGTATGCAGAAATCCTTCCACTAACAGAAAACAGAAAATTGGAAAAGCGGCCCTGCCGATATCCCGGAAAATCCGATACCAGCTGTAATCCACGCCGCCGAAACTGAAAAGGGTTGCGGTTGTGGCAGGATAATTATACAGGATCATTAAGCCTGTATGGTCAATCAGCATCAGGATGATAGCGATTAATTTTAAAGCGCTTCCGCTCAGAACCTGAAATTTTGCAGGGAGAAAGGAAGCAGGTAACTTTGTTGTCATAATAGAAATCCCTTCATTAATAGAAATTAGAACTATTTTACCACAAAAAAATCAAAGATGGTTAAAAATTTTACAATTTATGACTGGACGAATCAGCACTTTTGTGAGAAAATAACACTAGGTTGTTAGGCATACTCCTCTGAAGTCATTCAGCAGACATCGGAGTTTTATCCTGTGCAGTTCATTCAGCAGTTCTGTACAGTGGAGAGTATAACAACATGAAGTTAATCTATACTTGAAAGGAGTTTTACAATGATTTATTCACGCGAAGTAGAAGAAATGTGCCCAGTTGCACAGGGCGTTCATCATGGCGCCGCTCCAATCCCAGAAGAAGCTAAATGGGTACAGGCAAAAGAAGTCAAAGACATTTCCGGTCTTACACACGGTGTTGGCTGGTGTGCACCACAGCAGGGTGCCTGCAAGCTTACATTAAATGTTAAAGAAGGTATCATCCAGGAAGCGCTGGTTGAGACAATCGGATGTTCAGGTATGACTCATTCTGCAGCTATGGCTTCCGAGATTCTTCCGGGACTTTACAGTTATGGAGGCATTGAACACTGACTTAGTTTGTGATGCGATTAATACAGCTATGAGAGAACTCTTCCTTCAGATCGTTTATGGACGTACACAGTCTGCATTCTCAGAAGAAGGACTTCCAGTAGGTGCTGGACTTGAAGACCTTGGTAAAGGACTTCGTTCTCAGGTTGGTACAATGTATGGAACTCTGAAAAAAGGACCTCGTTACCTTGAAATGGCAGAAGGTTATGTAACAGGTATTGCTCTTGATGCAGATGATGAGATCATCGGATATCAGTTCGTAAGCCTTGGAAAAAATGACTGATTTCATCAAAAAAGGCGATGACCCGAATACTGCATGGGAAAAAAGCAAAAGGTCAGTATGGCCGTGTTGCAGACGCTGTTAAAATTATCGACCCAAGAAAAGAATAATTTAGGAGGTAACAGGAAATGGCTTTATTTGAATCATATGAGAGACGAATTGACAAGATCAATTCTGTTTTAAACAGCTATGGCATTGCTTCTATCGAAGAAGCTGAGAAAATCACAAAAGACGCAGGTCTTAATGTATACGATCAGATCAAAGGCATTCAGCCAATCTGTTTCGAGAACGCTTGCTGGGCATACACAGTAGGTGCTGCAATCGCAATCAAAAAAGGATGCAAGAAAGCAGCAGATGCAGCAGCAGCTATCGGTGAAGGACTTCAGGCATTCTGTATTCCTGGATCCGTTGCTGATACACGTAAAGTAGGTCTTGGACATGGTAACCTTGGCAAGATGCTTCTTGAAGAAGAAACAGAGTGCTTCTGCTTCCTGGCTGGACATGAGTCCTTCGCAGCAGCTGAAGGTGCTATCGGTATCGCTGAGAAAGCTAACAAAGTTCGTCAGAAACCATTACGTGTTATCCTGAACGGTCTTGGAAAAGATGCTGCTCAGATCATCTCCCGTATCAACGGCTTTACATATGTAGAGACAGAATACGATCCATACAAGAACGAAGTTAAAGAAGTATTCAGAAAAGCATACTCCGAAGGACTTCGTGCAAAAGTTAACTGCTACGGCGCTAACAGCGTTCCGGAAGGTGTTGCTATCATGTGGAAAGAAGACGTTGACGTTTCTATCACAGGTAACTCCACAAACCCGACACGTTTCCAGCATCCGGTTGCAGGTACATACAAGAAAGAACGTCTTGAAGCAGGTAAGAAATACTTCTCAGTTGCTTCCGGTGGTGGTACAGGACGTACACTTCACCCAGACAACATGGCAGCAGGTCCAGCTTCCTACGGTATGACAGATACATTAGGACGTATGCACTCTGATGCACAGTTCGCTGGTTCTTCTTCTGTACCGGCTCACGTAGAGATGATGGGTCTCATCGGCGCTGGTAACAACCCGATGGTTGGTATGACAGTTGCAGTAGCTGTTTCCATTGAGGAAGCTGCTAAAGCTGGTAAATTCTAATAAATGGCTTAAAATAAGCATTTATCGTGTCCAAACAGAGTAGTAAAAAGTGATAAAAATGAGGGAGCTATTCTTAATTGAGTAGCTCCCTTTTTATTGTAATTTTTCCAAATCTTTTCTTAATCATTCCAAGTCTCGGGCAGTATATGTAGACTCGGTTATATCTTTAATTCACTATATCATAAAGTAAATATGCGAAGATAAGAAATGTTCAGGATAAGGGCACATAAAAATAATTGAACTATTATCCCATGCAAACAGTTACATGATATTCCTTCTTGCCTTCTTCAAATGGAATCAGGCAGCCTTCATATTCTTTGCCGTCTACAACCACTTTCTTAACACCCTTCTGAACGTTATCCGGGTTCTTGACTTCGATGTGGTAAACAGCATCGCGGAATGTTCTGGTAAGTGTGAAATCACCAAATCCTTCCGGGATACATGGGTTGATACACAGTCCGTCGTAGGATGGCTGAACACCCAGGATAGCCTGAGACAGGTTCCAGAAAGTCCATGCTGCAGTACCTGTCAGCCAGCTGTTCTTTGCCTGACCATGGAAAACTGCGTCAGCGCCTGCAACCATCTGAGAATATACATATGGTTCCGTACAGTGGATTTCGCTGATATCTTCGATGTAGGACGGGCAGGTCTTCTTGTAAATCTCAAAAGCTCTGTTGCCGCGTCCGATGACGGTTTCTGCGATAGAAACCCATGGATTATTGTGACAGAAGATACCTGCGTTCTCTTTATATCCCGGCGGATAGGAGGAAATTTCTCCAAGGTTCAGATAATACTGGGTATAGGCCGGCTGAAGGATCATAATACCGTATTTGGTATCCAGACGCTCTTTGACAGAATCCAGAGCCTTTTGGGCAAGACCTTCTTTCACACCGATTCTTGCCATAACGCAGAAGCCCTGCGGTTCGATAAAGATCTGACCTTCCTTGCATTCTTTGGAACCAACTTTTTTTGATTCTGCATCATATGCACGTACAAACCATTCTCCATCCCAGCCGGCATCCAGAACTGCCTGATACATGGCATCGACTTCTTTTTCGGCTCTGTCTGCGGCTGTGGTGTCCCCCATATGACGGCTGATCTCTGCGAATTCTCTGCCGTATTTTTACAAACATACCTGCGATAAATACAGACTCTGCAACAGGTCCTCGGAAGGTCCTGTAGTCTGGAAGGATTCTCCCGGTTCTGTGGAGAAGCAGTTAAGGTTCAGGCAGTCGTTCCAGTCTGCACGTCCGATCAATGGCAGCTTGTGCGGTCCGAGATGAGTGGCTGTATATTCGAAAGAACGGCGCAGATGCTCGTACAGAGGTGCTGCTTTTTCTTTCTGATTATCGAAATCTACCATCTCATTTAAGATAGAGAAGTCACCTGTTTCTTTCAGATAAGCGGAAACAGCTGCAATCAGCCATAATGGGTCATCATTAAATCCACTTCCGATGTCCAGATTACCCTTCTTGGTAAGTGGCTGATACTGATGATAAGCGCTTCCATCTTCGAACTGAGTAGCTGCGATGTCCAGGATACGTTCTCTTGCACGTTCCGGGATCAGGTGTACGAAACCAAGAAGATCCTGACAGGAATCACGGAATCCCATTCCACGGCCTGTGCCGGATTCGTAGTAAGAAGCAGAACGTGACATGTTGAAAGTGACCATACATTGATACTGGTTCCAGATGTTGGCCATACGGTTTACGTGTTCGTCATTACTTTCTACATGATAACGAGAGAGTAGTTTATCCCAGTAAGCATTCAGTTCTGTGAATGCCGCATCAACCTGTTCGGTTGTCTGGAACTGTTCGAGGATTTTATGTGCGCCGTCTTTGCGGATTACGTTCGGAGCAACAAACTTCTGATCCTGAGGGTTCTCGCTGTAACCAAGAATGAAAATAAAGTCCTTGGATTCTCCGGCGGAAAGTGTTATATTAATCTGGTGGCTTGCGATAGGGTACCAGCCGCTTGCCACAGAATTTCTTGCTTTATTTTCTTTTACGGCAGCAGGGAAAGCGTTTCCGTTATTCATACCAAGGAAAACATCTCTGCTAGTATCAAAACCATCAACAGGGCTGTTTACGCTGAAGAAACTGTAATGTCTGCGGCGTTCGCGATATTCGGTTTTGTGGTAAATAGTGCTGCCTTCGAGTTCGACTTCTCCGATGCTTAAATTTCTCTGGAAGTTTGTGCTGTCATCAACTGCGTTCCATAGACAGAACTCTACATAAGAGAAAAGGGAAAAAGTTTTCGAAGTATCAGTTGTATTTGTGAGAGTCAGTTTGTTGATTTCGCAGGTTGAGTTAACAGGAACAAAAGCAAGAAGATTAGCTTTTAATCCATTTTTGGAAGAAAGAAAACGGCTGTAGCCGATTCCATGATGGCATTCATAAGAATCCAGAGGTGTTTTGGAAGGCATGGAACCTGGATTCCAGATTTCTTCGCCGTCATGGATATAGTAATATTTTCCATTTGAATCTACCGGGATATTATTGTAGCGGTAACGGGTGATACGAAGAAGTTTGGCGTCTTTGTAAAAACTGTATCCGCCACAGGTATTGGAAATCAGTGAGAAGAAATCCCGAGAACCCAGATAGTTGATCCATGGGAGTGGAGTGTCTGGCGTAGTGATGACGTATTCTTTGGCATTGTCATCGAAATAACCGAATTTCATATGAAGTCCTCCTGTTTTATAAATAATTTGTAGTGATTATTCTGAATGTACAGAAAATAAAGACACGAAAACGAATAAGTTTAGAATAAAATATGCGGTTATCGTGGCATTACTGCTATTTTCCTTTAGTATAGCGGAAGACAGTGGCAAAATCAACTGCTTTGCAGAAAAATAAATGTCAAAAAACAAGAGCGAAATTTTGGTAAAATGATGAAATGAATTTGTGATAAAAGGGAAAAATAAGGATTGAAAATTGTGCAATCATACGAAAAATGGCAAAGATGCACAAAAAATAAAATCAAAAACTTGAAAAAATATACGAATAGTTATATAATAAAAACACGAAAACGTTTACGAAAATTTTAGGAAAGATTGAGGCATACCTATGGTTTCGATGAAAGAAATTGCGAAAAAGTGTAATGTCTCTGTGGCCAGTGTCAGCAAAGCATTGAATGGTTATTCCGATATCAGTGAGGAAACACGGAAAATGATTCTGAAAACAGCTTCAGAAATGGGATACTTGCCTAATTCTTCAGCAAGAACGCTGAAGACTAAAAGAAGCTATAATATCGGAGTAATGTTTGTTGATGAAGCTGCCAGCGGGCTTACCCATGATTATTTTAATCATGTGCTGGAGAGCTTTAAGAGGACTGCAGAGGAAAGAGGGTACGATATTACCTTCACAAGCGGAAGGATTTCCGGACAGAAACTGAGTTATTATGAACATTGCCGCTACAGAGGGGTGGATGGTGTAGTCATTGCCTGTGTGGATTTTTATGCGGATGAAGTGCAGGAACTGATCCGTTCAGAGATTCCGGTAGTTACGATCGACCATGTATTTGACGGAAATATTGCAGTTGTTTCCAATAACAGTCAGGGAATGGAAGAACTGGTTACCTATATTTATAACCAGGGGCACAGACGCATTGCATATATTCATGGAGATAATACGTCTGTTACCAGAATGCGTCTTTCCGGTTTTTATCGGACTTTACAGCGGCTGGGAGTGGAGATACCGGATGCTTACGTTAAAGAATGTCCGTACAGAGATGCAGATAGCGCTGCAAAGGTTACGGGGGAACTGTTGGATCTTCCCAATCCTCCAACCTGTATTCTTTATCCGGATGATTATGCTGCGATAGGCGGGATCAATGAAATCCGGGAAAGAGGGCTTCGGATTCCGGAGGATATCTCTATTGCGGGATATGACGGTATTACAATTGCAAAGATACTGGAACAAAACTGACTACGCTTTGTCAGGATACCGTTGCGATCGGCAGAATAGCGGCAGAGAAGCTGATCGATCTGATTGAGAATCCAAAGACTACGCTGATCGACCGTTTTACTGTGGATGGTACTTTATTTAAGGGAGCATCTGTAAGACGGTTATTGCCATAGAGGGAAATCTTATATATACTGTTAGGAAAAGACAGAAAGAAAACAGGAGTTGGGATTTATATATGGATTATCAGTCGATTGCAACATTTATTATGGAAATGGCAGGAACAGTGGCGTTTGCAGCTTCCGGAGCAATGGTGGGAGTAGAGCGCAATATGGATATTTTTGGCGTCAGTGTTCTGGGAGTGGCAACAGCAGTGGGAGGAGGAATGATCAGGGATATTGTTCTGGGAGTGATACCTCCGGCTGTATTCAGAAATCCGGTGTATGCACTGGTATCTGTGCTTGCTTCCTGTATTGTGTTCTTTATTTTTTATTTCAAAAGAGAGCTTTTGGAGGGACACAGAAGAGAAACCTATGACAAATTTATGCTGGTGCTGGACTCTGTGGGACTGGGGATTTTTACAGTAGTAGGAGTAAATGCGGGAATCCGTCAGGGACATATGGATAATGCATTTCTGCTTGTGTTTCTCGGAACGATCACAGGAGTGGGAGGCGGTCTTTTGAGAGATATGATGGCAAGTGTGCCGCCGTATATTTTTGTAAAGCATATCTATGCCTGTGCATCAATCATTGGTGCGATCGTTTGCGTATACATGAACCGGTTTGTGGGAAATGTAGAAGCGATGGTGGTATCGTCAATCGTGGTAGTGCTGATCCGATATCTGGCTGCGCATTATCACTGGAATTTACCCAGATTGTCTCCACATGAAGAACAGAATGACAGAAACAGAAATTAAAGGAAGAAAGCCCCGGGAATAACCCCGGGGCTTTCTTCCTTTTAGGATATTTATTATGAGTGGAAAGCTTATTTAGTATCCTGGAGAGCAAGATAACCTTCTTCTCCGGTACGGATCTTCACTACATTTTCAATATCATATACAAATACTTTACCATCACCGATCTGGCCTGTATGAAGGACTGCCTTGGCAGTTTCAATAACTTTCTGTACAGGTACGAGACTGACAACAATCTCAATCTTGATCTTAGGAAGAAGATTCATTTCCATCTCAACACCACGATAGTAGGATGGAGCACCTTTCTGTACACCGCATCCGAGAACGTTCGTAATAGTGATACCTGTAACACCGATCTCGTTCATTGCCTGCATAAATTCATCAAGCTTATTCTGACGGGTGATGATAACAACTTTTGTAAGTTTATGAACGCCTTCTTTCGGAAGTTCGGGAACTGATTCAGCAGGAGCAGAAGGTCTGGCTGTGACAACAGGAGCTTTTATGGAAGTTCCCATAGGAGTCGGAACGCCAGCCATTGCGAAACCGTCATAAGCACTTGCAAGACCATGTTCTTTGGAGTCAAGACCTGCAATCTCTTCTTCAGCTGAAACACGAAGTCCGATTGTATGTTTGATTACCTGGAAGATAATTGTCATAGTAACAACAACCCATGCGATTGTGATGATCATACCTGTGAACTGAACACCAAATCCATGGAAGCCGCCGCCTGTAAGAAGTCCTTTCCAGTCTGTGCCTGATCCATCGGAGAAAAGACCAACTGCAAGAGTACCGAAAGCACCGTTTAAACCATGAACACCGACAGCACCAACAGGGTCATCGATTTTCAGGACTTTGTCAATAAATTCAATACCAAATACTACGATGAAACCGGAAGCAATACCGATGATCGCTGCGGATGTAGGAGAAACTGTGTCGCATCCTGCTGTAATTGCTACAAGTCCTGCAAGAGAACCGTTCAGAGACATGGAAACATCCGGTTTTTTGTAACGTACCCATGTGATGATCATAACAGTTACAGTTGCAACAGCTGCTGCAAGGTTAGTAGTAACAAAGATTTTACCTGCACTTACGATTGCATCGCCTTCCATACTTACTGTGGAAGCACCATTAAATCCGAACCAACAGAACCAGAGGATAAATACACCTAAAGCACCAACTGTAAGGTTGTGCCCAGGGATAGCTTTTGATTTGCCGTCCTTTGTATATTTACCGATACGAGGTCCAAGGATGATGGCACCGATCAGAGCTGCCACACCACCTACCATATGTACTGCACAGGAACCTGCGAAATCGTGGAATCCCATCTGGCTGATAAATCCACCGCCCCAGATCCAGTGTCCGGATACCGGATATACAACAAGACTGATCATAAGGCTGTAGATGCAATAGGAAAGGAACTTGGTACGTTCTGCCATTGCACCGGAAACAATTGTTGCGGATGTTGCACAGAATACTGTCTGGAAGATTAAGAATGCCCAGAAAGGAACTCCGTCAGGAAGCATTCCTGAACCATAGTGTGCTTCTGTTGCAATACCACCGATCTTTCCGATAAATCCATTACCTGCACCGAACATCAGACCGAAGCCGACCAGCCAGAAGACCGGGGTTCCGATACAGAAGTCCATCAGGTTTTTCATAATAATGTTACCTGCGTTTTTGGCTCGTGTGAAGCCTGTTTCTACCATTGCGAATCCGGCCTGCATAAAGAAGACCAGTGCGGCGCCGACTAGCACCCATATTGTGTTTACTGCGGAAAATTCCATAATAATATTCCTCCCTCATAAAAATTTCCTCATATTTTATAAAATGCAAAAAGCGCAATGTCTGGAAATGTAACCAGTTCATCGCGCTTTTGCGAATATAAAATCCATATTTATACTGTATTGTATAGCTGATGTAATAAAAAAGACATTTTGTGCGACCGTATGCAATACAGCTTAAAATCAAAATTATATGTAAAACAGGGGAATATCAAAATATCGTGTGATTAATGGATGAGGAAATCGATAATGAATTATGAAGTAGAGTTCATAAAGATATTCCCCTGTTATTACCTGTTAATTAAACGGAAAACAGAAGCTTGTCATATGTAGGATATGGAAGCAGTGCATCCGGAATCAGAGTTTCTGCTGCATCTACAGACTTTCTGAGTTCATCCATATCAGAAAGAACAACTGTCTGGTATGCTTTTGCATTAGCCAGAGGATCTTCTGTAGCAAGCGCTTTGGCAGTGTCTGCTTTTAAGGTCTCAAGACCTGTGGAAATCTCATCAGCAAGCTGTGACAGCTCTTTGATCAGTTTTCCTTCAGAAGCTGTGCTGACATCTGAAACAACTGATTTTTTAGCAACAGCAGTAGCTGCAACTTTGTCGATATATGCGAATACAGATGGAAGGAAATCCTTCTGTACCATTTCAACCATAGTATTGGACTCAATGTTAAGAATCTTGGAATAGGATTCCAGCCAGATCTCATAACGGGATTCAATTTCTTCTTTTGTGAAGATATGATATTTGGTAAAGAGTTCAATATTCTTATCTGCGATCCACTGAGGAAGAGCATCCGGTGTAGATTTCAGGTTGAAGAGACCACGTTTCGTAGCTTCTTCGATCCATTCGTCTGTATAACCGTTTCCATTAAAGATAACACGTTTATGATCAATAATTGTCTTCTTGATCAGTTCGTGGATTGCATCCTCCATCTTGTCTTCCGGTACATCTTTTAACTGCTCTGCAAACTGGTGAACACACTCAGCAACAGCAGTGTTTAAGATAATGTTCGGGTTTGCAACAGAAGCTTCGGAACCAAGCATACGGAATTCGAATTTGTTACCTGTAAATGCGAATGGTGAAGTACGGTTTCTGTCTGTATTGTCTTTTACGAAATGTGGAAGTACTTTTGCACCGATATCCATCTGGACTGCGCGGCTTCCTGCAAAATATTCGTCATTTTCGATAGATTTTAATACTTCTGTCAGTTCATCACCGAGGAATACGGATACAACAGCAGGCGGAGCCTCGTTTGCACCAAGACGGTGATCATTTCCTGCACTTGCTACAGAAATACGAAGTACATCTGCGTATTCATCAACTGCTTTGATAACAGCTGTCAGGAAAATCAGGAACTGTGTATTTTCAGCAGGTGTTTTTCCCGGATCAAGGATATTTACACCGGCATCTGTAATCATAGACCAGTTGTTGTGTTTACCACTTCCGTTGATTCCCTCAAATGGTTTCTCGTGAAGAAGGCATACAAGTCCGTGCTTGTCGGCAACTTTCTTCATTACTTCCATTGTTAACTGGTTGTGATCAACTGCAACGTTTGTTGTATCGAATACAGGAGCCAGCTCGTGCTGTGCAGGAGCAACTTCGTTATGTTTTGTTTTGGCAGGAATACCAAGTTTCCAGAGCTCTACATCCAGGTCATGCATATAAGCTGCAACACGAGGTTTCAGAGCACCGAAGTAATGATCTTCCATTTCCTGACCCTTAGGAGCAGGAGCACCGATCAATGTACGTCCGCAGAATACAAGGTCTTTTCTCTGCTTGTATAATTCCTTGTCTACCAGGAAGTATTCCTGTTCAGGACCTACAGTTGTATTTACGTGTTTGACATCTTTATTACCTATTATATGGAGAAGTTTTGTAGCTTCTTTATCAAGTGTCTGCATGGAACGAAGGAGAGGAGTCTTTTTATCAAGAGCTTCTCCGCTGTAGGAGCAGAATGCTGTAGGAATGTAAAGGGTTCCGTCTTTGATGAATGCCGGTGATGTCGGATCCCATGCTGTATATCCTCTTGCCTCGAATGTGGCACGAAGACCGCCTGACGGGAAACTGGAAGCATCCGGCTCACCTTTTACAAGTTCTTTACCTGAGAAATCCATGATCACCTGACCATCTCCTGTAGGAGAAATGAAACTGTCATGTTTCTCTGCAGTTACGTTTGTCATTGGCTGGAACCAGTGAGTATAATGAGTGGCGCCGTTCTCGGTAGCCCATTCTTTCATTGCAACAGCAACGGAGTTGGCAACATCAAGTTCAAGGTGTGTACCGCTCTCGATTGTTTTCTTTAATGCTTTGTACATGTCTTTTGGCAGTTTACTTCTCATTACTTTGTCGTTGAAGACCAGGCTGCCGTACAGTTCAGGGATATTCTGTGCCATATAGGTACTCTCCTTTCGGTTTGCAATATTTTCTGAATATGTGTAGTGCCGCTGCAGATCACCATTGTGACTGCCTGCGGTTTTCGTCTCATAGAAAATTCCTCATCGAACATTTTCTATGAAACGAAAGTTTTATAAAACGAAAAAGGCGCCCTGGATGCGATCTCTGTAGATCTTTCCAAAGCGCCTTTGCTTTATGTGCTGTACTATAAACGAAATGAAAACAGATGTCAAGCACTTTTTTTGAAAAAAATTCAGAAAAAATTTTTGAGATATGGCAAAAAAAGGATAGGTTGACAAATTTGTTTCTATTATTATAATTTGATTTTGGAACCCGCCAAACATAAGAAAACAATGTCAGCGGGTTTTGAAAGTAAAGTTAAAGTCAGACAAGAGAATACGATCGGAGGAAATCAGATGGCTGGAATAAAAGAAGAGTGCGGCGTCTTTGGAATTTATGATCTGGATGGCGGCAATGTAGTTCCGTCCATATATTATGGACTGACTTCCCTGCAGCACAGAGGACAGGAATCCTGCGGACTTGCAGTTTCTGATACTAAGGGAGAGCGTGGAAATGTGAAGTTTCATAAGGATCTGGGACTTGTAAGTGAAGTTCTCAGACAGGATGTTGTCCGTAAATATGAGGGGGATATTGGTATTGGTCATGTAAGATATTCCACAACAGGAGCTTCTGTTGCAGAGAATGCACAGCCCCTTGTTTTGTCTTATGTAAAGGGAACTCTTGCACTTGCACATAACGGAAATCTGGTTAATACACCGGAACTGAAATGGGAACTGATCCAGAATGGAGCGATTTTCCATACAACTACAGATTCAGAGGTTATTGCGTTCCATATCGCAAGAGAACGTGTGCATTCTAAAACAGTAGAAGAGGCAGTGCTAAAGACTGCAAAGAAGATCAAAGGTGCATATGGTCTGGTAGTTATGAGCCCGAGAAAACTGATCGCAGTCCGCGATCCATATGGACTGAAACCATTGTGTCTCGGTAAAAGAGGAAATGCTTATGTTATTGCTTCTGAGAGCTGTGCTCTGACATCTGTAAGTGCGGAATTTATCCGTGACATTGAGCCGGGTGAGATTCTTACGATCACAAAAGACGGACTGAAGTCAAATAAAGAGCTTGCGTCTGCTGCTGCAAAACGCGCGCATTGTGTGTTTGAGTATATATATTTTGCAAGACTTGACAGTACCATTGATGGGGTGAAGGTCTATGATGCCAGAATCCGCGGCGGTAAATCTCTTGCCAAGTCGTATCCTGTAGAGGCAGATCTTGTAACAGGTGTACCGGAGTCCGGACTCCCTGCTGCAAAGGGATACTCCGAAGCATCAGGAATCCCGTTTGCATTTGCGTTCTATAAAAACAGCTATATTGGAAGAACATTTATCAAACCGACTCAGGAAGAACGTGAGTCCAGCGTTCATCTGAAACTGAGTGTGCTGGAATCTGTTGTAAAAGATAAGAGGATTGTTCTGGTGGATGATTCTATTGTTCGTGGAACAACCATTGCAAACCTGATCCACATGTTAAAAGAGGCGGGAGCAAAGGAAGTGCACGTACGTATCAGTTCACCGCCATTTTTACATCCATGCTATTTCGGAACGGATGTGCCGTCAAATGATCAGCTCATTGCAGCCAGCCACAGCACAGAGGAAATCTGTAAAATGATCGGAGCAGATTCTCTTGGCTACATGCAGACAGATTATCTGGAAGGAATGGCGGGCGGCCTGCCCTTATGTAAGGCATGCTTCGATGGAAATTATCCGATGGAGATTCCGGATTATACAAATGCGGAGTTTGCAGATATTGTGAAGTGTTAAGTCGCAAAAATTCATAAAAAATGCAGAAACCTGTCGATGATATATGGAATCAATCTCACATAATGGTAAAACCAATATAGGATAAAGTCATACATAATGTATAAAATAATGCTGTGAAAACATATATAAACGAATAAAATGCACAATAGAACCCCTGCGCTTTATGAAAATTGGATAAATTTGAAAAACTTGACAAATTCTGAAATGTGGAACATAATATGGGCGTCTGATAGTAAAAAAACAAAGAATGTTTTCAGAAAGGGTGATCACGATGTCACAGAGTAAAATCAAGTTAAATGCAACTGAAGAGGTGCAGGAATTTGTGAATGCTGCAAGCAGATGTGATTTTGATATTGATGTTTATTACAACAGATTTTTAATTGATGCCAAATCAATCCTTGGTGTACTTAGTCTGGATCTGACCAGAGAACTGACAGTAGACTGCCACGGGGAGAGCCGGGAATTTGATCGTACATTGAAGAAATTTGCAGTTGCATAAATTTTGCATTTTATAACCGAATAATTATTGCAGAGAAGACGGGTCTGGAAGATGAACTTCTACAGATTCGTTTTTTCTGTATTATGACTGTGTTCAGAGTAATTCCATAAAATATAACTGCTTCATAGTTTATCAGAAGGAACTTATTTGATTTGTTTTTGCTTAAAAACGGGAAATTCATTATTGACAAACGAAAAAAAATGTTTTATAGTATAGCATATTTTTAAAGAAAGCCAATTGAACATATTATTATAGAAGATATGATGATCTGACAAAGGCGTCAGATGCAGAATACCAGATGGGTCAAGTGCCCTCTGATAGCTGCATCTGACGCTTTTTTATTAACAAAGGATGATGGAGGAGGAAATCAAAATGGCAGTGAAATACGTATTTGTTACAGGAGGAGTTGTTTCCGGTCTTGGAAAGGGAATCACAGCTGCATCTCTGGGGCGTCTTCTGAAAGCGAGAGGATATCAGGTAACCATGCAGAAGTTTGATCCTTATATCAATATCGACCCCGGAACCATGAACCCGATTCAGCACGGAGAAGTTTTTGTAACAGACGATGGTACAGAGACAGACCTGGATCTGGGACATTATGAGAGATTCATTGATGAGAGTCTTGATAAAAATTCCAATGTGACAACCGGTAAGGTTTACTGGTCTGTTCTTCAGAAAGAACGTCACGGGGATTTCGGCGGGGGTACCGTACAGGTAATTCCTCATATTACAAATGAGATTAAGAGTCGTTTCTACCGCGCCAAATCACCGGAGGAAAACAAGATTGCCATTATCGAGGTGGGAGGAACAGTTGGTGATATTGAAAGCCAACCGTTCCTGGAAGCAATTCGTCAGTTCCAGCTCAATGTGGGACATGACAATGCAATCCTGATTCACGTAACATTAATTCCTTATTTAAAGGCATCTGAAGAACTGAAAACAAAACCTACACAGGCAAGCGTAAAGGAACTTCAGGGAATGGGAATTCAGCCGGATGTACTGGTGTGCAGAAGTGAACATGAGCTGACAGAGGACATTAAAGAAAAAATCGCTTTATTCTGCAATGTACCTGTATCACATGTACTTCAGAACCTGGATGTAGAATATTTATATGAAGCTCCTCTTGCAATGGAAAGAGAGAAGCTTGCAGATGTAGTTCTTTCAAGTCTCCGTCTGGAAAACAGAAAACCGGATTTAAGTGACTGGGAGGAAATGGTAGAAAGTCTGAGAAATCCGAATAAAACAGTAAAGATCGCAATTGTAGGAAAATATACACAGCTTCATGATGCATATCTCAGTGTAGTAGAGGCACTGAAACATGGCGGAATTTCCTGCAGAGCCAAGGTAGAGCTTGACTGGATCGATTCCGAAGAACTGACAGAGAAGAATCTGGATCAGCAGCTTCACAATGTAGATGGTATTCTGGTTCCGGGTGGTTTCGGAAACAGAGGTACAGAAGGAATGATCCTGGCAGCACAGTATGCAAGAGTACATAAGATTCCATATCTTGGAATCTGTCTGGGAATGCAGATGGCAATTGTAGAATTCGCCCGTCATGTACTTGGATACGAAGATGCAAACAGTATTGAATTGAATTCGGAAACTAAACATCCGGTAATTGCATTAATGCCGGATCAGGAAGATATTGAAGATATCGGTGGAACCTTAAGACTTGGAAGTTATCCATGTATTCTTGCAGAAGGTTCCAGATCCTATGAACTTTTTGGCAAAAAAGAAATCCATGAGCGCCACAGACATCGTTATGAAGTAAACAATGCATTCCGTAAAGAACTCCAGGAGAAGGGAATGAATATTGTAGGAACTTCCCCTGATAACCATATTGTAGAGATGATCGAGATCGCAGGGCACCCGTTCTATGTAGGAACTCAGGCCCATCCGGAATTCAAATCCCGCCCGAACCATGCACATCCTTTATTCAGAGGATTCATCCAGGCGGCCGTCGATAAGAAAATAAGCGAAGAACAGCAGCAGAAATAGAAAGGATGAGGAGATTATGAAAGAAGTGAGAGAACAGCAGCAACAGCAAGGTATGTACAGGCCTGAATTTGAGCATGACAACTGCGGTATCGGAGCAGTTGTCAATATCAAAGGCAAGAAAACCCACGATACTGTTGCAAATGCATTAAAGATCGTAGAACATCTGGAGCACCGCGCAGGTAAGGATGCAGAAGGCAAAACCGGTGACGGTGTAGGTATTCTTCTCCAGATTTCCCATAAATTTTTTAAGAAAGCCTGTAAGAAAGAGGGATTTGAGATTGGCGATGAGAGAGAATACGGCATCGCACAGTTTTTCTTCCCACAGCACGAGATCAAACGCGCACAGGCAAAGAAGATGTTTGAAATCATTCTTGAGAAAGAAGGCCTGGAACTTCTTGGATGGCGTCAGGTCCCGGTATTCCCGGAAGTGCTTGGACACAAGGCAAGAGAATGTATGCCATGTATTATGCAGGCATTTATCAAAAAGCCGGAAGATGTGGAAAAAGGTCTTCCATTTGACCGTATGCTCTACATTGCAAGACGTGAGTTTGAACAGAGTAATGATAATACTTATGTAGTTTCCATGAGCAGCCGTACCATCGTTTACAAAGGTATGTTCCTGGTTGGACAGCTTCGTACTTTCTTTGAAGATCTCCAGAGCCCGGATTATGAATCAGCCATCGCTATGGTACACTCCCGTTTCAGTACCAACACAAACCCAAGCTGGGAGAGAGCACATCCTAACCGCTTTATGGTACACAACGGTGAGATCAACACCATCCGCGGCAACGCAGATAAGATGCTTGCAAGAGAAGAAAATATGGAATCACCATATCTGGAGGGACAGCTTCATAAAGTGCTCCCTGTTGTAAACAGAAATGGTTCCGACTCTGCAATGCTTGATAATACACTGGAATTCCTGGTAATGAGTGGCATGGAGCTGCCTCTTGCAGTGATGATCACAATCCCTGAACCATGGGCAAACAATGATACTATTTCACAGGCAAAGCGTGATTTCTACCAGTACTATGCAACTATGATGGAGCCATGGGACGGACCTGCATCTATCCTCTTCTCAGACGGTGATGTGATGGGAGCTGTCCTGGACAGAAACGGTCTCCGTCCATCCAGATATTATATTACCTCCGATGGTTATATGATCCTTTCCTCAGAGGTGGGTGTTCTGCCAATCCCGGAAGAGAAAATCGTATTAAAAGAGCGTCTCCATCCTGGAAAAAATGCTTCTTGTAGATACTGTAAAGGGAAAAGTAATTGATGACAATGAACTGAAAGAGGGCTATGCAAAAATGCAGCCATACGGTGAATGGCTGGATAGTCATCTGGTACAGTTAAAAGACATCAAGATTCCTAACGAAAGACCAGAAGAATATACACCTGAGCAGAGAGCACGTCTGCAGAAAGCATTCGGCTATACTTATGAGCAGTACCGTACTTCCATCAGAAACATGGCGTTAAACGGAGCAGAGAGCATCGGAGCTATGGGTGTGGATACCCCGCTTGCAGTATTTTCCAAACAGAACAGACCATTATTTGACTACTTTAAACAGCTCTTCGCACAGGTTACCAACCCTCCGATCGATGCGATCCGTGAGGAAATCGTTACCAGCACAAGTGTTTATGTAGGCAAAGACGGAAACCTGTTGGAGCAGAAACCGGAAAACTGTCAGGTATTAAAGATTAATAACCCGATCCTGACAAATACAGATATGATGAAGATCAAGAGCTTCAAACATGAGGGCTTCAAGACAGCAGTTGTTTCCACCTTATATTACAAGAGCACCAAGCTTGAGAGAGCTATTGACCGTCTTTTCGTAGAAGTAGATAAAGCATTCCGCGAGGGTGCAAACATCCTTGTTCTTTCAGACAGAGGAGTAGATGAAAACCATATGCCGATTCCGTCACTTCTGGCAGTATCCGCAGTTCATCAGCATCTGGTAAAGACGAAAAAGAGTACCTCCCTTGCAATTATTCTGGAATCCGGTGAGCCAAGAGAAGTACATCACTTTGCAACCTTACTTGGTTACGGTGCAAGTGCCATCAACCCGTACCTTGCCCTTGAGACCATTCATGAACTGATCGACAGCCATATGCTGGAGAAAGACTATTATGCAGCAGTAGATGACTACAATCATGCAGTCATCAGCGGTATTGTAAAGATTGCTTCCAAGATGGGTATTTCCACCATCCAGTCTTATCAGGGATCTCAGATCTTCGAGGCAATCGGTATTTCCTCAGATGTGATCGAGAAATACTTTACTGGTACAGTCAGCCGTGTAAGCGGAATCACTCTGGATGATATTGAAGAAAATGTAGAGAAGCTTCACTCAGAAGCATTTGACCCATTAGGACTTCCTACAGACCTGACTCTGGACAGCGTAGGCGCACACAAGATGAGAAGCCAGGGAGAGGAACATCGTTACAATCCTCAGACTATCCATCTTCTGCAGCAGTCCACATGGACAGGAAGCTACGATCTGTTCAAACAGTACACAGATCTGGTAGATAAAGAAAACCACGGAAACTTAAGAGGACTTCTGGACTTTAAGTTTGCTGAGACTCCGGTTCCACTTGAAGAAGTGGAGAGCGTAGATGATATCGTAAAACGATTTAAGACAGGTGCTATGTCCTATGGTTCCATTTCACAGGAAGCACATGAGACACTGGCAATCGCCATGAATCACCTTCATGGAAAATCCAATACAGGTGAGGGCGGTGAAAGTGACGAAAGACTGGATTCCGCAGGAAGCAGCGATGACAGATGCTCCGCGATCAAACAGGTTGCCAGCGGACGTTTCGGTGTAACCAGCCGTTATCTTGTATCTGCAAGAGAAATCCAGATCAAGATGGCACAGGGTGCAAAACCTGGTGAAGGCGGACATCTTCCTGCAAAGAAGGTATATCCATGGATTGCCAAAACCCGTCATTCTACACCAGGTGTCAGCCTGATCTCCCCGCCACCGCATCACGATATCTATTCTATCGAGGACCTGGCACAGTTAATCTATGACCTTAAGAATGCAAATAAATATGCAGATATTTCTGTTAAACTGGTATCTGAAGCAGGTGTGGGCACAGTTGCAGCAGGTGTTGCCAAAGCAGGTGCGCAGACAATTCTGATCTCCGGTTATGACGGAGGTACAGGTGCAGCTCCAAGAAGTTCTATCCACAATGCAGGACTTCCATGGGAACTGGGACTTGCAGAAACACATCAGACACTGCTTAAAAATGGGCTGAGAAATCGTGTCCGCATTGAGACAGACGGTAAGCTTATGAGTGGTCGTGACGTTGCAATCGCAGCATTGATGGGTGCAGAGGAATTCGGCTTTGCAACAGCTCCTCTCGTAACCATGGGATGTGTAATGATGCGTGTATGTAACCTGGATACCTGCCCGGTAGGTGTGGCAACACAGAATCCGGAACTCCGCAAGAGATTTAAAGGAAAACCGGAATATGTAGAGAATTTCATGCGCTTTATCGCACAGGAATTAAGAGAGTATATGTCTAAACTGGGATTCCGTACAGTCAGCGAAATGGTTGGACGTACAGATCTTCTGGTTCAGACAGACAATGTAGCGGAACCACATCAGGGTAAAGTAGATTTAAGTGCAATCCTGAACAATCCGTTCGCAGGCAAAGACCAGAAAGTTACTTTTGACCCGAAAGCCGTATATAACTTCGAACTGGAAAAGACCATGGATGAAAAGGTTCTGGTTAAGAAATGCGTAAATGCAATCAATAAAGGTCAGAAAACAGAGCTTTCTGTAAACCTGACAAACATTGACCGTACATTCGGAACCATCCTTGGTGCAGAGATCACAAGAAAGAACAAAGACGGACTTGCAGATGACACTATCACTGTACACTGCAACGGTGCCGGCGGACAGAGTTTCGGTGCATTTATTCCGAAAGGTCTGACACTGGAACTGACCGGTGACAGCAACGACTACTTCGGAAAAGGTCTTTCCGGTGGTAAACTGATTCTGAAAGTTCCGGAGAAAGCTGCATATAAAGCAGAAGAGAACATTATCGTAGGTAACGTTGCCCTCTACGGTGCAACCAGCGGTACCGCATTTATCAATGGTGTTGCAGGTGAGCGTTTCGCAGTCCGTAACTCCGGTGCATCCGCAGTTGTAGAAGGCGTGGGAGAGCATGGTTGTGAATATATGACAGGTGGCCGCGTAGTCGTACTTGGTAAGACTGGCAAGAACTTTGCAGCAGGTATGAGTGGCGGTATCGCATATGTACTGGATGTGGATAATGTTCTTTACAAGAACCTGAACAAAGCCATGATTTCCATCGAAAAAGTGGAAAACAAATATGACAAAAAAGAACTTCGCGACCTGATTGAAGCTCATGTAGAAGCAACAGGCTCCAAACTCGGTGCGAAAGTTCTGGCTGACTTTGATTATTATCTGCCGCACTTTAAGAAACTCATTCCGAATGAGTACAAGAAGATGATCACTTTAAGTGCGAAACTGGAAGAAAAAGGTCTGAACAGTCAGCAGGCACAGATGGAAGCGTTCTATGAAAGTATTGGCGCTAAACATTGATAATAATTGAATATATCGTGTGAACTTATCAATGTTGCCCCGTCATCTTTTAGAATAAATAAAAAGGTGGCGTGGGCCATACCATTATTGCCGCAGCAAGTGCGGCGAAGAGGAGGAAATCATGGGCAAACCAACAGGATTTTTAGAATATGAGAGAGAGACGGCAAAAGTTCTGCCGCCAAAGGTCCGCATCGCAAACTTCAAAGAATTCAGGACCCCATTAAATAAAGAGAAACAGAAACTTCAGGGCGCACGCTGCATGGCATGCGGTGTCCCATTCTGCCAGTCAGGTATGATGATCGGCGGTATGGCATCCGGTTGCCCTCTGCACAATCTTGTACCTGAGACGAATGATCTGGTTTATACAGGCAACTGGAAACAGGCATTCTTAAGACTGAGCAAGACACACAGCTTCCCGGAATTTACGTCACGTGTCTGCCCTGCACTCTGCGAAGCAGCCTGCACCTGTAATATAAACGGAGAACCGGTATCCACCAAAGAAAACGAACGTGCGATCATTGAGACAGCCTATGAGAACGGATGGGTAACCCCGCAGATCCCGGAAGTACGTACAGGCAAATCTATAGCAGTCATCGGAAGTGGTCCCTCCGGACTGGCAGCAGCCCAGCAGTTAAACAGACGAGGCCACAGCGTAACTGTATTTGAAAGAAAAGACCGTGTAGGCGGACTTCTCCGTTACGGTATTCCTAACATGAAGCTGGACAAAGCTGTTGTTGACAGAAGAATCCATCTTATGGAAGAAGAGGGAGTTAAATTTGTTACAAATGTAAACGTAGGAAAGGACATCAAAGCAGAAGAACTTCTGAAACAGTTCGACCGCGTCATCCTTGCCTGCGGAGCATCCAATCCACGAGACATTAAAGTTCCGGGACGGGATGCAAAAGGAATTTATTTCGCAGTAGATTTCCTGGGACAGGTAACAAAAGCGTTGTTGGATTCTGATTTTGCCAAAGTTCCATATGAACTTGCCAAAGGAAAAAATGTTCTGGTCATCGGTGGCGGTGATACAGGAAATGACTGTGTGGGAACATCTATCCGTCTGGGTGCCAAATCTGTGATCCAGTTAGAGATGATGCCCAAGCCGCCAGTGGAAAGAACACCATCCAATCCATGGCCGCAGTGGCCGAGAGTCCTCAAAACAGATTATGGCCAGGAAGAAGCTATTGCAGTATTCGGACATGACCCACGAGTATACCAGACTACTGTTACAGAATTTATCAAAGATAAAAACGGAAATGTCTGCCAGGCAAAACTCACAAAATTAAAGAGTGAAAAAGATCCAAAGACAGGACGTATGATGATGGTTCCTGTAGAAGGAAGCGAAGAAGTCATCCCTGTAGATGTAGTCCTTATCGCAGCCGGATTCCTTGGCAGTGAGAAATATGTAACAGACGCATTTAAGGTAGCCATCAATGGAAGAACCAATGTAGATACAAAACCAGAGCAGTATCAGACCTCCGTAGACAAAGTCTTCACAGCAGGAGACATGCACAGAGGCCAGTCCCTGGTAGTATGGGCAATCCGCGAGGGCAGGGAAGCTGCAAAGGCGGTAGATGAATCACTGATGGGATATTCCTATCTGTAAAAAATAAGATAAAATATGACAAAGGTGCTATTGCCTGACGGAAAAAGGACGTCAGGAAGTGGCACCTTTGTTTTTTTGAAGTGATTTTCGGGTGTTTCGGGTATTACAATAATTGTTAGTTTAGTTTAAATAAACAAAAATACTTAGTAAACCCAGCGTAGTCCTATCAGCGAATTACAACGGCGAAGAATGTGATTACCACACCGAAAAACAAAAGAAAAAGTAAACCGTGTGATCAAAAATGCCGAAGTTCCTCTGTGAAGAAAATGCAGGAAATATTTGCAGATGCTTTACGGAATTGAAG